>Ga0114918_10003828_pt1 | contig 13163 bp, 10 predicted proteins | sample LantaG_FD_87015 | JGI IMG/M metagenome (GOLD analysis project Ga0114918, IMG submission 87015) | Deep subsurface microbial communities from Baltic Sea to uncover new lineages of life (NeLLi) - Landsort_02402 metaG | ecosystem: Environmental > Aquatic > Marine > Oceanic > Sediment | place...
TATATGTATGTCGTATCACAAACACCGGTACCCGGCGGCTTCCAGGTAAAAGTAAGGACGCAGAACGCATGAACAACGAGGGGCTATCCGAAATAGTTCTCTGTGCGCCATTTGATAACATAAATATCAGGGACATACGCCTGCTGCACGAGGCGAGCCGATTGGGCCCGGTCCACATCTATCTATGGGATGATGACACGATCAATACCTTAACCGGCAAGGCTCCCAAATTTCCTTTGGCCGAACGGCGTTACTACCTGGAATCAGTGCGTTACGTAAGCAAGGTCACGGTTGTCTGTGTAAACGATGCGAATACATTGCCGGAGGAAGCACTGGCTACGGCCGGTACCTGGGTAGTGCACGCAAGCGACGATACGCCCTCCAGGCAGACCTGCTGTCGGAAACATGGCTTGAAATATAAGGCCTTTTCCGAGAAGGATCTGGACGATTTGCCGGCAATTGACATCGATACCAACACCGGCAATAAGAAGGTCCTGGTCACCGGATGCTTCGATTGGTTTCATACCGGGCACGTACGATTCTTCGAGGAGGTATCCGAACTCGGCGACCTCTATGTCGTCGTAGGGCACGATGCAAACATCCGGGCTCTGAAAGGGCCGGGCCATCCCATGTTCGATGAGCGGCAGCGTTTGTATATGGTTCAATCCATACGCTATGTCAGGCAGGCCATGATCTCAACCGGCAATGGCTGGCTCGACGCCGAACCCGAAATCCAGCGCATCCGGCCGGATATATACGCCGTGAATGAAGATGGAGACCAGCCTGTCAAACGTCAGTACTGCGAAGAAAACGGCATCGAATATGTAGTACTCAAACGGATTCCACGCCAAGGGCTGCCTCGGCGAGAGAGTACAAAGTTACGCGGATTCTAATGTTTGTATGGTGAGAATCGAGACACAAATAAGCCTAAATTAGAAGGGATAATAAAAATGAAAAGACCAGCCAGGGAAGCGTTTGTCTTAGTCGTTATTGTTGCCGTAATGCTCATCGGAGGCTGCGGCGGGCAAAATGAGCCGCCAGATGTAAAAAAAAGCAGAGCGATCGCCGCTGAGAATATAGAGCTTAAAAAACAATTAACACAAAGCAGTAAAGAAATCGAAAAGCTCAAAGAGCAGCACGGCAAGGAAATCGACAAGCAAGAGAAACTGCTTGCCGAATGCCTGAAGGAAAAGGAAACCTGGCAAAATAAGTCCCGGCAAAACATCCGAAGCCAGGTAAAGGGAGTCCTCGATACCGTTCTGGAAGAGAACAAGAAACTTCGCGACGAAAACACCAGGCTCAAGGCTCAAATCGAGGAACTGCAAAAACAGCAATAGGATGGTTTCACGCTTTGCGGACGGCATCTTTGCGCTCCGGCAGGTTTTCCTTCGGGTAGCGTTTTTTCATCGCCGCGGCGACGAGTCCCAGGAACATCGGCTGGGGCTTTAGCGGCCGGCTGGTCAGGCAGGGATGGGCCTGGGTGCCGAAGAAGTACGGATGGCTCGGCAGCTCCAGTATCTGCATGATCGGCTGATTCGGTGCTTTTCCGGAAAATATCAGGCCGGCTTCTTCCAACTGTTCGATATAGCGAGGGTCAACCTCGTAACGATGTCGGAATCGCATTCGGACCGAATTGCTTTTACCGAAAAGTTTCCACGCCAACGTCTTTGACTTAATTTCGATGTCACGTCCACCGAGGCGCATGTTTCCACCGAGACCTTCTATCTTCTTCTGCTCCGGCAGGATGTCGATCACCGGCTCGGGACAGTTCGGCTCAATCTCTGTGCTGTTGGCGCTGGTCAGGCCGCAGACGTTACGGGCAAATTCGATGACCGCCATTTGAAAACCAAAGCAGATTCCCAGATAGGGCAGATTATTCTCGCGCGCGTACTTGACACAGGCGATCTTCCCCTCGGCGCCGCGGGTTCCGAAACCGCCAGGCACGATTATGCCGTCCACATCATTAAGCTGCCCGGCCGCATTTTCATCGGTAATGTCGGTCGTGTCGATCCATTTTATTTTAACCTCGCAGCCCAGGGCAATGCCGGCGTGCTCAAGGGCGTTGATGATCGAGGCATAGCTGTCGCGCACCGATGTGTACTTGCCCGTGATGCCGATGGTTACCTTGCGATCGATCTTGCCCATCTTGTCGGAGAAATCGCACCACCTGGCCCAGGCCTTGCGTTCGTTTCGCAGATTGATTCGATCCTCAATTTTCAGCAGCCTGGCCACTTCGAAATCCAGACCGACCTCTCGAAGCATCGCCGGGATTAGATAGATGCTGGCCGAGTCCGGCAGACTGATGACCCTCTCGAAAGGAACGTTGCTGTACACACTTATTTTCTGCCGGATCTTTTCCGTCGCGGGGCTGGCCGCCCGGCAGGCAATAATCGACGGCTGAATACCGCACTGCATTAGCTGCTTGATACCCAACTGGGCGGCCTTTGATTTCTGCTCGCCGAGCGTCTTCGGCTCCATGATATAGGTCAGGGCCACGAAGCAACTGCTGTTCGGCCCCTCTTCGTAGGCTAATTCGCGCATCGCTTCGATGTAATAAGCGTTTTCCAGGTCGCCGACCGTGCCGCCGATCTCGACGAAAATAATGTCGGCATCGGTTTCCATGGCCAACTGGCGCAGCTTCAGCTTGACCTCGCCGGTGACGTGGGGAATCATCTGGACGTCCCTGCCGAGATAGTCGCCGTGGCGTTCCTTATTGAGAATCGAGCTGAATATCTGGCCGCTCGTGGCGAAGTTTGCCTTACTCAAATCCTGGTCGAGCAATCTCTCGTACGTGCCCAGGTCCATGTCACATTCCATGCCGTCATCGAGCACGAAAACTTCGCCGTGCCGGAACGGATTCAGCGTACCGGAGTCAACATTCAAATAACCTTCGAGCTTGATCGGCGCGACCTTGATGCCCTTGTCCTGCATCAGCTTCGCCAGACAGGATGAGAATATCCCCTTGCCCAGCCCGCTCATCACCGTACCGACAACAAACACGTAGCGGCACTTGCCCTTTTCATACCCCTTCGGCACCGGCGAAAAATACTCGCTCTCATCCGAAACGTCACTAACAGATGCCAATAGGTCTTTATTTTTATCCATGTGTTCCCTTCTTTGCTGTAGGGTGGGGCTTGCCCCACCATTATTTAACCTGTGGGCCAAGGCCCACCCTACAATTTCTCATTATGTGCGCCTTTTTTATTCAGGTTTCCATCGCATATCAAAGTTCGCAATGTCGTCTTTAGTTCCATACAGGCCGTCCGGACCGGCCGAAAGCAGGATAAATGTATCCGCCCTGTTAGGCACACTCGGACCGGTGACTCTGGTATTCCACGTCATCTCATAGAATATCTTCGGATCCTCATAGAGCGGATGTTTTTTCCCCGGTTTACCCGGCACCCCAAGAGCAAGCAAAGCGTGATTGTCCCTATAGTCGTAAATGTTCTCAGGATTGTTCGGATCATTTACATCATGAGCCGTTTTCGATGTATCAGCTTTATAGTAGAGAATCGGCATATTGATTTTCATGCCAATCTCAGTATGGACGACTTTCCCAAACACATCGCAAAGCACAAAGTCGTTTCCATCAAAAGGGCCGATATTTTGATACAAATCCTTCAAACGAAAGGGCCTACCACTTTCCAAGGGCAGATAAGGCCCTTTTCTGACATCGAGAGTATTAGAATCATACAAAGGAATACCCGAATCATCTTTTCCCTCTCGTTTAAATCGTGAACTTGGATTAAAACCTCTCAAATCTCGGCCATCCAAAGCCTCACAAAGCTTTATTGCACCGCAGTAAGACTTACCATCTTCACCGAGCGCATCAGATGGCGGGTAACCATCAAACTCACTTTTGAAAAGTTCGAGCGCAGTGTCGATGGACAGGAGTTGAGATTTTTGCTTTACAATATAAGCGTATAGTTTGATCCGTCGAGTAATCGACAACAAGATGATACTAAAAACAATAACAATAAGGAAAACTGTTAAGAGCATACGCACGATAGAAAAACCATTGGGCATGAAGTGATTCCTTTTTCGGCCAAGACAATACTCCGACAGAAATGAATACAAATTTGTTATCGTTTTGTTCCTCATGGCTCTTCCCTCTCCTTATAGCGCTTGACGAACTCGGCGTATTGCTCGGGGGTATCGATGCCGTCGCAGGTGTGTTCTACTTTGCCTACCAGGATGGAGTAGCCGTTTTCGATGGTTCTTAGTTGCTCGAGTTTTTCTATTTTCTCCAGCGGCGTCTGCGGCAGAGCGGTTATTTCCAGCAGGAATTTCTTGCGATAGGCGTAAATTCCGATGTGCCGCAGGTATTGTTTTACGTCTCCGACGCCGGATTTCTCCCGGTCATAAGGAATCGGGCAGCGCGAAAAATAAATCGCCTTATTATTACGACCAATTATCACTTTTACGATATTCGGATCGGAGACCTGTCGGGCGTTTTGAAACTCCGCAGCAAGCGTAGCCATCGGGCAGTCGGGATTGTCCATAAGCATTTTAGCGAGATAATCGATATTAGCCGGATCGATCTCCGGCTCATCGCCCTGGAGGTTCACGATAATTTCAACGTCCATATCTGCAACCGCCTCGGCGATGCGGTCGGTGCCGCTTTGATGCTCGGGCGAAGTCAGAACGCATTCGGCGCCGAAAGTTTCAGCGGCGGCAACAACTTTTTCGTCGTCGGCCGCGATGATTACCTTCTCGGGCAGCTTCGCCAGGCAGGCCCGTTCGTACGTGTGCTGGATGAGGAATTTTCCCGTATCTTTGGCGAGAACTTTGCCGGCGAAACGGGTGGAACTAAAACGTGCCGGAATAACCGCAATAACCTTCATTTTTATTCAGCCTTTATTATACAAAGTCTCTTTGCAGGGCAAGTTATACGCATTCAGGGATCCCAATCGCCACGATGCCTGTGCAGCTTCGAAATTCCAACTGGGCTCTTACCTTAACCGGAAAACAGAAGTCTGTCAACCAGGCTCATTAGAAATTTTCGTTTTTTGTACAATATTCCTGTAACGATGATACACTTGACAGCATCCACAGATGTAATGACTTAGCCTTAACCGAACATTCTAAAACAAGGAGTAAGTCCATGAATAAGTGGAAAAACGTTATTCTCACCACCATTTTGCTGATGGCCTGCTGTCAAGTTGTTCTTTTCGCGGAGACTTCCGCCTCGATCAATCCTCGCGATGCCCTGGTCCTGGTCATTATGCGTTCCTTCATGGGAAGACGTGCCGGCAATGGTTTCGTGATTGGCGATGGCAGTCTGGTTGTAACGGCCCATCATTTAGTTTTCGAAAAATCCGAACGCGGCCGACATGAAATGAGCGGGCTGGTTTTTGTAGCCAGTCCCTACCTTGGGGATGGGTGCGAAGCCAGGATCATCGCCGCTGATGAAGAGCTTGACCTTGCGGTCCTTGAAATACCCTGGAAAGGGCATCCCGCTTTGAGACTGGTTGATGAACCCGGCCTTATGTCTGCCGAACGGCTCGTTGTGACGGGCATACCGGAGACGATTCGAAGCATTGGCCCCAGCGCACACGAACCGCTCCTGGAAAGTCTCGACGGGCAAACTGAAGAACTGGCGATTGATTTTGTTGCCGTACGCCGTCAAATCCCACGGTTCATATCCCTTTCCGGGATCGGGCAACTCGGCGATGGGTGGAGCGGATCACCAATGCTGTTGCCGGACTCGGATATCGCAGCAGGTTGTTTCACGGCACTGCAAACAGAGGGCGGTGAACGGGTAGGCAGCAGAGGCCCCGCCGTCACCCAGGTCAGACGTCTGCTCAAGCAAAGCGACCGGGAACAATCCCTTATGCCCTCCGATTCGAACTTGCCTCGGTGCGAAGATGGGAGGGATGCATTTATACTCCTTGCACAAGCCTATCATCACTTCTTGCATGATCAGTATGGCTGGGCTTCTGACCGGATTGAGAAATATATTCGTCTGAGGCCTGAATCTTCTTTTGGATATACTCAGTCAGCAGCGATCGCCGAAAAACAAGAGAGACTTGATTTAGCCGAGCAATACCACCGGAAGGCTCTTGAGTTAAATCCTGAAGGAATGGGATCCCGGTTCTATTACGCCCAGTTCCTTTCAAGTCGACGTCCTGACAAGGCTCTTGAAATACTCCAGGGAATGTGGCACGTTGACGAATTGAAACCTGCTGTTGCACTATTGATGTTCAATATTCTCGTCGAACGTAACCAATTCCAACGCGCCGGCGAATTACTGAATGAAGCTCTGAAACTCAATCCCAGAAACGCTTATCTATGGATGAATCTGGGTGGTTGTCAATACAAGTCAGACAAAATCGACGAGGCCATTGCCAGCTATACCAAAGCGGTGGAACTATTGCCGGAAAGAGGCCCCTTCCGAGGTCAGCTCGCCCATTTGCTGGAACAAGCAGATAGACTTGATGAGGCAGAGACGCATTTCCGCGAACTTTTGAACATCGAGCCGAATAATCCGGTCGTGCATCTCTGGCTGGCGCGATTTCTGGCCAAGTATCGCCCGGAATCCAAAGACGAAGCTTTGAAAGAGGCTCAGACAGCCCTTGAGCTGCCACCCAGGAAAGGCCTGCCGAAAGAGAAAATCGAACAGATCATTCAAGAAATACAATCTCAGACTGCGCCTGCTCCTTAGGATATGCTTTCTGCAACACAGGACTAAGCTATCTGATGGAGCGTTAATAATCTGAGACAGCACATATGATTTACCGAAGGCCATGGTCAAACGGCACATATGTAATCCGCAGGACAGTCCATATAATGAATTGGCGACCCTGCGTTAAATATTATATTATTGTCTACAAAATCGAATTTCAAGGAGCCATAATTATGAAAAAGGTTATAGCAGCAATCGCGCTAAGATAATACACTGAGTCGTACAAAGCAAGTTCATGCAGGTCCCTCAATGACAAGAGGGACGAAGTATTCAATGGGACAGCTTCGGACGAACGCAAAGGTGTACTGACCTGGTTGGGAGTTGATTTATTATAGGAGTGACAATTATTATGTATCGCATGCTTATTTCCGTTGGTGTAGTAATTATGGGCCTGTTTCCTCTTTCAGTACATGCCGACGAGGCGGCACTTAAAGATCAAGCCGCAAACGCTATGCGCCGAGCCACCGACTTTTTCCGCACAAAGGTATCTACCCAGGGCGGTTATTTATGGCGGTATAGTGAGGATCTGTCCCGCCGAGAGGGTGAAGGCATAGCAACCGATACAATGGTCTGGGTCCAACCTCCAGGCACACCTTCTGTGGGAATGGTCTATCTTACCGCCTATGAAGCCACCGGTGATTTATACTATCTCGATGCCGCCCGAGATGTCGCATATGCTCTTGTCAAAGGGCAACTGCGCTCAGGCGGCTGGGACTACCGTATCGAGTTTGATCCCAAACAGCGACAGCGCTATGCCTATCGGGTTGAGCCCCATAGGGAAGGGTCCCGAAATGTCAGCACTCTGGATGATAACAACACACAATCGGCGGTTAAATTGCTGATGCGAGTAGATCGGGCGCTGGATTTCAAGGATGAGAAAATCCATGAGGCTGTTGAGTATGCTCTTTCGAGTCTACTGAAAGTCCAATACCCCAACGGTGCCTGGCCGCAACGGTTCAGCGCTGCTCCCGATCCTGACGAGTTTCCTGTGAAAAAAGCCGGCTATCCGGACTCGTGGTCGTGGACCTTTCCGGACCGGGACTATAGAAGTTTCTATACTTTTAACGATAACACCATTGCCGACACAATCGCCACTATGCTGGAGGCGTTTGATATCTATAATGATGCGAAATACCAGGCTGCTGCGGAAAAGGCCGGAGATTTCATTCTGCTGGCCCAGATGCCTGAGCCCCAGCCTGCGTGGGCGCAACAATATGATGCAGACATGCACCCGTCCTGGGCCCGCAAGTTTGAGCCTCCCGCTGTCACAGGCGGTGAGTCACAAGGAACAATGAGAACATTGCTGGTGCTCTACCGTGAGACCGGCAAGAAAAAGTATCTTAAACCTTTGCCTCGGGCCTTGGAGTACCTTCGCCGGTCCCGGCTGCCCGATGGTCGCCTGGCCCGGTTCTATGAACTGAAGACCAATAAACCGCTCTACTTAACCAGAGACGACTACAAGCTGACCTATAGCGATGCTGATATGCCAACCCACTACTCCTTCAAGACCTCTGATGGAATTGAGAGCATTGCCCGGGAGTATGAGCGTCTGCGGGCAATAAGTCCGGTCGAGTTGAAGCGTCCAAAGAAGGTTTCACAACCGCGCTTGAGCCCAAGCCTGACGACTCAAACAAAATCTATTATTGACCGCCTTGACGAGCAAGGCCGCTGGGTGGAAGACGGCCGAATGAGAAACTATGAGCAAGATGATTCCACGAATAGAGTAATCGAATGTCGAACCTTTATAAATAATGTGAGTGCACTGAGCAAATATTTGTCCGCTGTTCGATGAATTAAAAAAGATACGCCACAACACCGATACATAATGTAGTATATCAACCGGGGACAGAGTGTTCCAAAGCTTTCCAGTTAACCTCGTACTTGACCAAGCCCAATAGCTTTTGGCTTTATCAATTGCTCATTGCTTTGCAGGATGCCTTTTTCGGCCGATCAACCGAAACCTTTCCAGAAATGGGCCATTGCGAGATATACTTAATTGACGTTCCGTTGTTGAATCTTTATAATTGTCTGCAAAATCGAATTTCAAGGAGCCATAATTATGAAAAAGGTTATAGCAGCAATCGTTATTGTCGCCATGGCTGTTGTTTTCGCATCAGTCGGCTGCAAGCAGAAGAAGGAAGAAAGCGCCAATACGTACCGTATTGCCGTGATTCCAAAGGGCACAACCCATATTTTCTGGAAATCGATTCACGCTGGCGCGGTCAAGGCAGCAGAGGAATTGAAGGCAGCCGGCGTAAACGTGGAAATCATCTGGAAAGGGCCGCTTAAAGAAGACGACAGAGAATCGCAAATCAGGGTCGTAGAGGATTTTGTAACGCGCGGCGTATCCGGAATTGTGCTGGCGCCGCTGGATGACGCGGCCCTGCGAATGCCGGTAAAAGACGCCGTCGACAACGGCATCCCCGTCGTGATTATCGACAGCGGGCTCAAAAGCGACGATTACACCAGTTTTATTGCTACGGATAACTACGTAGGCGGCAGAAAAGGCGGCGAGCGCCTGGCGGAAATCCTGAAAGGAAAAGGCAGGATTATCATGCTGCGATACCAGGAAGGCTCGGCCAGCACGATGAACCGCGAGCAGGGTTTCCTGGACGTCCTGAAAGAGAAATATCCTGACATCGAGGTGGTCAGCGCGAACCAGTACGGCGGGGCAACCACCGAAAGCGCCTACCAGGCCAGCGAGAATCTGCTGGCGCCGCTGCGGACCGCCGACGGCGGGCTTACAATCGACGGCATCTTTTGCCCGAACGAATCAACGGCCTTTGCAATGCTGCGGGCACTCGAAGACAGCGACCTGGCGGGTAAAGTCACATACGTCGGCTTCGACAGTTCCGACAGGCTGGTCATGGGACTGCGGAGCGGCAAAATTCACGGGCTGGTGCTCCAGGATCCGATTAATATGGGTTATTTAGGCGTTAAGACGGTCGTGGCGCATCTGCAGGGGCAGAAGGTGGAAAAACAAATTGACACCGGTTCGGCGGTAGCCACTCCGGAAAACATGGACGATCCGAAGATGAAGAATCTGTTGGAGCCGGATTTCAAGAAATGGCTGAACGAATAAACTCACAGCAACCGGCGATCCGGCTCCAGATGCAGGGAGTTTCCAAGCGCTTCGGGGCAACAAATGCGCTGGAAGATGTGAGCATCAAGGTCGCCGCAGGCGAGGTGCTCGCACTGGTGGGTGAGAATGGGGCGGGCAAAAGCACGCTGATGAAGGTCTGCTCCGGAGCGATCAAACCGGATGCGGGCCAGATGCAACTGGACGGCGTGTCATATCGACCGGGCAATCCCCTCGAAGCCCGCCGGGCCGGCGTGGCCATGATATATCAGGAACTTTCGCTGACGCCGCACATGAGCGTTCAGGAAAATATAATGCTCGGGATGGAGCCGACAAAACTCGGTGTGGTGCTCTGGAAGCAGGTCCGGCAGCGAGCTATCGAAGCGATTAAGGAATTCGACAATCCGGAATTGACGCCGGACGCTCGCGTCAGCAGATTGTCGGTAGGTTCGCAGCAGTTAGTGGAAATTGCACGCGCCCTGGCGATCGGCTGCCGGGTGCTGGTACTGGACGAGCCGACCAGCAGCCTGACGCGGCAGGATGTCGAACGATTATTCGAAATCATCGGCCGGCTGAAACAACAGGGCAAAGCCATCGTTTATATCTCGCATTTTATCGAAGAGGTCAAACGCGTCGCCGACAGGGTGACAGTTCTGCGGGATGGAAGAGTGGTCGGCAGCAAAGACGTGGTCGCGATTTCGCCCGACGAGATTGTCTCGCTGATGGTAGGCAGGCAGGTCGAGGAGCTTTACCCTCGATCTAAACGTCACGCGGGTGAAGTTGTGCTGGATATAGAAGATCTCGCCGGACTGGATAAACCAAAATCGGCGAGCCTGAGTTTAAGGCGAGGCGAAGTCTTAGGCATCGCCGGGCTGGTGGGCGCAGGGCGAACCGAGCTGCTGCGGAGCCTGTTCGGGCTGGACCCCGTCAGGAAGGGCCGCATTAAACTGGGCGTTTATACGGGCCCGGCCTCACCAGTCAAGCGTTGGATGCAGGGGGCGGGCCTTCTCAGCGAGGACCGCAAGGAAGAGGGTCTGGCACTGTCTCTGAGCGTTGCCGACAATGTCACGCTTTCCAAGCTGAAGGGCTTCGGCCCGCTGGGCTTAGTCTTGCCGGGCCGGCAGGATAAAGCGACCCGGCGATGGCTTGAGCGATTGGATATTCGCTGCCGGGGACCACGACAATCCGTCTCGTCCCTGTCGGGCGGCAACCAGCAGAAAGTGGCGATGGCTCGATTGCTCCAGCACGATGTGGATGTGCTGCTGCTGGATGAGCCCACGCGAGGAATCGACGTGGCGGCCAAGGCGCTGGCTTACAAGCTTATTAACGCACTGGCAACCGGCTCGCCCGCCGAGGGCCGACAGCCCAAGGCGGTGCTGATGGTCAGCAGCTATCTGCCCGAGCTGATGGGTGTTTGCGACCGCATCGCGGTTATGTGCCGCGGAAGGCTCGGACCGACATACCGCATCGACGAAGTTAACGAGCATGATCTTATGTTAGAAGCAACCGGTCAGGAAGCCAAAATAGAAAATTAAAGTTCAAAAATCAAATGTCAAAACGACGTTTTTTAGGCGTTCTGAGCGAAGCGAAGAATCTATATCGCTACCGTTGAGATCCTTCGGCTTTGCCTCAGGATGACACTAACGTGTCATTTTGCATTTTAATATTTGATATTTAATCTATCACAGGATTTTACATATGAGCGATAAGCAGACAACACCAAAACAAAAGTTCGGATTCAACTGGCACGGCTGGCTGAATACGCTCAGTCCCGTCATAGCTTTGTTCGTGGTGTTCGAGTTATTTGTGCTGATTGCGCCGTCCAGCTTCGCGACAGCGCGGAATATGGAAATGATCGCCCGGCAGACAGCAATCGTCGGCATAGCGGCTCTCGGAATGACGCTTGTGATAATCTCCGGTGGCATCGACCTTTCCGTAGGCTCGATCGTCGCTTTGAGCACGGTCGTAATCGCCTGGCTTCTGCAGAGCGCCGGAGTCGGCCCGTTGACGGCGGCCATAGGGGGCGTAGCCGCGGCAGCGTTTTTCGGGCTTCTCAGCGGCGTTCTCATTACCAGACTGAGAGTCGTACCTTTTATCGTCACACTCGGAATGATGCTGGTTGTTCGCGGAGCGGCCAAGGGCATCGGACGAGAGCAGAAAATCGATGTGGATCCGGAACGGCTCAGGTGGCTTGATGAGCTGCTGGCCTCGGTGCCGGCCGAGCAAAGCTGGATGCTCCTGCCGCCCGGCGTCTGGATGATGATCTTTCTGGCAATAGGAATGGCCGCCCTGCTGCGATACACCCGCCTGGGCCGGCACACGTTCGCGATCGGCTCGAACGAGCAGACAGCCAGACTGTGCGGCGTAGCGGTCGAACGAGTCAAAGTACTCGTCTACACCCTGTGCGGGGCCTTAGGTGGGCTGGCAGGACTGATGCAGTTCTCCAGGCTGACGGTCGGCGATCCGACCGTGGCCGTGGGTTTAGAGCTTAACGTAATCGCCGCGGTCGTCATCGGCGGCGGCAGCCTGGCGGGAGGCGAAGGCTCGATACTCGGAACCCTCGTTGGCGCGCTGATTATGACCATTATCGCCTCGGGCTGTACGCAGATAGGCTACTCAAACTGGGTCCAGGAAATTATCACCGGTGCGATTATCGTCATCGCCGTGGCACTCGACCGACTCAGACATCGCCGAACTTCCTGATCATTAGATTTTGCTCGTGCCTCGATTCTGGTTGATTTAGTAATGGTTTTCCTTAGAATCTAAGTCATGATAGTCGGCGTAATGACAGCACATTTGTCTTTGATCGGTATAACGAGTCTTAAGGGCAAGCGGAGTATCGTCAAGAGCGTGATCGGGCGGCTCAAGAGCCGGTTCAACATTTCGATCTCCGAAGTCGATCATCAGGACAGCAAGAGCATCGCGGTTATCGGCATCGCGATCGTAAGTAACGATGCCCGCTTCATTGACCGGCAGTTCGATTCGATTCTTGATTTTATGCGGAATGATGGGAGATTCTTCCTCGGGCAGGTCGAACGCGAAACCTTCTAAGTTTTAAGATTAAAACTATAAGCTTAAAACTTACCCTGTCAGCCGATGAAAAAAATCCTGTCGACGACAAACCTCGCACCGAGAAATATATCGAATCCCATAGTCGCACAGAGCAAGCCGGCCTTCAGCAGCACCGTAAGGCGCCTTCCGTAAGGAGTCCCCAGGACTGAGGAATGCACTGTTAATTTTGCGCGAGCCACCAGAAAAAAAATCGCAATCGTAATTGCGCCGAGTATGTACATTTCCGCCTCTTCGGTCAAAAGTCTGGCGTATCCCGACCCTAATCCTGCGAAGGTCTGGAAGTATTTTGTCGCCAGCAGCAATGTCACGATAGCAAGAACGCCCATA
>Ga0114918_10003831_pt1 | contig 13157 bp, 10 predicted proteins | sample LantaG_FD_87015 | JGI IMG/M metagenome (GOLD analysis project Ga0114918, IMG submission 87015) | Deep subsurface microbial communities from Baltic Sea to uncover new lineages of life (NeLLi) - Landsort_02402 metaG | ecosystem: Environmental > Aquatic > Marine > Oceanic > Sediment | place...
CCCTCACCACGCCGCACCGGGGCTCCAGGGCGGGCCGCCGCCGGGGCGGGGGGGGGGCCCCCGCGCGGCCGCCCTTTTTTTTTTTTTTTTTTTCCGGTTTTCTTCCTTCTTTCTTCTTCTCCCTCCAAAATGTAACATGCTCTCTTTCCCCCATCGTTCCTCCTTTTTGTTGTTCCCTCGAGGGATGCTCTTTAGTATTGCTACAGGGAGGAACGCGTGCATCGAAAGGAAAAAAAAGAAGCGGGGGCAGATAACGACAATAAAAGGGGACAGCTAAGGAAAGAAAAGAAAATAAAAAAGATCACAGAGGAGCGTTGACTGACCAGCCTCCGCTCTTCTTCCGCCGCAGCCACCGCTGCTGCTGCTGCCACTGCCCTCCTCACTTGCTCGCCTCCCCGAGGTGCGAGGCCCTCCTGGGAGCCGGGGGCTCCGGCGCGAGCCTGGGCGGCGCGACCTCTTCGAGAGGGAGAAGAGGCAGCGCGGCCGCCGAGAGGGACGAGGAGGAGGGAGGCTCGCCGTTTCCGGTCGCCATTGTTCTCGCCTTGGCCATGCTCCAGTCGGCGCTGTCGAAGTGCTGGTGGAGGTGGCCTCCCTTGTGATGGAGGCCGGGGCCCCTCTTTTTGTTGGCCAGGAGGCCGCCGTAGCGGGAGCGGAGGACGGCCTCCGGGTCGGTGGGCGGCTGCGGGGCCTGTTTTGACGGCGAGAGAGAGAAGAAGAGGTCGAGGTCGAGGGGTGAGCGTTGGCGAGATATGAATGCCTTCTTTCCATTTTCCTCCTCTTTCTCCTTCCGTTCCGTCATCTCTTTCGCTCGATCCTCAGAACCTGCTCGACGAAGGGAGAAGACGCCTTCGACGCCGTGGAGACGGAAACGGTGACTGCGCCCGTCGGCACGGGCGGCGGGCCGTTGTCGCTGTCTTTTGAAGAGGACATCTTTTTTTCTTCTTTTTGTGCGAGAGCGGCGATCACTCCTTTTCTTTTCTTTTCGCTCTCCCCCCTCTCTCTCTCTTTCTTTCCGTGAGAGGAATGGACGGCGCCGCGGCTCGAGGAGGAGGCAGCAGCCGCGGCGGAGACAATGTAGCTGTCTCCTCTACATCAACATCAGAAACATCTGGTGGCGACGAGGGAGGCGGCGGCGGCCGAGGGGAAGCTGCTGCTGCTGCTGCTGCTGCTGCTTCGGCACCGGCGATCGCCGCCGATGCCGACGCTTCAATCGCATCGTCCTCTTCGAATCCCGCTGCACCCAGACCCTCCGAATCTCCGTCGGAGTCGACGATAGAGGTGCGTTCTGCTATTTGAGAGCGGGTGGAACCGAGAGGGTTCTCGGTTCGGGAGGACCCGGGCCCGGTTTGCTGAGATGCGTGTTCAAGCAATCTTGTTTGAGTTGCTTTTTTTTCATTTCTCTTGACCTCTCAAAAAACCTCTCTGCTCTTTTCCCAAAACCTCTCTTCAGTCCCCCGCCCCGGGCACCCCGAGGACGCCGCGCACGCGCGCGATCGACGATGAAGACGATCGCCTCACACGGGGCGATGAAAATAACAGCGAAAAAAGCAGCCACCTCCTCCCTGCTCGTTCTTCGCTGCTGCTCATGACGCCACCCGCGGCTGGCTCGCCGCTCGGCCAACAGCAGAGGCGCCCCGCGCCCGCGACGGCCGCCCCCGCGCCGCAGCAGCTCTCTGCCTCCTCCCCGCTCGCAGGCGGCGGCAGGAGACCCTCCTGGCGCTTCGGCGCGCGGGCCTTCGCCGCGGCGCGGCGCGAGGCCTCGGCGGAGCTCGCCGCCTTCGTCGAGAGCTACTCAAGAAGGCCCGACGGCGGCGGCGGCGGCGAAGACGGCCGCGACCTCTCCCGCCTCGTGGAGATCGCGAGGGAAGCGGTGGGGCAAGAGGATGACGAGGCGATGCGCCGGTGCGTGCGGCGGCTCGTCGATGAGGTCGAGTCGATTCGTGCCGCTGCCGCCGCCGCCGCCGCTGCTTCTGCTTCCGCTCCCCCTCCTCCGTCGTCTGCTCCTTCTGCAGCGGCAGCTGCGAAAAGAGCTCGCAGCGCCGCCACGCGGTTGCTGTTCGCTCTCACGCGCTGCTCTCGGCTCGTCGCGCAGGAGGAGGAGGGAGGCAGAGGAGGAGGAGGAGGAGGAGGGGCAGTCTGGTCTGTTTCGGGGGAGCTGACGACGCCGACGCCGACGGCATCAAAGGCGGCGGCGGTGACGCTGCCGCCGCTCCCCCCGCCGGCAATGACGGCGCAGCGGAGCCTCCTCCAGCACCGACAAGTCCCGCCGCTGATCCTCGCGGCGGCAGCAGAAGCGTCAGCAGCGCCGCCGCGTCCCTCCCTCCCTTCATCCCAGCAGCACTCCTCGCCGCGGTCGCCGGCGACGGCCGCCCGGGCGCTGATGCTGCCGCCCCCTTCTCGTTCTCGCGGCCCCCTCCTGAGGGGCTGCCCCGAGGGCGGTTCCGGCGAGGGGAAGGAGGGCGACGACGCGACGATGACGACCCCGTGGCCCACTCCCCACTCCGTCGGGAGAAGGGACGGGGCGGCAGCGCGGGGCGAGAGGGGGCCGACGAAGAAGGAGGCGCCGCGGCCGTGGAGGGGCGTGTCGGCCGCCGCGGCCGCCGCGGCCGCCGCCGACGCTCTTGCCGCCGCCGCCGGATCCCCTTCCTCTGCTATCACCTCCGCCTCCGCCGCTTCGGAAAAAGTTATCGCGACTGCCCTGGAGGCGGCCCTCGACGCTGTTGCCGCCGCCTCTACCCCTGTCGAAGAACAGAAGAAGAGAGAAGGACAAGGGCAAGAAGCTGCTGCTGCTGCTGCTGCTGCTCCAGCGACGGAAAAGCGCCTACAACAGCAAGGTGGAGGCGCCCGCGGCCAGATAGAGAGCCTGGCCTCCCGCCTCCGCGCCGCGCTGGGCTTCGGAGGAGCAGGAGTCATCGGAAGTGGTGGCGGAGGCAGCATCAGCAGCAGCAGCAGTGGCTGCAGAGGCGAGGAAAAAGAAGAAGACGAAGAAGAAGAAGAAGAAGAAGAAGAAGCGGGGGCAGCAGCTGCACAGAAGAACGAGGCCGCCACTCCTTCGCCGGCGCCCTCGACGGCGCCCTCTTCGCCGGCCTCGCCCTCGACCCCGGACGCCGCCTCGAGCCCTCCCTCCCAGCCGAGGTCCTCGGTCGTTCCTCCCTCGCAGGCTGCTGCGGGAGGAGGGAGCGGAATCAGGGCCCCGCACAGGCTCGCGTCTTCCTCAGCCTCCGCCGCCTCCGCCTCCGCCTCCGCCGTTGGAGTTGGGGCCCCTCTTCTCCCGCAGTCGCCGCCGCCGCCGCTTTTGCCGGCGGCGCACGCCTCTTCCTCGAGGCCCTTCGTCCCCCCGCTGGCTGCCCTTCCCGGCCGCCATCTTCATTCTCCGACGTTTGCGCGCTCGCCCTTGGGGCCCTCCCCGCGAGGAGGAGCAGGCGGCGGCGGGAACGGCGGCGGCGGGAACGGCGGCGGCAGCAGCAGCATCTCCCCCTCGCCGTCGCTCCGGGCGGCCGCCACGGCGAGGGCGGCGGCGGGAGCGGGCTTCCCGTCCTCCCGCTCTCCCTCCGTCTCCCGCTCCCCCTCCCGCTCGCCCTCGCCGGGCGCCGCGACCGCGACCGTGATCGTCTGCAGGATCTGCGAGGGCCCGGTCGCGCCCGCCGCCCTGGCGGCGCACACGGTGGGCTGCGCCGCGGCGGCTCGGGCCGCCGCTGCTGCCACGGCGCGAGCTTCTTCGCTCGCCTCTTCGGCGGCCTCCTCTCCCGTCGCTCCGCAGCCCGCTCTCCGGGAGCAGCAGCAGCAGCAGCAGCAGCAGCAGCAGCAGAGAGCTCCCGACTCTCCCTTCGCGGCAGCTCCCCCCGCTGCTGCGTGCCAAGGAGAAGGAGAGGGGCCAGAGCAGCCCCTCCGCTCCTCACGCGAGGCTTCTCCGTCGTCACCTTCGCTTCCTTCGTCGCCGTCGCCGCTGTCGCCCCTCGCGCCTACCCACCTCCCCCAGCAGCCCACGATCGACGACTTCGAGGTCCTCAAGCCTATCTCGCGCGGGGCCTACGGCCGCGTCTATCTCGCGCGGAAAAAGGCCACGGGGGACCTCTACGCCGTCAAGGCGATGCGCCTCGTGGACCTCGCGAGGAGGAACGCGGTCTCGAGCGCGCGGGCCGAGCGCGACGCACTGGCCGCCGCGTGCTCCGCCGGCTTCAACAGCCAAGATTCCGCCTGTCCTCACTACTGCCCCTTTGTCATCGCGGCCTACTACGCCTTCGCCTCGGCCGACTGCGCCTACATCGTGATGGAGTACGCCCCGGGAGGGGACGTCGCCTGCCTCCTCAGGGCGGTGGGCAGGCTCCCGGAGCCCGCGGCACGCGCGGTCGCCGCCGGCGCCGTGCTCGCGCTCGAGCATCTCCACCACCGCTGCGGCATCGTGCACCGCGACGTCAAGCCCGACAACCTGCTCGTGGGGGCAGACGGGCACGTAAAGTTGGCCGACTTCGGGCTGTCGGTGGCGGGGGTGGTCGACAGGGCGGCAGCGCTTGGCGGGGGCGGCGGTGGAAGCAGCAGCGGGGGGAGAGGAGAAGGGAAGGGGCAGGAAGCAGAGGCGGGGAAAGAGAGCCGAAACGCTCCTTGTTCCGCTTCTTCTTCTCCTCCTGCTGCTGCTGCTGCTGCTTCTAACGCTCCTCCGTTGCAGAACCACCAGCAGCAGCAGCATCAGCAGCAGCAGCAGCAGGGCCGCGTCGTGGGCACGCCCGACTACCTCGCGCCCGAGCTGCTCCTCGGTGCCCCGCACGGCCCCGCGGTTGACTGGTGGTCCCTCGGCGCGACCCTGTTCGAGCTGCTGACCGGGGCGCCCCCCTTCAACGCGGCGACGCCCGAGGAGATCTTCGACAACGTCCTCTCGAGGAGGGTGTCGTGGCCCGCCGAGGAGAGGAGAGGGGAGGGAGGGAACGGCGGCGTCGGTTTCGGCTCTGACTGCGACGGCTTTGACGACTCTGACGATGACGACGACGACGCGCCGCCGCCGCTGAGCGCCGACGCCCGCGACCTCATCGAGCGCCTCCTCGACCCCGACCCCAGGACGAGGCTGGGCTCCAAGGGAGCGTTCGAGGTGAAAGAGCACCCGTGGTTCTCCTGCGTGGACTGGGAGGGGCTCGCCGGTGGAGGCGGAGGCGGAGGCGATGGCGGAGGAGAGAGGAGGGAGAGCGTCGGCGGCTGCGCAGAGGCGGGCAAGGGCGGTGCCGGCGTGGCCGCGTCCCCTCCCCCTCACTCCGCCCCTTGCTCTCCGGCGCGGTACTCTGCCTCTGCCACCGCCTCTGCCTCTCCTTCTCCCACGGTTGCGGCATCATCATCAGAATCATCAGCATCATCATCTGAAGCATCAGGAGCAGGAACAGCAGCAGCAGCTCGGCCTCGACGCCTGCCAGGAAGGGCCCACCTGCCGCCGGCGTTCGTTCCGGCGCTCGCCTCGGCCGAGGACACTGCGTACTTCGAGCCCGCGGCCCGCGACCGGAGGCCTGTCTCGAGGGCCTCGATGGCGATCGACGCGGCTTCCTGCTGCTCCTTTGGAGGAGCGGGAGGTGGGGTCGCGGCCGCGGCGGCGCGGGCACTGCTGAAGCAACAAGCCGGGAGCAGCAGCAGCAGTGCAAACGCTTCGCTATCGCCTCCGGCCGCGACGGCGACGGCGACCGAGACGGCTTGCTCGGTGATGACCCCTCTGGCCTCCGCCGGGCCCTCTGCCGCCGCGGCTGCCCTGGCTGCCTCCGAGGCTCTCGGTCAGGGCTTTGCCTTCACCAACGTGGACCTTTTGGGCGCGGCGAATGCCGCGCTGGCCCTTCAGCAGCGGCAGCAGCAGCAGCAGGAAGTGGAAGCGGAGGGAGAGGAAGCGGAGGAAGAGGAAGGACAGTGAGAGAAGAAGCTCTCGTGCTTGCGTTTGCCTTTTCATTTCTTTCGTCGTACGTTCTCTGAACCCGAGCCAACACTCCACGTACAATATCAGCTGTTTGATTCCACCGGTTCGAAAACGCAACCCCGCCTGCGCTGGTTCGTTTCCCCTTTTTTGTAAATGAAACAAAACAATGTTTTCTTTCAGACTGAAGTGAAAGAAAAAATACTATTTCTCCACCTCCTTCTCTTTCTCCCCTTCCGTACCCGCTCGCTCTCTTCGAGCGTTCTCTGCGGTTCGCGGCTGCTGCTGCTTGAAGCCGTCTAATCCCTGCTCTCTGCACTCTAGCGAAGAGAGCGAGCGAGGGAGCGACAGCCAGGAAGAAGATCAAGCGAATTCTCGACGGGGCATTCGTTCAGGGCGCATTTGCACCTCGTTTTCTACCTCCAATAGCTTTTTGAGCCTTTGATTCCTCAATGGCGTGGACCAACTTTGCTATCACAATAGGTGCGTGCGGTTTTTAAAATATAGTGAAGCCGATCAACGAAAGCAAAACGCGGGGCGACTTGACGCATCAAGCCTCTTCCGTTTGCCGCCGCCATCATCGTCGCCTCGACCTCGAACCTCTTCTCTCTCACCGCCCTGCAACCCCACCAACCCGCACCTCCAACCGCACCGAAAAAACAGTCGGCGTCGGCTCCATCTACTACCTGATGCGCCGCGACGTCCGACAGGGCGCGGCGCAGCTCCGGCGGAACGCGAAGACCATCAAGAGCTGGATCGAGGAAGCGGAGGCCGGCGCAAAGAAGAACGGAGGCGGCGCGGGGGAAGCGGGCAAGCCTCTTCCGGGCGCGGACGCCGCACCTCCAAAGCAGGTGCCGCCCTCTCCCTCCTCTTCTTCCTCGGCTCCGAGCAAGGCGGAATGAGCGCGGGAGGGATAATTGACGAAGAGGGAGAGAGAAAGAGAGAGAGAGAACTCGTGTAAGAGAGAGAACGAAACGAGAACTGAAACTTGGAAAGGAAAGACAACGGAAGCCCGCCCCACCCCACCCCACCCCGAGTTGCACTCTCAACTTTTTAGCAACGAGAGAAATAAGCAGAGCTTGAAGAATAAACCGCAGGGATGTTACAGAGGGGAGCAGAAGAAAAGTCGGCGCGAGTTTCGCGACTGGGAAAAAGAAAGAAAGAAAAGCACAAGTGTGTGTGTGGGGGGGGGGCAAAAAAAAGACATAACCAAACCTCTCAGTCAGTCTCCCCTCCGTCGGCGCTCGGCCCCGCCCCTTCCTCCCCGCCTTTCCCCCCCCCCCAGCGGCCATCGCGTTCTTCTCCGACTCCCGGTACTTGGCGAGGTACGCCTTGAGCGGGTCGACGTAGCACTCGAAGCCCAGGGTCGAGAGCGCCCAGAGCAGGTCGTCGCCGTTGATCGTCTTGCGCTTCTCGCGCTGGCACTTGTCGGACGCCTTTCCGGGTTCGTTTTTTTTTCGCGTTTTTTGGTTGCGTTTTTTTATTGGTTGTCGGTGTGAGCTCCAGGGACAGGGCAGCAGCGGAGGTTGGGTGGGTGGATAAGGGGGGGGGGGTCGAGGGCGAGAGGAGAAGAAGAAGGGAAGAAGAAGAGGTCGAACGAGACGAAAACGTAAAAAGGAAAGAAAACTTGGCCGACGTCACGACAGATCGGTTCTCTCTCTCTTCCCTCTGTCTTTCCCTTCCCCCGAAACTCTCACCTCGGACGTGATGAACGAGATAAACTCGCTCACGCACTCCTGCACCGTCTCCTTAGCGTCCTTGGCCACTTTCGCGTTGGGCGGCAGCGCCTTCTTCATGATGCGGGCGATGTTGGCGATGGGGAGGTACTTGTCCTGCTCCTTGGCGCCTTCCTCCTGGGCTGATATCGTTGCTGCCGTTTGCTTGAGGCGCGTGGAGAGAGAGGGTGGTGGTGGTGGTGCGAGGCAGCAGCAGCAGCGGCGGCGGCGGCAGTAGGAGGAGCGGCTTTTGGGAGACGAAGTTGCGGAAATTGAACACGAGAGAGGAGAGAGAGAGGAGAGGAAAGTGGAGAGAGCCTTTTTTCTTTTTGCCAGAAGCGAGTTTTTCCGACTCGACTCGATGTCCCGTCCATTGACGTTGGGATTGATGGTTCCCTAGCGCGCACTTGACCTCTCTCGACTGCAAATCCGCCGACGCCACGGGCTTCAGCATCTCAACATGATGATGAAGCTTCTCGGCGCGGCAGCCGCTAGAACGGCGAGGAGACGCCTGGGTCGGAGAAAGCCGCCAACGATTTCGTCTCCTCGTCGCCGACCCCTCTCTTCGGCCTCTCCCCCTCCGCCTTCGGACGACGAAGACCCGCTCGCCGCCGTCCGGCTCACCGTCAACGGCAGGGCCGTCTCCGTTCCCCGGGGCCTCTCCGTCCTCGAGGCCGCGCGCTCCTGCGGCGTGCTGATCCCCACACTCTGCGCCCACCCGCGTCTCGACTTTATTCCGAGTCCAAGCAGCAGAAACGATCACCAAGGTTTCATCAGTAACGCGGGCGTCTCCGAGGGCGGGCTCTGCCGCGTCTGCCTGGTCGACGTCGGCGGCGGCAGGCTCGCCCCGGCCTGCGCCACCCCGGCCTCGGCCGGTATGGAGGTGAAAACGGACACGAAAGAGGTGAAAAGAACCGTCCGCGGCGTCCTGGCGCTGCTGCGGGCGTCGGGCAGCCACGCCGACTGCGCCACCTGCGAGGCCTCGGGGGAGTGTGAGCTCCAGGACTTGCTCGCGAGGTATCACATCGTCGAGGGGAGTCCCAGGCGGCGGGCCGCGGGGCACCACGAGTGGGACGAGGAGGGGAGCCGGAGCGACGAGGGGGAAGAGGAGATCTTTCCGTTTTCGTCTTCGTCTTCTCCTCTCCCGAGGAAGCACGACCAAGACTCCTGGCGCCTGTCCGCCGTCGACTTCTCCACGGGGGCCGTCGCGGTCGACCTGTCCAAGTGTGTCGAGTGCGGCCGCTGCGTCTCCGCCTGCGGGCTGCTGCAGGGAATCGGGGCGATCGGCTTCGCCGGGCGCGGCGCGGCGCGGCACGTCGTGACCTTTGGCGGCGACGAGGGCTCCCCGCTCCTCTCGGCGTCGCCGTGCATCGGCTGCGGGCAGTGCTCGCTGGCGTGCCCGACGGGCGCCATCGAGGCCGTGCCGCACTGGCGGCGAGTCCTGGGCGAGCTCGAGGCCAGGAGGCGGCCGCTCGCGGTGCAGGTCGCGCCCGCCGTCAGGGTCGCGGTCGGCGAGGAGGCCGGCCTCGAGCCCGGCCGGGTCGCGACCGGCCAGCTCGTGGCGGCGCTGCGGCTGCTCGGCTTCGACTTCGTGTTCGACACGAACTTCGCCGCCGACGTGACGGTCGTCGAGGAGAGCGCGGAGCTGCTGCGGAGGCTTCGAGGGGGGGGCGGGAGCGAGGGAGGAGGAGGAGGAGGAGGAGGAGGAGGAAGCGGCGAGGTCTCTCCGTCTTCCTCCTCCTCGTCTTCGCCTTGCCCTCGTCCTGCTCCCCCGCCGCCGCCGCCGCCGCCTCCTCCCCCGATGCCCCTCTTCACCAGCTGCTGCCCTGCCTGGATCACCATGGCCGAGAAGTCCTTCCCGGAGCTCGTGAGGAACGGCCACCTCTCGACCGCCAAGAGCCCGCACATCATCTTGGGGACCCTGGCCAAAAAGTTCTGGGCTCCGTCCGTGGGCCTCGACGGCGCGAGGCTCCACGTGACGTCCGTGATGCCATGCACCGCTAAGAAGGCCGAGGCGGCGAGGGGCGACCTGCTGGTGGAGGTCCCGACTGGAGGAGGAGGAGGAGGAGGAGAAAGGGCAGGAGCGGAGTCGACACCTACCGCCCTCGTGCCGGCCGTCGACGCCGTCATCACCACGCGGGAGCTCGGCAGGATGCTCCGTGCGCGCGGCATCCCGCTCGCGTCGCTCGAGAGCTCCGAATTCGACTCGCCGCTGAGCGACTCGTCGGGCGCCGCGGCGCTCTTCGGCGCGACCGGCGGGGTCGCCGAGGCGGCGATGCGCAGCGCCTACAAGGCGCTGGTGGGCTCGGAGGCCCCCACGGGCGCGGACGGCGCGAACCCACTGCGCCCGCTGCGCGGCCTCGCCGGCGTCAAGGAGCTGGTGCTGCCGCTGCCGGCGACCGGCCGCGCCAGGGAGCTGGCGGGCGGCCGCGAGGAGCTGCGCGTTGCGGTCGCGTCGGGCGCCGGCGCGGCGCGCGCGCTGGTCGGTGGGATCGCGAGGGGCGACCCCTCGCTGCCGCGCTTCGACTTCGTCGAGGTCATGGCGTGCCCGGGCGGCTGCGTCGGCGGCGGCGGCCAGCCGCGCGTCGCGGACCAGGCCGCGGCGCTGGCGGCCAGGGCCGCGGCCATCTACGAGCTCGACGAGCGCTCCGCGACGCGGAGGGCGCACGAGAACGAGGGCGTGAGGGACCTGTACGCGAGGTTTCTCGGGGGCGAGGCGGGCTCGGAGGTCGCTGAGAGGGAGCTGCACAGGGAGTACGGAGGAGAGGGCGGGCGCGGAGAAGGAGGAGGAAAAGGAAGAGAAAAGAGATAAGAGGGGGGAGAGAGAGTTTTTTCTTTTTTCTTTCACGAGCGAAAACGCATTCTCCTTCTCTCCTCCCTCCTTTGTAACCATTCGACACATAATAAGCATCGCTTCTCTTCAGAACCCCATCGCCCGCAGCGACGCCCCCAGATCCGAGAGGTCGTCCAGGATGACCGCCCCCGGCACCCCCGCCGCGACGAGCTCCTCCCTCGAGAAGATCCCCGTCGCGACCCCCACGGGCAGCGCGCCGGCCGCCACCGCGGCCCGGAGGTCGTGGGGCGTGTCCCCCACGTGGACCTTGCGGGCGACGACGGGAGGGGAGGAGGAGGGGAAGGAGGAGGAGGAGGCGGACGCGGCGGCGGCGGCGGCGGCGGCGGCCGTCCTCAGGGCCCGCTCGGCGGCGATCTCAACGAACCGAGCGCGGTCCCTCCAGGGCTCGTCGATCGCGCCCTCGTCCGCGGAGCAGAAGTCGCTGCCGAAGCCGCCGACGCGGCGGGTCGCTTTGCTCCTCGTGCTCCCCTCCTCCTCCGCCTCCTCCTCCCCCTCCCCCCCGCCTTCTCGCCTGTCTCCTTCTCCCCCCTCGCCGTTCGAAACGATCGCGTCGAAAAAGTGAGCGACTCCCAGAGTCTCGACCTTCCTCCACCCTATCGGCTGCAGGTTGCCCGTCACCAACCCCTGCACAACGCCGCGCCGCCCTGCCAGGTTCCCCAGCAGCGCCTCGACGCCGGGGAGCAGGCTCAGGCCCTCAGCAGCGACGGCGGCGTCGGTGGCGGCCAGCTCGTAGAAGGATGTCATGGCGCGCTCGGCCTCCTTCAGGAGCGCAAAGGCTTCCTCGTGGGTGTAGAGGGGCGGCGGCAGTGGCGGCGGCGCTCGGCCGTCCGCGGCCCCGGACTCGCCGCCCCTGCCCCCCTGCTCCCGGTGCCCGGTCTCGCTCTCCGCCTCTCTCCTCCGCCTCGCGACGGCTTCCCTGACCCCGGCGAGGAGAATCAAGGGATCCGTGCTGCCCTGGTGCGGGATCTCGCGGATGTGGAAGTCGATGCCGAACGTCTGTCGAGGCGGAGATGAAAAGATATATTTTGTACAAAGGGTTGGGGGGAGAAAAAAGTGAGAAAAGAGAGAGACAAAGTTGAAGTTACTTCCTTTCTCTCCCTCTCTTTTCCCTTCCTTCTCTTACCTCCTTCCACGCGTGCGAAAATGCCCTGTGATGGAGCTTGTTTGCGACGTCTCCCTTCGCGCGTAGGATGGTGCCGTCGATGTCCCAGCTCACGCAGGTGAGGTCGGAGGCCGAGGAGGCCGAGGTCGGGTTTGGGGTCGCTGCAGTTGCGGCGAGAGCGTCGTCGGGCATCGTCGCTCGCGGTGCCATCCTAGGTCTCCAGCTGCTGCTGCAGCTGCTGATCTCCCTCCTCCGCGAAGCAGATGCAAGCAAGTCCCTGCTCTGCAATCGCGGCGGAGCGCGGAATGAAGAACACGAGCAGGAAGAGCGGCGGCAGAGGCTCGACGAGTTCATGTGGGTTTTGCCTCTTCTCTTTCTCTTTTTTTCACTTTTGTAGATCATTCTCGCTCACTGTTCTTCTTCAGAGACAGAGACAGAGAGAGAAAGAAAGAAAGAAGAAGAAGACGCTCTCTCTCTCTCTCTCTTTCTCCCTCTCTCTCTCTTTCGAAAGGGAACAAAAACACAGCCAACGCCCTCGCCCACGATGTCGTCCTCTCAACCCGGAACGTCGCCTCCGGTGGCGGCGGCTCCAGCTGCCGACACCACCGAGCAGCACCTCGACCTTGTCCGCGAGGCGATGAAGGCGAAACAGCTCCTCGACTCGCCGTCCCCCTCTTCTCGCGTCCACAAGGACGAGTGCGTCTACTCCTTCGACACGCCTTTCTCACCCGGCGGACTGTATATCAACCTGAGCACGTGGCAGGTAAGAGAAGAAGGGGCATTCGTGGGGGGGGTAGAAAGTGCGAGAACAGAGAGGGCGTCGACCAAGATGATGATGGGGCATCGATCGACGACGGTCGAAGAAGGAACCAATGCCTCTCAACCTCTTCCTCCCTCCCTTCCAAAACACACACACACACACGCACCAGTCCGCCGGCGAGGCCTCTCTCGACCTCGATGCGAGGCGCTCCGGGGCCAGACTATACCTCCACCTCAAGTCCCGCAGAGTGCCCCTCGCGAGCGCCGAGGAGGCGAAGGAGAAGAAGAAAGAGGAGGAGAAGAAGAAGCCCTCAAAGCTTGCCTTTGGCGGCGGCGTCGAGGGCGGCTTCTCGCCCGAGGGCCCCGCGACGACGGTGGAGACCTCCCTCGCGCTCCTCATCCTCCCGCAGCGGGTGAGCGTCCCGCTGCCGAACCCGGACCTTCCGGAGCTGGTGCTGCGCGCCGTCGAGGCGGCAACGCAGGCGACATCGGCGACCGCCGCCGCCGCGGCCGAGGACGCCGCGGCGGCGTGGGAGGAAGGGGAGCGGCGCGTCTCCAAGTACGCGGCGGACCTCCCTCAGCTGGAGGAAGGACTGGGCAGGTTCGGGCGCAACGTGCCGCCGAACCCGGAGCTGTGGGAGTGCGAGGCGAGCGGGATGAGGGAGAACCTCTGGCTCAACCTCTCGACGGTAGGTTTTTTCTCTCTTTTTTTCCCGCTTCCTCCTCATCTTTCTTCCTCCTCATCTTTCTTCCTCCGAAACCTCTCCACTCACTCCGAAACCTCTCTCTCACCTCCTCTTTCTCTCTCTCTCTCTCCCTCTCCCTCTCCCTCTCCCTCTCCCTCTC
>Ga0114918_10003834_pt1 | contig 13150 bp, 8 predicted proteins | sample LantaG_FD_87015 | JGI IMG/M metagenome (GOLD analysis project Ga0114918, IMG submission 87015) | Deep subsurface microbial communities from Baltic Sea to uncover new lineages of life (NeLLi) - Landsort_02402 metaG | ecosystem: Environmental > Aquatic > Marine > Oceanic > Sediment | place: Baltic...
GCGAACGGTACGTGCTGCGAGTCCGTTGGCCTGCACCCCTGCTGCCCACAACCGGTCCAGAAATCCAGCAAGCCGCCCTCGATCTCACGGTGCTGAGTGGCAGCAGCAGCGCCAGAGACAGCGTGATCCTGGAATCAACACCAACAGACGCCGCCCTGGTCCAGCTCACCATTGAGCCTGCCGCACGTACGTTCCCACTGGGCGCGCCCATCCCCCTGATCGCCACGCTTGACGACGGCAGCCCGCGGCTTGGCGCCCGCATCGTCGTCGACGTCTCGGCCCCTGTCGGCCGGCAGGACACCCTGCTTCTGGTTGATGACGGCCAGTCGGGCGACGGTGTTGCCCACGACGGCGTGTACGGTGGGCGCTATCCTGCCACGCAGATCCCCGGCATCTACGTCTTCAGCTTCCAAGCCCTGGCCGACATCGCCGACGACGACTCGGTGCAGGCCGCAGAGGAACTGATCATCGACGTCGCCACCGGCCTCTCCAATTGGGACAGAGACGGGCTCCCCGAGGACTGGGAGAACGCCGTCGGCCTGAATTATCTGCGCAACGACCGGTACCGCGACCCGGACGCCGTCGGCCTGACCAACGGCGAGGAATACCGTCACGGCTCCGACCCGCACAATTGGGACTCGGATGGCGACACGCTCAGCGACCTCGCCGAGGTCACCGGCTACTACCACACGCGCCCCTACAACCCCGACAGCGACCAGGGCGGCGCCACTGATGCCGCAGAGCTTATGAATGGCACCGACCCGCTCCATCCCACCGACGACCAAAGGATCCGCGACATCGTCTACCTGCCGCTCTCCCCCAGGCCCTACGTTCCGCCGTATCCGCCGCCCGGCGCCAGGTAAGGATCGAATCTCTGCTTGACGGTTCTCCGTAGGAGCGACCCTCGTGGTCGCCCTCCCCCGCGAGGATAGGCTGTCCTGCTCGTCCCCTCTCAGCCGCAGACAGACCGCGAATTACGTGCATCCTCACGAAAGAGCCCCGGAACCACTGACGCGTTGACTTCGCTGACCCTCTGCGTAGCGGCGAACTCCCCTGCGGGGACTGGCTGTCGTGTTAGCCGCCATTGCATCAGCAACGCCCCGCCCAAGAAAACACCACATCCTACGGTTCGCTGGTAGGGGCGACCCTTGTGGTCGCCCTCCGCTGCGGCAGGGGCCGTCCTGTTCGTCCCTTCTCAGCTACAGACAGACCACGAATTACGTGCATCCTCCCGAAAGAGCCCCGGAACCACTGATGCGTTCGCTTCGGGGACACGCTGTCATGTACGCCGTCACAGACTTCCGGCAGGGCCACGATCGGAGTATACTATCCTCACCTTTGGCCCCTCCGTGGCCAGGCACAGACAACACCAAGGACATTCATGCGTCCCGTATGAATCCCAGACCCGAGGAGATAGCGTGTGACGATAACGAAGCGAACCGAGCGACGTCGAGAACGCCCAATCAATCGAGAGACGTTCATCGAGCCCTGGGCCGAGGTGGGTCTGATCCCCGTCGGCAGCCCTGCCGATCCGCAGCCCAGCCTGCACATCGAGAACGACAGGGTCACCGAGATGGATGGCGTGCGGCGTGAAGCGTTCGACCTCCTGGACACCTTCATCGCCGACCACAGCCTGGACCTGGCCGCGGCGCAGATCGCTATGGGCACACCGTCGCAGCAGATCGCGCGGATGTTGGTCGACATCAACATCTCACGGGACGAGGTTCTTGCGCTGACGCGTGGGTGCACCGCCGCCAAGCTGGTGGAGATCATCCAGCATATGAACGTGCTCGAGATGATGATGGGCCTCACCAAGATGCGGGCCCGCCGCACGCCGGCAAATCAGGCACACGTCACCAACCGCAAGGAACACCCGGCTTTGCTGGCTGCCGATGCCGCTGAGGCCGCGCTACGCGGCTTCAGCGAGATTGAGACAACCGTCGGCGTCAGCCGTTATGCGCCCCTCAACGCCCTGGCCATCCTCGTCGGCTCGCAGATCGGCAAGGGCGGTGTGCTGACCCAGTGCGCGGTCGAGGAAGCCACCAACCTGCGGCTGGGCTTCCGTGGCCTCACCACCTACTCAGAGACCCTCTCGGTTTACGGGACCGAGGGCGCCTTCGTCGACGGCGACGACACCCCGTGGTCCAAGGCGTTCCTCACGGCGGCCTACGCCAGTCGCGGCGTGAAGACACGCTTCACGTCCGGTACCGGCTCCGAGGCCCTGATGGGCCACGCCGACGGCAAATCGATGCTCTACCTGGAGGCTCGCTGCCTGCTCGTCACCCGCGGCGCCGGCAGCCAGGGCACCCAGAACGGCTCCATCAGCTGCATAGCGCTACCGGAATCGCTGCCCGGCGGCGTACGCGTCGTCCTGGCCGAGAACCTGATTGGAATGATGCTGGGCTTGGAGGTCGCATCCGGCAACGACGCCCTGGCCTCACACTCCGAGATGCGCAAGAGCGCCAAGCTGATGCTCCAGTTCATCCCCGGCACCGACTTCATCACCTCCGGCTACGGCGCCATCCCGCGCTACGACAACATGTTCGGCGGCGGCAACTTCGATACCTCGGAGATGGACGACTGGTACGTGATCCAGCGCGACATGCAGATCGATGGCGGCATCCACCCCATCCAGGAGGAGGCCGTACTGCAAGTTCGCGAGCGCGGCGCACGCGCCATCCAGGCGATCTTCGACGCCTTCGACTTCGCCGAGGTTACCGACGCAGAGGTCAGCGCCGCCGTGACCGCCTACAACAGCCAGGATATGCCCGACCGGGATCGCATTGAGGATATCAAGGCAGCGCAGATGCTGATCGAGGGCCCCATCACGATCGTCGAGGTGATCAAGACGCTGGCCGAGGCCGGCTTTGATGACGTCGCGGCCAACTTGCTGGAGATGCAGCGCCAGCGCGTCATCGGTGACTATCTGCAGACGTCGGGCATCTTCGGCTCTGACGGGGATCAGAGTTTCCGCGTCCTCAGCGCCCTGACCGACGCCAACGACTACCGCGGCCCGGGCACAGGCTACCGCATGGAGGGCCAACGCTGGGAGCAGCTCCAGAGAATCCCCCAGGCCTGGAATCCCCGCGAGTTCGTCGAAGCGCTGGAGTGCCAGGTCTGCGCGCCGTGGCTGGAGGACGTCGGCCCAGCCGCGCCCGGCACCCTTCCCGAGGTTGTCATCGCCATCGGCCCGGCCTTCGGCACGGGCATCCAACGGGCCCTCAGCGGGCTAGATCTGCAGGATGTCCTGACCGCGATGGTTCGGGGCGTCGCCGACGAGGGGCTGGACGCCCGCATCGTGCGCATCCATCACACCTCGGACTGCGCCTTTATCGGCCACGCCGGCGCGCAGCTCAGCGGATCCGGCGTCGCCATCGGCATACAGTCCAGGGGCACCACCGTCATCCACCAGCGCGACCTGGAACCCCTGGAGAACCTGGAACTCTTCTCGATGTCGCCGAACCTGGACCTCGATACCTACCGCCAGATCGGCCGTAACGCCGCCCGCCACGCCCAACGCCTCCCCACGGCCCCCATCCCCGTCCGCATCGACAACACCGCCCGCCTCCGCCTTATCGTGCAGACCACGCTGCTGCACCGGAAGGAGACGGAGATGGTGCGCGCAGAGAAGGCGCCGACGGAAGTGAAGATCATTGACGGCGCGTAGCAGCGGATTGACAAGAAATCACGATTCACCATTCACGATTCTGGGGCCAAGTCAAAAGTCAAGAGTCTTGAGTCACGAACGATAGAGGGAGGGGGTAAGTGTCCGTACCGAGGTCCTATCAGGTGTGGGAGGACGAGATCGCGGCAGAGATCAAGCAGGATTCACTGTGGAAGATGACGGCGTATCGTCTGTCCCTGTTTGTCGGTGATGTGGGATGGGAGGATGTGAAGAAGCTGATGCATACGCGTCCGCTGCAAGGTATTGCGGACCAGCTATACCGTGCGCTTGGTTCTATCAGTGCGAACATCGCGGAGGGGTATTCCAGAAGCACCGGCAAGGACCGCGCCCGATTCTACGAATACGCGCTGGGTTCCGCGCGTGAGAACCGTGAATGGTACTTCAAAGCACGCCACGTACTGGGCGACGATGTCTATCGGCACAGGCTAGAGCTGCTCACTCGAATCATCCAATTGCTCACAACCACCATTCCCAAACAGCGGAAACAAGGCATCCGAGAACTTTCCCAGCCCTACAAACCGGGAGACAACCAGTGGCTGAATACCGCTGACATCCCCTATGCCAACCCTGACTCTTGACTTTTGACTTTTGACACTCTCTCACGAAGCAGTAGCGCGGTTATCAGTTCTATCAAGGAGACCCAACAATGTCCTGGAGAAGCAAATCCATCCTGAAGCAGCCCGAATTCTCAATGCACCGAGCCCTGTGGAAATCGATGGGCTACAGCGACTATGATCTGTCGCGCCCGATGATCGGCGTGGCAAACTCGTGGAACCGGGTCGTGCCCGGCCACTATAACCTCAACCTGGTCTCTGACTACGTGAAGCAGGGCATCCTGCAGGCCGGCGGGACCCCGGTTGAGTTCGGCATTATGGCCCCGTGTGACGGCATCGCGCAGAGTCACGAGGGGATGCACTATATTCTGCCGAGCCGCGACCTGATCGCCAACGACGTCGAGATAATGGTACAGGCGCACCGGCTGGACGCCGTGGTCTTGCTCTGCTCATGTGACAAGATCGTCCCGGGAATGTTGATGGCAGCGGCCCGTGTCGATGTCCCGGCGATCATCGTCGTGGGCGGCCCGATGGAGGGCGGCTGTGAGTTCGATGGCCGCGCAGCCGACACCACGGCCCTCACCGAGGGCCTGGGCATGCTCAGCGCCGGAACGATGGACATGGAAACCTATCTGAAGCTGGAGGACACCGCCACGCCGACCTGCGGCTCCTGCGCTTTCCTCGGCACCGCCAACACCATGTGTTGCGTCGCGGAGGCCCTGGGAATGTGCCTGCCGGGCAGCGCCACCATCCCGGCCACACACGCCGACCGTCTGCGAGCCGCGCAGGCCTCGGGCCGCCGGATCGTCGAGATGGTCCACGACGGCGTGACGGCCCGCGATATCATCAACCGCAAGAGCATAGAGAACGCGATCCGGCTGAGCACCGCCATCGGCGGCTCCACCAATGTCGCCCTGCACTTCCCGGCCATCGCTTACGAGGCAGAGTGCGAGATCACGATGGACGAGTTCGAAGCGCTATGCAGCACCACGCCGCATATCGCCCGCATCTTCCCAGCGGCCGCCCCCAACGTGCCCGACTTCCACAGTGCTGGCGGCGTGCCGGCCGTGATGAAGCAGCTGCTGCCCCTGATCCACGATGACGCCCTGACCGTAAACGGACGTACGATGGGTGAGAATGTCGCCGATGCCCCCGAACCCGAAGGCACGGTCATCCGCTCCTTTGAGGAGCCGTGGGGCGCCAGCGGCGGGCTCGCGATCCTCAAGGGGAACCTGGCGCCGGACACCGGCATCACCAAACCGGCAGCCATCGTCCCGGGGATGCACACCTTCACCGGCAGCGCCCGTTGCTTCGACTCCGAGGAAACGGCCAACGCAGCGATTCTCGAGGGCCACGTCCAGGAGGGTGAAGTCGTCGTGATCCGCTACGAGGGCCCCAAGGGCGGCCCGGGGATGCGCGAGATGTACACCGCGATGAAGCTCCTCTACGGACGCGGGCTGGCCCTCAGTACCGCGGTCGTCACCGATGGTCGCTTCTCGGGTACCAACAACGGTTGCTTTGTCGGCCATATCTCGCCCGAGGCCGCTGAGGGTGGTCCGCTGGCCATCGTTGAGGATGGCGACACCATCACCATCGACGTTCCCAACCGGAGACTGCACCTGCACGTCTCCGACGAGGAGATCGCCGAACGGCTGTCCAAATGGAAGCCCCGCGCACCCAAGTTCAAGCGCGGCTATCTGGCGCTCTACAGCCGGCTTGCGACCTCCGCCAGTCGGGGGGCCGTGATCGAGAACCGATTCGAGGAGTAGAGAGAGCTATGACCGAACCACAAGATGCCTGCGTGGTCACCCAGACGGGCCGTCCTCTGGCCGAGCTCACGATGGAGGCCATCCTCCAGGGCAAGCTAGCCGAGGCCGATTTCCGCATCAGTGCCGAGACGCTGCGCCGGCAGGCCCAGGCCGCAGAGGAAGCAGGCTACGTCGAACAAGGCCGAAATCTGCGCCGCGCCGCCGAGCTAACCGGCGTCTCCAACGAAGAGGTGCTGGCGATCTACAACGCGCTCCGCCCAGGACGCACGTCATATCGCGCCCTTATCGCCCTGTCGGCGCGGCTGGAGCAGACGCTGGACGCCCCACTCACCGCCGCCCTGGTACGCGAAGCCGCCGAGGTCTACCTGGCTCGCGGCCTCGTCCCCGAGGCGTAGGACAAACAGTCCACGCGCGGCCCAGAGCGCCGGCTCTAGACCGCGTGTGGACACCGGTTCTGCCCTGCACTTCGCGGACTCGCCGGATGTGACAGTCCGGTGGAAGCAACTGCATATCTCCCTGGATCAAGCTGAGAGGAATCGCTGGACTCCGTGCTCCTCTACTCTACAGATGCTGCATCTGGGCCATCGGGCGTCGGGCGGGAAACAAAGCCACTATCCCTGTTCTATGGTAGACTTGAGGCAGTAGGGCTCATCAAGTCACCATCTGCTCGCGTCTGTGGAAACAAGATAGAACACTGAGCGTGTTCCAGGAGGTCACGGTGTTTGGGTTTTACCGCATTACATTCGATCCGAACGTGCTCGGCGGCAAGGCCTGCATTCGGGGTATGCGCATTTCCGTGTCGCTTATCGTCAATTTGGTGGCCAATGGGATGGCGGCAGAGGAGATCTTGGACGAGTACCCCGACCTGGCAGAAGCTGACATTCAGCAGGCACCCCGCTATGCCGCCTGGACAGCCGAGGACATCATGCACACCCCAGCGAAAGCATCAGCATGAAGGTTTGCTGGACATGGGGCTCGCACAAACCACAGCCCAGTTCCTGCGACAACAGGGACACGATGCCGTGCATTTGCGTGATGAAGAGCTGCAGTGTCTGGCTGATGACGACATCATCTCAAGAGCGCGCGCCGAGGAGAGGGTAGTCCTAGCTCACGAGCTCGATTTCGGACGCATTATGGCCCTGGGCAGACAACACCTCCCCAGCGTCATCACCTTTCGCCTGAGCGACATGCGCCCACCAATCGTGAACAGCCACCTATCAGACGTGCTGTGGCGATGCAGCCAATACCTGAGAACCGGTGCCCTGGTCAGCGTAACCGATCAGGGAATTCGTGTTCGCGCTTGCCGGTAGGAAGCCCCGAGGCGTGGACAGGCCCACAACTGTTGGCCGAACTCAGCGCCACACACAATCGCCGGACTCCGTTCTATCCTGCCCAAAGGCACCAGATCCGGCGATCCTGCGAGAGCTACTGAGTTAACACCCGTCACTCACGCAGCATCGTGGCTCTGAGGTCTGCCCCAACTACTCCCACGCACACAGCGCTTCGACTTCAGCCGCCGAGCCGTCCCGTAACCAACCGTCGAGCTGTGCCTGCTCCTTGAGCTGCTGCCCGCGCCCGCGGGGCACCACCATGAACTGGCACGTCATCTCCGACAGCGCCGTCATATCGCCCCACAGCTTCTCGAACTGTGCCACCGGGAAGATGTCCTCCTGGCCGTGCCCCCAGCGCTTCTTCACGTCCTTGAGCGTGACGTAGGTGGGCATCCGCGCTCCCAGCGTCCGTACGGCGGCGGCAACCTTCGCCTCATCGCCGAGATCCGACCGCGTCAGGCCAAAGACGGCGAGCAACCGGTCGATGTCGATCCACATCGTGTTGGAGTTGTAGTAGGAAAGCTGGAACTCATCCTCCTCGTGAGGCAGTGCCATACCCTCAATCAGCCGCAGGGAGCCCCCCACCCGCGCGAGGCCGCCGCCGCGATCCTCCACGCGCCGGGTGATCACCTCCACCGACATCGTAGCACCGGAGTGGAGGTGCGTCCCCAAGACCAGCGGCGAGACATCGGTCCCGACAGTGTCGATGTTATGCATCATCAGGACCTGAAGCTGCGGGCGCTCCGCCAGCAGCCGGCCCAAGACACCGTTCTTGAGCAGATTCGGGATCTCGAACCAGTGGCCCACCGGGTGCAGGCACTGGGCGGGCACGTTGTCGCGGTAGTCCGCCCCTTCGTCCATCTGCTCTGCCCAGTTTATCAAGGCCGCATGCAAGCTCTCTCTCACCTTCTGAGCCTGCTCGTCGAGGAGCTGCTGCGGCATCTCCTCCCAGGCAAAGCGCAGGTCGCGCGCCATAGGAATCATCCGCAGGCCAACAGCGCGGCCCAATGAGAGCGCCAGAGGCCCCGTATAGCCGTAGTTGTCACGCTGCGCCAGGAAGTCGCGGATCGGCTCGTGGGTCAGGTAGCTGGTGGTGATCACGTGCGGCAGGCTCATCCCGACCAGCCGGCCGATGCGGCGGCTCTTGGCCAGGTGCACCTCGATGAACGAGCGATGCACGCCCCCGAGCTTGCAGAAGGGATGCAGCGCCTTCACGACGCCGGCCCCGTGGGTCCAGCGACTCCCGACGCCGGCAGCCAACGTCACGACAGCCACGCGGCCCTCCTGCAGGGCCTGCAGTCCCAGCTGCTCGAACTCGTCGCGCTCCACCGGTGACAGGGTGTTCTCAGCGGCGCCTGCTGTCAGATCAAGTACGTCCCCGGGGTGCACATCGCGGATCTCGGTGCTGGCCGGCAGGCGATTCTGCGCCAGGCCGATGCGCCCGCTCCGCAGGTCCGCGCGAATCTGTTCGTGCTGGAGGGGGTCGAAACCCAGGTGCGGGAGCAGTTCGTCCAGAGATTGGCCTTCGGTCATCTCCCGCGAGGACCTTGGCAGCAGTTGATCAAAAAGAAACTGGACTGTACCGGCCTGCGCCGGGTCCGTGCGGCAGAGCGCGCCGAAGGCATCCAGCTCGGCCCGGCGCGCGGGTGAGAGCTCGTAGCGCTCCCGCTTGAGCAGCTCAGGCACCGTGAGCGTGTAATAGCCGGAGGGCATCAGCGCAATGCCTGTAGTGAATTGTGAATCGTGAGTCGTGGCCTGTGAACTGCCGCCCGCCGACACGCCGACATCGCCGGCGAGCATCTCCGCATATGTACCACGCTGGTTGATCGAGAAATCATAGACCACGGGGTCCATGGCAAAAGGCAGTGCCCGCTCGAGCTCGCGTTTAGTCGCCAACATCGTGGCGTGCAGCCAGTTCTGAGCCTCCGGCTTGCGCTTGGGGTCAAAGATGAAACCCATCCCGCCGCCGGACATACCGCCCAGCATCCAGAATCCCCAGAAATCGTCGCCAAACGCCTCTTTGACCCGATCAATCAGCGTCACCGTATAGAGGTTGTTCGCCCAGGGAATGATACTCTCAATGGGGCCCAGGAAGTTCTGTGTCGTAGCCCGGCCGATTCCGGCCACATCTCCCGCCTTGAGCAGGTCCACAATTCTGTCGAAGATCTCCATCGCCTCCCTGCGGCCATCCCACTCAGCGCCACAGCGCAACAAGTACTTCTCCGTAACCATCTCAAGAATCGGCCCAACGTCCTGCGCCATCCCACCGTGCACCAGGATCAGGCTGTCCTGGAGCTGCCGGCGTGTGGCCTCACTGACCTCGTCCGTGGTCAGGATGTGGTGCACGGGGAGCAGCCGTCCCCGGCTGATGCCGTACTCCGGGTCACCCGGCCCCGCCGACTCGCCCGTGATAAGCTTCATGCCCGGCCACACACCGCCCGAATCCTGCCAGCCGCCGCCGGATCCGGCCAGCCACTCGCCCAGAATGGCCCGGGCCGCTACCAGACGCCGCTCCGACTCCTGCAGGGCACCGGTCAACGCCTGGGTCTGCCCCGTGGCCCGCATGCAGGCAGAGATAAGGCACGCCAGCAAGTTGGTGGAGACGGCCAGGCGGGATCCCTTCGGGATGCCGTTCACCTTGCTGACCAACTCGATGCCCCGTCCGGGGCCCACGAGCCGCGCCAGCAGATCGAAGAGCTGCTCGCCGGAGCCTTCCATGCCGGGAGGGATGACCCCCGAGGCGATCACGGCTCCCTTCAACAGCCCGAGATAGTCGCGGGCGTAGTCAAAGACCTCGGTCAGGTCAGTGATCTCGGCAGTGGCCCCCAGATCCACACTCGCCAGCCGGAGCACCGGGGCGTCCACGACGCGGAGGAACGCCTCAACCGGTGGCGCGGGATGGGCGTCGCGCCCGTGTACGGCCAGATCGATAGAGACGTTGAGCACCCGGGCCCCCGTCGGATAATCCATGCCCAGGAAGAAGATATCGCTCCACCCGCTGTGGCTGAGATCCATCCGCACCGGCGTCGTCTCGTGCAGAATCGGCAGCAGCCCCCCCTCGGTGGGGATCAGCAGTTCGCGCCGGATGCGCAGCGGCTGGTCGGAGGGGTGCCCCACCCGGAACATCCACTGGTTGCCGCGCACGGAGCGCACGCTGCGGCGCACTTGGTCGGCCAGGGTCTGGAAGCCCAACCGGTGATAGGCCTCAGCCAGGGCACTGGAGATACCCTCGTTGAGCCCCTCACGGGCCTGGGCCTCCAGGAACGCGTTGACAGACTCCTCAAAACGGCGCTGCAGCAGATGCTCATAGCCCTGGTAGGGGATGAGGCCGCGCCGCCGCATCCCAGCCTTCTGCGGTAGGTGAAAGCGGTGAATAGCGTAGAGGAAGAAGAGCGCGCGCACGCGCTCGTAGAGATTGTCGCTCTGGCGGCGAAACGCCTCGAGGGCCTCACACTCTGCCAGCAGCTCGGTGAGCGATGCTGCCGCGCAGAACGTGTCCAGAGACTGATCCCGAACCGCCGGATCGCTGGAGGTGATAATCTGTACTAGCCGGCCCGGCATAGCTATCTCCCACCGGCCTGGGGAACCACGTCCCCGCGCCCCAATGACTGCGCGGCCATGAGTTCCACCAGGTTCGCCAGCACCTGATCGCGGTCCCGACCATTAAGCGCCAGCGCCAGTTGGGCAGTCAGCAAGCCGTACTTCACGCCGACATCATAGCGCAGCGCGCGCTCCTGCAGGGCCAGGTACTTCTCACGCGCAGCCAGCTGGGCTAACGCCTCAGAGAGCGTAACTCTAGAATCACCGGGTTGCGCAGCAGCCGCTGCCACCCGCGCCGCCAGGATATCCATCACGGTGGACGTCAACACGTGCATACCAAAGAAACACAGATAGTGCCCGGCGCGCAGCCCCGGCACAATCAGGCTGAGCTCTGCAGCCGTCGGCGTGGGCTTCTCCATCACCGTCTCGACAACATAGAGGTCCTTCCTGCCGGACACACGGCGACCGCCGACGGTGCCGTAGTAGGGCAATAGCGTCTCCCGTGTCGCCTGAACCGCTGAGACCGCACAGTCCTCCGCCTGCGCGACGGCCACAAGCTGGCTCGCGCACGACCGCGCTTCCCGGCTCACGTAGAGGTGATCGCCCACAAGGTGCAGGAAGGGATCACCGCTGACGAAGTCCCGCGCACAGTACACTGCGTGCCCGTAGCCCAAAGGCTCTTCCTGCGGAACGAAGGTCACACGCCCGACATGATCACCCAAGACCTCGGCGTAGGGCATCTCGTCCCCCGGGACGACCACGACGGCGATATCTTTCACACCCGCACTGAGGACCTCCTCGACCAGGATACTCAATACCGATTTCTCGGTGCCATCCCGATCGATCAGCAACTGCAGAGGCAGGTTGCGCTGATTTCGCCCGGCCGCAGTGATAACCGCCTTTGTGACATGCATTAGTCTGTTTCCTCCGTATAGGTAGTGATCTCCCGCCAGACGATCTCCTCACACATTGCCGCGAGCGCCGTCTCAAGCCCCGAGATCCAAGGCTCCGCGTCAGCTCAAGGCAGCGAACCCCGGCTTCCCGTCACAGGATACCCGCCCGAGGCAGGCGGCAAGCGACGCCTAGTCTGCCCTGCTGAACAGGAGCCGCTGCCAACGATGGCTGAGATTGCCGACATCCGGCGCGTACGTGTCGATGAGCTCAAACTCCCTCTCCGCCATGAAAGCCGCCAAGGAGGCAGGCTCGTAGGCGCGGATCGTGAACAATTCCACGGTCTGGCCCGGTTCCAACACCATCTCGACATCCAAGCACGACAGGTTGATGCGCTCGGTTGCCCTAAAGGAGAAGGTGAACCGCAGCGTCTCCAGAGCACCGTCCGACCGCTCCTCACGGAGGATCTCACCCAACTCACGCGACAGGCCAAGCGCCCCCAACAACCGGTCAAAGAATCCGCTCAGATTGTCAGGAAGGTGCGACAGGCGCATCCGTAGCTGCGCATTCTGGTTCTCGGTAGACTGCGTGGGCACAACGTCAAGGTAGAGATAATCACGTGGTGGAACCAGGCTGGCCAGCAGATCCGCGACGTGCGTCTGATCGAAATTGCCGAAGGTACCCCCGATCATCGCGTAAACCCGCACGTGATCCTCCTGGACCACCTTATGCAGCTGTCCGCTAAAGGCAGGATCGCTGAAATCGGCCAGCACAAAGGACTGGCGATAGGAATCCTCGCTCAGGTTCTCCGCGGCCAGCTCAAGCATGCTCTCCGACGAATCGACGCCGACGTAGTGCAGCTCGTAGCCATCGGCCTGCATCTTCCGGAGCAGCATCTTCTCCGGCCCGGCATTGCCGCACCCCAGGCTGATGAAGCCAATGCGCCAGTCTTTGCGCCAGAAGTCCTGGTCCTTGAAGAAGCGGTATTCGTCTTCCCAGGCAATCTGGGCCAGGTCGCCATCGCGATAGCTGTAGAACGCAGTGGCCCCATTCAGGAGATAGAAGAGGTTCTGGGGCACGCACCCTTGCGAAATGAATTCCCTGAGGTAGTTGGTCTCAAGAGTGTCATAGTCACAAAACACCAGACGTTCGCGCATGGTGATCTCCCACGGTGGTCAGATTCTGTCAATAACGGTATAGGCGCCCGAGTACCCAACGAGCTGAGTACCAGCGATTATAGTTCAGGCGGGCCAACAGAGGAAATCACGCAGGCACCAAAAAACGCCACCGCGGACTGCGGTGGCGTTCGTCACATCACGCTAAGCGACGGCCGGTTCCAGCTCGCCGGATGGCTCCTCAACAGCTTCCGCAGCTGCGGCC
>Ga0114918_10003835_pt1 | contig 13150 bp, 16 predicted proteins | sample LantaG_FD_87015 | JGI IMG/M metagenome (GOLD analysis project Ga0114918, IMG submission 87015) | Deep subsurface microbial communities from Baltic Sea to uncover new lineages of life (NeLLi) - Landsort_02402 metaG | ecosystem: Environmental > Aquatic > Marine > Oceanic > Sediment | place...
GTAGGGATATTCTGTTCCCCTCTTATCTTTTTTACAGTATGTCGGGAGATATCGAGCACCTTAGATAACTCAGCATCTTTTAAGAAATAGTATCTATTTCGAGTATTACTAAATATCTCTTTTATTTTTGTACGAGCTTCTTGAGTACGAGCAAAAGCACCATATTTTTTATTTAAAGGCTTATCCATAGAAGTTATTTGCGTCTCTTTGGTTTTTGTCTGATTTTAGGCGTACCTAAAGTAGGTTTCTTTGCACTAATAGGACGCTCTGTCTTGTTAGTGCCTAAATTCGGTTTTTTTGCTTTTGTAGCTCGGTTACTCTTAACAGTTTTATTAGGAGTAAGCTTATTTCCGGACCTCATTATTTGTTAGACCAGTATGATTTGATCTCCCCTTTTACGATTTTACGGATGTCCGGGTTATCTCTGCGTTTTTTCTGATTATTAATGTAATTTTTATACTTTTTCATCTATATACTCCTTTTTTGGAGGTTATTGTTTGATGGTTCTGACCTCTTAAACATATAATACTGTTTCGTGTTATAAATGACTACATATTTTATGTAAAAGTATGGTCTACAAAGTTTAAAAAGGATTTAGATTCTAAAGAAATAGCTCTACCATTTACTTCTTAACTCAGCTACTTTGCAAGCAGTACAGAAACCGTTATGCTCTCCATTTTCATCATAGCATTTAACTCCACCACAGGTACAATCAGAATATTGAGAGAGGTCTCGAACAAAATTATGGTAAGCATTAAATTTTTTATGAAATTTATGCCATAAGATAAGAAAAATAACAGCAGGAGCGGGGATACCGAGGAAGATACCAAATAATAAAGCTATGCCTATGTTATAGTCCTCGATCACAAATGAAACTATTACTCCGTTTAGGAGATTTAATGTGAGCAGCACAATGATAAGTACTTTAATTAGTCGCATAAATATCTCATTTTAGATCCTATATAAGGAGGAAGAAAGGGGGGTACTACTCGTACCCCCCTTTTTTATTCTATTAATAAACGTCTCTTTCTACCCATCCGATATGCTGTTCATAGGGTGTTTGATTAGATCTTTTCCTAATCTCCGCGAGTGTATCTAATACTAGGATCTCTCCGTTATCGTATACAGTTCGCAGTATGCTATTAGGGTAGTTTGCATTTTGAGGGACAGTTCGTATTAAACCATTACCCATGCGGACTACATCCATCAAGCCTTTTTTCGACTTTTTAACGGTATCCGTAACGGGGTCTTTATAGACAGGAACACTTTTACCGTCTATCTCAGCCCAACTGCACTTAAATGCAAATTTATTTGTATCCCGGTTTAGATCCGTTTGAAGGAGACCCCCACCCATACCGAAGTTAGTATTAGTAGCACTAAAACCATCCTCAGTAGTTCGTTTTAAAATAGTATTTACATCAGGCCTTCCGATACCATCACCTTGGATTACTCTAACGTGATTAAGTACCTTATAACCTTTACGGTTGGGTTCTGCTCCGAATTTGTTCTCAAAGATATGAAGCATTTGGTTTACGACTTCATCAGGGTCTCCCGAGTCAGGCCGACATACCAGCATAGCATTCATTCCTATGACTTCCTGTTTCAATTTTCCTCCCCACAAATTTTCACATGCGTTGAAGATATCCCAGGAATCACTAACACAGGCAAAAAGAGCTTTGTCCCCGTATTTTTTTATCATATTACGGTATGCTTCTACTTCATTATCTTTGCCCCACATCGTCATAGTCGAGTGCTCACTCGCCGGAATCGAAAAAGCCGACATTTGCTCATTATAGAACTTATTAGCCATCCAGATACCTGCAATGGTATCCGAACCGAGGAAATTAACAAGATGTGCAGCACCGCCAATCATAGCCTGCTCCTGGCAGGTTACACCCCTGCTACCAAAGTCATGCAGCTTAAAAGCAATCTCTCCTTCTGGGTCGTCCGAGGACAGTTCCAGATACTTACGGATATCCTGTTTCATATACCAACTGTTAGTTGCTACTATGATAGGATACCATAAGCGTACAAGCATTGTTTCAAACCAGCTGACTACCCAAAAGAATCTTTCATCAGTATACTTAACATCTAATAAGAGATTCTTATTAGGTATTACAGTACCTTCAGGGATCGCTCGTATACGAATAGGAAGTTTTCCTTTAAGGTCAGTTGCAATAAGCATCCAGCCACCGTAGTTAAAAGGGCAGCCATGGAGTTCCGAAAATTCTGCAGCTTCTTTTACTTGATCTATAGTAATCGGCTGAGAAAAATATTTAATTAAAAGGTATTGCAAACCAAAAAATAAAGTCTTGTCAAATTTACCTCCGCGACTTTCAAAGTACGAAGACATCCCGGTAGTCTTTTTAGGATATTGGACCCAGTGACTAAGCTTGTAACTATCAGTATCCAATACAGAACTAAGAGCCATTTGTGCAAGCATTAAAATGTTTTCCATAATAAAATCCTTTCTGTTTCAATTCTCTCCATGAGAATCTATTTGAATATTAAATGGTTAAAAAACGTCTCTTTTCTTAGATATTTTCATAGGCATCATTCCAAAGATGCTTCTGAAACTCTAAGGTATAAACATAGGTCTCAACACTCTTTTGGGTATCCAGGATTATAGGTTCGATCTCATTCCAGGATCCCCCAGCTCTTTCACATCCTATCCGAGGCATATGTACTGAGCATCCGGATTTCGTAGCTTCTTTAAATATCTTTGTAAGAGCAGATTTAACTGCATCATAACGAATGGGTTTTTCTTCACCTTTCCTCATAATACTGTGCTGTCCTATGATATTAGCTACTTTAACGTTTTCCTTGAAATCCACTAAGATGTACTGTCCGAGTTTATACTCAGTACCATCATAAGATCCCTTATGAGACCACTCCCGATATGCCATTTCAGGTCTCTTATCCTTATTAGATAGAGCTACAACAAAACCTGATCCCCAGGCACCCGGTCTGAGATCATTACAGATATGAGCTATAATAGCAGGTGTTTTTATGGGTTCCGTAGCATCACCTATTAAATAGTGTATCATTTTTACTTTCCTTTATCTTTGTACATTACGTAAGAAATAGTCTATGATATGTATGTGATCCTCAAAGAACCTATTCTCATTAAGGATAACATCGTTAAAGGACATCCAAAAAGCCTGGTCAGCGTCATCTGCGCCTTTTACGGCAGGTAATGGCTTTAGACTATCTAACTCTATAAGATAGGCGTGTGTGATCGTACGGCCTCTTAATGAGCGTTGTGGGTGGTCAAAAACATGGGATGTCTTAATACTTTTTTTAAGCACTATACTAGGGATATCGATACAGGTTTCTTCTTTTAGTTCTCGTATAGCACTTTGTTCGATGGGTTCGTCAGGATTAATGAATCCCCCGGGGAGAGCAAAGAGACCTTTACCAAGTTTTCCTCCTCTTCTTACTATGAGGATATGGCCCGATTGTACTGTAACAGCATCTGCAGTTACAAAGACAGGCGGGAAAGGAGTATCCTTCCAGATTTTTTTATAATCTTTTAGGAATTCATACTCTTTTACCATGCTACTAAAATCAGATATCCCCGAAGTACTCTTTCTGAGGTATATCATTATATGGTCATAGACAGCTTTAGGGACCATCTCTTCGATTTTATAGTAATCTTTTTCTTCCCATAGGATATTTCTTACATTTGTAGCATCCAGGACTTTTCCTTTGTGCATAAAAGCAGGTTGTTTAATCAGGGGCCATTGTGGGAAAAATTTAAGATAATAAGAACTATCATCTTTAAAGTGGCCGATAAGTTGTACAGTGTCGTCCGCATTTTCGAGTTCTCGAGCAATTTTATTTTGCAGGGCACTTATCCATGCAGTGTCATTATACATGTGATCTCGTAGGGGTATAGTCTCTACAGTAGGTCCGTATTGAGCATTCCCCTTTCTGTACCCTCTTAGAGTATCGAGGATCATATCTCTACGTTCTTCGTAGGTCCAGGGGTTACGGATAGTAGGGGTAGCTCTGTAGCTACCAATGACTATTAAGACTTTTTTCTTGGTGACTGCCAAAGCTTCTCGGACGAGAGCTAAGTGGGCATTAGTGAATGGCTGGAACCGACCGATAAAGACGGTATAATCCGACTTCTCCATGAAGTCCTCCTTTATATTTTTGTTTCAGCTCTCTCCATGAGAGCCTAAATTAGTTGTGATTTTAATATACCATCTGATTATAAGAATATCCACTTTTTTATTCAGGATCCTTTTTATTTGATTTTCCCGTGATTTCTGGCATTAGTTCTGATCCACATTTAGCATATCCTTTTTGATAGGCGTCATTTAAACTTTCCACTATAGCGGAGGCTTCCTTTTCTTTTAAGCCACACATAGTAGCTTGAGTACTTAAATTGTAATAAATAACAAACACATCCCTTAAAGTTTTTTTATATGAGAACGGTTTATCTGTTGTGATTACTCCACAAGACATTTCTTCTATGCTCATGATATTAAAACCTTTCTATAATAGATTCTCTTTAGCTGAACCAAGGAATGATTTACAGTGGGGGCACATATATATACTTGATATAAAAATAAGGCCATTTTGACGTAAGAGGATCTCACTAATCTCTTTTTTGCAGTAGGGGCAGATAGGTAGTTCCTCTGTTATCCTAACTTTTATTTTAGCCATAATATCCTTTATAACTAGTAGTGGTAAAGGGGGCCTCTATTTAAAATAGGGTTTAACGGACTCCGCGAAATCTAGCATTATCTTTAACTTTGCTCGGCTAGTAAACTCCTTTTCAATTTTTTCCTTTCTTTCTTTTATACAACTCCTCAGATATCTTTTAGCTAAGGATATATCTTTTGTTGTTGTTATGGGAATATCTCGAAAAGAAAGAGCGCTATGATCATTACCTTTAATAACGGATATTACAAGGCCATTATAGTCATTGTACCTCAAAAAATGAGTGTACTTACTAAGATCCTTAAAATTATCTAAAGTAGGAGTATTTTTTATTAAAGGCGGGGGTAAGGTATCCTTGTGCCCAATTTTTTTAAGAGTTACTTTTTTAGTACGCCACCCATTAAAGGGTCTTCTATTTTCAGGGAATAAGTCAATCATTAGACAACTAAAACGAAATTCAGTATCTATAAATAAGATATCCTTTATAGTCCAATTATCTTTATCAGGGCACAGGGCTAATTTTCTTATCTTATGGCCCCACATATAGTCCTTAATGTTGTTTACTATGAAAGTTACTGTTTGATTTTTGTACCTTCTAGGTACTCTGCTTCCTACTCCGAAAGTAACCTCTACGAGATCCCCTACATCATATTTGAGGGTATCGTCGCTGGTATTATAAAAGAAGGGCTCAGTACCTTTAGGGAACTGTATTATGCCATCGAGGATACCGGTATTCATAAATGATGGCCAAAATATTTCTTTTTCTTTTTTCAGTTTATCCATTTCTTTTTTCAGTTTATCCATAATGCTCTTTGTAGAAACTGAGCATTTTCTGACTTTAATGCCTTTAATATCCTTTATATTTTTTTGTAAATTTTTTATTTCTGTCTCAGTTTCTTTAGAGTACTCTTCACTTCTATCTATATAGGATTTAAATGCCTTAATCTCTTTTTCGAGTTTAAAAGAGGTATCTACTACATATGCATATCTCATCGCTATTTCGGTAGTTATAAATGTATCCTCGTACGGAGTATGCAGTAACCCGACTCCTCCATAGGGATTCCAACCTTTTTGAGCGACACCTAATGCAACTGTAGTGCAATAAACAGAGTGCTTTTTAATATCAAACTTAAACATTATGTGGGTTTCCTCTATTCCTTTAGTCATACTAAATTTCTTACATTTTTTAAATCGCTTTTATCCAAGAGGGGGTTGTGATCCCTTCTTTTATAGCCCACCTATGGATAATCTCTAATTCTATCTGAGAAGGTAGCCGGTTATTCTTACCCCTTATCTGGCAGATTCTTCCACCTTTAGGGTCTACCTCTATCGTTACTAGCTTTTTACAATTAGAGATATAATCCTCAGAATTTAAAGACCAAATAGAAGAGGATCCTCTCTTACATGAGTGACTGTATGAAGAAACACAGTGGTTCATAGCTCTCCCTTCAACAGCAAGCTCTCTGCTGGATAGAAGCTGCTGTATGCGCCATACTCTTCTATTTTTTTCAGTACCCCTACTGAGCTTAAAGTCATTGATATTATTTTCATGCTCCCAAAACAGGTTCTGCCCTTTAGTTTCTTTGCCTAATTGTCTATGCCAGCGGTTTACTTGGTTAAGTAGGGCCTCAGGAGTTCTACCATTTAAAGAGAAGTTAGGCTGAGGAGGGGTATCCCATGTCAGGCCCCCCTGTTCTCTAAAGATCCGCAGTCCTTCATACTTTTTATACCAGATATAGTCGATTATAGGTTGGATATGAGCTCTATCTAGCATAGGGTTGTTTATGAAAAATTTGATGACTTCTTCTTTAAATTTGTAATCTCTTTTATCTAAATACAGCTTAGTACCTAAGAGGGCATCGGATAATACTGGAGGCCCTCCTAAAGCTAGTACGGTAGCCCAAAGAAAAGCAGAGTCTATATCATAATTGTTCGGGGCGGTTAGAAAGAGGTGCGCCTGTTTTTTTGTAAGTGGAAAAGGGAGCCCCTCAGCTGTTCTTATATTTTTACCCTGAGCGATGTGTAAAAACCATTTAATTTCTTTACTAGATTCCGGCTTGGAGAAGGATGCGTCCATAAAAAGAGGGACATCATATTTAGCAAATAGATGTCTTAATAGTGCTGAATACTGTCTATATGGATTATGAGATTTGGGCTTCCACTTTTTGAGAGGGCGTACCCAATATGATCTTAATTTTATTAAGTTATTTAAATTATATAAACTATTCTGTATGGTTTTTATACCTAATATTTTTGTTTTTTTATCCAGGAATTTTATTAAGGAGCAGTACTCAGTGTTGAACTCCTTCTGATTCTTATCTAACTTGAGTAAAAAGATATTAGAAACTACATATTTACCTTTTGGATTTAAGACTTCTTCAATTTGTCTTTCCAAACTGCTAGTTTTACTACTTGTGAGAGAGTTCTGTATTATAAAGTCTCTATAGTGGGTCTGCTCTTTTTTTAGAGCCTTAATCCCTTTAGATAAAGATTTCTTAAAGCCACGCTTAGCACACCACTTTAAATAATCCTCTTTAGATTTTAAACCCAATTTTTTAATATGGGTGGATATTACATCATCATCGGGCATAGTTCTTATTTCTACCTATCCTAATAATATCATGCTATATTTTTATATTTGTAAAGATTACCAAGACTCTTAAACAGATCCTCATTAGTTTCTATTAGAGCTTTAAATGCTATAACATTATCAGTAGCTGGGGCAGATATCTCTCTTTTTATTCTAACACAAATCTCCTCTATAACTCTTCCGCCATTCCATACTTTTGTATGAGACATATTTTTAAAAATTTGATAAATATTTTTGGACTTCCCTTTTACAAGTATAAAACCGTACTTGATATATTTTCTAAATTCTTGTTCAGAGACCTGTTCTCTAAGGGTATCCAAAGCGACTCTTTCTTGGTCAGATACATTACCGTAACTTGGAGCTCGGCTTTTAATTATGATAGTAAGATTATTTTTTATCTTATATATTATAGGATGTAAAAAATTAATACCCACGGCATTTGCATAGGGGTCCTCAACTTGACGTACAGATATTAATTCTGGATAGGAGTCCATAGTAGGGCTGTACTCTCCCAGGGAGTAACAGGGAGTCTGTGGGTTTACCCTATATCTAATTTGTGGGAATTTAGGGATAACACGGGATTTCTCTCCTATCATAAGAGGTATGCCTAGAAATTGACCCATATATTCATTTTTTGAGTAGGCTATACCGAGCTTAAGTTTACTTTGCTCATTCAGGATATCGTACGGGTTATTACAATAGAAGGGAAGTACGCCTTTTTTTGTGAAAATATCATAGAATTTGTCCCTAGCCAGCTCTATGTGACTTATAGGATCTCCTAATCTCTTCACAGAATTAACTGCACGGAATATATCATTCATATAGTTTTCAGCGGTTGCTCTGCTCATAACTACTAGGTGCCGTCCCTTTAATATTATTAAGCTGCTTTCATTCTGTATACATTACCTAAAGTCTTAAAAGAGCTCTCGTCTGTTTCAATTAAAGCTTTAAAAGCTATAACATTATCAGTAGGAGGTATTTTTTTACCTGACTTTATCCTAACACAGATCTCTTCTATAACTTCTCCTCCTCGCCATACTTTTGTATGGGATCGGTTTCTATAAACTTGGTATTCATCACCACTTTTTCCTTTTACTATAATAAATCCGTATCGAATATATTTACGAAATTCTTTTTCAGAGATAACTTCTCTTAAGGTATGTATAGCAGTTTCTTCTGATTTATCAAAGTTTAAGGGTAGAGAAACTCGGTTAGATCCAGATTTTATCGCTAGGTTATACTTTAATTTTGATTTTAACAGGTTCCTTTTAAGATCCGTACTGTTACAGCCCATAGATACTTCATTATAAAATAGGGCATCCTTAACTCTCTGATAGTCTTGGAGTGTATCTATGTAGGTAGTATTTATTGAAGAGTTTGTATAGGTCGTATAAAGGGTAGTGTCTGTATGGGCACCTATATCAATACCCATAATTGAGGATGTGGTACATGGAGTATATGGAGTCAAAGAATACTCACTTATATCTTTAGAATATAAACTAGGTTTATGATAAAGGCTTATACTACTATCAGTATGCTCTGTTATGTTGGATAGGCCCCCTATATTATTTAAATCTAGAACAGAATATTTAGGGGGATATATAATAAAAGAGCCCGTGCTCGACGTTGGTGCTTGGGTTGTAGCCATACAGAAATCCCCTAAATTATTTGATATTTTCTAAAGATTTAATTGCCAGTTTTTTGAAGGATGCTTCTATGTCTTTTGCATCCATCCTTAAGAAATCAATCATATAGGTGGCCGAGCTCACACCCATGCCTTATCCAAAGTAATTTTCTTAGTAGTAATTCAGATTCAGACATTAGAGACTTTTAACAAAAGTATTTATTTTTTCTGTATCGTCACCACTACCGATAAAAGCTCTAAGACGTTCTTTATCCTTAATAAGATAAAGTACATCCTCTGTACCTCCTTGGATACAGGCGACCCCGTCTTTTTTATCCAGTAGTTTTAGAGTGCTCTTGATATCTTTCTTAAAAGATTCTAAGGGTGCTACTAGTTTTCTATTGTTATTATCATCGTGGATGTGTACTTCATTCTTATCCGAATATTTTTGAAATCTTAGCCCGGAGATATTTATAGTATCTTTCATTTTTGATTATCCTTTTGCAGTTGGGGGTACCATAAGAATTTCTTCTGCATCAACATCGAATTCCTCTATTTTATGATTTTTCTTTCCCTCAGAATTTACACTTAAGGCCATATAGCCTTCTTTAATTAATTTAAGGAATTCTGCTTTAGCTTCCTTCGCTTCCTGGCCGTTTTCTTTATCCCAGGTCAGCCGTCGATCCCCCTCACTACATAGGATTTTCATAAGACCTTTTTTAGCTTTTTTAGCTAATATAACAAGTTCTTCTAAAGTAGGTACGAATCGGTCGAGGGGGCTGCCATCAGCTTTTGCAATGACGTATCCTTTTGCTTTATACTTTCTATAAAGCGATTTAGCTTCATCTATCTGTTTTAGATGCTTAGAGTCCCATACGACTCTGCGGTTCATAACTAGATCTTCTGCCATAATATCTTCTCCTATTATTTTTTAAGTATCGCTTTAAGTCTTTCAACTCCGCCATAAATTCTTTTTTTAGCTCTTAATGATAAAGTAATCTCTTTATCTTTTCTTGAGAAGATAAGATCAGCGTTATCTCCCGAGCCCTCTATAATATGGGGGTACTTAAGTCTGTTAAAATCCGTATTAAGGATAATTTCCTCAAATAACTCTAGATCTTTTTTAAATCTTAAGGTCTTATTAAAAATATGAATGACTCCCCTACTATAGATCTCGTAATTAAGACTCCCCATGTCCCCGTGCTCTATAATACTTCCGTCTAAGGATTCTTTAGGTCCCTTACTTTTAATATCAAAAGGGGGGACACTTTTAGAAGCTTTTTTTTCAGGAGTTTGACCATTAACAAATGGAATTATTTTTTTTCTCATATACTATATCCTTTCTGAGTATCTATCATGCCATAATCGTGCTAAAAAAGCTTCAGGAGCCGGGTTACCAGCAGTAACCATGGCTGTTTCTTTTTGGAAATCTCTACAAGAGGATTTCATTGGGTATATATCTTCAATCAGGATACTCTCATGATTATCTGGGAATCTAGTATCAGTGATCTCACCCTTTATAAGAACCCGGTAATGTACATGCTGGCAGCTAGGGCAATGTATTCTATAGTTACCGTTTAAGGCTATGTTTAATTTTACATCAAAATATTTCCCGCATGAAGTACAATAGAATTCATGGACGACTCTGGACATGGGAAGACCTTTACCTGCTATTTATAAGAAATTTACGAGTTCTTTATATAATACTGTTGGGTATCTGTAACATCAAAAACTTTTTATTATCTAAAGGGGGGCGATATAAGAGGGGGCTATTAAAAGCCCCCTCTGAGGCTTACTAAATTAAGATGCACTAAACTTCAGTATCTTCAGGAAGATCAGATTTAGTAACCATATTTTTTGTAAGAGACTCAGCTCTACCTCCTACGATCTCTTCTAGAGATTCCGCGATCCCGGACTGCTTTAGAAGACTATCGATTAAAGGAGCATTAGCTCTATACCGTAGAAGCTGAGAAGCTAGGTCTTGGCTCCCAGGAGCTTCTGAAGACCCTCCGGTCAGTTTATCTAGCCCACCCAGGTTGATGACCTTAAATGAATCGATCTTTTCAAGAGGTTTGACGCTGGCTTCAACGATAGCAGGGAGTTGCCTGATGGTTTCAATAGTTATCCGCATATTTATTATCTGAGTAGATAATTTGTTTTCGGCCTCATTGAGTTTCTCTTTACCGATAGCATCTGCTTCATAATCTTTTCCTTTAGCCTGAGCTTTTATTATAATAGCATCTGCTTCTGCTTGGGCACTGATCTTAACAGCATCTGCTTTATCCGTTGCAGCTTTTTTCTCAGCATCAGCTTTAACAAGGATCATAGCTGCATCAGATTCTGCACTTTCTTTTGCTTTAAGAACAGCAATATCTTTTTTACGAGTAGCGATTTCAGTTTCTTTTGCAGTGGTGACTTTTTCTTCTGCGGCGATTGCCCTTGCCCGGGCGATGTTGGCTTCTTCTGCAGCTTTAGAGTGCTCTTTAGATTTTTCAGCTATTTCTATATCTCGCTGTTGATTAGCAAGCTCTACTGCTTTCTCTTTTATAATTTCAGCTTCAAGAACAGCCCGCTCCTGATGGATTTTCCCCTCTTCAATCACTTTATCCTTAGAAATGCTTCTAAGTTCTATAGCTTCGTTTGCCTCAATCCGAGCCTCTTCCGCTTCTTTTTTGCGTAAAGCTTCTTCTTTTTGTATAGAAGCATTTTCTAAAGCAGTCTGAGTAGCGATCTCACGCTGCTGTGATAGTGTGGAATATTGTCTTTCTTTTTCAATTTGTAATTTTTTCTGAATAGCTTCAAGATTCTTTTTTTCGATAAGAACAGAGTTATCTTGCTCAATATCATTGCGCTCTTTTCTTTTTGTTTCTATGATTCTTGTAAGTTTTGTTTTACCCTCTGCATCAAAAGCATTAGTATCAGAGAATAGCTCAATATTTGTTTGATCTAAACCGGTAAGAGATACCGTTTCGAGTTCGATACCGTTTTTATTTAGTTCTTCAGCGACATTACTCTGTACTCGCTGCATAAAGTCTGCTCTCATCTCATGGAGTTGCTCCATAGTCATTTCTGCAGCTACAGCACGTAGGGCATCAACGAACTTACCTTCCATCAGTTCCCTTAGCCGTTCAGGATTACAGGTACGTTCACCGAGAGTTTGTGCAGCATTTGCTATTGCTTCTGCATCCGGTTTTACTCTTAAATAGAATTCAGCAACGACATCTACACGCATACGATCGTTGGTGATAAGACCATCGTTGTCTTTTTTAGTTACAACAAGTTTAAGAGTATTTAAATTTACCAATATGATTTGATGTAGTACAGGAAGAACAATAGCTCCCCCTTCACGTATTACTTTTTTTCCTCCAAGACCAGTACGAACAAAAGCTGTTTGAGGAGATGATTTTACATACATCCGAGCTAGGATGACACCTATAATTATGAGTGCTATCAGGGAGACCCCTGATATAAGAACTATGGGCATAATGTTTTCCATAGAGATAAACCTTTCTATCGACTAATCGATTAGTCAATTAAATTTTGGTTGAATGTATTTATAACTTTAAAAAGAGATCCTTTTACTCGTTCGACTACTAATACCCGGGTACCTTTAGAATAAACCTCATCTTCAGAGTCAGGCTCTACTCTTATATAGTGCCTATTATTATACTTGTCTTTAAGTTTGGCTTCTGCAGGAAGCCCTTTTTTAGCAGTTCCGTTTACTATTACAGCTACTTTACCTATAAAAGAATTAGGATCTACAGCAGTAGTTTCATCCTTTATAACTATTTTTGCAGCCACAGAACATATACCACGAGCTACAAACACAGTAATAAAAAGAGCTGGCCATATTACTATCCAGGAGGGTAGAAAATGTCCTATAGCCTTATGGATAAAAGACTGCATAATGAAGCCACATAAAGAGAAGACAAGTAAAAATATTACTAGATATATAAGAATAGGTATACTTCCACCTTTAAGCCACCCCAGAAGGGTAGATAAGGCGGGGATTTGTATATCTGAGTCTACCTCTATATCAGCATCAAAATCAGGTATTAGGCTATCTAATACCCCAGAAGCGACTCCAGCAGAGACGAATTCTAAAATCCCTATAAGCAGCATCAATGTAATAGACACGGAAAAAGGGATATTATTTGGATGGGTGATAAGTTCCCACATAAGTTATTCCTTAATTCTATCTGCTTTAATTTTTTCGAGCCTGTTCTTAATAAGATCAGCGCGAGCCAGCTCAGCCAATTTATTAA
>Ga0114918_10003836_pt1 | contig 13148 bp, 16 predicted proteins | sample LantaG_FD_87015 | JGI IMG/M metagenome (GOLD analysis project Ga0114918, IMG submission 87015) | Deep subsurface microbial communities from Baltic Sea to uncover new lineages of life (NeLLi) - Landsort_02402 metaG | ecosystem: Environmental > Aquatic > Marine > Oceanic > Sediment | place...
CCCTCCCAACCCCCCCCCCCCCCCCAAACTCTCGAGACAGGGGCGCCCCTCAGATGCCCCCTCCGCCGCCTCCGCCGATGCCCCCGTACTACGACCAGCAGCAGGGAGGAGGATACAACAACCGCCCGATGCCCCCTCCGCCGCCGCAGCAGCAGCAGCAGCAGCCGCAGCAGCAGCCTTACGGGAGTGCCGCCGGCTGGGGGGGAGGAGTGGTGGGAAGCGTCCCGCCCGTGCCCTCTGCCTCTGCGCCCCGGCAGCAGCAGCAGCAGCAGTACTACTCCTCCGCGGCGCGCACTTCCGCGCCCGCGACAGCGTCCGCAGCGGCAGCCGCGCCCGTCTCGAGCGTCGCTGCGGGGGCTGGGTGGCAGGCGGCCGAGGCCGCGGCGGCGGCCGCGGCGGCGCGCGTCGCTGCGATGCAGCAGGGAAGGCAGCAGCAGCAGCAGGCCGCGCCCGCCGCTCCCGACGCTGCTCCCCAGCCGAACTACTACGCAGGCTATTACGCGCAGCAGCAGTAGCAGCAGCCCCAGGCGCCTGCAGCCTATGCCTCTTACGGAGCTGGTGGCGGCGCCGCCGGTGGCGGCGTCGGAGGAGCCCAGGGCGTCCAGGGAGGGGCTTACGCAGCGTGGCACCAGCAGCAGCAGCAGCAGCCTCAGCAGGGAGGCTACCAGCAGCAGCCGTAGCAGCAGCCGCAGCAGCAGTGGCCGCAGCAGCAGCAGCAGCAGTACGGTCGCTGAATGAGCTGAAGAGAGAGAAAGAGAGAGAGAGAGAGAGAGAGAAGAGATAAAAAGTTGATGTTTTTTCGTTCGATTTGTTTTTCCGTTCTATTCTACAAAAAGCACTGTGAAAGACTAGAAAGTCCTTGATCCCAGAATATCACCGTCCCCACTGCCACCCACGGCCCCCCCAGAGCTCCCTGACCGTCGGCGCCAGCCTCGACGGCGCCACCGTCGCGTGCCTCTCCTCGCTCAGGAACTCGTTGACGGGAGGGGAAAGCAGCCCGTGCGGCCTCGAGCCGCCGGCGATGCCGCCGCCGTGCGCGTTGGCGTGCGCCGCGGCGACGCCGGCGAGTGCCAGAGGGACGGAGAGCACGAGGGCGAGGGTCACGTTGGAGAACGAGGCCCTCGGCGGGCGCAGCGAGGCGGCAGCAGAAGCGGCGGAAGCCGAAGCGTGGTGGTAGTGAGAGTAAGCAGAGTGGCTCGGGGGGAAGGTCAGGCCCCTCCCCGAGAGGGCGGCGTAGGCCGCCGCGACGCGTTTGAACTCGGAGGCGCTTCCTCCAAGGTCGGGGTGGGCCCTGCGGGCCGCGGCGAGGTAGGCGCGGCGGATCTGTGGGAGAAAAACAAGAAGAGGGTTTTTCAGGAAAGAGGGAGGTCGGGGTTGAGAAGGAGAAAGAAGAAGAAAACGTCGCCTGTCGATTGGGAGGGCTCTCGTGCTCAAACCCTTCTCTCTCTTTCTCTCTCTCTCTCTCGCTTGCTCACCTCTTCTTGCGTCGCCTTCGCCGGTACCTGGAGCACGTCCGCGGCCTCATGCCGCAGCATGTTTCGAGAGAGAAAAAAGAGAAGCAAGAAACAAGTAGGAAGCAAAAGAATGAAGACGATTGCTCAAACGTCGTCGACGTGGAACCTCCTCGCCGGAGAAGAATGAAACAGAGCCGGGACATTTTCACGTCTTTTCAAAAGTACCCGCCGCCTCCGCCCTGGCCGCCTTCCTCTTCTCCCTCCTCCTCGTCCCCGTACTGCCACTCTGCGGCCCCCTCCACGGGTCTCCCAGCAGAAGCAGAAGCAGCAGCATTAGAGGCGGCCAAGGCGGCCCCACGCCTCGCCAGCGCCTCCTCCCTCTCGACCATCGCCCCGGCGGCACGCCCCGCATCCAAGGCGGCGGCGTCCGGGTCGGCGCAGGGGCGGGACCGCACGGCGTCACAGGCGGGGACGCCGGCAACGCCCCTGCCGATGCCCCCGCCGTCGAAGAAGGCGGAGGCGGAGGGGCTTTGGCTCGACGGAGAGGAGGGGAGAGGGTCGAAACCCGAGCCCCCGTCGCCGCCGCTCCCGCTTCCGCCGGCAAGGGCGGCGTCGGCCAGCGCGACCGCGACGACCGCGTCCTGCGCCCCGGCCTCCTCCCTCCCGACGAGCCTCGCGTGCGCGACTGCGACGCGGGCCAGGGACTCGAGGTGGCGGATCGTCGCGCTCCCCCCCACGGAAGCGCTGCTTTTGTTTCCTCCAAAGAAATCGCCGCCGCCTCCGCCAAGACTCGAAGAATTCGAGGTCGCGGCCGCCTGCCGCCGCCGTGCCCGGTACGCCGCCAGGAGCACCCTCCCCGCTTCCTTGTTCAGGTTGGGAGCGGGCCTCGTCCTAAGCCACTGCGCGTACTCCCTCACCAGCTCCGGAGTCCAGGCGCGGGGCCAGGGGGGCAGGGCGGGGCGGGACTGCGACGGAGCCGGGCGGCGGCGCGGGCATTGTCGGCGGCGTCGCTCGCTTCCTCCGTCGCTGCTGTCGTCCTCTTCCTCCTCGTCTTCCTCCTCGTCCTCCTCCTCCTCGTCGTCTTCCTCTCCCAAGACGGCGTCGCAGACGCTCTCGTCAAACTCTCTCGTGCGAGGGTCCCGCAGCACAAACACCAGGTCAAAGCGCGACAGCAGCGGGGCCTCGAGCGTCGCGGCGGAAGACCTCCAGCCGCCACCGCCAGACCGGCCTCCGCCGCTGCCACCGCCATTGTGTTTCGGCGGCGCGGCCGCCGACGCGAGCACGCAGCACCTCGTCGGCAGCGTGGCGACGAGCCCTGCTTTCGCCACGGAGACAGACTGCTGCTCCATCGCCTCGTGGAGGGCTCCCCGCTGTTCCAGAGGTAAGGCGTCGAGCCCGTCGAGGGCGCAGAGGCCGCCGTCGGCCTGGAATTTTTCAAATTTTTTTTTGAAAGTATGTAGAGACACAAGTGAGAGGGAGGTTTCGGTCTGCGCTTTCCACCGCATCTCCCCGTTCTCCACCCCATCCCCGTCCGTCTCCTCACCATAACGAGAGCCCCAGGTTCCAGCCCCCACTCCCCGGTCGCCGGGTCCCTCGCCGCCGCCGCTGTGAGCCCCGCGGCCGAGGTCGCTCCGCCGCCGCCCTTGCCGCCGCCCCCTCCGCAGCAGACGAGCACGCCCCCGCGCCCCCGGCAGGCCACCGCCGCGGCCAGCAGCGCCGACTTTCCCGTGCCGGCCTCGCCGCGGAGGAGCACGTGCACGGAGCGGCGCGAGGCGCCGTCCGAAGAGGAGGAGGAAGAAGGGGCGGAGGAGGGACCGCAGCCCGCGGCCCCCCCGCGCGCCGGCGGCGGCGCCGCGAGCTGGAGCGCGACGACCAGCTTCGGGGCAAACAGTCCCGCCAGGTGCGGCGCGATCCCGGCGACGACCGCGTCCCTGGCCGCGAGGGTGGAACCCGAGGCCGCGGCGAAGTGCCAGTACTCGAGGAACTTGTCCCCCCCGCCGCCGCCGCCTCTCTGAGTCCCAGCGGAGGGCGGGCAGAGGGAGAGCGAGCGCGGCGGCGCCAGCGCGGGCAGGAGCGCGGCGGCGGCCGAGGCGGCGGCGGCGGCGGCGACTCTGTCGAACGCCTCCGAGCCTCCGTCCCCAAACCTCCCTCCGACTGCCCCGTGGACCACAAGGGCGAGCTCGACGTCGCACCTCGAGCCCTCCCGGGGCTGCGCCACGGAGCAGGAGAACGAGGCAGCGGGAGCCGCCGCCGACGAGGAGGAAGAGCGCGAGGCGCCCAGGCCGGCGGCTGCGGCGGCGGCCGGGGATGGCGCGGCGCCCCTCCACCGGCGGACGAGGACACCCACGAGCGTCACCGAGTCCCCGGCCGAGGCGCGGCCCGCGAGGTCGTCGAGCAGCAGCAGCGGCAGCGGGCTCCTCGCGGCCGCGGCGGCGGCGGCGGCGGCGGCATTGGCTGCTGCTCCGCTCCCGGCCCCCCCTCCTCCTCCTCCTCCGCCGCCGCCGCCGCCGCTTCCGCCCCCTCCGCCGGAGACCGCGGCGCCCTCGGCGAGGAGAGCCTCCTGGAAGTCCGCGTGCGAGGGAGACTCGGCGTCGTCAAGAGGGATCCACAAGGGGCCCGCGGGCGCCTTGCTCCGCCCGCCACCGCCAAAGCCAAAGCCGCCGCCGCCTCCCCCTCCTCCTCGCCACCCTCCCCCGCGACCTCCGCCGCCGCCGCCGCCGCCGCCGCCGCCGCCGTCTTCCCTGCATCCCTCGCAGGCAGGGGGCGGCGCGGGGGCGCTCCGCGTCGCCAGGTCGGCGCGGCACCTCACCCGATTCCCGCACTTGGCGCACTCGAAGGAGCGCTCGGCCTCGAGCGCGACGACGCCTCCCGCGCGTGCGATCGTTCCGCTGATCGCTACGAGGGCGCCGGCGTGCTGGGCACGGAGCCTGGAGAGCGTGAAGGAGGAGCGAGGGAGGGCGCTGCCGGGCTTTGCCGAAGAAGAAGAAGGAGGACCCGGAGTCGAAGAGCTGCGACCGCGAGCTCTGTTGCCTCCCGCCGACAGCAGGGGCAGCAGCGGCGCCGGCGGGGGCAGCAGCCTCACGGCCGCCCTCGCCTTGACAGACACGCCGAGGCCCTCCGCGAGGTCGCGGTCTCCTCCTCTCGCCGGGGCCGAGGCCAGGGCCTCGGCGACGGCGGCCTCCTGCGCGGCAAGCAGGGCGTCGTTCAGCGCGTCGATCCCCTCCGAGGGCCACCGGAGCAGGGCCGCCGCGGCCCCGGGGCTGGCAGCGGCGACGTCGAGCAGGGAGATGGGAAAGCCGTGGGCGGCCTCCACGCCCGGCTTGGAGATGAGGGCGCGGACGTGCTGTGTTGTTTTGAATTTTTTGTGTGCGGCCGAGGAGGAGGACGTCGAGGTGAGAGCGAAGCGGGCGTTTCGTCAACGACGTCTCGCAAATTTGCGAGACCAAATTTGGTTTTGCAAACTGGACGCGCCCTCCGTCCTCGCGTTCGCAAATGAAACGCCGTGCGCGCAGCAAGATTCATCAAGAAAACTTACCGCTGCGCGCCGCTCGAAGAACGAGGCAAAGTCTTCTGGCGCGGGAGGCGTCGAGAGCGCAGCATCGGAGCTCATCGAACGCTTCGGGTCTGTCGACGAGAGCTTCCTTTCGAGCTCTCGTTTCGTCCTCGGATAAAGAGAACTTTGCGGGGATCCGGTCGAGCAGCCGAGAGGAGAAGAGTTAGCTCGCGCTCGAAGAGGGACCAAGACTCCTCGTCGAGAGCGCGCGAGGTCCTCGTAACCGCCGAGAGTAAATGAGAGACCCGATTGCCGCTTGGCTCTCTCGACGACGGAAAATGCAAAAAAAACGTTTGAGCCAGATTTTTCTTTTTCGCTTCGAGCGGAGGGAGAGATCGCCTCTCCTTCTTCTCTCTCTTCCACTCGCTCTCTCTCTCTCTATCTATCTATCTCTGTCTCTCTCTCCGCTCCCGCAAGATGACCGACGAGCTTCCCAGCGCCTGCGAGGATCAGCAAGCCGCTGGGGCAGCTGGAGAAGGGAGCGGAGGCGCGACGGAAATGGAGACGGCGACGGCGCCGGCCACGACGACGAATGCCGGCGCTCCCGTTCCCCCTCCTCCTTCAACCTCCTCCTCCACCCGCGCCACCCCTGCCGCCAAGCTCGCCGCGGCCCTCGCCTGCAACTTCTGCGCCCGGGTGCTCCTCGACGCGGTAGTCGCCCCGAGCTGCATGCACGCGTTCTGCGCCCCCTGCGCCGACGCCTGGGTCGAGGCGCGCGCGGCCTCGTGCCCCTGCTGCGTGGCCGAGGGGGCGAGGCAGCCGACGCCGCTGGGCGACGGGGCGTACGCGGCGGGGAGGCTGCAGCCGGACCTCACGCTGCGGTCGCTCGTGAGTAAAGTGATGCCGTTTAAAAAGGGTGAAATAGGCAGTCAGAGCGACACAGTGGAAGAGGAGTGGAACCTGCGGTTTGCTCAGGCGCTCGAGCCGGCGAGGAGAGGGGCAGTCGCGGCGCGGGGTTTTTTGGCCGGGGGCGCACCCTGCGTCGGGGGAGTTTCCGCGGCGGGGGCCGCCGGCGCGGCGGCGGCGGCGGCGACGGCGGCACAGGTAGCAGCGGCAGCAGCGACAGGAGGCGCGACGGCGATAGGAGCCCCGCGCTTTAATCGAGCCGCTCCGCCGCCTCGAGGAGGCGCCGTGCTTCTGCTGATGACGCCAGATCCGACAGCCCCGCGGCGGCGAAATCCTGGATACTTACAGCGGCCATACGTTCGAGCGCCGCGGAACCTTACCTTGGGCTTGCTGGGCCGGTACCTGAGCGACAGGATGCGGGTGGCAGGGAGTTCCGTCAAGTGGCGTAAGGCTCTTTTTTATTATTATTGAGGAAGAGGTCGAGGTTGACGGGGGGAAAACTCTCAACCCAAAAAAAAGTCGCTCACTCTCTCTCGCTCTCTCTTTTTTCCAACAACAACGACAACGAAACAAACCAGGATTCGAGGCTCGAGGAGCAGCGAGGAGGAGAAGGAGGGACGGAGGAGGTGGAAGCGGAGGCGGAGTGAACAGCGACGGCGCCGGCGAAGACGAAGAAGCGGCGACGACACACGACGGCACGGAGGCCGTCGCCGCCGTCGTCGCCGCGAAGGGGCTTGCAGTCACCATGGCCGAGCTAGCGAGCGCGGCATGGGCGGGGTCTGACTCCGAAGATGACTTTGAGAGGCTCGACAGGCCACTCGTGGCGCTTTACCGAACTTGAAACTTTAGAAGGGGATTCGGTTTTTGACCTCTGCAACATGTTACAAAATGAAAGAGGACGGTTGTTCCTCTCTCTCTCTTTCTCTCTTTCTCAAAATCCGATCCTCTTCCCCGCCGGAGCCGCTCTCGAGCCCTCCAGGGGCACGATCGATTTCACAAAGATCTTCGACCCGCGTGAGGCGTCGACTCTCGCCCTCCGCTCGGGAGGCAGGAGCCGGCACTCTGCGGCGAGGCCCGCCGGGGAGAAGTCCCGCTGCACGAACCAGTCCGCGGTCACCGTCGTCAGCAGCAGGAGGCGATCGATCCCTCTCTCGCGCGCGCGCTGCTCGACGTAGTCGAGCAGGGAGTCTCCGCGGCTGTTTTCGTGTTGTTGATTTGATTGGTTTTTTTTTGGAGGTGGAGAGAGAGTGAGCTTTTTTTCAGTTTTGTTTTCAACTTTTTGTTCGTCTTTTCTCTCAAGCGAAAAAACTCACCCAGACCCGCGCGCCTCCGGGCTCACGCAGAACGCGGCCAGCTCCCCGCATCGCAGCCCGTCCGGGCTCGCCCCGACATCCACCAGCGCCGCGCACGCGAGCAACGTCGCGTCCCGCTCGACGACCGTGAACTCGCCTCGGCTCACGGCGTCCTCGAGCTGCTCCCTCGTCCTCGCCAGCGTCGTGCCGGCACGCTCCAGCGGCGCGAGCAGCGCCGCGATCCCTTCCACGTCGACTGTGGCAGCCCCGCGGATGCCCTCGTAGAAGTCTGCAGAGACCATCGTGCCCACGCCGTCGCGAGAGTAGAGCTCGAGGAGCAGCCCGCCGTCGACCCTCGCGTCGACCAGATGCGAGCGCTTGACGCCGCGCGCCGTCGCGGCGGCGGCGGCGACGAGCGCGGGCGGCACGCGCGAACGCTGCCAGGTGTCCGCGTCGAGGCCCGCCGGCCAGGAATGGGCGCGCTTGAGGGAGCGGGTGACCGTGGGCTGCTGGGGAGGAGGAAGAGGAGGAGGAGGAGGCTGCGGGGTCGAAGAAGAGGAAGAGGAAGAGGAAGAGGAAGCAGCAGGAGGGGAGGAAGAAGCTTCTGCCGACAGAGACCCCAGTCCGTCGCCGCCGCCGCCGCCGCCCTCGTTTCCGCTGCCCGCACCACTCCCGCTCCCGCTCCCGTTGCCAAACGCGCCGGGGATCCTCCGCTTCCCTCCCGGACCCAGCGCCGCGTCCAGCATCGCCTGCGCGTCCGTCAGCGGCAGCCAGGCGGGCAGGCGCAGCGCGGCAACATCGGCGAGCGTGAGGCAGACGAGCTTGTCGGCGCCGAGCTCGACCGCGGCGTGCGCGGCGACGTCGAAGCACGACAGGTTGAGCGGCTCGCCCCTCGCCGTGGTGCCGACGTTGGACAACAGCACGACGTTGCCGCGCTCGAGCTGGTCGCGGACGGCCGCGGCGGCGACGCGGCGGACGGCGCCCGTCGCGCCAAAGTCGACGCCGCCGACGACGCCACGGCGGCGTGCGGCGACGAAGTTGCCCGAGACGACGCGGAGGGCCGCGTCGGCGAGCGAGGCTTCGGCGGCGGCTCCGTCGTCGGTGAGCGCGCGCTCGTGCCTGCGGACCATGGGAACCGCGAGCGCGGCGCTCATCGCGGCCTCGATCTCGAGGCGGGCCGCCCCCGCGGCGTCGACCGCGGCCGAGAGCGCGGCGGCGTCAGTGACGCGGTAGCCGTCGACGAACTTCGAAGAACCGCCCGACCTCGAGAGCCTCCCGTCGACTTGCGGCTTCGTGCCCAGGGCGACGACAAGGCGTAGTCCCAGGCCGTGGAGGAGGCAGAGGTCGCTGACGATGCCGCGGAGGAGGTCCTTCCGCGCGATGACCTAAAAAAGTACGAGAGAGGTTTTTTTTAGCCCTTTTTTTTGTAGCTCAAGGAAGAGTGGCTCTGCTTTTTTTCGTTCTCTTTTCTCTCCCTCTCTCATCCTCTCGTATCCTCTCTCTCTCTCTCTCTCTCTCTCTCTCTCTCTCTCTTTTACCTCTCCTGGAAGCAACACGACCATGGTCTTGCTTCTGTGGTTGGCGATGTAAGATGAGGCGGTGCGGAAATGCGAGACGAAGTCGGAGTAGCCTGAAGAAGAGAGAGAAAAAGAGGAGAGTTTGAGGTCGAAGAGGGGGAAGAGGGGGAGAGAAGAGGTGAGCGAAAGAAAAAAGGGAAAGCTCAAGCATGCGAGAGAGAGTTTTGTAGGGCCGCAAGATCCCTCTGCGCGCCCTCCCGACATGCTTCCAACGAAGCCAGAGGGCAGTACCGAGAGCGCACTTTCTCTCTTTATCAAATTGCAAACCAAGGAGTAAGAAGCAACCACCAAAAAACGTATTGTCTTTCTGCAGCACCGGCGCCGCCTCTGCCGCAAACGAATCCATCGCTCCTCCCGTCGCCGCGGCTATAGCTGCGGCGGCGTTCGCTTCGAGCGTCGGAACTGCTGCTGCGTCCAGAGAGACGTCGCTGCTGATGATGCCGTTGCTGCTGCCGTCTTTGGGAGGGACGGCGCGAGGGAGCAGAAGAGAGAGAGAAGGAGGAGGGAGAGGATGGGCTGCAAGGCGACGGCGACGAGCAGCAGCTAGCCGCTGCGGCGTTCTGGCGACAACCCCAACGACGGCATTGGCGCTGCTCCTACCGCTCCCGCTTGTGGTTGCGCGGGCGTTGGTGAAAGTCCTCGCCGCGTCGAGACAGGTCATAGGTAGGCTCCAGGCGGCAGTGAGAAAGAAAGGGTCGCGTGGTGCCCCGGCAGCGCACGCGAGTAGGTCAAGAACAGGGGGGAGAGCGAAAAAAATTGGAGAGTGAGTGAGCGTTTTCGCATCGAGGTCGACGTGCATCGACTTCAAAACTCCTTCGCGCCGCTCCCTGTGGCACTCTCTGACTCTCTCGGGGGCTCTCTCTTCGCTCCTCCTCCCCCCCCCCTCCGTGCCTCCGGGACGATCTCTAGGGCACGTGCGCCAAATGGCCGGTCCCACCGTCAAGGTCGAAGGTGAGAAAAGAAGAATGAGAAGCAGTCTCTCTTCGCTTCTGCCCGATGATCTCTTTCTTCTCTCTACCTCTCTCTCTCACTCCGCTCCCTCTCCTCCTCCCTCCGACATGCTTCGATTTCAACAGCTAAACCCCCAGATGACGACACCAGACTGCGAGAAGTCGGCGGGCTGGCCCAATGGAGCGTTTCGACGGCCAAGGTGAGCCTGATTCTGTTTTCATGTTGTCCGTTTTTTTCTTTTCTTTTCCTCGACAAGTTTTTCCCCCTTTTTTTTTATCAACCTCGACCTCTGCGTCTTCTTCCTCTTTCTCTCTCTCTCTCTCTCTCTCTCTTTGCTCACAGCCCGGCAACGGCGTCGACCTCCTCCGCGACGGCCGCTCCGACACCTTCTGGCAGTCCGACGGCACGCAGCCGCACCTAATAAACATCCAGTTTCAGAACAAGGTGAGAGAAGAGGAGAAAACCGTTTTTCTTTTCCTTCTTTTTTCTCTTTTCTGTTTTCTCTTTTTCTCTCTAGTCTTTTTTTTCCCCCGCGGCGCGACCTCTCGAATCTCAGAGAAAAAGAAAAAACACTTCGCACCCGACAGATGGAGCTCTGCAAGGTCGCCCTGTCCCTCGACCACCGCCTCGACGAGTCCTACACCCCCGCCCGCCTCTCCGTGCGCGCGGGCGGGTCCCAGCGGGACCTCAAGGAGGTCGCGCTCGCGGAGCTCGAGGAGCCGTGCGGCTGGGTCGTCGTTCCGCTGCGGCCGCCCGGCGGCGGCCGGTCGCTCTCGGCCTACCTGCTGCAGCTCGCGGTGCTCTCGAACCACCAGAACGGGAGGGACACGCACGTGCGCGAGGCCAAGGTCTACGCGCCGAGGGCCGGGAGTGGCGGCGGCGGGGGAGGAGGGAGCGGGCGCGGGCGCGGCGGCGGGGGAGAGGCGGCGGGCAAGGGCGGGCTCGCCGTCGCCGGGCTCGGGGGGCTCGGGGGCCCGAGGCCGGCGCCGGGAGGGGTGAAGCTGCGCACGAGCGAGGCGCTGCGATACGCGAGCATCCGGTGAGATGACTGAAATGGGGATTTGGTCTTTTTTTATTTGGATCGGAGGCGCGAGGGAAGGAAAGCGGAGGGGAGAAACTCTGGCTGTAAAAAATAAGAAACTGATCTTGAAAAAATTAAAAAGGTTTTTCTTATTCTTCTTTCTACCACTGACGGATTTTATTTGTCTACAAAAATGGAGGGAGCATCTGTACAGCGGGGTTGTATGCAAGTTTTTCGGGGGAAATGCCGTGGCAGCAGCGAGCGTTGCGGGGGGAATTTTGGACGAAAAAAGTTTTTTCTGTGGGAGAGGGGGGGAGGGACAACTCAATTATTTAAAATCGCCACCGCGCGTTGAAAGGAAGGGACAGGCCATCTCTCGTCGGAGGCCCCGTCCCCCAAGCAAAGGCGGGTTTGGGCTTTAGTGGAGGAAAATGTTCTTCTGTTTTCCAATCTGTTCGTTTCGGTGCTGCGCTTTCTTCTCTTCTCTTTTTTTTGCTGTCTCTTTTCTCTCGCGCGCGCGCCCGTTTTTCTTTTATCAAAAAAAGTTTTTAGCCAGAGAGTTCTCCGACTCCTCTCTCTCCCTCACTCCTGCTGCTTCCTCTCGGCCTCGACCATGAGCTCGTTGGCCACCAGCGCGACGACCGTCGACGCCGCGGTGATCTCAAGGGCGGTCAGGGGGTCCTGCCCTCTCCAGACGCAGTACGAGGTCACCGCGAGCGCTCCCATCCCCGCAGAGAGGAAATCGTAGCTCGCGAAGCGCTCCTGTTTTTTTTGGATTCGCGTTGCGTTTTTCGCGGTGGTGGAGGGGTGGGGGGGTGGGGTGGGGTGAGCGAGGGGGCGGGCGAAGGAAGAGAGAGGGAGAAGGGGCGACAGGGGGGTCGAGGTGGAGGTCGAGAAAAGAAAAGCCGAAGAGCCTTCTTATCCGAAGAAAAGGAAGAAGAAGAAGAAAAACGATGGCGCTATGCACTTCCCCGCTTCTGGCCCCTCCGCGTCTCGTTCTTCGACTCCGACCCCTCGAGAGCAGTCTTTTCGGTGTCGCCGCGGCCGCGGCCTTGGTTGGGGCGCGCGGAAGCGCTTCCAGAAAAGAAAGAGCGAGAGGCGAATGCATCGAGCGAACCATTGAAAACTTTTTTCTTGGACAGCCAATTGATTGACGCTCGACTTCGCTTCTCAAAAATGCTCCCCTTGTCGGCACGAGGGCGACTGCATCTCTCTCTTCTCCGGAGCTTACCTGCAGCGAAGTGAGGGGGGAGCCGCTGCTCTGCGTCGTCGAGTCGTTGCGAGAGGAGGGGGGGAGGGCGGCGACATTCGTGGGCCTCGTCCTCCTCGATGCAAAGGTGGGGCGAGCAGCGACGGTCGGCCTCGACGAAGGCGCCAGCGTGAGTCGGGTGAAAGCGGACATGGCGACAGAGAGTTGAGGGGAAAGGGTGCACGGGAGAGAGGGGAGGGAGGGAGAGAGAGAGGGCGGGGAAGCAAAAGGAAAGGGCGAGATGGAAAAAAGTGAATGGAAAAAAAAACGAGATAGAATCGCTTTTTTTCCTTTTTCGAAGAAAGCGCCCCACCGGGTGACCCGACTCCGACCTGAACCCCGACTGCTCAAGAAAAAGAACAGAGAAATCTACAAAATCAAAACCTGAACGACTGAGATTCTCCCCCATAAAAAAAAGACGAAAGAAGCCCTCGAGAAAAGGAAGGAAAAAGAAATGAAAGAGGGGGAAGGGAAGAAAGACTCTCTCGAGACCGCCCCCCCCACCTCTCTCTCTCTCCGTTCTCTCTCTTTCCCGTTTCTCCTTTTCGATATCCGCTTCCCGCTCTCCCTCTCTTCCTCTCTCTCTCTCTCTCCCTCCCTCTCTTCCTCTGTTCCCCCACGCCGTTTCCGGATGGATAAAAAAAACGCGCCCCAAAAGAAGAGCAGACAACCAAAAAAAAAAAACATCACCTGATCTTGATCGCCTTTTCAAACCCGCCGCCGCCGCCGCCGCCCCGCCTCGCCGCGCCTCTCGCCCTCCCGCCGCCGGCGCCCGCCGTGTGCTCCAAGCCCAAATAGCACGTGTCGTTCCCCTGGTTGCACCCGCGTGCCTGCTTGGCCGGCAGGCGCTCCGAGACGACGTCCGAGTCCTCGAGGTACTCCGGCGCGCGGTTGGCGAAGCAGACGGCAAACTTCCACGAGGCCCACTCCTTGTCGGACACCGCCGACGGCGACGAGTCCTTCCTCGTGCCCCCCCCCCCCCCCCCCCCCCCCCCCCCCCCCCCCCCCCCCCCCCCCCCCCCGCCCCCCCCCCGGGGGGGGGGGGGGGGCCCCCCCCCGGGGCCCCGCCCCGGGGGGGGGGGGGGGGGGGGGGGGGGGGGGCCCCCGCCCCCCCCCCCCTCTTCCCCCTTTTCAGCCTCTGTTTTGATGTTTCTGCGTGCGGGTGGTGGGAGAGTGCGAGAAATGGAGGGCGCGGGGTTGGGAGG
>Ga0114918_10003837_pt1 | contig 13145 bp, 14 predicted proteins | sample LantaG_FD_87015 | JGI IMG/M metagenome (GOLD analysis project Ga0114918, IMG submission 87015) | Deep subsurface microbial communities from Baltic Sea to uncover new lineages of life (NeLLi) - Landsort_02402 metaG | ecosystem: Environmental > Aquatic > Marine > Oceanic > Sediment | place...
AAATTATTTTATTACTTCAGCCTTATAAAAAGTCCAATTTCCTGAGTGATTCCAATGACTATACTCTACCATTTTAGTAATAATTGCAGTAACCTGACCTCTTGTAAAATCTTCAGAAAAAGCATTTTGTACTTCAAGTAACAGTTCTGCTGCACTTGTAGGAGGTGTATTATACACCGCAGGAGTAGTTACTTCCAATGTTTCAGGATCAACTACTTCCGGGGTTATTACAACTTCTCCTCGCATAAGATGCCTAGAAGTTTCTTCTATTTCATCCATTTTCTTGTAAAGATGGTTTATAACTGATAGTTTAATACCTGTTTTATAAAATACAGTCTTAGGTATAACTTTATTAGCAAATCCATTAAGGATTGCTACTTTTTCTCCTCCTGAAAGTGCTGCTACCATCTTTTGAGTAGTAGGTGTAGGAGGAACTGGTTTTGAATTATAAGTTGTAAATCCCATGATTAGCTAGATTTTTTTATGTAAACATCCATTGAGTTAGCTGCTATTGCAGCAGCACCACCGTCCCAAACTTCACCAACAATCTTTATCATGTACTTTAACATTGGAGTAGGAGTATCTACAAAGTAAAGACCTTCTTGAGTACCAGTAGCACCAGTACAACTCAATGTAGCAGCACCAAATACGTCAGTTGACATATCTACCCAATAAAGATCATCTGTATCATCAGCATCTGCATCTAATGTACCATATATTTTTACATATGCTGCATTATTAGCGTTTGTTGTTCCAAGTCTGGTATGTATAGTTAAAAGGTTAAAACCTTCAGCAGGTATTACAAACCTTTTACATTCAGGCAACCAGTATACATCAGCATCCCAATTTGTTATAGCTGCTGTTGTAGCTAATATTGTTGAATCTACTGATGCTACTATTGCTGTTTCATCTGTAGTTTCACTATATGCTAGAAATCCTACTGCTACGTTAGCATTAGTAAATGCAGTTCCGTTAGTATCATCCTGTAATACTGTAGCACTAGCTGCTCCACCAGTAGAACATGTACCTGTTATTCCAAGGTTTGATTCACTAACCAAATGCTCTACTGAAGTCCAGTGTGCATAATTAGGATTAATCACAGTTACAATTCCAGCATCAAGTGCTTCATCATACGCTTTATCTTCTCCGGTTATACTTACTGCGACTGTATCACCAGTAGCAAAGACATCTGCATTAGCAAGAGTTATAACTCCACCTGATACAACTATATTACTAGTATCCACTACAGTTACAGTACCATCAGATGCAATTCTTTTGATTACACCATTTGCTACATTTTCCGCTGTAAGTGTAAAAGGTAAACCAGTAACAGTAATGTTAGTAGTACCAACTGTAGGAGTAGCAGTAAAGTCTCCTTGTGCTGTACTGTATGTACTTGTTCCACCACCTGTAGCAGCAGATGCACCTGTTGATGGATCAATTACTGCTCCGTCAGAGTCAGCTAATTGCATTAATCCTTCCACAGCTAGAGCAGCTTTTCCGTTGTCTCTATCTGTCCAGAAAGCTACTTGTTTCAGTGCTAACTTGTCAAATATTCTGTTTAAAGTAATAGCCATTTTGTTTATTTTTTATTTTTTACCAAGTTATTTTACTGCCATTGGTGACTAGATTATCTAATACAACCAGCATGGCTAAAAGTTCTTCTGTCTTCGCAACGTAAGCCGAATTTTCTATTCCTGAAAGGTATGCTCCACAAAGGTCTGCCTCATTGATCTCGTCACTTGGACATCCATTTGAACACATATAATTAGTTGAGATCGTTCTTAGCTTCTCATAGGTAGCAACTTTCACTTGTCCATACACTAAGATAGTAGTAACAAGTGTGTCAGTCTTAATACCAGCACCATCACCTGAATAAGTTACAGTATAAGTAAGTTGATAAAGACCATCTACAAGTTCACCGTCAGCAGTATCACCAAACAGTGCTGCTGTAATAGTATATACTAAGTCGGCTTGAGTTGTAAAAGGACTAAATTCACTATCCAGATCAACTTGATCTTTAGCAGTTGCAGTTTCATCTACTCCTGTAACTGTAGTGTCAAGAGTTAATGTGTCAATCTCGGCAATAGTTGGAGTTACAGGAGTTAATGTATCTCCTACTCCAAGAACACCTATTGCATCTGCAACAAATCTTGTTCCTACAGAATAACCAGCAGGAGCACCTACTGTGGTAAGATCTAATGTATTTTCTGCTGTAACCTCATAAAAAATACCACTTGTAGTACTTTCTGTATTTGTAATAGCTGTTGTAGAACTATCCCAATTGTCTGTAGTATCAGTTAAAACGATAGCTTTATTATCATTTTGTTCTTGGAAAGTTAAAGATAAATTAAGGTCCATTTTTTATTCTATTAAATAATCCGTTTATATTTATTCCTGCCTTAACCCCGTAAACATTAAAGTCTCCGTATCTTCTATATTGTAAACCATATATGAAATCTTGTTGCACAAGATCATAGTCTACGCCAAAGATAAACATTTTATCGTTACCAGCAGCTACTAAAGATATATAATTTCCACTAACATACTCTGAAAGAGTAACTGTCTTAACAACAGGATAGGGAACAGGTTTCTCTATAATAGTTTCGATCTCATGTATAATAGGAGTATAGCCCCATTCCATCTGTCCTTCCATGAAACCATTTACTTTGAATTTAACCCAAGCGTTTATCTCTCCTTCGACAGATAAAGTATCTGTATAGGTCACAATGGAGTCAGTAGTGTCAATAGGTTCAGGAGTAGTAGTTATATATACAGGAACTTCGTGAATTATAATACTATCTCTCCACACTGTATCAGCAGGAAGATCAGCTAAAGTCTGTAGAGAGTCAATTATTTCAACATATGTTTGAAGTGAGTCAGCTTTACTCTGTTCTACCAGCACCATATCGCTAGGAATAGGAGTAAACTTACGTGTTAACCAAAATCCTATAAAAGCTCCTAATAGTATTGCAAATAAAAATGCAAAAAATGTGCTACCTTTCATTTCTTTCTATCTCCTTCTGTTTAGTTTTTGTGTAACCTACCCCTGTGATAATACCTCCTAAACCTATGGCAAATACACCAATAGCTTCCCAAGAAGGTTCTCCCAATGCTTCAGGTCGCAATGCTGATAATACAATGTAGAAAGCAGCAGCAACAAGAAGTATAAATACTCCAAGTGAGATTAGTATAAAACTAAATCTCATACTACTTAGTGCTCCTTTTTCTCCCGATAATAATCCTTTATTACTCATGGTTTATATATTTCTAAGTGAGGGCGATCATATAATTTATTATCTGCGAGGTCTCCATCCATATCCCAATTTCCTCCCCATCGCAATTTATGACTTATTTCTCCTTTTTCAAAGAGAAACTCACCAATCATTACAAACGATGCTGCAATGTATGTTAAATGAGGAATATCCCAAGTTAACTGATCTTTGTCTGGTACATATGCACGTAAGTCTACTGCGTGAGACGGACTATAATTATGCTTACCTTTGATATGATAACCATCAACATTGGTAATAACAGCTTTCTTATTAACAATCACATACTTACCTGTTCTATGATCAAGCTTTCTACCTTTTTTGAAGTATTCGAGTTGTTTAGCAGGTGGTCTATGTCCTTCATATAGAGTGAAATCTACAGCACATTTCTTTAAACCCCAAGTAATAACTGTCTGAAGGTCTTCATGTAATGTGTCATATACTTTCTTTGATCCAGCTCCTAGTTTGTGATTATACATGTGATTTTGTTATTAACCAGATTACTAATGCAATAGCCACTGGAATCATAGATGCTAATGCACCTGACATAGCAGCTCTTAATGTAAGTTTTGTTTCTAGAATTTTAATCGCAATAATAAGTTTATTTATTTCTGAAAGAGTAGCATCCTTATTATCATCAATCTTTTTATCTGAATTACCAAGCTGTGTTTTTAAATCTTCAAGACTCTTTAACACGTACTTTGCCCATTCGTTCCAAGTACTTGTATCAGGGTATGTGTTCGGCATATTAGTATCTTATTTAGGATATCCATCATCTCTAGGAATCACAATTGCTATTATCCATGAATCATCAATGGCTTTAACAGAATGTCGTTCATTCTTTTGAAGTTTAATTACATCACCTACACGAAATCTTATAGGTGTGTCTCCAACATTAATTTCAACTTCTCCTGCAAAGATAACACCAATTTCAATAACATCGTGCTCATGTTGAGGAAATATACTACCCTTAGATATAAATATCTTTTGTACCGCTACTTCTGGTTGATTAAGTAAACCGAATCCTATAGCTGTTCCATTACTTACACTATATTCAACATAACTTCTTATGTTATCGGGATCATGTATTAAATCTACTAATGTAGGTACTGGGGGGAGATTATCTGTAAGGTTTTTTAAATGATTTATAATTTCACACATTATTGAACATTGTTAAAAAACATGAAAAAAGGGAATACGGACACGTATGTATCCATATTCCCCAATTTAAAATATACTACTATGTCATTGAAGTCTGAAGAGTCGCAGCACCGGGAGTTGCCCAGTTTGTTACGATGATCTTATCAAGAGCAACAACTAAACCAGAGTCAGCATCTTCAAACAAGGTGTTTGCAGAGGCTTTAACTGATGCAAGAAGAATTGTGGCAGGAGACTTAACAACGCTTCCTAGTCCAGTTTCAATTTCTTTTGCGTATGTAATCGTAATTACATCAGAAAGTGTTCCAGCAGTAACAGCAGCACTCATTTGGCTTCTGTCTACTACACCACCTTCAACGAATGAACGATATACATTTCCATCAGCTTGAAGTTCTTTTTCAAGTCTTGCAAGTTGTTGAGGAGTTCCAATACCGGGATAAGCCGCAGTTGATTTAGTAACAGTCGTTGCCGAGCTATCACCGAAGTCAATGTTGGTTGTCCAAGTAATAGGAGCAGTACCAGTAAATCCAGCTTTGAATGCACGATCAACACCTGTAATTTTGATACCCCAATTACCTTCAGTTACTGTTTCAACAGCAGTGTGAGCAATGGTTTCAGTTGCACCTTGATATTCCATGTCAAGAGTTATAATTAAACCACTTGCTGAAATAGATTCAACTACATAAACAGGAGCTACACCTGCACCTGATGTACCAAAGCGGATAAGGCTTGCAGCAGGACAAGTAAGACTTTCGTCTTCACTCAGGGTTACATACTTAGAACCGTTTACAACACTAGCAGTTGCAGAAGCCATAGCGTTTGCTTGAGCACCTGCATTAATTCTCTCGAATTTGAGGTCTTGCTCAGGCTCACGGCTATAATTAGCAACTAGACTTTTACAAAGTCCAAGAGCAATAGCTTGTTGAGTAATAGTAGAAGCAGACTTATAGAATCCTTCTTTAATTTTTTGTTGCATGAATCCTTGAATTGTAGATTCCTGAACATACAATCTGATAGTATGTAAGTTACTAACGATAGCTCCTAGTGAACCAGCAGAACCATTATAACCAACATAATCAACTTGCTGAACTTCAGCAGACTGAACAGCTAAATCATAAGATATGATATTCGCTTTTGAAATCAGGTCTGAATGTATCAGTGTAGTACCACTTCTTCCAATAAACTTGAACTCCTGAGTTGGAAAGTCAGCAGCTACTAAGTTATCAGACGCTGTTAGTACAACGTTGTTCTGATCAGTAATTACAATTTCACCATCAGTCATGTCACTATAAGCACTAATAGTGTCACCTTCAATAGCAGCAGTATTAGTGTCAGCTAGACCAACAAATAATTGAGTTACGTTTTTAATTGTTTCCATTTTATAAAAGTATTAAGTTAAAAAATATTTTAAAAATTAGTAGTGTGTGTTCTATATTTAATATGTACTCTTAAAACCCCTTCTGCAAAAGCGACTCCTGCTTGAGTAACTGTTACTGTTCCTGCTGTTGAATTAGCAGTAGTTGCTGTATATGTAGCATTTGTCTGGTTTCCACCTACAAGTGCTGTAATAGTTACTGTGTCGGTAAGAACTGTTGCAGTATGTGTAGTTACATTAGCATCAATATACGCTTTTATTTCCAAAGCGTTGTTACCTACTGTATCAGCAGTCAAAGTAATTACATGATCTACTCCGTTAAGAGATAGAGTTGCAGTTCCACCTGTGTCTTCTGCTACGGTTAATTGAAGAGTAAATTCTTCAAATTCTCCCGGTTGTGTCAACGCTGTTCCTTGTAGATTTAGAGTTGTTCCTACTGTCATAGGTAGATCAACTGCTGCTAGAGGTGTAACCATTACGATCTTATCTCCTGCTGCCTCTAATAGGTCTGCACCTGCTATAGCTGCGGTTTGTGCTACTGTTCCAAGTTGAATGACTGTATCATCACCACCACCTGTATAAGCAGCAGTAGCATAATCATAAAACATTACGGCTGAGACAAACTCAAGCACGTAGTCTGATCCGGGCGATGCAACAAGAGTTGCTCCACTTGCATGTCCAACATCACCAGCAGCTGTACCTACAATCTGAGTAGCTGTAAGAGTAACTACATCATTATATTCAACAACATTTGCTGAAACTTGTTGTCCACCAACAGGAAGTAATTTTCCTTCTAAGACACTAACGGATGCTGTATTACTATCAACCAATGGTTCTATTGTTGCAACATCATCTCTTAATAGATTATAATAATGACCTTTAACAATAGCAGCTCCTTCAGAAGTCCTGATATCAGCATTTTGATTTTGTTGTGTTATTCTAGGTGCATTCATTTTTTAATTTTTTATTTAGTTTGTTCTTTCATAGAACTAAGTTGAAATCCTTTTTCATCTTGTAGAGCTGCGTAAGCAAGTTTAATTGCTCTGTCAACGATTTCTCGATGTGTAATTTTGTTTAGTTCGCAGTTTAAGTCTGCTGCGGTATGACTTCCGTTTAAGTCAACCCCGTCTAACGTTTCTCCTACTGCGTAGTTAGCATCCTGTATAATGATAGGAGAAGGTTTCCTGTAGTAATGAATATTAACACTCGTTAACACTGTGTTCGGTTCAATAACGTATACTAATTTACCTTTCCATCCTGCATTGTCTTCACCATAATCCAGCCTCCATATTAACTCATGATTAGGTTTTTTGTAAGGGTTTTTAATATTTGCATGATAATAATCATCATCTACTGGTTTAACCTTTACATCAGTAAACACTTGACCAGTGTAGAAGTGACTAGTTGTAGGTGTAAGAACTGCTGTTTCATTAACTATATCGAACGCATATACTGACGTTGGTAAATCTGCCCAAAACGAGTTGGTATACGGACCAGCACTCATTGCTGCTGCAAGAATCGGTACATCAGTCTTTAGTACATCAAGGACTCTCTTAGTGAGTTCACTATGAGCATTACCTCGTTGTACTGATATTACTAATTCTTCCTGAGCTTTTGTCAAGAAGGTCGATTTTTCTCTTGGTTCGTAACCCGGAGCATCGAAGTTGGTTATACGATCATAACCAACATCGAACTCATAGGACATTTCTGTTGCTGTCATTATTTAGCTAATTCTATCTGATTCTTTAAAGTCAAATATTCATTTTGATGCCTGTCATCTTTGTACCACTGGACTGCTTGGTATAAGCTGTTTCCAACTGGCATACCATCTACAGTTTCCAAATTAGCACCTTGCATTACTAAAGCTCCGATCTTCAGACCTCTATGAACTAATAGTTTATAATCATAGTTGTCAGCATCATCTACGATAGAAACGAATCCGTCTAAATCGTTGTCGATGATATCTTGAAGTTCTGAATAGTAAAAACTCTTTGTTGAATCTTCAGAAGGACGTTTGCTCTTACCATTTTCAAGATAGTAAACAGTAAGGAAGTCAAACATGTCTTCTACAGAAGCATCAATTTTAGCAAGATACTTATAGGCTTTCTGCATCAGGTCAGCACGTTTTACTTTTTCGTAATTTTGCTGTCCTTCGTGTACAAGTGCAACTTTATATGTACCACTATTCATTCTACTTTGCCAATCTGGGGCTACTAAACCACCAGCAGGTGTAGTGTTACACATAAGTACCTTATACTCAAGATACTGCATTGGATCACTTAAATCAAGCGTCATAAGAATAGACTTGTCAGTTATGATTTCGTCACTCTTACGCAATGCTATTCTAAAGTCAACCCAATAATTATCTTTCTTTTTGTAAGGATTAAGATCACCTTTTTCCAAATCAAGACCTGCATCATTTTCAAAGAACTCTTGTTCCTCTTTTGTGAGAGGGTTTTTTAGTCTTCCTGAACTACCATCAATAGGTACTTGGATTCCAAGAACCGTATGGTCATACATGAAAGAACCTGAATGGCCCTCGGGAAGCCACCGTCCAGCTCGGACGATGGGCTTCACATGGACCTTTACATTAGGTAGTGCGAATTTCGGTTTGACATTATTTGCTGGTTTTGTCTCAGCTTTTAATGTTTCCACTTTTTCTACTTTTTCTACCATTTCTACTTTTTCGGTAGTCTCTGGTGTCATAGCAGTCTCCTTACTACCTGCTTTAACAACTCCTTCTTTTTTAGCCATTTTTCTCTTCTTTAATTATTAAAGTATAATTGGTTTGTATGTTGCAGTCCTAGTAGGATCATAAACAATTGCACCACCTGTATAGGCTCTGTGTTCTGTCCATGCATCTTTAGGATTACTCATAATTCTGTTGGTTTGTCCGATAGTGAAAGGATCACGAAGACCAGCTTCATAACCTCTGATATCACCGAACTTAGCCAGAGCTACTTTTTGAACGTTTGGACGACCATCGCTAGTACCCATGTTCATGATGTCATACACGTATGACTCAGCAAGTCCTTGCTTACCAGTATAATAGATTTTGTTCCTTGCGAAATCGTCTTTCAGTGCATCGTGAACGATGTTAACTTTGATTCCGTTTGGTCCAATGTACTCTAAGAACTGACCTCTGAATCCCATTGCATTTCCTTTACCTGAGTAAATTCTACTGTTGTCCCTTGCAGGAGTATACAGTGCAGTGTAAGCTTCAAGAGCTTCGTGGAATTGATACATTCCCCATTCTCCGGTCATTACAGTTACTTCACGCTGTCCCATTACAACCTTACCTACGGTCAGGTCAAGAAGCATTTCAGTAAATTTCTTGATGTCGAATTGGTTATATGTATTGTAGTTGGCAGCTTCCATTTGTTGCTTAATACCAGCACCCATTTGGATTACTCTACCTGATTTACCTTTTTGCACGTAAGTACCTTCAGCAGTTTTGTTAGCTGTAGAATATACAAGCATATGGTTAATCTCGTCTTGATACTGCATTTCCAGCTCATATGAACGATAGTCCATCCAAGTTGTCATGAGTTTCTTAGACATTGGATCAATCCAAGAGAATTTAACAGGTCTTTCGATCATGTTACCCGGAATTGTATCCTGCATACGAATCATAGTCATAGCGTTCATCATCTTATACGGGAACGTATAGTGAACACCTCCACCTTTAACGGACAGTTCTTTCTCAACTGGTGAGAAGTCTTTACTGAAACGTTTTCCAGCTACTAATTCATCATAAGGTATAAAAAGAGCAGGGTCACCTGTTAACAGACGACATCTGTATCTCCACAGTCCACCTACACTTTTCGGATCTTCAAGAACCTGAATAGGATAAACTTCATTACGCTCACCTACAATAACGTTAACGTCAGTGAAATAAGCTTCGTGGAAGTATAAATAGAACTCAGCATAGTTAAGACCTGTCTGAGTAGTAGCAGTAACTGAAGTACCTAAAGTAGCTTCGGCTTTTGCCAGTGGAACGTTTTTCTTACCATTAGTGGTAATGTCCCATGTGAAATCGTCATCAGTCATAAACGTCTTAGTTGGGAACTGATTCAGATACGCATTTACAGTTGCACCAAGATTCGCTTGATGAATCATAGTTGCAACTTTAGACGCTTGTTGAGGTTCGATACCAAACCTGTAACCCAAGTGTGACTTGGTTACTAGACCAGTGATGTCCTCTGATTCATAAAGTTGAAATGGTGAAATTTTCATTTTTTTACCGTTTTAAAAGGGTTTACTAATTATTATTATCGTTTTCCAATTCTGTTAAAAGCCTTGTCAAATTCGTCAAGTTCATCATCTTTTTGTTTAACCAGTTTAGGTTTTCCTCCAATTGGTTTCTCTTTACTTTCAAAGATACTCCTCATCTTATCAGTTGCTTCATTCTTTGCAACTTTGGAAATTTTACTAAAGTCTGGTTTCATAGCTCCATTCTCGTCTATATTAAATAGTCCGAGTGTGTGATAATAATGAACCATCATTTCAAAGGCATCAGGATTTTTACTCCTAGTGTGCATTACAGGATTCAATGGATTACCAGCATCATCTCGTGCTACTGGTTCTGTCATTGATTTCATGATCTTTTCTCGTGTTGGTTTATTCAACGCAATTCCCGGTATAATTTCGGGAGTGCTTTCTACCATTTGTTTCATTTTAGCAACACCTTGTCTGATCTTATCCTTTCGTGACTGATCTTCGGCAGTAGCACTCTGTTCAATGTCATCAAGTTCACTCTTAAACTTTTTGGGTAAAAGAGGAAGAAGTTTTTCAGCTTGAGTTTCAAGTTTTTCTAATGCTTTCAAATCTTCGATTTGATCAGCAATTTCATCCTTTGAAAAACCTCTGATTTCAAGTCCTTTGCTAACAACATCCATTTGAAGCTGTTCATTTTCATTGAGATCTTCAGGTTTAACCTTAGACCATTTATCAAGTTCATGTTTGGCTTTCCCATATTTATCTATAGGTACGCCTTTTTCTTTAGCTTCATAGAGTGCTCTGTCTTCATCAGTTAGTGATTCCTTGTACTGCTCTACGCTACTTTTAACCATTTCTTGCATTGAAATAGTTGAAAGTTCTCTTAGTGCAGCAGCTTCATCTCCCTCGTTCCTCTCTACCAATACTTTCCAATCTTCGTCATTAAAATCAAGAAAAACCCCCTCGTTGGCTCTGTCTTTTGCGAAGGCTAAGTATTGCGAAGAAGAAGGAGAAGAGTCGCTAGAGTCATCACCACCCGAGGGAGCCTTATCTTTTTCTTGCTTTTCAGTCTTTTCAATATCAACGTCATCCTTTTCGCTCGGTTTAGGAGCAGCGTCAATGGTCGCTTGGAGATATTCGTCTATTTCAATTGTACCATCTTCGTGTTCAGTAAAAGGTGAAGCAGGTTCTTTATCTGTTGCTGCTTTCTCTTTTCCTTCAACTTCAGAAGCAGGGGTACTAACTGCTGCTGGTTCTGCTTGTTCGCTTATGTCGATTAAACCATCTCCAAGGTTTGTTTCGAATAAAGCATCTTTTCCTTCTTCAATAGCCATTTTATTCTCTTCTTTAGTTACAAAATTAATATTACTTCTGATCTAATAGTTAATATTAGATGTTATTCTCATTTTGGTATAGCCTTTACTGCTTCTTAGCAGTAGAAGTTTGACTTGCTTTCTTTCTATCTGTTACTTCAACTACCTTGTTGTGACGTATAGTTTCCTTTAAGTCCTTGTTCTTCAAGTTATAATCTTCTTCAACTTTTTTCTGATCTAACTTTAGTTTTTCAATAGCAAGATATTGAGCCGTAGGATCACCTTGTTCACCACCTTCTTTACCAATGTTAGCAACAGCAATCTTAGTTTCAGAATCAAGAACCTTCTCTTTAAATCTCTGAGCACGTTCAGCTTCTTTGTCAGCCATTTGAGCTTGTGTAGCTTCTTGTTGAGCTTGAAGTTGTTGTTGTTGTTGTTCTTGTTGCATCTTGATAGTATCTTCTTCATACTGTTCAATCTTACGTCTCATAGAAGACATAGAATCAGATAGATATATATCCATTAGACCAGAGAAGTTAATCTTATCATTCTGTAGACCTGCCTGAGCAAGTTGTTTCATAGCTGAAACTAGTTCAGCATCTTGAGTAGAGTTACTAATCATGATACCATAATCAGCATCATTAAATTGTTGTCCGTCAATCTCTGTGATAATCGAAGTCATCTCATCAGAAATGTACTGAAGTTTTTCTTTCTTGTTTCTCCAAGCATATTTCGCTGTTTCCAGTAAAGTTTCCAGTACACGGAGTTTTGTATTATCATGCATCATGAACCACTTCTCAGTAATATGAGACGACTGTGTTACAGCACGTTCAATACCACCAACGGTTTCACGATTTTCGACCTGTCCTTGTCGCTGTTGATTAACACCAGCGATCTCACCAAGTTCACGTTTTATGAAGTCAAGCATCATTACGTGTTGTTGAATGTAGCTACCCATCTCAAGATCAAGTACTTTCGAGTTTTGATTCATCTGACCAGCAAGTTTACCCTGAGAAGCACCCTTGTTACTTTCTTTAAACGGGTCTTCAACTGCCCATCCTAGAATCTCAGCATAGTACATCCACTTATCCATCTCCCAACCTTCCGGTATACGAGAGACATCCATAACAGAAATCTTTCCTTTACTCTTTGCAAAGGCAAGTTCTGTTCTGTACATAAATACATTATATAGGTATTGATAGGGTTTCATCCTATCCATTAACGATCTTGCTTGTGATGTATTGGTGTTGTAGAGAGTACCCACATAGCCGGAACCCCCGATGGAACGGTTCCCCATTCGTCTAAACTGAATAGGTCTTGGTCCCCACTTAATATAGATGTCTTCTGCAATTCGAGTTCCTTCCCACCATTCATTGACCCAAAACCAATCAATTTTTTCTCCAAGCTCTTCTTTTGCTTTATAATTTTCATCTACTAATTCTTTTTGTAATTCACCTTCTTTATCATACCAACTCTTTTCTCCTACTTTTCTCATACTCACCCATACGACTCTAACAACACGTACTTCACCTGAGTCACTATATGCTGCTACATTATTTGTAGCAAAATCATTAAGATCAATTAGAGAGTATTCCCATTCATCTACACTTGCATCCGTATTACTTGCATTTGTTAAAGTAACAGGGTTTTGAACTGGTCTATTAGGATAGTATTTTATAATATCGTTATCAGTATTTCCTCCACCGATATAACCTTTTTCAATTGCATCAATCTGAGTTTCAGTTAGTTCGTCATAATAGTTATCAATTACCCACCTGATAGGTTGATAAGTATCTTCGATTATAACAT
>Ga0114918_10003838_pt1 | contig 13142 bp, 10 predicted proteins | sample LantaG_FD_87015 | JGI IMG/M metagenome (GOLD analysis project Ga0114918, IMG submission 87015) | Deep subsurface microbial communities from Baltic Sea to uncover new lineages of life (NeLLi) - Landsort_02402 metaG | ecosystem: Environmental > Aquatic > Marine > Oceanic > Sediment | place...
AATAACTGGAAAAGTCTTTAAAGTGGGAGATGATATTGATACAGATCAAATCTATCCGGGAAGATATCTTTATCTAACTTCTTCTGAGGAAATAGCTGTTCATGCTATGGAAGATATTATTCCTGATTTTTCCAAAAAGATAGAAGGAGAAGATTGGATAATAGTTGCAGGGAAAAATTTTGGCTGTGGTTCCAGTAGAGAACACGCTCCCAGGGCAATTTTATACGCCGGAATTAAGGCGGTGGTAGCAGAATCTTTTGGACGCATTTTTTATCGTAACGCCATAAATGTTGGCCTCCCAGTTTTAAAATACCCAGAGATAATTAAAGAAGTTCATCAAAACGATTCTATAAAAATAAATCTTAAAGATGGTTTAATTACTTTAAACAATCCAGAGAGAAATCTGTTAATTGAAAAATATCCTCCTCAGCTTTTAAATATTTTAAAAAGTGGCGGACTAATTCCCTATTTAAAAAAATATAAAAAATATTCTCATTAAATCTGTCTGCTAATTAGTATTTAATTTTATTTAACAATGAATTCCTACAATCACTTTTGCCTTGCTACCTGAGCACATTTATTAACTTCATCCTTTTGTTATACTGAATATTTTATTACTTCTTATAATCCTTTCTCAATTACTTCAATTAATTTATAATTCCAATATATAAGAAAAAAAATCCTTTTATTATTATATTAAAGATAATATAAGGTCGGTGTTAATAAAGGAATATTTGATTTTTTTTAGGAAAAAATAAAAAAAGTTGACTTTATTAAATGGATGTGGTATTTTAAGTTAACAGTTAACAGTTAACAATATTTGGTATAAATTTAATAAATTTTACGGAGTTAAATTAAATGGTAGAGAATAAGAATAATAAAATTAATTTATATACTAACCCCGATAAGGATAAGTTTGCAAATAAGAAAATTGGGGAGGTTTTTCCAAATTTAGAAGACCAAGTGCACAAAATTATTAAAGATAAAATTATATGGCATGAAATTAAAATGAAAGAAAGGATTATTGATAAAAAATTAGCGGAAGAATTAGGCGTTAGCAGAAGTATGGTTAGACAAGTTCTTATTACTTTAGTAAAAGAAGAATTATTAATAATGGTTCCAAGAAATGGCTTTTATGTTAGAGAAATCACTAAAAAAGAGATAGAAGAAATTTATAATATTCGAAAAGTTATAGAAGGCTATGCCACAGAACTCTCTGTCCCAAAAATTAGCAGTAGAGATATCGCTGAAGTAGAAGAAGTGTTTAAAAACGCCAAGAATGATTTAGGGAAGGATGAAGTCAAAAGTTTTATTGAAACTGATGTTGAATTGCATAAATTATTGGTAAGTAATTGTGGAAATGAACATTTAAAAAAAATGATTAATGAACATAATGATAAATATGCTTTTTATAGAGTTGCCGACCTAAATAGAATAGAAAGGGCAAAGGAGTCGTACTTTGAACATTACGAGATATTTAAAGCTATTAAAGAAAAAAAAGTACAACTTTCTGTTAAGTTAATGGAAAAACACATTGAAAATGCTAAAAACATAATCCTTTATAATTTTGATAGCTATACTTTTGGTAGTAGATGCTCAGAAGTGTAATATTTTATGGAGTTTATTATATATATTGTTAATGGTAAAAAAATAGTACAAAAACAGCTTTATAAGAATTTTATCATACAATTTGAATATACAATTGTGACTACTAAGGATTAATCATAATGATTTAGAGAAGAATATAAATGTTTTAAGAATAAGAAATTATTCGAGTAATAAATTTATATTACAAAAATTTGTATTTTTTAAGGAGATAAAATAGGTGTTTTTGTTTAAAGGGGATATTTCTTATGTGTCAATCTATTTTGAAAGGAAAGAAAAAATATAAATGAGGAAAAATTGTAAATATAGCTTCTTTAGCCACGAAATAAGAGGTGTTATAGTTGGAGCAAATTATGCTGCATTTAAAGAAGGTATCATATGCCTTACTAAATCATTGGCAAGATATGCAGCACCATATAATATTTATTAATGTAGATTCATTTTCTCCCGGTTTTATAAAAAAATTAGATATAATCCTAATAAGGATAAATCATAAGAAGTTATTAAGGATGATGCGAGAATTAGGTATCCAAGGTCGAATAAAACGCAAATATGTCACTACTACCAATAGCCAATATAATAATAGAATATATCCTAATTTGCTCAAAGATAAAATAATTACTGGTATCAACCAAATCTGGTGTGCTGATATCACCTATATCAGGAGACTTAATGGTTTTGTCTACCTAGCCGCCATAATAGATGCTTATTCCTGCAAGATAGTAGGTGCTCTAGGTAAAACTTTATGCCCTAAACTTACTGTTGCCACCACCAGAAGGTTATTAAAGATTGTCTATCAGGTTTGGGAGGAGAATGGATTTTACAGAACAGAAACATCAAGGACCGCTCTGATTTACTTCTAACGTCCCATTTATCGGGAGCGTTCTTAAAAAGGTTAGAGGGTCCTATATCAAATTTTATGATGTGTGCTATAAATAGGCACGGATAGAAGGATGATCGAAGATCTAAAAGATGGGGATAATAATAATGAAAAGCTAATACAACCCCATAGAAAATAAAACTTGTATTTGGCTTTCACAGAAGGGGATTGTTTAGTAAAAGAGAAATGGGATTTATTCAGATGTAAGGTTGTTGGTCCAAATCCCGAACAAATTTCAGATCAGGAAAGATTTTATTAGAAATTGTTATAATAAGTAAAATTATTAAAAGGATATAAACTATTAAAAAGATATGAGCTAAAGGAAAATTGCTAATAAAATACCGGGTTAAGTACATTTATCTACAAATTTAATAAAATTCAAAGAAAGGAGGTGATAAATCAGAAATAACTGGAGAAATAATGAGCGGAAAGGAAGGTGATGAAAAAAATTTGGTTGAAATAGAAGATGAAAATATGAAGGTTCTGGTATGCCAATCTTTAACCACATCATGAGGCCAGGACACGTTTGAGGGAACATTGTTTAAATCTTATTGTGCATTGTTTATAGTGTTTTAAGTTAAAAAGGAGGGTATGAAATGTATTTTGACATTGTTAAAAAAAATCGTTGTTTATGTTTATTTGCACTTTGTTTTATTGTGTTTATGGTGATGTCTATAGCTGCTTGGTGTGAAACTGTCATTACTTTCGCACATTACTGGCCACCGGCACTTGAGTCCGGTTTAAAGGCTGTTACTGACAATTATACTAAAAGCCATCCGGATGTTAGGGTAGAATATAGATTTATTGATTATGGTAATTTTGCGACAAAGTTCTTTGTAGAATCCTCAGCCGGGACAGCTGCTGATATCAATTTAATTGAACAGTCCTGGCAGGGCTTAATTTTTGCAGAAGGATTGGCTGAACCGCTAGATTCTTATATTAAGAAAAATCCGGAAAAATGGCAGGTTGATAGATTTTTCCCCGGTGTTCTGGAATCTCTTGGTCAGTATAAAGGTCAACAATTGGGGATGCCGCATATTGTTGAACAAGAATGTGTTGCTTTAAATGTAGATATTTTAAAAAAGGCAGGTATCGAAATACCCGGTTATGATTTAACCTGGGAAGACTTGGTTAATATTGCCAAGAAAGTGCACAATCCGAAAGCCAAAATTTACGGCTTTGGCAGCCAAATCGATGTCTTTTTACGCGCGGAGACATCCAGACTAGGTATTCCGTGGGTAAAAGAGGGAAAACCAAATTACCTCAGCCCGGAAATGATAAATCTTGGGAAATGGTGGGAAGAAAATATCCAGCCATATGATTCGCCGGCTGATTTAAAGGAAGCTTTTCTAACAGGTAATGTAGCAATAGATACTGGTACAGGTATATGCCGTAGCCTCGGGTGCGGAGATCTCAACTTTGATTGGGTTGTTAGACCCCTACCGATGGTGAATGGGGAAGATATCGCTATGAGAATTACTAACACGTTAATGGTTAATAAAAATTCTCCAAATAAGGACATTGCTGTAGATATTCTTGCTTACCTGGTTAGTGATGAAGGATACCTTATTTATTCCCAGAATGGTGTACAGGGAACATTCGGTGCAAAAGGGAAAGCTCTTGACCTCGTATTGACTCCCATGGATAAACCGCCATTTGATTCAATCAAGAAGACCTTTATGCATGCAAAAAGAAGTGTGAGCTTTCCAATCGAGCCTTGGACATTCGATCTGTTTAATTCGACGGTTAAGGATTTTCTTGCTGTTAAAGCTAAACAAATGAGTGTAGAAACATTTTTGAAAAATGCAAATTATGCTTTGCAGAAAGGTCTGGATAAGTATTAAGTAAAAGAGTGAGGGCAAGTAGGACCATCTTGAAGGATGCTATCTGTCAGCCGGGAGAATTTCTTCCGGCTGGCAGGAGTTAAAACAAACCGATATTATTATGCCGCATAAGACTCCAGACTCCTGTATGGAGATGTAGTAGCTCGTCCGAAGGACGCAAATTTTGCTTGTACTCTTAAATAAGCCATGGCTCCTGCCGAGGGGGGGGGTTCACTTGATTTAAAATATGATTTCAGTACAAAGAAAAAAGGAGTAATAGCATGAATATAAAAATGAATGACAGATACGACGAATATCTAAACGAACGACTAAGAGCGCACGTAAGCTGGGTCACTCCTCCATGGATTCATGACCGGAGCAAATTCGACGCCGAAAAATGGGTAAAACAGTTCAAACGTGCCGGAATGAAAAATATACTTTTCTACGCGAAATTTCATGATGGTTATTGCACCTTCAATTCCAAATTCCGAACAATACAACCTCAAAGAGATTTTTTGAAAGAGCTTACCAAAGCAGCCGGGAAGAACGGACTCAATGTGTCAATATATTACTCTGCCTCAATTGACAAATGGACGGCACATGAGCATCCGGATTGGAAATGTGTTGACTTTGACGGCACCTCGCTCCATGACTCCTCTGCAGATATAAAATGGCAGAACTGCTGCTTTAATACAGGATACAGGGAATTCATGTTGGGGCAGATTGAAGAACTTATAAAAAACTATGATATCACAGGTTTTTGGTTTGACATGTACTCTTTTCCAAGCAGTGAAAAATATAAATATGGCGCTTGTTACTGCAAAGAGTGTCAGAAAAAGTTCACGGAATGGAGCGGGGGGCGAACCTTATTTGAATGCGCAGGGACGGATATAGACCTGAAATTCAGGTATGAAACGTTAAAGCAGATGTTGATTGATATCCGGAAGATTGTAAATGCAGATGGGGTTTCAAGGCCCATAAGTTTCAATTGTTCTGGCGGTCTTTGGGGTTATTCGCCTGAACACTACAGAATATTCCATGAGCTTGATAATTATGTAGACTATCTTTCCCTAGAAGGATTGTGGTTGAATGACCCGCGCAATTTGAGCTTCAACCTCCGTCTTTTAAGATCCGCAGGAAAACCCTTTGAAAGTACTTGTGCTATTTCAGATACTTCAATCAGTTGGAGTGTAAGAAACACAGACCTTATATTGCTGGAAACTGCGGCTATTTTCGCTCATGGAGGTACACACATGGCGAGTGTGGACCCTACGGCCGATGGACATATATATGATTGCCAGATTGATCAGCTTGCAGAGACAAAGCGATATATCGATAATAGAAAAGAATACATAGAAAAAACCGAGCCTGTTTATGATGTGGCAATTTGGGGGCATAAGAATGGCAGCGTTATTTCCGCCGATGATGTGGGGAGAGTATTTTCAGGATGGGGCATTACATTGTTTGAGCGGCATATTCTTTTCGGATTTTTATATCCGGATAATGAATTTACGAAGTTTCACACTGTCATTGTGGACGGCACCTATGAAGCGACTGCTGATGAAAAGAAAAGGCTGATCGATTATGTAAGAAATGGTGGAAACCTTGTCGTTGAGTATAAAGGGGCATTCTTTGGAATGGATTTCAATGAAGAATATGAAAAAATGCTGGGTGTAAGGTACGTTTGCGAATCACCTTTTAACGTCCATTATTTGGGAGGATTTGCAGATGACATTGCACAAGGAATGACGGATTACCCCTTATTAATAAGGGGTAAAGCGTATAAAATAAAACCGACGACTGCGAAAGTTCTTGCAACATATCATTACCCGATTGGTAATTATACAAGTGAAACATCCAGTTTTACCCGTGTCAATTCACCGCAGATAGAAAACAGCGGAGATCCTGCGATAACCCTGAATCATTATGGGAAAGGAAAAGTCATATATATCGGCTGTAATTTTGGTAACGGGGAAATTGTAAGCAAAGAGAATGCCGCTGATATTCTAGGTCTTAATAGTGATATTATTCATGCATATCCAAGGCAACTGGCGGACAATATCGTCAACCGGCTTCTAGACTGTGGGAAAACATTGATTACCAATGCACCTCCTGGGGTTGAGGTGGTTTTGAACAAACAAGAGAACAGATATATCGTGCATCTCTTGAACAATTATAATATTCCGTTCCTGTTTTATGATACACAGAGAGAAAGCATAAAACTCGCGAAAATATGGGTTAAAATCAATGAAAGACTGACTGGAACTATCCGGGAAATCAAACAGGTATATTCGAAAAACAATATAAAATTTACGAGGAACGGAGATTATATTACCTGGCAGGTTCCCGAGCTTGCCATCCATGAAATGTTTGTGCTTGAAAAATAATTATACTGCTGGAGGGATATATATGGATTTCTTTAATTTTTATGGAAAAACTGTCATTATTACCGGTGGAAGTACAGGGATCGGTGAAGGCTGTGTAAGAGTATTTGCAGGTGCAGGAGCTAATGTTGCATACTGTGCCCGTGACAAAGAACGAGGAAGGGCGCTTCTCAAAGAGTTGTCTTTCATTGGCAAAGGGATGTGTTCATTTTGGGTGTGCGACGTATCAAAACCGGGAGAGTTCAGAACATTTATTGATCAGGTAGCCGCGAAATACGGCAGGATAGACTGCCTAGTCAACAATGCAGGATATCATCCGCCACACAAGCCGATTGGCGATTTTTCCGTTGACGATTTCGTCTCACTTTTAAACACAAACCTTGTAAGCGTGTTCGCAGGATGCAAATATGCATTGCCTCATCTCCGGAAAACAAAAGGGACGATCATCAATATGGGAAGCCTGGTTGGGTTGATCGGACAGGAATGGGCAACTATATACTGCGCAACCAAGGGTGGGATATCAGCCTTTACCAAGGCTCTGGCAATTGACGAGGCCCGTTACGGTGTAAGGGTCAATGTGGTGCTACCTGGAAATATAATCACTGCGAATAGAAACAAATTTGTATCCCAATCCGGTGATCCCAAAGGGCTTAATAAAATTATTGACAGTTGGCAGTGGATGGAGAGAAGTGGAAAAATTGAAGAAGTCGGCAATTTATGCCTTTTCCTTGCCAGTGAAATGTCCAGTTATATTACTGGTTGCGAAATTAACATTAGCGGCGGTTCGGAACTGGGATATGGCAAGAAGAGTCCTCCTATGTTTTCATAACTGGATTGTTAACTGCAACTACAAAAGACTTTCGGAAGTAGTTTCTCTTTTTGAGCTACTATTCCGAAAGCAAGGTTTTTGTTGTATATCTGTAGAAATTGAATAAAAAAAGGGATATTATGATCAAATTCTTCAGTCTAAAGAAAAAGAAATTAAGTTTTGAAAGAAAGAACACGATCAATACTTATTTATTCCTGGCGCCTACAATAATAGGGATGTTCCTGTTTCTTTATTTACCGTTTATTACTTCTCTCATCATAAGTTTTACCGACTGGGTGTTGTTAAGATCTCCCAAATTTATTGGTTTTGAAAATTATATCAATATATTCACAAAAGACCCTCACGTCCTAAATTCTTTTAAAGTCACTATTATTTTTACTATTGTCACTGTTGTCCTGAAGATGAGCTTGAGCCTCCTTCTGGCATTATTGCTCAACGTTGATGTAAAAGGAAATAGTGTTTATAGGTTTATATATTATTTACCGTCTATGGTCATAGGAGTTCCTATGGCAGTCCTCTGGATCTGGATGTATGGCAGGGAAGGTCTGGTTAATTCTGTTCTGGTTTTGTTCGGTATTGAAGGACCTGTATGGCTTTATGACAAATCTTGGGCTTTAGTTGCCGTCATCATAATTGACCTGTGGTCTATGGGGAACCTCGTGATTATTTACTTGGCAGGCTTGAAGAATATTCCCAGTGTTTATTATGAAAGTGCGGCAATTGATGGTGCAAAAAAGCTTACTTCGTTTTTTAAAATCACTCTGCCATTGCTCAGTCCCATTGTATTATTTAATTTCTTCCTGGCGAGCATAAGTTCGCTACAGTCTTTTGACAATATTTTTGTGCTTACTCGAGGTGGACCTGACAGGGCAACACACTTATGGTCAATTATGCTTTATGAGACTGCCTTCCAATCCAGGGAAATGGGATATGCATCAGCATTGGGCTGGCTGCAATTCATAGTGATATTCCTGTTCACCATTGCCATATTCCGTAACAGCAAACGGTTCGTATTCTACATGGCTGGCGACTAATAAATAGCAACCGAAATATTGACGAAAGGTGATTCAGTATGATAAAAATAAATAATAAAAAGAATAAAAATAGAATCTATACAATAATCTGGTATATGATAGCGTCAGTCATCGGGATATTCTTCATTTTCCCCATCTATTCGATGCTTATAGGTGCTTTTTCCACATTGGAGCAAGTTTATATGCCGCAGATTAATCTCTGGCCTCACCCCATAAAACTGAATTTTTCAGAAATAAATCAATATATGAAGGATCCAGACTTTTTGATTGCATACAAAAACAGCTTTCTTATTGCTTTAAGTATCATCCCAAGGGTTACAGTTTCCATGCTTGCCGGATTTGCACTTGCAAGGCTTCGTGGTAAAGGAAGCATGATTGTATTCTATTTTATTCTGGCAACCGTAATGTTACCATTTTCTATTATTATCATACCACAGTATATTATGTTTAATCAATTTGGTTGGATTGATACTTATTTGCCTTTTTGGCTTCCTGCCTTCATGGGGGATGCATTTTTCATTTTTATTATCAGGCAGTTTATAATGGGCATTCCAAAAGAACTGGATGAAGCGGCATATATCGACGGATGTTCGACATGGAGATTGTTTTTCCAAATTATTGTTCCGCTATGCAAACCTGTGATTTCCGTATGCCTGATTTTTTCATTCGTGAGTTACTGGAACAGTTTTTTGGGGCCGTTGATTTTTCTATCACGTTCGTCACACAAGTCTCTTCCGCTGGCAATCAATGCCCTAGTTTATCAGCTTTATCAGGTTACTCCCTGGAATACAGTTATGCTGATATGTTTATTGGCTGCAATACCGCTGTTCTTGATTTTTTTCCTGTTACAGAAATATATCATTTCAGGGTTTGTTATGAGCGGAGTCAAGCAATAATAATCAAGTTTTATTTATTGGTGGGTATTGTTATATTAAGCAATTATGAAATGATTGTTTTAGTGTATCGGAATTTCAAAAAAGCGAAAAAATAACAAAATAAGATTTTCTGATAGTTAATAACATTTTTCAAGTTTCAAGCACATTAAAAGCAAAAAGTGTAACTGATAGTAAGAAAGGTTGCAGAATCAACCAGAAATAATAAAAATTATTGAGGTTTTTTCGAAAGAGACGAAACAATCTTATAACAAATCCTGACCTATAGTCAGGAAAGGTTTCATACTCTAAAATTTTAACAAACTGTTCTTTGATAAGCGGAATAATAAGTTATGGTGGTCGGAAATGGGTTAACGACTTTGCTTTTTAAAGAGAAAGTAGCAATTTCTACCAGTTTCATTTGTTTTCCACACTTTGGACCAAAAGGGGGTCGGAACCTCGGTATAATTTTTGTCTTTTTCTCCAGGAAAGGACCTCAAGGAAATATCTTTTTCTTTTTAAGAGTTTTAGGAATATTCTTTTAAGAGAAATTTTAACTCGGTTAGCCAGAATACCCACAATACCGTATATGTCGGAAATTATCTGACAATATATGTTGAATTAAAAGTTCAATAAATCTCTAAAACTGAAACGGACAACCTGACTGGATATTGATTCCTCTCTTTGTGAGAGAAGGTTACCCAGATACCTTCTGCTTGAACAATTTTGCCGATCGTTGTGGATTCCGGATTTACCGAGGGGCGGTCTTTTTGGTGTAGCTACCGATATATGAGACGGTAAAGTTTTTGTAGTCAAGTTTTTCAACTGTCCTTGACACACCAGTTAATCTCAAGGAGTGGATTAAAAAAAACTGTTCAGCACACCCGGATGAGAGAAGATAGAGAGTTCACTACAGTTAAGATTTTTCTTAAGATAATTTCTGATAGATTTTTTAAGTTCATCTATTAAAATATATCGCCATCTTTTGTGAAGCATTACAAAAGGTAGGTATGGTGAGTGTTTCTATTTTTTTCTTACTTGATTATTCTTGAATTAAAAGTCTACCATTGGTAGAGGGCAAATGAATATGAGAATTGAATTTCAGCTTCCTACAAAATGAATGTAAAGCACAAATAATTGCTGGCAGGAAATGCCTTTCTTTGGAAGTATCCGAGAATGGTCTTTGAGGCAGCAACGAAAAAGGCAGTTGATTAAGAACCTGTTTTTATCCAGAAGCAACCGTAAGAAATCTGGTATAGTAAAGCATATATGATGGAAATATGACTGTGGAAAATCCTTTTCAACTTTAGTAATCCATTTGTCAGTTAGAATTTTTCCACAAGTATTACAGAATCGACTTTAACAGGAATGGGGAATAATAATAAATTCTCCTGGATGATCAGGGCAGGCATATTTATGATAGCTAGGTTTTTGAGGATTTCTACAATTAAGTATTTTATTAACGATAGAGACAATACAATCAAGGATAGAGTTTTGATGTAAAGAAAAATAATCATCCCAGTGTTCTTGAAAGATTTGTTTTATTGAGAACCTGTATGAAAAGATTTGTTCCATCAAACAAATTGTAAAAATAACACTGGAGAAAGCAAATAAAATATGAAAAATAAATCTAAGAAAGGGGTTTCAGGGGAATCTCCCCAAATTAACTTGTAAGTATTGTATTAATTTTGGATACGGAGAGTGAGGTGTATTATGTATAATAATAATGCTTTAGGTACGTTAGTGAATATTAAAATAAAGACTCTCAAGAAAGCTTTAAGATTAGTAAAACATGGTAAAATTTATGACCTGGGATTTGAGTTGAGTAGTCAAATCCCTGTTTCTTCGACAGACAGGATACCTCGATTTTCAGTCCTGACGCTTCGAACACGAGAAGGAACACGAAAAGAATTTGATGGTGGTATAAGTTTTCATGCTGAGGTTATTCAAGGATTTCTACATATGTCTACTCATATAGATGCCTTCGTTCATGCCCAACATAATGGAAAAATATATGGTGGACTTGATGCTAGCGATGTGCAGACTGATTTTGGCTGGAATTTATACGGTGCTGAGACAATCCGGCCGATTATTACAAGAGGTGTTACTGTGGATGTAGCTGATCTTAAGGGTGTTAGTTGCCTTGATGATGGTTATCTCATCACTATTGAAGACATACAAGACTGCATGGACAAGCAGAGTGTTCGAATAAGAGAAGGTGATGTTGTACTTATAAGAACTGGCAAAGCACGTCAATTCATAACTGATAAAAAGAAATTTATTCTCGGTTGCCCAGGGCTTACAGTTAATGCTGCTAATTGGCTTGCAGATCTGAATATAGCAGTACTAGGTATTGATACTCCTAGTCCCGATCCCTTAGGAGAAAAAGAAAGAGTTGATTTTCCGGTACATCGAGTATTACTAGTTGAGAGGGGAGTCCATATCATTGAGAATATGAATCTTGAGGATCTGGTTTCAGAGCATGTCAGTGAATTTCTTTTCATTTGTCTACCATTAAAGATTAAAGGAGCAACAGGCTCATGGGTGAGGCCAATAGCTATAACATAAGGCATTGATTCTTTTTGGCCAGACTTCTTTACCTTCTTTATGGAAGGAGGAAATCTATCCCGAAGATACTTTTTCAAGAACTTGAGGGAAAAGTATGTGTTGTGAAGAGATAAAAAAATTTTTGAGGGAGATAAGAGAGAAATTACTATCTTATTTGGACTTTCTTTTTGTGGTACTTCCAGAGAAATTATAGAGTTTACAATACGAGGTGAGACTTAATGAATAAAAGATTAGTAAGATTTTTCCCTTCGCTAAAGGAATAGATGATGAAAATGCATATATTAAGTAAAAAGGTGAATGAATCTAATTTATATGTGTCGAAGCGATATAACCAATAGTTGTTTGTACTCTATTTTATGAAACGATAAAATTTGATAAAAATAATCGAAAGAATAAAAAATGAAGGAGAAAAATGAATGAAAAAGTTTAAAGGAGTAATTCAAATGGAAAGGGGTACAGTCGTCAAAGTTAGTGAATTGGAAGGATTTTCATTGCCCGGAGATGAAGAAAAGTATATTTCAAAAAATGTTGTTGATAAAGAAAATTGTAATTCAAAAAGGATACAAATTAATCATTTTACACTTAAGGCTGGAAAGAGTCTTGAAGGCGGTTTACATCCCTGTCCATATGATGAAATCTATTATATATTACATGGATATGCTATGTTAACACTTGGGGAAGATAAGTTTAAGATTGGACCAGATTATGCTATATATATTCCTTGTGATACTTTCCATAAACTTGATAATACAGAGGGAAAGACTGATTTAGAATTGATTACAATTTGGCAGCTTCCCATAAGAGAATGTGTAAATGAGATTTATGATGCTCGTAAAAAGGAGTGGGGTGGAACTAGTTTTAAAAGAGTGGATTGATAAAATTGGATGAAAAAAATGTTTAACATTAAATTTAGTGATTTTTATATATAATGATCCGGACACTGTTTCCGGTAACATCCGGACAGCATTCCGGCATATCCGGAAACCTTGTCGAATCATTAAATAAAAGGTACTCTTTAATTATAATGATTAAAGGGGGCCAAATAATAATGAGGAGGCTAGATATGCTAAAAACGAGAGAAATACTAAGATTAAGACACGAATTAGGATTATCACTGAGAGAAATAGGTCAAGTCTGCAGTTGTGGA
>Ga0114918_10003839_pt1 | contig 13141 bp, 29 predicted proteins | sample LantaG_FD_87015 | JGI IMG/M metagenome (GOLD analysis project Ga0114918, IMG submission 87015) | Deep subsurface microbial communities from Baltic Sea to uncover new lineages of life (NeLLi) - Landsort_02402 metaG | ecosystem: Environmental > Aquatic > Marine > Oceanic > Sediment | place...
CCATTATCTGATATGCCCTTATATTGGGACAATGAAACACTCGATTATAGAATCAGGGCTTTAGCAGATGGGGGTGTTGCTAATACTTGGAACATATCTAGTTTGGATAATTCTAATATAACTGCCCGCCCCTATATAATTCAAACAATCTTTAACGGGACTGGAGAAGGGTGTGAAGAAGATTGGAATCCTATATGGAATAATGCTTCTTGTAATGGCACTAATGAGTGGAGATTTAATTATGTGGAATATGTGGATGATAACTCTTGTAACACCTATAATGATTTGCCCTCAGACAACGGAACATACTTATTTAATGAAACTTGCCGAGTTACAAAATTTCCAGCAGATGTAATATCTTGTTATGATTATAACGAATTAGATGGAACAACTATTATTGATAGGGTAAATTTTAGGAACGGCTCAACCTCTGGAAGCCCTGTATTAGAAAATTCCGTAGCAGGTAAGGGGCTATTATTGGATGGGATAGATGATAAAGTTACTTATGGGCAAAGTTATTTTAATAGTCTTGATGAATTTACTATAATGGCATTAGTATCGTATACTAGTGGGGCTACAAATAAAAGGTGGGTATTTGGGGGTGTTGGAGACATTGTTACCCAAGTGGGGTTGGGGCTAGTCGGTGATGAAGAATCGGGGTGGATTAATAATAATGGGACACAATATCAAACCAAATTATTGGGTGGTGGGGGCTCATATGATTCTTATCTGTCACAGACATATACATTTATATCCGATATAACAACTGGGAGAGTTAATGAGCACGGATATACTGCTTCCATTTATGTAAATGATAGTGTTGAATTTAGTGGGTATACTTCTGGTGGTTTAAATACTAGTAAATATCCAGCACATTATAATTCAAGCTACCTATTAGTTTCTGGGGTAGACAAATTAACACCAGCAATAGATTATTTTACAGGAACAATAGATGAAGTAATAATTTTTAATAGGAGCATCAATCAATCAGAAATAATAGATATAAATGCGGATTGGTTTAATAACATTTCTTGTCCAATGGGATATACTTGTTATGAGAATTGGACCAAAACTTGGTATAACGAATCTTGTAACGGCACTAATGATAATGCAATCATATTAAGTTATTATGTTGATGAACAAGAATGTGGAACATTTTTTGATATGCCAGAAGTTAACGAAACTTGGTATAATTTAACTTGTTGTGTAGAGGATTGGGAAACTAATTGGGAAAACTCCACTTGCGCCGATTTAATAAATTCAACTACCCCAAACACAGATTGTGGTTGTGGATATTATATAGATAGTTCATATAATATATTGGGTTCCCGCCCTTCAAGTTATTGTGATAGTTACCCATTTAATTGCATGCTATTAATACAAATGGGAGAACCAGCCACAATCGGATATCCAGACCCATATGCCCCCAATACCTATTGGGAGAGTTCTTGTTCAGGTTATTGCCCATATATTCAGTATTATGATTCATATAAATATTATTTAGATAGCAATCTTTGTAATACTACTTATACTTTAAATCCAGATAATGGGACAACATATTATAATGAAACTTGTTCGGAATACTGCGTAAATACTTGGGTTGTTAATTGGAATAATGAAACTTGTAATTATTATTCCGATGGGACTAATACGACTTCAGAAAAGTATTATAATTATGTGGGAAATTGCACTGGGGGTTGTTATTTAAATTCTCTCCCCTTAGATAATGGAAGCGTAACTTTAAGCTTTTGTGATTATGCCGATTTAAAGTTTAATATAATTACCCCAATAGATTCTGGAAAATTCCCTGATACAAATTTAGAACTATTAATAAATGTAATTAATGGAACACCTGTAGATTGTCATTATTACCTAAATACTTATTCCAAAATACAGTTCGATTGTAATTCCACCCCCCTTTTAAATTCATTAGGTAGGAATGAATTAAAGGTTTGTGGGATGGCTGACGATAACATTACTATTTGTAAAGAGATTAAATATTATACTGATAAAATAGATAAATCCTTAGCAGACTTTGTTCCTATGTTACTTTTAATTGGTCTAGCATTATTATTTATGGTATTGGGGATTAAAATTATGAGGATACTCGGTGTATTATCCGGAATATTCTTTATGGTAGCAGGATTATTTTGGCTTGCTATATCAGGAATAATAACACTATTATTTATAATGTTGGGATTATTTATGTTAATTTATTTTGCATTTATAGATAAATAAAAGGAGGTAAAAACAATGGTAAAATTTATTAAAGAGTGGATGAATACAAAAGACGATGTTGACTGGGAATATGTTCCGCCACCAAAAAGAAAGAAAAAGAAAGTGGCTACCAGTGCTACAAAGAAAATAAAGAAGTTTAAAACTTCAGAAGAAGTATTTAACTTGTTTGACTAAGGAGGATAATAAAATGGTAATAAAGAAAACATATACAAAAAAAGGGTATTTGAGAAGTGTTTCTAACACCGTTGGAAAAAAGAAAGATGTTCAAATAGGCTTAGGATTAAAGGGGTGGAACGCAGTTTATGCTGGAAGCTATAGGCGAGTTAAAGGAATCAAACCTTCCAAATCGGCCGAAGCTTTAGCTGGTCGCCTAGCAAAAAAAGGGCATAAAAGAGCTACAATACTTGATTAATCACATTCAATGGAGGAACCTTCAAATGGCCAAAAAACGAAAGGTCGGAAGACCTACAGGTAGTGGTAAAAAGAAAACCACTAAAAGTCGAAAGAAACCGTATACAACTCCGGTTACTAAGACAAGAGGCACCACAACTGGGAGAGGCATCAACCGGCATAAGACCACAGAGAAAAGAAAATCTGTTTCTTCTCTTGGCGGCACTAGAAGAGCTGGAACCTACCAATACGAAAGTGTGTATGACCCCCGCACAGGTAGTATAAGAACTACTGTTGGAGTAGGCATCGATAGAAAGCTAAAAGCTATGCCACCCGGAAAGAGAGTTGCAAAGTCGGGCAACGTATATTACGAGTATCGACGTAATAGGAGTGACCGCAAAAAGAAACGAGTTTAATTACTTGGGGGCTTCGGCCCTCATTTTTATTTTCATGAGGTGAAATAAAATGGCAAAACGAAAAATACCAGTAGTGCAACACACGAGAAGAAAACCAACGGGCGGAACAACAACAGTGCAAAGGCACGAAAGAAAAATAGATAATATTCCAGCAAATCCTTTTAATAATATTAAAATTTCTGAAAATAGAAGTTTTGTTAGACCAAAAGATAACTGGTATGTTGATTGGGACAGCACCAAACGGCCTGAAAAATTACCTGAGCGGTGGCACGAAAGTATAAATAATGTTAATGAAGGTGCTAACATACTTAACGATATTGGATATTTTATGACCCCTGAAGACGTAATCCATTATTTTGAAAAACCCTGGCATTACGGAGAAGATGTTGAAAAGGCTATGTTATCAAATTGGTTATGGGACGAATCTAAATCTTTAGATAAGAGAGCAAAAGAAATAGAAGTAGAAGCTGAGAAAACAAAAGATTTTGAGAATAAAAAATATTTAAAAGAAGACGTTGAATGGCTTAAAAATCATGCCAAAAAATATAAAGATGAATGGGATAAAATAACCTTATAATTTGGTGATACAAAACACTAGGACTGATACGCAATGATTAAAATAATAGTAGGCAATATAGGCACTGGTAAAACCGTTTCCATGGTTAGGGAGATAAAACGTCGACAAGATATATTTCGGCGAGCTGGGGAATTAGGGTTAACAGATAAACCATATTTAGCTTTAACTAATTTTAACCTTAAAGAAGGTTTGCTATATAAAAGAATAAAATTATCAGATATTGTAAAAAAAGTCCCATACGCTTCAACAACCCCGAGCGGTAAAGAAAAGATTACTTTCAAAGACGAAGTTAATTGGGAATTCTGGGACGAACTTCGCAAAAATTACTATTTTGATATATTTTTAGATGAACTTAATTCTACTGTTAATGCCAGAGACGCGGCTAGTAAACTAAATAAAGTAGTAAGCAAGTGGCTATTCCAAATAAGAAAAATTTTGGGAACCGGTGAATTTACTCACATATATATAGTTACACAGGACTTAGACCAGATAGATATTAATTTTAGAAGAATGGCACACTTTGTAATTGGTTGCGACAAACATTTAATTGATAGTGAAGTTTTAATTATGAATACAATTTATCCGAGTGTTCTACATTTTAATGCTAGCTCCCCGTTAACAAATAAAATATTTAAGGCTAGTAATTATTTTAAATATTATGATAGTTATGATTTAGTAAAATTTGGAGATGAGGGTGAGTATTTATGATTAAACTATGGATTATAACACAGTTAGTGTTAATATTTATATTAATAGTTAGCGGATATAAACTTAATAAAAAAATATCTTTAATGGAGGAAAAATTAAAATGATACTAGAATTAATCTTTGGAATAATAGGAGTAATATTATTCTGCTGGGTAATAAAACAAATAAGAATGGCGGTGGTTATAAATGGCTGATGTATATACCTTATTTTTTGTTTATTTTGCCGGAGTAATAAGCGGGTATGTTTTATTACTTGTTGGTGGGTGGATTTGGATGAAACGCAAAGGGTTAAAAACTAATACCTTTGACAACTTTTAAGGTGATAACCAATGAGTGAAATTAATGAATTACTTGATAATAATGAACAGAATTTAATTAAAATGGAACGGACGGCTATTATAGACCGTAAAGAAAAGAAAAATAGTAAGCCTGTCCCTGCTGGTTTGCAATTAATGGAAATATCTGAATATAAAAAGAAATTCGGATTTTTCCAGCGAAGAAAAGCAAATAAGAAAACAAGTGCCTACTTGATTAAAATTATTCACCCAAATAATACTACAAGTATGTTTGTAATAAATACAACAGGTCCAACTTTCTTATTTAGGAAAGCGACCTATTTTATAGATGCCGACGCTGGATTACATAATAGTATGTATCAAATGTTGGAACTTGAATATTTTGAAGGTCACCCGGAACCTCTTCGTAAAAAACATAGGGAATTATTTGCTAAAATAAATTCTTATAGTTTAACAAGGGTGCTACGTTTTGAATATGCCAAAGTTCTCATGCAGGCATCTAGCTTAAAAAAGCAAGTAGATTTAACATTAATATTCGCGGCAATTGGTATGTTTGTTGGTCTTATTAATCTTGTCTTCATGACTAAATTACTGGGGATTTGGTAAAATGAAATTAAAAACTAAAATAATATTATCTTTATTATCTATAGTCTTTTTTTCATGGTTTAGTGGGTTTTTAATTGGATATGGTATTGCTAAACACCTTTTATGTTGTTGGTGGGGCGGCTAAAATGGCAGACAGAGTTAGTGGAACATTGATACAGTGGGCAATTACTATTCAAGAATTTGTAACTGATTATTGGATTTATATTTTAATCGGAGCTTTGGGTATTTTAGGTATATCCATTGTCTATATGGTATTTGTTATTTGGGGTGTTTACGGATGAAAGACGATGAAGGGGGGGAGGACCGATTAGAAGATTTACTTAAAGAAGAATATACTGTTAGAGATAGGACAGAACTAGAGGGTGTAGCAGATATTTTATTTAAACCAACCAAAATAAATGCTTCAATCCTTATAGACCACTTTGAAAGAGCAAATCTAGTCGTTGCCGATGCTATAGAAAATATATTCGGGCTTAACGGGTTCGGTTTAACCGGAAACTTTAAAGAATTATCGCAAAGTATTGGCGGATGGAAAGTTAACCGGTTCGTTGACCTTGCCGCTGGTAGAAGTGGCGTAAATCAGGCACAGGGATTTGGGCAATTTATGTCTAATATGATGGAACGTAAAGATAGATAATAAGGAGGCACCACAAAATGAAAAATAAAAGTATAACAATAGATTCTTTCACCCCGGAAGAAATCAAACAAGTTACTTTCCTTACATTTGTTTTCTTATCACTCTCAATGTGGGTGTGTTCAATATTTTCTATAATAATAATGGGGAAATATGTTACACTAGTGAACTACGGATATGTTAGAATCCTTGGTTCAATTACAGCAATGATTATATTCGGGAATGCCGCTATAAAGTATAGGAAACGGATAAAGATGGTAAATAAAAAGTTCTTTGAACAAATTTCGGCCATACAAAAAATTAAATAAGTTTGGGGATGATAATTATGGGAGGAATAAAAACCAAAATGAGAAGATATTATAAACTGTATTGTAAAATATGGAACTCCGATTTTGAATGCTTTAGCGGCAGGTGGCTATCGCCCATGAAAATGGGGCGACCCCTAACTCACCCTAAAGATTGTGAATGTTTAAACTGGGAGAATTATAAATGAAACGAATATTAAAAGTTTTTATTGGGTTAGTAGTTATTCAAATACTTTTTATTATTATAAATAACTTTTTAAAATTACCCCTTATATTAACTTTATTGCCTTTAGAAATAATGGTATTAGGGATATTATTAAGTTATGTAATTTATAAGAATAAAATAAAATAAAATAAAATAAAATAACCGGGGCTGATAAATATGTTACCAATGAACACTGAAATAGAATTTGAAATCAAAATTAAAGTCGGAACTAATAAAAAAGCATCTAAGGACAACCTAAAAGAACTTGCTTACGAAAAGCTTTTAGAAATGCAACGGAAACTTAATGATGAAAAAGTATCATTTGATTTTTCAGTTGTTACGGCACCAAAAGTCGAAACTCCATTACAAAAGGCTTTTATAAAGTGGTTTCCATGAACATAACTACCATAGTGCCTGTAGGGCAAGAACAGAGTTATGTTAACATTGAAGCTTGCTATAGATGGTGTAATAATCAAGCTGGGTGGGCACAGTGGGTTGTTGTATTATTTAATTTTATTATATTTATTGCTACTTTAATATATCTTGCTAAATATAAGCATTCAAAAAATGATAAATGGATTGTGTTAATGTTATTTTTAAATTATATAGCAAGTTTAATATTAATTTCAATACAGCATCTATAATATACTGTGAAGACACCTATATCTTTGCTTATATATGTTATAACATATATGTTGTATAATAAGCCACTTTATATATATTAAAAATCTTTAAAATACTATGGTAAAAATTAGAAAGAAAATAAAAAAAGAAATTAGTAAGGAAGTTACTAGCCACGGAAATTATACAATGGTAGTTAGAAACACAAAAATTAAAGGTGGACCAGAACCGCGGTATGTGGTTTGGGGGAGGCTATACGATGGAACACGAATAGCTGTATCTTCAAAAGTTGGAGAGGATATTGATAAAGATGGAAAACAGCGACTATTAGATGCTTTTATACAAAAAGTTGGAATGGAATTTAATAAAAGAATTAATAAAAAACAAAGTGGTTATGATTTTGAAACCGGAACTAGTGCCCTTAGCGCCAAAATACAAGTGGGCAAAGTTAAAAGATACTTCATAACATGGCAAAAATCGGGATGGTTATATGCTAAACGGAATCCAAAAGAAAAAGACGACCACTCCAGTTAATTATAACATACTTAAACCCACTAAGCAAGTCCCATTAAGCAAAGACATATATGGCTTTGATATAGAAACTTACGACAAAAACCGGAAATTTCTAGTGGCTTCTATAGTTGGTGATAATACTGTTAAATTATTGGAAAGTAAAGAGGCGATAGTCAAAGAGCTTTCTTTAAAAAAATATAAAGGAAGTTTTATTGCCGCCACAAATTTAGCTTTTGATTTTATGGGTAGTTTCTATAAAACTGATGCATTAAAAAATTTTAGAGTTTTATGGAGAGACAGCAGTATGTTAGTGGCCAAAACATACGTTGATAAACAAGCATTAACTCATAGTAGAAAAGGTAAACCGATTACATTTATTGATACCGGCAATTATGCTTTCTTTTCTGTAGAAACATGGGGTGATATATTAGGATTAAATAAATTTGAAAAACCAACTTTCTTAGGCAAAGTTCCTAAAACCAAAAAAGAATGGAATATTATGATTAATTATAATGTTAGAGATTCTTTAATAAGCAAAAAGGCTTTAGAACTTTTATATAAGGGATTTATAGAAATTGGGGCTTCCCCTAAAATAACTGTCGCTTCTACAGCATTAAGTTTGTGGAGAAATAAATATCAAACAAAAGATTATTTTAGGCACTCTGAAATTGTATTAGAAGAACAATATAACGCTTATTACGGAGGCAGAGTAGAAGCAATTTCAAGAGGCTTACTAAATGATGCCTATTTTTATGACGTTAACAGTTTATACCCTCATGTTATGGCTAAAAATGTTTTCCCAGACCCTAATAGCTTAAGAATAAACCACTATAATGAATTAGATTATATTTACAATTATGAGGGGATTAGCGATGTTACTATCTTTTGCCCCTATATGGATTATCCATTATTACCATATAGATTTGATTCTAAATTATTATTTCCAACGGGCACTTTTAGGGGCTGGCATACACATATTGAATTAAGAGAAGCATTAAAACTCGGTTATGTTATAAAAAAAGTTCATAAATGTATGTATTATAATGAAACTGAGAGGCCCTTTGCCGATTATGTTAAAGATGTATATGGTCTTAGAATGAGATATAAAGCTGAAAATAATCCCCTTGAGGTTGTAGCTAAACTTTTATTAAATTCCCTTTATGGGAAATTCGGTTTTAAAAAATGGATGAAAACTGAAGAGTGGCTCCCTATGCCAGAAGATTTAGAAACATTTGGTAATTACGCCTTTGAAATTATTGGTGATTATGTTAAACTAATTAAAGGGAGGGTAAAGGCCCCGAATTATTGTATCCCTATATGGTCTATTTACACCACTGCCTATGGTAGACTACATTTACATAATTTAATAATACAATCTGGAGCACATTATTATGATACTGATTCTATTTTAACTACAAAAAAGATGATAACAGGAAACAAGCTTGGCGAATTAAAATTAGAAATGAAAGTAGACAACGCAATTATTGTCAGGCCGAAATTTTATATGTTACACGGGGAGTTTAAAGATAAATATAAAGTTAAGGGGGTTGGTTGTGCAGTGGGGTCAGATGTATTTAATAAATTAGTCTCGGGTGAAAAAGTATTATATAATAAATTTACTAAATTTAGAGAGGCACTACGTAGGGGGTTAACCCCCAATGAACTTATTGAAACTTCAAAACAACTTTCCTTAGAAGATACTAAAAGATTATGGCCAAAAAAGTTTGATGTAACCAAATTACAAGCTTCGAAGCCGGTACACATAAGACCGGAAATTTCGGAAGAAATATTAGAGACTCTGTTTAAATATGAAAATAATTAATGAGAATAAAAAAATAAAAATAAAAATAAAAATAATTAAATAGCCATAACAGTATCTACTACTATATTAGAAAATTCAAGGCCTGATTTATTTGCCTTTCTAATAACAGTAAATGATACTTTCTTATCAGCTACAAGAAAATCGTCAGTATCTAGTTCCTCACCAACATTAATAGCGGCTCCAAACCTTTCTAACAACCTTCCTAAGGTGCTACCTGAAGTTATCCTATATGGGGCACTTGCCCGCATCACAGGGTTTCCTTCAGTATTAACAGCAATATAAGTTTCATGATACTGAAACTCACCTTCTGTTACTTCATTCCTTAATATCTTCCCTGTATAGTTACCAGGGTCGATAGCCTTACTTTCTTCTACTTTTGCTTTTGGCATTGTTGTTTCCTCCGTGTTTTGTGTAGTTCTTTTAGGGGGTCAACTGCTCCCCAATCGAATAGATTTTTGTGATGCACTACCTTTGGGTCAAATCTTTTTAATTTTTTCATTATATAAACCTAAACTAAATATATTAAAGCGCTGCCCACAAAAATTATTGTTGTTATAACACAACCTAAAATAAATCCAGATAAAATATTTATAATTTCATCTTTTTGTTTTCTAAAAGATACAATATCCGCCCACTCCGTCAGGTCCATTAACCGAGAATTTTTTATTGTATTTTGTTTCATTTTTAGATTGCCCCCTATTTTAAATTATATGGATTTCCACAACTCATTTTGCCTTGATTACAAACATTAAAATCACACCAAGTTCCATAATGATTAAAAATTTCCGGCGTTTCTGCTTGTAATAATTTCAACATTTTATTTGTAATTGCAACCATTTCTTCAACATTTCTTTTACAACGTCGCTGCTTAATTAAATTATATAAACTCCGAGCATTTATTGTCATCATTAAATTAACAGCCATTGAATTAGTTAATACTTGCCGAGCTTCCTCTTTTTTAATGCCAGATTCAATAAGACTTTCATAAATAAATAAACTGGATTCAATACTATTTATTGCCATATCAGAAATATCTTTAGATACCACAATTGGATAATTTCTATAATCTTGATAATGTTGACTGGCACTTGTATAAGAGGCGACTCTATGCCGAGTTATTTGTGTTAAATAACTACGGCTACAATTATCTATAACAAAGGTATAATTTAAATGTTCTAATATGGAGGTATGCTCGGCCTCAATTAAAAATTTAACTAATTTAGAAGTAGCTTTCTTATCTATATTATAATCCTTTTTCATTGTCATGGAGGCAGCTCTTGATAATATTTCTAAAGGATTTTCTGGCTTTTGTATTAAACTAACTTTAATATCTTCATAATATATTATTCCACTCATTGTTTACCACCACTTATACTTTTAGATATTTTGTCCTGCCCATAATTAGATGTTCTTATTCCTTCCCCCCTACAATAATAACATACCCCCGAATACTCCCCTACCTTAACAACTCCTGCCCCCTTACAATTATGACACTTTTTCATTTAATCACCCTATTATATATTTTTCCTAACAAAATCTCTAGCATTTAATTTGTTTTGTATTATATCAACCATTTGTTGTGCTACTTTGTCATCCATATCAAAATAAATCCCGTGACCACCACAGATATTAATTTCAATTCGTATACCCTCTTCTAAATCAAATATTTTTGGTTCTTCATAATTATCTTCTGCCATTTTATCGCCATTTATAATTAAGTATCTCTTGCAAAACCTTCTCGGGAGTTTTATTAGTTGTTGAAATAATTATTTTATGCTTATTAGTTAATTTATTAAAGGCATTTAAATATGAAGTGCTGATTTTTGATAAATCATCAATATTCACAAATTCCCCATCATAACGTTCTTTCATAGACGGTAATGTAGCAGTTAATAAAATAAATAATGTATTGTCTTGCAAGTCACAAGACATATTAAAGGCATAAATAGCTTCATACCCCCTAAATATTGGTGCATAGACAAATTCTGATAAAAATGCTCTATCATAAACATGATTCTGATAATATCTCATCATTCTGCAAACTCTCAAATTAATTTCAACCCCCTCCTTATAAGTTCCTGGTCTATTAGGAGAATAAATAGACATGTTATACCGGTTTCTTAACATTTGTGCAATAGTTGTTTTACCAACCCCATCACAACCTTCTAAAACTATATTTTTATTCTTCATCGCCGCCGGCCCCCTCAGGTAATAATTTTAAAGCACTATTTACTATTATATGTTGAAAATCATTTCTATTTAAAGCTTCATTCTCATTAAAATAATTAAATAATTTATTTAAAGACATTACTGCATGACGCTCAATATATCCCGATAATATTGTAAAATCTTTTTCTTTCATTGTGTGCCCCCTAAATAATTTTTTGAATAGCTACTGACGGTCTAATTCTTAAACTTGTAATATTACCCCTACACCGACCACATTTAAAAATAACTAAATTACCGTCATCTTTATAAGTAATCTCTTTAATAATATAATATTTTATTAACCCACAACAAGGGCACTCAAAATATCTAGAGGCTAGTTTATAAAAGGCGGTGTTTCCTTCTTTCTTTTTAAATGTTTTTATACGACCCATACAAAGGTTCCCCCGGTGAATTCTTTTCTCTCGCCCAGCCATTTAAAGTAGTTTCGGTATCAACATACCATCCGAGATACTTAAATGTTTTACCTACCGAAAGCTTGCCTATGCTCGGCAGCGGTCTAAGGTAGGTGCTGTTTAGCGGATAATTAAAGTAAAACGTCAGATTCTATTAAATCGCAGGTATCGGCTGCTTCTTCTTCAGATTCAAAAAGATGCGGCATTATATCCATTGTAATAGTATCTAAAACAGTATACAAAATAGCCCCATCATCCCGCGTTACTTTAACTACTTCTAGAGCCATTTTTTGCTTCCCCCAATTCGTATATTTTTTGCTTTAATACCGAAATCTCTGAGGCCAGAGCATTCTGCTTTTTAACTAACCCTCCTAAAATACCGACCTTTGCCTCTATATCGGCGGCTATATCATATGGAAACTCAAATCTTAAATATCCATCAACTACGATATATTCCGGGTGCAAAATTAACCAACTTTCAAAAATAGTATTTTTCAAAGATAACCTAAAAGCACTCAATTTAACCCCTTGAGTATCGCTAGATTTTAATAATTTAAGGGCAGATTCGATCTTCATAAAAGTTTCTGCTATCATTTCAGAAGTTATATTTTCAAAATCCATTTTTATGCCTCCGTTAGAATTATAAAAAAATAAAAAATAATTAATTATTTAACCCTCTCGTTAAGTAGCTTAAAAAGCTCCTTGGCAGTAATTTTGGTATCAACTCCAAGTTTCTCCAAAAGCTCCCTTTTATCGGATGATTGCAGTGATTTTTCAGGGTGGGAAAGTCCCAACTTGGCTCTGATTTTTTCCGCAATTACAATATTTGGAGTTTTTAAATCGCACCCTATTTTATTTAACTCGTCCAGCTGAATCCTAACACGAAATTCCGCTGTTTTATGGTCCGAACTTTCATGGTGCCCGGTTGAAATTCTACCGACTTTCGGTTTTTGCTTGTTCTGTTCTGGTTTTTGCTTGTTCTGTTCTGTAGCCATTTTCTTTTCCTCCGTCTGAACTGCTAAACTTAAGAATAGCACTCTGACATATAGTAGAAATACCAACTAATATATAAAACTTTCTATTTCGTATAGGTCGAACACATATAATGCAATAGCTATATTGCAATATATATATTCCAATATATATATCACATAATATAAATATTTATAAAGAAAAAATAGAAAGCTTTA
>Ga0114918_10003840_pt1 | contig 13137 bp, 10 predicted proteins | sample LantaG_FD_87015 | JGI IMG/M metagenome (GOLD analysis project Ga0114918, IMG submission 87015) | Deep subsurface microbial communities from Baltic Sea to uncover new lineages of life (NeLLi) - Landsort_02402 metaG | ecosystem: Environmental > Aquatic > Marine > Oceanic > Sediment | place...
ATTTCGTTTGTTTAAGTCTACATTCGAATTTAATGTCGGATACATTTTTGTAACAGTTTTTCTACTTGTGTATGTGGTTCGTTATCGAAGCGTCAATATCAATCCGACTTTTATGACGCTACTAACGATTTTGACTATTTCTTCTTTTGTTAATGTATATCTGGGAAACAATACTATTTGTTACGCGGTAAAACAAATTCTGGGTATTTTTATTATGGGAAGCGCGTATTATTTGTTGTTTAAGATCAACAATTTTGAGTTTGACCGTTTGTTTAGAATTTATTTACAAATAGCTGTGGTAGTTGCAATTATCGGAATTTTTCAGGAATTTAGTTTTTTGATAGGATTTAAAAATGGATATGATTATAGCAATTTAATTCCCAAGTGGATTCTTGCGCGAACAACAGCCGGAATGTTGAGAGTGAATTCAATATTTGTGGAACCGTCTCACTTCGCGATCACTATGGCTCCGGCGCTTTTTGTCGCGTTGTCAAATATTTTAAAAAATACCGGTTCATGTTTAAAAACTAAATTGGGAAGCATGGCAATAATAGTCAGTTATGTTTTAACATTTTCAGCAGTTGCCTATGTCGGAATGTTAATAAGCTTATGGTTAATTTTTCGCGGCCATAAGAAGAACTTGAAACATATTTTATTAGTGTTGACATTAGTGCCGATCTTGATGTACGTTTCTTATCGTTATGAGTCGGAAATACATAGAAGGGTTGATGCCGTTATGGAACTTGTTACCGGATCAAAAAAAGCAATTGACGTGCATCATAGTGTTTACATGTTGGTTGGACATGCTTTTGTCGCTTGTAAAAGCTTTATGATAAGTCCAATGTTTGGCCATGGTTTAGGTAGTCATCCTGTTTCGTATGATCGATTTATTCGCTCGGGGGAATCATATGGTTTTTGGAGAGAGGGTATTGCCGTAACAAATAGAGAGGACGCGTCTTCTCTATTTGTTCGATTAGTTTCAGAAACAGGGTTAGTTGGTACGGTAGCAGTTCTTTTTTTTATATTTAGATTTCGCGTTAAAAAAAACGGCAATGAAAAATTGTACACAATAAGTAATGCTGTATTTGTTTTATTTATGATGCAGTTATTAAAACAGGGGCATTATTTTTATAATGGATTGTTTTTCTTCGTATGGTTGTATTATCTATGCGGCAAGGATCACGGTAACAGTGAGGGAGAATTGCAAAGTTGTTGAAAAAAAATATTGTTGTCTCAGCGATTAACCTGGTCGAAGGAGGCACTTTAACAGTATTGAAAGAGTGTCTTGAATTTTTATCCGATGAGGTGTCAGACGAGTATAAGATAATTGCTCTTGTGAACAAAAAAGAACTGTGTTTTTTTGAAAATATAAAATATTTGGAATTTCCAAAATCAAAAAAAAATTGGATCAATCGCGCGTATTATGAGTATTGGTATTTCCGCAAGCTTGCAAAACGGCTAAATCCATTTCTTTGGTTATCCCTTCACGATATTACTCCAAACGTTACAGCAAACCGATTAGCGGTCTATTGTCACAATCCGTCCCCTTTTTATGAATTGTCATTCAAAGAGGCAAGGCTGGATCCGAAATTTGCGTTATTCAATGTGCTGTATAAATATTTGTACAGGATAAACATAAAAAAGAACAATTTTGTGATCGTACAACAGGACTGGTTTAGGCAGGAACTGGCTAAACTCTATGAAAAAGATAAAATTATTGTTTCTTCCCCAAAAACACATAAGACGCGCTTTTTGGAGAAGAAAAATAAAAATATCAATAAGAATAATGATTTTATCTTTTTTTATCCGGCTTTTCCTAGGATATTTAAAAATTTTGAAATTATTTGTGAAGCCGCGAAAATATTGATCGATAAAAAAATTAATAATTTTAAAATTTACATCACCATTAACGGAAAAGAAAATAGATATTCCAAGTATATCTTCGACAAATATGGAAAACTTGAGAACATATACTTTGCGGGACGGCTTTCGCGAAATGAGGTTGAGGATTATTATGATAGAACGGATTGCCTCATTTTTCCTTCGAAATTAGAAACATGGGGATTGCCTATAACTGAATTTATGATTTACGGGAAACCCATTTTAGCGGCTGATCTGAAATACGCGAGAGAAACAGCCGGAAATTACGACAAGATCAAATTTTTTTATACAAATGATGCCGGGTATTTATCTGATTGTATGAATGAGATTATAAACGGTAAGATAAATTTTGATATTACGGAAAGAAAAAAAGTAGAATCGCCATCCGCGTCTAACTGGAAAGAATTATTTGATATTCTGCTTAGTGAGGAGAAAGAGAGTTATGTTTGACATAACGGCGGCGATAGTCGTATATAAAAACGATTTAAAAACTCTTCAGAAGACGATGGATAGTTTTTTGAATACCGATTTGAATGTGATGTTGTACATAGTGGATAATTCTCCATCAGATGAGGCAAGGTGCGCGTGTAAGAGTGACAAAATTAAATATATTTTTAATGGAAAAAATTTAGGGTTTGGAGCGGCGCATAATATCGCTATGGATCAAATGATAGAAAAATCCAAATATCATTTAGTGCTAAATCCTGATATTTTTTTTGAAAGAGGTACTTTGGACAGTCTTTATGCCTTTATGGAGCGGGATAAAACAATTGGGCTTGTAATGCCGAAGATTCTCGGTTTTGACGGAAAAGTTCAGCATTTATGCAGGCTTTTGCCCGAGCCTTGTAATTTGATCTTAAGGCGGCTGAACCTGAAATATCTTAATGCTCTGTTCGGAGCCGAAAATGATAACCATAAACTTGGATTTACTAATTATGATAGAATAATGGAAGTACCGTGTTTATCCGGTTGTTTTATGTTTATCAGGTGCGGCGCGTTAAAAAAAATTGGTTTTTTTGACGAAAGATTTTTTATGTACATGGAAGATTTTGATCTATCGAGAAGGATACACAAATGTTATAGGACATTATTTTATCCGGGTGCCATAGCGTATCATGAACATACCAGAGGCTCTTACAAAAAACTTAGTCTCCTATTGAGGCATATTTTGTCCTCTGTAAGGTATTTTAATAAGTGGGGCTGGTTTTTTGATAAAGAAAGAGAGAGGATAAATAGAGAAACGATAGATAGAGTTAAAAATTCTCATTGAGAACGAATCCAATCTTGCCGAGAAAATATATATCAAAGATGAATTTTCCGCCAGCGAAAAAAGTTAAAACTTTTTAAGGACAAAAAAAATGGAAAAGACGGAATTTTATAAACATATAAAAAAAGCGGTAGTTATTCCGTGTTACAGAGTATCCGCCGTTTTAAGGGATCTGATAGAAAATATCCCGGAAAATATAGTGGATCATATTATAGTCGTTGATGACGCTTGTCCTAATGGCGCGGGCGCGCTGGCGGAGGAGCTGAAGAAGAAAGATTGTACGGTTATGTATCACAATAGAAATCAAGGAGTTGGGGGCGCGGTTATTTCGGGGTATCGAAAAGCGCTGGATCTTGGGTGTGACATAATTGTTAAGCTGGATGGGGATGGACAGATGGATCCCGCGTACATGAAAAGCTTAATGACCCCATTAGTGCACGGCCTCGCGGATTATGCGAAGGGAAACAGGTTTACCAGTTCGGATGTTTTTAAGAAAATGCCCAAAATAAGGCTTTTGGGAAACAGTATATTGTCTTTCCTTATAAAAGGGGTGTCAGGATATTGGGATATCATGGATCCTACCAACGGATATACTGCTGTGCATAGAAGAGCTTTGGAGAAAATTGACTTGGACAAGGTATCAAAAGGATATTTCTTTGAGATAAATATGCTGATAGACTTAAGTATAACGGATGCCGTTGTCAAAGATGTTTCTATTCCGGCCAAGTACAGCAAAGAAGAGAGTTCTTTAAGCATTTCAAAGGTGCTTGTAAGTTTTCCTCCGAAACTTGTGAAGGGATTCTTAAAAAGAATATTCATGAAATATTTTATTTATGATTTCAACATGGCATCTGTGTATATTGTGCTCGGTATTCCACTTTTCTTTTTAGGTATTTTTTGGGGTATTCATGAATGGATGATTTCGATTGTGACCGGCGAGGCCAGGTCTGCCGGAACAATTATGCTTGTCGCGCTTCCAATAATCATATCTTTTCAGATGCTACTCCAGGCGATAAATATTGATATACAAAAAACACCGAGAAGAAAATGGATTGACATGAAACAGGAACGAGCGGAATCAATCATTGAGGTAACAGATTAAAAAAGAAAAAAATTCGTAAAACACTTTTGGTGAGGGATTTTCCCTTGGTTGAAACATTGCGCGATTTCGTAAATAAAAATTCATAAAGTTTCATTCGAAGATTTTCAAAAATTTGGATAAAAGTGATATGAAAAAAAAATATGAACATACGGCCGCGATTATGGCATTCGGAGAATCTCCTTATCTTGAAGCGTGTATTTGTTCCTTGAAAGAACAGACTGTAAAGAGCGAAATTTATATTTCGACTTCCACTCCGTCTTCGTTTTTGAGCCGAATTTCTGAAAAGCATCATATCCCGCTTTTTATAAATAGTTTTGCCCGAGGGATCGCTTCAGACTGGTCGTTTGCTTACAAGAATTGCAGAACGCGGTATGTGACACTTGTTCATCAGGACGATTTATATTTGCCGAAATATACCGAGACATGTTTGGCCGCGGCAAAGAGGCAAGGTGATGAGGTTTTGATAGTCTTTACTGATTACGGTGAGTTGTTTGGAGATAAGGTTACTAATCTGAGCTTGAATCTTTTTATAAAAAAAGTGCTTTTGTCAGCGTTTCTCTTCAGAGAAAGCATTAGTTATTATTTAGCAAAAAAAAGTATATTATATTTTGGCAATCCTATTTCATGTCCTGGTGTAATGTATAATCGGGAGTGTATCGGGGCTTTTGAGTTCTCGGAAGAATTTTGCTGTAATATGGATTGGGACGCGTGGTTAAGGCTATCTGAGAGGAAAGGGAGCTTTGTTTATATAAAAAAATATCTTATGAAACATCGAATTCACGCCGCGGCTCAGACGTTCAAACAGATAAGAACTTGCGCGCGAAAAGAAGAAGATAAAAAAATATTTAGAAAATTATGGCCGAAGCCTATTGCGGAAATACTATCAAGACTCTATTATTTCGGCGCGAATTTTAAATTTTTAACATAGGAGGAAAAATGCCGGTTGATTGCAAGCCACGGGAACAAGAAGTGATTTATCAGCGGGAACAATATCAAAAAGGGGGAATAGGCCGTTTATATTGGGATTATCGGGATAAGAGTATATTTGAAAATATTCCAAAAGACGGAAAAGTTATTCTGGACGCGGGTTGCGGAGAAGGTGTAACCTTGGAAAAATTATACAAGATGTTTCCGGATAAAAATGTAAAAGGAATAGATTTAAATAGTGAGAATATAAAGATTTGCAAAAAATACAATCTTCCTGTTAGCAAAGGCAATCTGTTAGATTTAGACGTTCCTGATGAATCTATTGACTGTTGTGTGCTCTCTGAAGTGATTGAACATCTTGAAGACTACAATACGGCATTAAGAGAAATACGCAGAGTTTTAAAAAAAGGAAGTCGTTTAATAATAGTCTTTCCCAATGATTTTATGTTTAAACTTGCGCGAATTTTGTGCTTAAAGTTTAAAGAAGCTTTTTATGATCCGGGACATGTACGGCAATGGTATCCGCGTATGATGAAAAAACATTTAAAAAAACTTGGCTTTGAAAAAATTCGGTCAAAGAACATACCTTTTCTATATTGGCCGATCAGTTTGCATTGTGTAGTTACAGCAGATAAAAGAAAAAGTGGTTAGGATAATAGATACGAAACGGAGCTTTTGTTATCTTTAAAACTCTGGTTTTTAAAAGAGTTTTGTTTTTCCGCTTTTTTTTGAAAGTTACAGAAAAAAGAGAGGTATGTCCCGTAAATATTTTTATCACATAATCCCAAACAGTAAAATTTATTTTTAAGAATCGAATGGAAGAAAATAGATGCTCGTAAGAATGCGATGAAGTTTCAATACGCGTAAACTTTTACCAAGACATTAAAAGGTTTATGGCAAGTCTCGTGTACAGATAAAAGGATAACGGCTAAAGGTTAATAGCAAAGAGGGATGCGTTCTAAAGGGAGATGGTATGGTTTTTTTTCTTATATTTGCGATCGCGTGCGGTGTAACTTTTTTGATTACGCCGACGATTCGGTATGCCGCTTTGAAGTTGGCGGTTATCGATAAAAAGAGCGCGCGTAAAATTCACACTCGGATCGTTACCAGGTTCGGCGGGCTTGGTATTTATTTTGGGTTTATTTTTGCTATGCTTTCGCTGTTTTTGGTGAAGTTCGGAGTGGATGGTGTGGATTTTACTCCGCTATGGGCGGTTGTTATGGCGTCCACCATGATTCTTATCTTGGGGATGTATGATGACGCGCGGGGAGCTGACGCGAAAGTTAAGTTTTTCGTACAGATCTTGGCGGCGATTTTACTAATAAATTCAGGTTTTGAAATAAAAATGGTCAATATTCCATGGTATGGGGTGTTGAATACGGGGGTATTCAGTATTCCTGTAACGATCTTATGGCTGGTTGGAATTACAAACGCGATCAATCTGATTGACGGATTAGATGGTCTTGCGGCGGGGATCGTGTTGATTTGCCTGCTGGGACTATTTTGTAAATTTTTGTGGCTCGGAATGGCTCTTCCCGCATTTTTTGCTGTGGCACTGGCCGGGGCGTGTTTAGGATTTCTTAGGTATAATTTTCCTCCGGCAAAGATATTTATGGGGGACACCGGAAGCATGTTTTTGGGGTTTTCAGTCGCGGCGCTTGCTATATGGACTAGCCAGAAAGCTTCGACAGCGGTGGTTTTACTTATTCCGCTTCTCGGGTTAGGTATTCCCATTCTTGATACGGTTCTCGCGTTTTCAAGGCGTGTAATAAGAAAGCAAAACCCTTTTAGAGCCGACAGAGAACATTTGCATCACTTGCTTTTGAATAAAAAACTTACGGAAAAACAAGTGATATATGTTTTGTGGGGTGTGACACTTTTGTTGAATATTTTATGCCTGTATTGCTATTTGAGATAACTTATGTAAGACAAAAAGAAACGTGGAATAATGCGGATAGAACCATCCGATAGACAAAATAGAATCCAAAAAAAATCAAGTTTTGGAGAACTGCTGTCTCTTCCTATGCAAAGAGTAATTCTCGCAATATGCGGGGTTATCCTGATTTTTACTATCATGATCAGTAGTATTTTTTTTGGAATGGTTCTTCATAGGGAAGGCAAAGCGTATACCATTAACATGGCATGCAAAGCGGGATTGCGGATGGGACCGAATTATTTTAGAGGAATTACATCAAAACCCGAAAAGATCGATATAAGGGTTAAACACTTAGACTATCAGAAATTGGCGCATAAAAGGAAAGTTGCCAAAGCTAAAGGTCTTCTCGTTACCGGTGCGGACGACTATGTTCCGGCGGTTATAAGCCACGCGGGAAAGAACGTGAGGGCAAAGATTCGTTTAAAGGGAGACAGAATAGATCATTTAGAGGGAAACAAATGGTCATTACGAATTCGGATACGAGGCGGCAAGACACTTTTGGGTATGAAAAGGTGCTCTATCCATCATCCCAAAACGCGCAATTATATTTATGAATGGATCTTCTTTCAGGCGCTAAAGAGGGAGAATATTATGGCGCCGCGTTATGAATTCATTAAAGTGTCTATGAATGGGAAAGATTTGGGTGTTTATGCTTTGGAAGAACATTTTGAGAAAATACTTATTGAAAATAGCGGGTATCGGGAAGGTGTTATTGTAAAATTTAACGAAGACGGTTTTTGGGAAAAGATCCTTTTTCCGAAAACGGCCGGAAAAACAATGACAGCTTTGCAGACACAGTTAGCGGCAGATATAAATACTTTCAATAAAAGCACGGTTTTAAAAGATCCTGTATTGTTTAAACAATTTGTTGTAGGAAAAGATTTACTTGAATCTTTCAGAAACGGTGATTTGCCTGCGCGTAAGGTGTTTGATTTCAGAAAACTTGCCAAGTTTTACGCTATTTCTGAATTGATGGGAGGATTGCATTCGACTGCCTGGCATAACCTTCGATTTTACTACAATCCAATTAGTTCTCTTTTAGAACCAATTGGATATGACGGTATGGCCGGAGAAGACTTAAAAGATATTTGGCCCCGAACTCCGGTAGTCATAAAGGACGCGCCGGATGATTTTTATTCCAGAGTATTTGACGATATGATATTTTTTGAGGAATATATTAAAGAACTTGAGAAGATCACGCGAAAATCTTATCTTAACAAGTTGTTTGAGGACATAAATAAGGATTTACAAAAAAATTTGAAGATTATTCACTGTGAATGTCCATATTTTATATTTTCAAAAGAAAATTTTTCTAAAAACCAGCAACATATAAAAGCTGTGCTTAATCCGCCTAAAGGACTTAATGCGTATTTTCGTGGACGAGATAACCTCGGCATAGAACTTGCTATCGGTAATGTTCAATCTTTTCCAATCGAAGTTTTAGGGGTTTCTCTTGGAAGTGTTGTTCCTCTTGAGCCGAAGGAAAAAATTGTTATTAAACCGATGATTCCTTCAAAACCGGTAAAATACCAAACCATAAAGTTTTTGTTTCCGAAAAAATTTACGTGGAAAGATGATATGAGAGAAAATTTGAAAGTGGAATACAAATTGTTAGGGGCAAGTGAGAAGAAATCAAGATCCGTGTTTCCTTATTCAAATTTATCCGATGGTTTTATTGAGAACGATTTTATCCGGCAGTCCCCCAATGTTCATGAGTTTAAATTTTTATCGATAAACAATTCGATCAAAAAAATATTTATACGGCCCGGTAATTGGCTTCTTCGAAAAAATATGATTATTCCGAAAGGATATGAACTGATCTGTAAAGAAGGTACACGGTTAATATTAACGGATTCAGCTAAAATATTGTCGTATTCTCCGCTTAAGTTTATCGGATCGGAAAAATATCCGATTTTCATTTGTTCCGAAGATTCAACAGGGCAGGGTGTCGCGGTAATGGCTTCGGGCAAAAAATCGATATTGCAAAATGTTATTTTTCAGAATTTGGCGAACCCTGAACAGGGCGGCTGGGAATTGACCGGAGCGGTTACTTTTTATGAATCACCTGTGGATATAAAAAAGTGCCGTTTTTTAAATAATCGGTCGGAAGACGCGTTAAATATCATTAGATCGGATTTTTGGATAGATGAAACTGTTTTTGGTAAAATTTTTTCAGATGCTTTTGATTCTGATTTTAGTAAAGGAACGATAACAAATTCAGTTTTTACCGAATGCGGCAATGACGCGGTTGATATTTCAGGAAGCATTGTGGAACTTCGAAACGTATCTATAAACGGAGCAGGGGATAAAGGACTAAGCGTAGGCGAAAAAAGTGAAATGACAGCTAATTACGTTGAGATTGAAAACGCGAAGATTGCGGTCGCCAGTAAGGATTTTTCAGAGATACTCGGTAGCAATATAGGGATATCCGATTGTGAAACCGGTTTTGCTCTTTATCAGAAAAAACCGGAATTCGGGGCGGCTACCATAACCATTTCTAACGTATTAATGGAAACGGTAAATATTCCATACCTAATTGAAAATGGATCAGAGTTAAGAATAAACCAGAAACTAATAAACGCGGAAGGAATGATGTTGTGACGTGAGCCAGTCTAAATTAAATACTGCGATTTAGAAAATATGTAGCCCAAACGTACAAAAAAAATAAACGGATAAATTAGAGATAAGGCTATTTTTGGAATGGTTATTGCTCAGTTTAAAGTGTTTTCAAGTTTTTTTAGTTTTGAGGTAATGTGTTTATAGTTGGTGATCGAAATGTCATTAACGATTCCTTCCATTTGTCCGGAATAAACAAGAAATGATTCAGCGATTTGGCGAGGTATTAATTTTTTTAGGTAAGATAAATTTTTAGAGAATGATTGATTATAGGTTTGGGAAGATTTTATTTCAATTGAAGCAAACTCGTGTCCTAACTGATATAGGAGGTCGACTTCGTTTTTGTTTTTATCACGATAGAAATACAAATTTGAATTTTTTCCTTGATTAAAGCGATGTTTCAGTATTTCCGCTATCACCAAATTCTCAAATAGGTTTCCCCTTAAAGGGTCGCGGGAAACTTGAGTTATTGTTTCAATTCCCAAAAGGTAGCATGCAAGCCCTGTGTCACAAAAGAATATTTTTGGTGATTTGATTAAACGTTTCCCGACATTTGAATAATATGGGGCGAGTAAGAAGATAATGAATGATTCTTGCAAAATAGAGAGCCAAGATTTGGTTGTGTGAGAAGATACACCTATTTCGTTTGATATTTCATTCGCGTTGAATATTTGTCCAATCCTGCCCGCGCACAGACGAACAAATTTTTGAAATAACATAATGTCTTTAACCTGCATTAAATCTCTAAGATCTTTTTGGATGTATGTTTCGAAATAATTATTGTAAGCCTTGTATGGATTCAAAGATTCAGAGTGAATTCTTGGGAAAAAGCCGTTTAATAGATAGTCGTCTGTAGTCAGACGCTTTTTTGATAATTTTTTTAATTCGGAAAAGTTTAATGGCAAGAGCTGTAGTAAAGCTGTTCTTCCGGCGAGAGATTGAGAAATTGATTTCATTAAAAGAAAATTATGGCTTCCCGTGAGTATAAATTGACCATGTAAATTCTTTTAATCAACGATTGATTGAATATAAGATAAGAGTTCGGGAACTTTTTGTATTTCATCAAGGATCATTTTATTGCTTTGGGCGAGAAACCTACGGGGATCCTCTCGAGCCATTGTACGAATGTCAGGATTTTCAAGGTTGAAATAGTCATAATTTGGAAAGGCATTTTTTGTCAATGTGGTTTTGCCCGATTGGCGAGGTCCCATTACCGTTACGATGGGGTATTGTTTAGCTAAACAGAGCAGTTCATTTTGCATGTCACGTTTTATAATCATTATTACGGTCCCTATTGTTGCGTAAGGAGAAGATTCGACATTATTGTCCAAAAATGAAGTTGCACTTCAAAAATGTCCATATATCAATTATACTGTGGAAAGATGAAATGTCAAATAAAGTGATGATTTTAGATGATTTTTTGTTGACAAGAAATGCTTGTCTTTGTATAATACTGTTCAATGAATGAACAATCTCACACAAAAGAAGAAGTCCTTTATCTGATCAAGGAAATCAACCAGCGTCCTGATGCCACGCAGAGGGATTTGTCTGCCAAGTTGGGTATTTCTTTGGGAAAGACCAATTATCTGCTTAAAGAGCTCATCAAAAAGGGGATTGTGAGACTCCATAGTTTTTCCACTCATGACAAAAAATTAAAAAAAATCAGCTATATTTTGACTCAGGAAGGCATAGCGGAACAACTGCGCCTTACCTATTACTATCTGAAACTCAAGGAGAAAGAATATTTACAGCTAAAAAAAGAGGCTGAGATGATCGCGGGGAAAGTGGTTCAGTGATTGGGAGTGAGGTAAATGAGAATTGTTATTTGCTTGAACGGGCACATGCAATGTGCCCCTACGTGTAATGGGTGGTTTTTCATAGGAGCTTGAACGGGCACATGCAATGTGCCCCTACGTGTAATGGGTGGTTTTTCATGGGAGCTTGAACGGGCACATGCAATGTGCCCCTACGGGTCGTGGGTAGTTTTTCATGGGAGTGGGGTTGGGGGGATTTCGGAGAAACTGATCAGGGGGACGTATGAAAGGGATAATTTTAGCGGGAGGTAAGGCTACCAGGCTTTATCCCATAACAAAAGGCGTTTGTAAACAGATGCTTCCGGTTTATGATAAGCCGCTTATTTACTATCCGTTATCTGTTCTTATGCTTGCGGGTATAAGAGATATTCTTATAATTTCGACTCCTAAAGATATATCCCGGTTTAAAGATTTGTTGGGAAGCGGTATCGATTTAGGCATAAAGCTTTCTTACATGATTCAACCGGAACCTAAGGGGATAGGAGAAGCGTTTATCATAGGGGCCGATTTTATAGGAAGTGATACTGTCAGCCTTATTTTGGGAGATAATATACTATACGGAGACGGGTTGGGGGATTTGCTTCAGAAGGCGGCTTTACTTCAAGCGGGTGGCCTTATTTTCGGGTATTACGTCAAGGATCCCAAAAGATACGGGGTTATTGAATTTGACTCGGATTTTAATATTTTGTCAATTGAAGAGAAACCCGAAAATCCGAAATCTAACTGGGCGGCGACAGGCCTTTATTTCTACGACAATAAGGTCGTTGAAATAGCTAAAAAAATGAAGCCTTCCGGTAGGGGTGAACTGGAAATTACCGACATAAACAACGAATATTTGAAACTTGGCGAACTGAAAACGCAGGTACTTAGCCGCGGATATGCCTGGCTTGATACCGGTACTTATGATTCTCTGATAGATGCCTCACTTTTTATTAAAACCATCGAAGATCGGCAGGGATTAAAGATCGGGTGTATTGAGGAAGTTGCTTACAGAATGGGATATGTCAGCGAGGAAGAATTGAAAAATCTGGCGGAGAAGACCAACACGCTTTACGGCAGTTATCTTTTGAGCCTTTTAGGGAGGAGAGAGCGGTATGCCGTTTAATTTTAAAAAATTGAAAATTCCCGAAGTAATTTTAATTAAACCGACGGTTTTTACGGATGAAAGAGGTTTTTTCGCGGAAACATATAAAAAAAGTGATTTTTTAGATTTCGGTATCAAGAAAGAGTTTCTTCAGGAAAATCATTCGCTCTCTTGTGCTAAAGGTGTGCTAAGAGGGCTTCATTTTCAAATACCGCCCAAGGCGCAGGGAAAATTGGTAAGAGTGGTTTCGGGGAGCATTTTTGATGTGGCTCTCGACATAAGAAAAAATTCTCCCACGTTCGGTTTATGGATTTCGGTGGTTTTGTCAGATGAGAACAAAGAGATGCTGTACGTGCCGGAAGGCTTCGCGCATGGATTTTGCACGTTGGAAGAAAATACCGAAGTGATATATAAGTGCAGTGAAATATATTCACCCGGACATGACAGAGGCATTATGTGGAACGATCCGGCAATCGGGATAGACTGGCCGGTAAAAAAACCGGTTTTGTC
>Ga0114918_10003841_pt1 | contig 13133 bp, 8 predicted proteins | sample LantaG_FD_87015 | JGI IMG/M metagenome (GOLD analysis project Ga0114918, IMG submission 87015) | Deep subsurface microbial communities from Baltic Sea to uncover new lineages of life (NeLLi) - Landsort_02402 metaG | ecosystem: Environmental > Aquatic > Marine > Oceanic > Sediment | place: Baltic...
CCCTCTCTCTCTCTCTCTCTCTCTCTCTCTCTCTCTCTCTCTCTCTCTCTCTCTCTCTCTCTCTCTCTCTCTCTCTCTCTCTCTCTCTCTCCTCTCTGTTTTCTCTTATCCTAACTGAGGCTCGTCCCGACGTCGAAGGCGACAGTCTTTACGTCCAAGTACTCCTCAATGGCCTCTGCCCCGCCCTCCTTCCCGAGCCCCGAGTGCTTGAGCCCGCCAAAGGGCGCGGAGGCGTCGGTCACCGCGGCCGTGTTGACCCCCACCATCCCGTAGTTGAGCGACTCGGCCAGCCTCCACGCCCTCGCGACGTCTTTGGTGAAGACGTAGGCCGCCAGGCCGTACTCGGAGTCGTTGGCCAGCTGTACGGCCTCCTGCAGGGACCCGAACCGGAACGCCGCGATGACGGGGCCAAAGGTCTCCTCGGAGTGGACGCGCATCCCCGGGAGGGCCCCCGACAGCACCGTGGCCCGCGCGAAGAAGCCCCCGGCGTAGGGCGAGTCCGGGGAGGGCAGGGGGCCGCTGGCGGCGGCGACGACGGCGCCCTTGGAGACGGCGTCCTCGACGTGCGCCCTCGCCCTCGCCGCGGCCTCGGCCGAGATCAGCGGGCCCAGGCTCGTCGCGGGGTCGGTGCCAGGCCCGGCGCGCAGCCTGGAAGCGCGCTGCGAGACGGCGGCCACGAAGCGGTCGTAGACCGCGTCCGCGACGAGCACTCGAGACGCGGAGATGCAGGTCTGTCCCGCGTTGCGGAACGCCGAGCCGGCGATGGCGGCGGCGGCGGCCTCGACGTCGGCGTCGTCGGCGACGACGACTGGCGCGTTGCCGCCGAGCTCAAGCGAGAGGCGCTTGACTGTTTTGGAGGCGCCCTCGTAGAGATGGCTTTTTTGTTGTTGATTTGTGAGAGAGGCAGAGGGGGAGAAGCAGAGAGGGTCAGAGAAACGACGGGGAGAAAAAAAGACAGAGCTCGAGAGCAAGGTCGAGAGCACGGTCGAGAGGAACAGGAAGAAGAAAATGAAAAAGCAAGAAGAAAAAAAAAACGAAAACCATCCTCACCGCCCCACGGCCGTCGACCCCGTGAACCCGATCTTGCGAACCGCCTCCGACTTCAAAAAGGCCTCCCCGATTGCCGCGGCGTCCCCCGACACAACGTTGAAAACCCCGGGGGGAACGCCGGCCCTTCGAGCCAGCTCCGCCAGCGCGAGCGCGACGAGCGGCGTCGCCTCTGCCGGCTTGAGCACCACGGTGCAGCCGGCCGCCAGCGCCGGCGCGGCCTTGCGCGTGACCATCGACGCCGGGAAGTTCCAGGGCGTGATGAGCCCTGCGACGCCCACGGGCTGTTTCAGGGTGAGCATGCGCCTTCCTCTTCCAGGGCTCGAAAGCACGCTCCCTTTCACGCGGATGGCCTCGGCGGCGCTCCATGTGACGGCGTCGACCGCCGAGCTCAGCTCGTTGCGCGCCTCTGCCAGAGGCTTGCCACTCTCGAGGCTGACGATGGTGGCCAAGTCCTCGGAGCTCTCGGCAATCAAGCGCGCCCACTCGGAAAGAACCGCGGCGCGCTCCCTCGCGGGGCGGTTCTTCCAGCCCGCGAACGCGGCGACGGCCTCCTCGACGGCGACGGTCGCCTCGACGCCGCCGCAGCGGGCGACGCGGGCGACGACTCCCGCGGTCGCGGGATTGACGACATCGTACGTCTTTCCAATGTTGTTCTTTCCCGGTTCCCTCGTCGATGAAGAAGAAGGAGAAGAAGAGCTGCTGCTGCTGCTGCTGCCGTTGTTGTTGCTGGTAGAAGAAGAAGAAGAAGAAGAAGAAGAAGAAGAAGAAGGAGAAGAAGTGGTCTCGTCCCTTCCCGCGTCGACGAATTCCCCCCCGATGAACGCCCCCGTCTGCAGCAGGGACTTGTCTGTGAGGCGGGGCGAGACGGCGTCCTCGGCGACGGCGTCGGAGGAGGAGAAGAGGCGGCGAGAGAGGGGCGACAAAAAGCCGAGGGTCGTCGTCGTCTTTTTGAAGATAGTCGCCGACGTCGCAACATCGATACCCGAGATCGAACGGCCGCTCCAGTCGCGGCGCGCTCCTGCTGCTCCCAGCGCCGCGGATGCGTTCCCGAGGGTGATGCTCGTTGCTGTCGTCTCCCGCAACGAGCGCACGGCCAGGGAAGAGAAACGTCGGGCGAGCATGGTTCGTTCCTTTCAAGCCAAAAAGTGACGAGCTGCTCGCCCACTTCTTCGAAAGCTTCCCAGGAGCAGAAGAAGAAAAAAAAAGAAAGAAAAGAAGATTCAACTTTCTCTTTCGTTTTCTCTCTTCCTCCACCTGCTGCTTTGCTAAGCTTTCGGGATGCCGTTCCACGTCATGCTCGGTCACCCGAGTTCGGGCCGGAAGTGGGACGTCCAGGTCTCCGAGGCGTGCTCTTTCGGCCAGCTCAAGGTGAGAGAGACGGAGACGCCAATGGGCGAAACTCAATGCTTCGCTCTCCTTTTCGTCGTCTTCTTTTACTCCCCATAACACTCATCGCCGCTCTTGTCCCTCTTTTTTTTCAACTCTACTAAACCAGAACGCCGCGGCGAAGCTCATCAGTGTCCCACCGGAAGGTTTCAGCCTGATGTGAGGGAGAGAAAACGAGTTTTTTTTTCTATTTTACCTCTTTCAACACTCGATCGCCGACGCTGCTCTCTCGACCACCACCAAAAAACTCAACCTCGACCACCCACACACAACAGCTTCCGCGGCCGCCCGAGGAGCGACGACGACTTCCTCGTCGACGCCGGCGTGGGCCCGGGCTCCAAGATCGCCGCCGCAGAGACTGCCGAGTGGCGCAGGTCCAGGGGGGCCGACGCGGCGCTGGCGCGGGCCGAGGAGCAAGCGGCAGACACTGCGAGGAGGCGAGAGGACGCGCCGATCTCGACGCCGAGCCCGGAGACGAGCAACGCTGCTGCCGCTGCCGGTCTCCCTGCTGCTCCCGCTCCTCCGCCTCCTCCTTCCTCCTCAGACCCCGTCGGAAGGCAGCTCGATGCGATGGAGGCGGCGATCGCGACCCTGGAAGGAGAGGCCGCGGCGGCGGGGCTCTTCGTCGCGGGGCCCTCCCCTTTTCCCCCCGACGACGCCGCCCCGCAAACGGCGCCGACGACGAGGGGGGGCGGGCTGTTTTCCCGGCGGCAGCAGCAGCAGCGACGGCAGGAGGAAGAGGCGCCGCTTCCTTCCGCTGCCGGCAGCAACAGCAGCGACCGTGCCGCCCTCTTCAAGGAGGCCCTGCGCCTCTCCGAGTTCTCCACGCAGCAGCTGCTCAAGCTGGATGCCGTGGAGCTGCCGCACGTTGAGGAGGGAGGAGACGAGGAGGCGAGAGGAGGAGGAGGAGAAGGAAACAGAGGCGGCAGCGCAAACGGAAGCCACGGCTCTGCTGCAGCTTCATCTGCAGCTGTTGCTCTCTCCAGGGAACGGGCCTCGGCCCTGCGCCTTCGCAGGAAGGCCCTGATCAAGAGGGCGCAGGCGCTCGGGGACGCGATGGACAGAGCAAAGGAGCGGCTGAAGTAGAAGTTGAACGAAGAGTTTGTAAAAAAAAAAAGATAAGATCAACAAAAAAAGAGACAAAGCTGAAGACAGAGCCGTCGCCACTTCACCATTCCCGTTGTTGCTATTCTTCTAGTCTTTCTCTCCGCTTTAATTACGATGCTTTCTGTGCCATTCTCAAATAGGCTCTGCTGCTGATCTGCATTCGCATTCTCTCTGTCGACGGCGAGAGACAGATGGAGAGGCCACCGAGGGCGTGTTCGTCGGCCTCGGGGCCTCCTTCGACTTCGTCGCTGATGCTAGCGTCGCCGTTGCCAATTCGCTCGACCCCATTGTCGTCGTCGCAGCGGCGGCGGCTCCCGCGGGCAATCGCGCCTTCTCGCCGTCACGTCCCTGCTCTCAGGGCAGCCAGATCGGTCGTCACTAGCGCCACGCCGAGCGGCGCACCTTCGTCGGGCGTGGCGGCGACGGCGCGGGAGGTCGCGATCGACGATGCCTCGGCGGCGGCATCTCTCTCTTCGCCGACGCCGGCGACGGCCGGAAATCCCAAAGAGGCAGCAGCAGCGACTCCGCCCTCGCCGCCGCCCCCGTCGCGCCCGCTCCTCCCGCCTCCGGCGGTCGCCGTCGCCCTCTCCAGAGAGCTCCCGGCCGCCCCGGACGTGACCTCCGCGGTCTCGGCACTCGCCGCCGCGGTCGCGGCCGCCGAGCGGGAGTTCCCGGCCTTCCGCAGCGGCCTCGTCCGGCTCGAGGTGCCGCTGCCGCCGCGCTGCGCCGCCCCCCCGCCGCCCCCCTCGCGCTCCCCCTCCTCCTCGCCTTCCCCCTCCCCCCCCTCGTCCCCCTCGTCCTCCTCCTCCTCCGCGCTTTCGTGGCTGGCGGCGCAGGACGACTCGGACCCCCTCCTGCTGCCCCGCGTCTTCTTCTCCCCGAGGAGGGCCCCGCCGGGACAGGGAACGAGCCCCGGCGCCGCGGCCGCGGCGGCGGCCGGCGCGGGCGCGGGCGCGACGGCCGGCGTCGGCAGCGCCTGGCTCTGGGGGAGGGGGGCGCCGCCCCTCTTCTCGGCCGGCGCTGCCGATGCTGCTGCCGATGCTGCTGCTGCTGCTGCAGATGCTGCTGCCGATGCTGCCGATGCTGCCGATGCTGCTGCTGCTGCTGTTGCTGCTGCTGCTGCTGCCCCGGCGGCGGCGACGACGGCGAGGGCGCCCTCCTCCCTCGCGGACGCCCTGGCAGACGCCGGGAGGTTCCTCTCGGGCGCCGCGGCCTCGCCCCGCGTGCGCGCCTTCGTCGCCGGGAGGTTCGACGGCGGGGAGGAGGCCGGGGCGGAGGACCCGGGCTGGGCCCCCTTCGGGGCCTTCACCGTCGTCATTCCGCGGCTCGAGTACGTCGAGGGGTCCACCTGCGACTTCCTGTGCTGCACGCTCGCCTGGAGGGAGGGGGACGAGGGGGAGGAGGGGCGGCAGGGGCAGCACGGAGGCGAGCGGAGGGGGGCGAGCTCCTCCCCTCCGCTCTCGCTCGCCGAGGCCGCCGCCGCCGCGCTCGCCTCCCTGGCGAGGCCCCCCTCGGCCCCGCGGCAGCGCCTCCCTTCGCCCGGGGCCCGCATCTCCTCCAAGAGGCACCTCCCCGACGAGGAGGGATGGGCGGAGGCCCTGGAGCCCGTCGTCTCGGAGATCGAGAGGGGCTCTCCACGAGGGGGAGGAGGGGAGAGGGGGGAGGCGGAGAGGAAGGAGAGGAGGAGCGCCGGGGACGGCGACGGCGACGGCGGCGGCGACGACGACGAGGGCGGGAACGACTTCGACACCACCTTCGACACGCGCCTCGCCCGAGACGAGTTCCGGGCCAACGGCGTCGCCGGGCTCGAGTCCCTGCTGGCCTCTCTGGAGCCATTCGGAGCGGGAGAAGAAGAGAAGCGAGAGGCAGGGAGAGAAGCCTCTGCTTCCTCCTCCTCCTCCTCCTCCTCCTCCTCCTCCTCCTCCCCGCCGGCGCTGTCCAAAGTCGTGCTCGCCCGCAGGACAGACGTCGACTTTGGCGTCCCGCCCTCGGCCTCCGCCTCCGCCCCTTCTTCGACGGGCTCCCCCTCCGCCCCCTCCGGCATCGACCCGACCGAGCTCGTCGCGGCCCTCGCCGGCCGCGAGCCGCGGGCCTACCAGTTCCTCCTCGACCTCGGCGCGCCGAGGGACGGCGGGGGCGAGGGCGCGCAGTCCTTCCTGCCAGCGTTCGTCTGCTCCTCGCCGGAGCAGCTCTTCGCGCGCTCGGGCCGCGCCGTCGCGTCGGAGGCCGTCGCCGGGACCAGGGCGCGCGGCCCGCCCGGCGCCGACGCGGAGGCCGACTTCTGGCTGTCGCTCGACCTGCTGTCGCACCCGAAGGACCACGCCGAGTTCGTGATCGTCAGGGACTGGGTCGCGGGGGCGCTCGAGAGGGTCTGCGGGGAGGAGGAAGAAGAAGCGAGGGACGGAGGGGGAGGGGGAGGAGGGGGGGGCGTGCGCGGCGGCGGCGGCGGCGGCGGCGGCAGCGCCGGCGCCGGCGACGAACAGTCTCCTCCTTCTTCTTCTCCTTCTTCTTCTCCTTCTTCTCGCTCTTCCCCTCGTCGTCCTCCCTTTCCTTCCTCGTCCTCCTCCGTCCGCATCGACAGGCCCAAGGGCATCCTCAAGCAGGGCGGCGTCCAGCACCTCCACGCGCGCCTCTCCGGGACGCTCAGGGCCTCGGCGACCGACGCCGACGTGCTGGCGGCGCTGCACCCGACGCCGGCCGTCTGCGGCCGCCCGCGCGCCCTCGCCAAGAGGGTGCTGCGGGAGCGCGAGGGGTTCGACCGGGGGCTGTACGCCGGGCCCGTGGGGTGGGTCTCGGGCTCCGGGGCCGAGTTCGCCGTCGCGATCAGGTCAGCGAGGCTGGACAGGGACCCGCTCCCCCTCCTCTCGCCTCCGCGACTGCAGCAGCGGCAGCAGCAGCAGCAGCAGCAGCAGCAGCAGCGGCAGCAGCATCCTGCGTCGCGCCTGTCGGCCTTCGCGGGCGTCGGCGTCGTCTCGGGGTCCCGGCCCCGCGGAGAGTGGGCGGAGCTCGAGCTGAAGGCCGAGCAGCTCCTCGCGCCGCTGGCCCCGGCCGCGGACCCGCGCTCGGAGCCCAACGCCGCGGCGGCCGCGGCGGCGCTCGCCGTCGAGGAGCTCTGCCGCCTGGGCTGCCCCGCCTTCTGCGTCGCGCCGGGCGCGCGGTCGAGCCCGCTGGCCCTCGCCGTCGCGAGGCACCCGGTCGCCGCCGCGAGGCTGCACCGGGGGCTCGACGAGCGGTCCCTGGCCTTCTTCGCGCTCGGGGTCGGCAGGGCCACGGGGAGGGCCGCTGTCGTCATCACGACCAGCGGCACCGCCGTCGCCAACCTGCTCCCCGCCGCCGTCGAGGCGTCGATGGCCGGCGCGCCGCTGCTGCTGCTGACCGCCGACCGGCCCTCCGAGCTCAGGGGCACGGGCGCGAACCAGACGATAGACCAGGTCGGGATCTTTGGCGGATACGTCCGCCACTTTGCCGACGTCGCGCCGCCGTGCTCCGCGGAGGGGGCGGCGGCGGCGGCGGGGGGCAGGGGCGGCGGCGCCCGGGTCCTCTGCGAGGTCGGGAGGGCCTTTGACGCCGCCTGCCGGGGGGTTCCCTCCTCGTCCCTCCCCCCCGGCGCTCCTCCCCGCGTCCTCCCGGGGCCGGCGCACCTCAACCTGCAGCTCTCAGAGCCCCTGGGGCGTTCCCCTGGAGAGTTCCCCCGGGGTTTCTGGTCGGGCACCGAGGGCTGGCTGCGGGGCAAGGCGCGGTTTCAAGAGGAGGAGGTCGGGGTCGGGGTCGGGGTCGGGCTCGGAGGGGCGCAGGCCTCCTCTTCGCCGGCGATCCCGGCGTCGCTCCTGGAGCTCATAGCCTCCGCGAGGAGGCCCCTCCTGGTCCTGGGAGAGGCGAGGACGGCAGCGGACGCCGCCGCGGCGGCGAGGATCGCGGCGGCGCTGAACGGGCGGGGCGGAGGACGGGGCGTGACGGCCGGCGGGCGCTGCCGCTGGCCGGTCGCCGCCGACGCGCTCTCCGGCGTCCGCGTCGGGAGGAGCGACTCGCCTTCCTCGCCGCCCTGGCTCCTCTCCTCCCCGGACGCCGCGCTGGCGTCCGGCGGCCCCGGCGAGGACGGCGGGGGCGAGGGGGCCTGGGGGCCGCTCAGGCCCGACCTCGTGCTGTAGGTGGGGGGCAGGCTCACCTCGAAGCGGCTCGCGGCGTTCCTGGGCTGGGCGGCCTCGGCGGGGCCGCCGCTGCCGAGCGACGGAGGGGCGGCGAAAGAGGAACCGACGTTTTCTTGGGTTCTGGTCGACGAGGCCTGCGACTGGTTCAACCCGGCGGGGCCCGGGGCGCCGCCGACGGCGCGCGTCTCGGCCCCCGCGGCGGCGCTCGCGGCGGCGCTCGAGGAAGCGGGAAGAACGGAGGACGAGCTCGCTCCGCCTTCTCCTTCTTCTTCTTCGGCTTCGGCTTCTTCTTCGGCCTTTGCCTCGCTCTGGCGGCTCGTCGACGCCGCCGCCGCCTCCGCCGCCGCGGCCCTGCTCGACGCGGACACTGCCGTAGCCGCCGCGGTCTCCTCCTCTTCTTCTTCCAGCGCTGGCGGCGGGAGCCGGAGGAGCCTCGGCGGCGGCGGGCGATCGACCGGCCTCCTCTCCGAGCCCGCGGCCGTCGCCCTCGTCGCACGCAGGCTCCCGCGCGGCGCCTCGCTCTTCGTCGGCAACTCGATGCCGATCAGGGACGTCGAGGCTTACGGCTCCTTGCCGTCGCTTCCCTCTTCTACTTCGTCATCATCTTCTCCTCCGCCGCCGTCGCTGGGGGACGCGCCGGCGCTGCCCGGAGCGCCCTCGGCCCCGAGGATAGCCGCCTCGCGCGGCGCCTCGGGCATCGACGGCGTGCTCTCGACCGCGGCGGGGTTCGCCGCCGGCACGGGTCGGCCCGCCACGCTCGTCGTCGGCGATCTCTCCTTTCTGCACGACACCAACGGCCTCGCGCTGCTCCGAGACGGCGAGGGGAGGCCCCCGCTGACGGTCGTGGTGCTCAACAACGACGGCGGGGGGATCTTCCATCTGGTGAAGGACATCGCCTACGGGACCCGAGAATCCCCCCCCGCCTCTCGGTCTCCTTCTCCGGGCCCCTCTCCGACGGCCCTGGGCCTGGGCGAGCTCGACGCGGTCTGGGCGACGCCGCAGGGCGCGGACCTCGGGGCGCTGTGCAGGGCGCACGGGGTGCCGCACCAGAGGGTCTTCTCGGGCTCCGGCTCGGGCTCCTCCCCCTCGTCGCTCCCCGCCGCCGCCGCCGCCAAGGGCTCCGGCTCCGACGGCGACGCCGTCGCGGCGCTCTCGTCGGCGCTCGACGCCGCGGCGGCCCTAGGCTCGTCGTCGGTCGTCGAAGTGGTCTGCCCGCGCAGGGAGCGCAACGCCGAGCTCCACCGCAGGCTCTCCGGGGCCGCGGGCGCGGCCGGGAGCGCCGCGGCGCGCCTGTGGGCCCGGGCGGGCGGCGGCGTCTCCGTCGTCGCCGCCTCGGTGCGCTCGCTGCGCATCCCGCTCGCCAGGCCCCTGACGACGAAGGAGGAGGCCCCGAGCCCTTCCTCTCGAGCTCCTCCTCCTCCTCCTCCTCTTTCTTACCGGCAGTGCTTCCTGCTCAGGCTCGACTGCGAGACCGGGGACGGCCGCCGCGTCTCCGGCGAGGGGGAGATCTCGCCGCTGCCCGGGCTGAGCTCGGAGAGCGCCGCCGCGGCCGCGGCGCAGGCCGCCTCGCTCTGCAGCATCCTCAACGGCAACGGCGGCAGCAACGGCAGCGGCGGCGGCGGCGGCGGAGGAGGAGCAGCAGCAGCGGGGGCGGCGATGAAGACCCCCCTGCCCCTCGACGCCCCCGCGCTCGCAGGCGGGATGACCCGCTGGCTCTCCGTCGTCGCCGGGGAAGGCTGCAGCAACGGCAGCAGTGGGGAAGGGAAAGATAAAGGGAAGGGGAAGGGGCGGCTCGCGCCGAGCGTTCGCTTCGGGGTCGAGGCCGCCGTGCTGGGCGCGCTGGCCGAGGCTGCCGGCTGTGACGTTCCGAGCTTGCTCGCCGGCTTCCGGAGCGGCGAGGGGGACTTTTCTTCTTCTAGTTCGTCTACTTCTTCTTCTTCCGTTCCCGTCGCAGGGCTGATCTCCACGGGCTCGGCGACCGAGGCCGCGGCGCTCGCGGCGGCCTTCGCCGCGAGCGGCCACCGCGCCGTCAAGGTGAAAGTCGCCCGGAGGGGGTCGAGCCCCTCGAGGGACACTGAGATCGTCCGGGCCGTCGCCGAGGCCGTTTCAGCTTTTGACCCCGGCCGCTGCGAGAGGAAGATCTTGGTTCGCGCGGACGCCAACAGGGGGTGGACGCTGGAGGAGGCGAGCGAGTTTGCCGCCGCGCTCGAGGGAGGAGGGGCGAGCGGCGACGCGAGGAGGCCGCGCGTCCTCCTCGATTTCCTCGAGGAGCCGCTCGCGGACCCGGGGCTCGACCTTGAGTCCTTCGCCGCGGCCTTCCCGCTGCTGCCGCTGGCGCTCGACGAGACCGTCGACGAGGCGCTCGTCGGAGGGGTAGGGAGCGGCGGGGGGGGCCTCTCCGCGCTCCTCCTCTCGAGCAGCTTCTCCGCGTCCGCCACGCCGGCGGCGCTCGTCCTGAAGCCCTCGGTCCTCGGTGGCTTCGACGCCGTCGCCGCCGCGGCCAGGGCCGCTGCTCTCGCCGCCTCTTCGGGAAAGATGATCATCCGCTGCGTCGTCTCCTCGGCGTTCGAGGGCGACGCCGGGCTGAGAGCCGCCGCGGCGCTCGCCCTCGCCGTCTCTCCTCCGAGGAGAGGCAAAGGAGGAGAGACAGGAGGGGAGGAGCGGGAGGAGGAGGAGGAGGTGCACGGGCTCGGGACGGCGTCGTGATTCTCGGGAGCCGCCGTCGAGCGCGGCGGCTCTTCCATCAGCGCCGAGCGAGCCGGGAAGGTCGCCAGAGGAGGAGCAGCAGCAGCGGTCGCGGCGCCCCGGCCCCGGTGGGAGGAGGGGCGCGTCGCGGCCCCCGAGTGCGGCGTCGTCTTCCGCACCCGGACCCTGTCTTCGTCGTCGTCGTCGGCGGCGGCGGCGGCGACGGAGCCCGTTTCTCGACGGGGAGGAGAGGAGCAGCGGCGGCAGCCCCCCACGCCTCCGACGGTCGTCCTGCTGCTCCACGGCTTCATGGGCACGGCGGAGGACTGGGAGGGCATCGGCGAGGGGCTGCTGTTCTCCGCGGCGGCCGAGAGCGGGAGCGGGAGAGGCGTCGTCGTCGTTGCCGCCGATTTGCCGCTCCACGGCCAGACGACGACAGTCTCGTCTTCCCCTCCCGATTCCGATTCCGATCCCGATGATTCCGCTTCCTGGCCCGCCGCCGTCGCCGCCGTGCGCGAGCTCTGCTCTGTCCTCTCGGAGAAGCACGCTGGAGGACGACCGATCGCCGTCGCAGGGTACAGTCTGGGGGCGAGGCTCGCCGCCGCCGCCGCCGCCGCTCCCAAGGAGCAGCGAGGAGGCGCCGTCGGCAGGCTCGCGCTCGTCGCCGGCGGGGCCCCGCAGCTCTCCCTTGCAGCTTCCCATTCCCTGAGCGCGGCGAGGGCGGCGAGAGACGACGAGCTGGTTAGGGCCCTGCTGAGGTCGGCGGGCGAGGCGAGCGAGGGCGCGGCGGCGGCGCGGGCCTCGGCCTTTGCGAGGAGCTGGTACGCCTCGTCGCCGCTGTGGGCCCCGCTCGCCGCCTCGCGGAGGCGCGTCTTCTCCTCTTCCTCGTCCTCGTCCTCCTCGTCCTCTCTCCTGGACGCCGTGGTCGCCTCCAGGGCGGCCGCGATCGAGGGGCGCGGCTCGGACCTCGCCGCGGCGCTGTCCGGGTTCTCGCCGGGGAGGACGGCGGCGGCGGCGGCCGAGCCCCGAGGCGCCCTCCCCCCCTCGCCGACGCCGCCGACGATCTTTGTCGCCGGAGGGGAGGACCCGCGCTGCGCCTCCGAGGCTGCTGCTGCAGCGAAATCAGCAGGAGAAGAAGGAAGCGTAGCAGAGCTCGTGATCCTGGAGGGCGTCGGGCACGCCGTCCCTTCGGAGGCGCCCGTCGTGCTGGCCGGGGTGCTCGCGGACTGGCTTCTTCTGTAAGAGGAAAAAAAAACGAAAGAACTTGAAAAAAAACGAGGAACGAAAAACTCGGCGATGTCGAGGCAGAAATCGCGCTTTCTTTTCCTTCTTGAATTCACTTTCTCCCTCCCGCGCGTTCTCTCCCCAGCTCGCTTGTTCTCTTTCTCTCTCTCTTTCTCTCTATCTTCACGCACTCGCATCACGCAGTCTCAATGTCGTACTGGTTCCGCGCCAGTGGCCTCTCCGCGGCCGCCGCGGCGGGCGCCGCGGCGCTCCTCTCCCGCTCGGCGCGGCGAGCAGCGCCGGCTTCGATGGCGCCGATGGTCCTGCGCGCCTCGCTGGTTCAGAGGCCGACCTTCCGCGTCGCTCGAAGGAACGGGTCTGGCGACAAGGTGCGTACGGCGTACATAGGGAGGCGCAAAAACGGGGCAGGGAGGGAGAGCGAGGGAAGAGAGAAAGGGAGAGCAGAGAAGAGAGAGAAAAGAGGCTCACAATGTCAACCGATGCTTCTCACTTCCAATAAAACGAAACTCCCTCAGCGCTCCTCGAGCTCCTCCTCCTCTGTCGACGCGACCTCTTCCTCCTCCGACGACAAGGAGAACGGCGGCAGCGGCGACGCGCCGCCCTCCTCCCCCGCCGCGCCCTTCCACCTGGCCATGCCCGTGGCCAACATCTCTGCTGCCAGGGAGTTTTACGGAGGGTGAGGAGTACGAGAGAGAGAGAGAGAGAGGGAGAGAGAGCGAGCGAGAGAGAGAGAGAGAGAGAGGGGGAGAGAGAGAGAGAGAGAGAGAGAGAGAGGGACGAGACCAGGAAACAGAGGAAGGAAAAAAGACCAGCGGGGTCGAGCCGACGAGCGTCCCGCTCCTGAAGAAGAAAAAAAACCGACCCAACCCCCCAAAAAACTCGCAACAGCGCCCTCGGCTGCCCCGAGGGCCGCTCCAGCTCCTCCTGGGTCGACTTCAACCTCTACGGCCACCAGCTCGTCTGCCACGAGGTCGAGGGCTACGACGCCAGGTCCGCCGCCTCGGCGGTCGACGGGGACCCTGTCCCGGTGCCGCACTTTGGCCTCGCGCTCTCCGTGCCCGAGTTCCGCGAGCTGGCCGCCAGGGTGGCGGCCGCTGGGATTCGGTGCGAGCTGGGGCCGCGGCTGCGGTTTGAGGGGCAGCCGGGGGAGCAGTGGACGATGTTCTTCAGGGACCCGAGCGGGAACGCACTGGAGTTCAAGGCGATGACGAAGCCGGTGAGAGGGGGAGGGTTTTTTTTTTGAGGTTTTTGAAAGGAGAGAGGGCACGAGAAGATGAGAGCTCACGCTCGACCTCTTCTTCTCTCGCGACTCTTTTCCGAAAAAAACAAAAACAGGAAAACTTGTTCGCGCGGTACACGGTGTCGAGCTAGAGTGAGCGGCGGCGATTTGGCCGCCGAGAGGAGCGCAGCGGGGAGCATGAGAGAGCTGTCGCCCCTTTTGTCGAGTTTTTTTTCTTTTTCGATTTTGTTTCCTGTTCATTTTCGCCAAGTTTTACCTTTTTGTTCTCTGCG
>Ga0114918_10003842_pt1 | contig 13132 bp, 13 predicted proteins | sample LantaG_FD_87015 | JGI IMG/M metagenome (GOLD analysis project Ga0114918, IMG submission 87015) | Deep subsurface microbial communities from Baltic Sea to uncover new lineages of life (NeLLi) - Landsort_02402 metaG | ecosystem: Environmental > Aquatic > Marine > Oceanic > Sediment | place...
AAACATGGAGGCGGTCGAAGAAAAAGAGAGGGGTGGGGGGTGGGGGTGAGATTGAAGGAGGGGAGAAAAAAAAATCTGATTTTTTCGCCTGAGATCTGCGATTCGACCACGCTAGAGCGCTCGTACCTTGTTCCTTTCTTCGGCGCAACAAAGAAAATGGGAAGAGCGGGAGCAGCAGGCCCTCTGCGACGAGAAACGCATCTCGGAGGTCGGCGACGGCGGCGGCATCGTCGTCGATCTCGTCCACGTCGAGGCAGAGAGCGCCGAGGACGCTCTCGTCGAGCGCAAGGCGGCGTTCATCGGTGTCGTGCCGCTGGTGTGCTGTTTTTTTTATCGCCGCGGCTTTGGCTTTGGTAAGCGGGCGAGAGGCGAGAGGGCAAGGGCGCGAAGAAAGAGAGACGAGTGTGGAGAAGGAAAAAAAACGTCGACAGCGGCCGCATGCAGGTCGACCTCGAAACTGCTCTCCCTTCCCCACCCTCCGCGCGCCCCAATTCCCGCGACCCGCGCCCGCTCAACTGCGCCCGTACTCCCAACATGCAAAAAATAAAGTCCGACAACCCGGGATCGAACCGGGGACCTCGGGATGACCGATATAGAGTGGAAGATGGGTGATGCTTAATGAGAGCACCACTCTCAGGTCGAGTTCAGCTTTGGCCTGGTTGTTGCCGCCTGGTCGGTTTTGACGCCTCTCAGGCCTTGGTCTAGACGAACATGTCTCTGTGTAGGAACACTGTCCGACGCGGGAAGCCCCTTGCGGCTCCCCTTCCCGTGCGCTCCCCTCGCCAAGCCCCGCAGGATCTGATCAAGCAGAGATGGCGGTGCGATGGCGGTGTTAAAGCAAGGAGAGACTCTTCCTCTCTGCTTGCTGCTCCACTCCCAATCGTTCCGGCCACCTCCGAGAGGGACATGGTGCACGGAATCATGGTCATGTCTGCGATGCACGAGACAGAAAGGACACGGAATTCACTTGCTGCTGGGAAGCAGGCGGTCAAAGAGGAGAAAGAGTTTCTTTCGGCGCTCGACTTGGCGAGGACAACGAGTGGGCAGGGTACAACAAGGAAACAAGGGCGCTGGACTCTGCAGCCCGGAGACCCCTTCCGTGCTGCTCCCTTCTTTGACCTCCTCCCCTTCTCCTCGGGACAGACTCTCTTCGACGGGAACGTGTGGGTCGACGCCGAAGCAGGGCGGCTTTGCTTCCAGGGCACACTTTTGAGAGGAGACGAGAAGGTGGGTGTGGTTCTCTATGCTTGCTTTCATCGCGGTTGAGGTTTTTCGGTTTCTTTCCCGTCTCTCTTCTTTCCTCTCCCTCACTGCTTCCATCCCACTCCCCCGAAAAAAAAACGAGCAGGGTGCATTTGAAACCTTTGAAGAATGCAGGCTATCCCGCTACTTTGACCTCCGCTTGACCCAGATCGCTCCGTATTTCTGTGACGGCGTCCTGAAAGGCCTCACGCTCACCGAGGTCTCGACGGCAAACTGGGCCCTCTCTCCCGACCCGGAGAACGGCCCACTGCGTCTTCGAAAAGCTCTTACTTGCTATGAATCGAGCATGCAAAGAATGAAGAAGTACGAAGAATGGCAAAAGAGCCGAAAGCGCGCGGAAAAGAAGACGACGGGCGCGAAAGCAGAGACTACAGGAGCGGAAACGGAGACGACAACGTGGGATGCAAAGATTGTGCTCAAGGAGCTCTCGGAAGAGGAGTCTGTGCGTTTCGTGAAAACTGGAATGCCACCTCCCCTCCGCCCTCCCTTCCTTCCTCTCCCGGTGCCCGCGCCGAAAGTCTTCCTATGGGACAGCCGGGACGGAGATCGGAAGTTCTTCCTCTACCAGACACACCGCACTTCTTCTCCACAGCCCCTACTCCTCGTGGCTGCTGCCGCAGCCGTCCCGGGGTCGCATTGCCCCGGAGGGCCGTTTAACAAAGAGCCGCCAGTCGTCAGTCAAACGGTGAAGTTGCTGCTGAACACCGTAGAGGAGTACGAGGCCGTGATTTTCGCTCTGAGGGAGGCCGAAGAGCGCTTGCTCGTCATAAGGGCTATTCGGTCTGCGAAAGAGGAGGAAGAACTCGAGAAACTGATGGTCGGTCCGCCCATCAGAAGGCGGGCTCGAGGCCTTTCCGTGCACAGACCTTCCCTGCCCGAATCTTTTATATACGACGCCGCCAAAGAAAGGGCCTGCGGATTGTCCCGGGCGGCCTTGCACTCCGAGCACCCACCAATGCTTTTATGGCGGCTCTCTGCCGCCGGGCGAGGGGCACTAGGTCGCCAAGGAAGAGGGCTGAACCCGTGGGACCTGCAGCTCTCCGGCGATCACGATGGAATCGAGGTGGGCGCGTCTGTACAGCCTTTTCCGACCCTGGTCGGGATGACCGACCACGAAGAGTAAGGAGAACCGAGCTCTCTATGATGTTGGGGTAATTTTTTTTGGCGCCCGTTTCTTTTTTCTCTTTTTTTTCCCTAAAGAGCCTGCGAGAAGTAACATATCGTTAAAAATGTCAGTTGTTTTTGTGTAGTCGATGACAGGCTAGGAAATGGTCCAAAGTAGCGCGCTCTGTGTCGGGTTCCGTGAAGAGAGATTGGCCGCGCTTTTGCTGTTGTTGAAATTGAGGTGTAAAAGGGCGGGAAAAAAAGAGCTGTTGTCCGAAGACAAAAAATGGCTGCCGTTCCCGTCTCTCTTTTCTTCTTTTTTCTCTCTTTCCTTCTTCCTTCTTTCTTGATCATTTTCAGCGATGAAATTTACCCAACAGGAGCTCCGTAAGACCATAAGCGATATCCACACAGACAGTACTACCACATTTGATGAAAAGAACTCCCGCAGACAGGGCCTCTTATCGGGAAGCTGGTGGCCGGGATGCGGTAAGTTTCGTCTGTCGTCTACGACTCATCGACCAATTCAGTTCTCCTCATTTCGGCGTCGATCATCCTTCTCGTCCCTCCGCGAATCTCTCACTGTAGCCACGGTGGAGAGACCTTCCGATGTGCTTCTTTTCGAATAGCGACGGGGCACAGATACAGAAGACCGAAGGAAGTGCGGTCGCCGTCCGATGCGGAAAGCAATAATGTTTTTTTTAATTCTTGGTTTCGCACCTCTGATTTCTGCCGAAGGCGTGTCCTCGGGTTCCTCTTCTCCGCGACGCCTCTTTCGAGAATTCCCTCGATTCGCGCTGCTCACAGGTTGCTGCAACGCAATTCGCAATAAAAAAAACTTCAAACAACGAGCAGGCGACGTTCTCAAGCCTGCGAATGCATCGGCCCCGAAAGAAGATGCGACCCTGGTCACCGCAGGCGCCGCCCGCGGCCAAGCTGGCGGTACCTCTTGGACCGAGGCCACACCGGTCGACGACGATATGGGCGCCATCGACGCCCTTGAGCGGTCATTGACTTGCCCTGTCTGCGCGATTCTGTTCGTGTTTCCAGTCACGGTTAGAGGAGAAGGCATTTTTTCCCGCTTCTTGCTTCTCTCCGTCCTTTCGTTTGCACCAAGGGTCAGTGTTGCTGTCGCGACCTCGGCAGGCTCTCTTACGCCTCAATTTACCCTTTCCCACCCCACCCCACCCCACCATCACCATCACCATAAACAGCTACCATGCCAGCACTCCATGTGCTTGGAATGCCTCGAAAGGTGGGTTCAGAGCTCGTCAACGACCGCCTGGAAAGACGGCGACGGCGACAGTGGTGTCCCATGCCCCTGCTGCCGCCACCCTTTCTCCCCCGTGCTGGTCGAAGCACCCAGCGCTTGCGCCATTCTAGCTCGCGCCGTCGCTATTGCGAAGACCAGAGACAAGAATTGGCGATCTTCAAAGCTTGCGCGCGACCTTGGCGTGGAGATCTTGTGCAAAATTTGTATGAATACGGGAGGCTCGACAGCTTCGTTTACGTCAAAGTGCGGTTGTAGTATGTGCGCCTCCTGTCTCGTTAAAGAAATCGAGATCGCGGGACAGGCCGTAGAAATCGCCGCAGAGAGGGCCAAAGCCGCGGGGAGGTCCCTCCGCATCAAGATCCCGACGCGCATCTGCCCCTCGTGCAAGAAGGACGCCGCGTTGGTCCTCGTAGGGGAAAACGTTACTAACACAGCAGTCACGGAGGTGGTTGAAACGCTCCTGGGCAAGAAAAGAGCACCCATCGCGGGAGCTGATGACGCCGAAGCCCCGGGAGGTGCTCCCTCTGTCGCAAACGAGACCGCTGACGCCCGCGCGGCGATTTCTCGACACCAAGCCCGACCCGCCCAGGTCACTGAGGCAAAGGCCTCGGAGGCGCTTCAAGACCTCCGCGCGACCTTCCCGGAGACCTCCACCGAGGTCATGCAGTGTATTCTTCTTGACGCAATCGAAGGCCACGGCGGCAGCGTGCGCCATGCACTCGTGGAAGTGAAAAAGACGTTGCAGGCGCAGCAGCCTCGAAGGGCGGAGATGCGTCGAGAGGCAGCGAGAGCAGACGAAGACGGACGGCCGTTGTCGGCCGCTCGTGCCATCACCCAAGACTCTGCCTTTCCTCCGGGCTGCCGCCATCGATTGACAATGCACTCCCCTAACGACGCCTCCGAGTTCGAGGTCCATGACGCGGAGAGAGCGACGACGAAAGTGAAGAACAGCGGAGAGAGAGCCGAGGCTGCAAGTACGCGTTCTGCGATCGACCGACGTCGAGCGTCAGCCAAGGTGACAACCTTGCAACACACCTCGAACGATGGCTGCTCTTCATCACTGACTCCTCGCTCCCCTCTCCCTCTTAAGCAAATCTCCCGACCGCTCGTGGCCCATCCGTCTACACTGGTGAGATCTTCGCGAGTAGTCCGCGTAGAGGTAGCGCGGAGCGATGGGCAGTTTCTTATGCAAGCATGGGCGAGAGTGTCATGGCCAATCAACACCCTGGTTCCCTTCACCTTTTCCTTTTGCATCTTCGTTTGAAGCGACCGAGGCGGAAGCGACTAAGGCGGAAGCCTGATGATTTCTCATCGATGCCCTCGACGCGCTCTTCCCAGCGCACGTTTGTCCCCGGCAAACGCACTAGAAGAAGAAATGTTTCGCGGTTACAGGCCACTCTCGAGCTCACCTTTCTGCTTCTTTCAATAACCACCACCACCAAAAACAACAACAAAAAAAAAACAGATGGAGACCGACGGTGTTGCTGATCGCGGTCGAGCCTCGAACGCAACCCCTGTGCTCGTTCCGGCCCTTTCACCGCCCGCGCCTCCCGCTGTCGACGCCGCCGTCACGGGCCTCAACCCCCTCGCTGCTGCTCCTCCCTCGGCAGGTGTCGCTGCCGTGGTCGACACCGCGGCGGCTGCGCCCCCTGCTCCCCCGAGCGCGTCCGCCTTGGGGGCCGCCGCCGACGCTGCTGCCGCTCCCGTGGGAGACGCAGCCGCCGCGGCGGCAGCCGCCCCTGCTTCCGCGGTCGACGCTACCGCCACGGCGGCCGCTCCTCTCTGGCCTCTCTCAGAAGCCGATGTAGGGGATATCAAGGGCGAAAAACGGCTGAGAGCCGGGCTCATTGACTGGGCGCTGAAGAGAGCCGCTGGCAGTCTCCCTGGAAATCGTGCCTACGCTTTACCATCCGACTTTTTCAGCAAGATCCGCGGTGTTTACAGGGACGCTGCTGGAGCCGACAGAACCGATGAAAAAGGCCGCAGTTACTTGATCGACCTGCAGCAGAAATGGACCGCCAGATGCAGTACGAGGTCGGAGTGGACGGGGGGCGTCGACATTTTCGCCAAGCAGTTTCTGCTCGTCCCCATCTCCGACGTCGAAGGCAGGCACTGGTCTCTAGTGATCATCTGCCACCCTTCTGCTGTCATCGGTGCCGTGGCGAAGCCTGCGGTCGCCAAACGGGTCAAGGAAACCTTCTTCGGTTTGGCAGTCGGGGACGCCCGAGGCGGCGCTCCTTCGACCGAGGAGGTGCTGCCCTTGTTCCTGCATTTGGACCCCCTTCCGAATCGCGACGGCGAGCCTGATCCGATCCACGAGTCTGGGACGCTCTATACGATCATCAGCACGTGGCTCCGCGTCCACTGGGAAAAGAGGGCTGCGGTGCATGCCCCCTCTGTCCCCAGGGTCGTCGCCAACATCGTCGAAGAGGTCGGTGCTGCCGACCCCGATGCTTTCCCGATCGACAAGTTGTTCGCGCCCGAGTTCTTCCCTTTGGTTGCGGACCTCGACCTTCCTGTGCAGAAGGAGCAAAACGCGTGCGGCCTGTACGTCGTGGAATACGCAAAGCGCTGTGTACACAGCGCGCGTGCTCTTCTGAACCCGGGCATGCTCGAGGGCTTTCGGAAACCAGGCGACCGTGGTTCATCTGCTGCTGCTGCTGCTGCAGCTGTCCCTACTCCATCTCTCGACGAGAAGGACTGGGTTCGATGCGGCATTCCCTTCGATGCGGTCAAAAAATGCTTGATCCGAAGCGTTGAGGAGGTTTTGATGACCGAGAAGAAAGAAAAAGCCGATGCTGCGACCAAGGCTGTCGCCGCGAAGCACGCTGAGAGGGCCGCTGGGGCCGAAAGAGCGAGACTCGCCTTCGAGACAGAGCGTTTCGCCGCCCTCGACACTGCCGTGCTTCTTGCACAGGCCAAGCACACGCAAGCAAATCTCGCGGCCTCCCTGGCCCGATCCACCGCCGAGGGAGCGAAAGAGGAGGCGCAGCGCCACATGGCAAAAGCAGCAACATTGGTAACGGTTGCGATTGAGGCTTCTCAAGCGGCTGCAAAAACAAAAACTGCTTTCGACGCCGCGGTCGCTTCCGCCGCGGCGGCCCGTACTGTCGACGCCGCGGTCGCTTCCGCCTCTGCGGCCCGTGCTGCTGCCAAAGCCGCGGCAGCCGCTGCTGCTGACGCCGCGCCTATGACCGCTGCGGCTAATGTCGACGTTGCGGCCGAAACGACTTTCGAGCAGGCTACGGCAGCCGAGTCCGTGCCTGCCGACGCCGTGGAGGCCGATGGTGCGGCAGCCCAGTCCTCGCCTCTCGCCGTCACGAGGAGTGCAAGGAAGAGGGGTACTGCCGATGTGTGCGACGGCGGCAGGGCCGGCAAGGGCCGTGCAAAAGAGCGTGTCGCCGTGGCCTCTCCGAAAGACGCTGCCCCTCGCCCCACCAAGGCGCCTCGGACGCAGACCCCTGGCGGTCCGTCTAAAGACCGCGGCAAAAGAGTCGCCGTTGACGACTCCGACGCCGACAACGCCGCTCCTGTCGCCGGCGTGAGTGGCAACGACAGCGACGACACGGAGTTCAATGCGGAGTGGACGCCCGAGCTCCGCAGGGAACTCGTGCGGGTGGTCGGCGAGCACAAGAAGAGACCGAAAAACAGGCACAAAATAACGTGGGGGGAATTCTACGAGCAGTTTCCGCGACAGGTCGGGAAAACTCCGGAAGAACAGGCTAAAGTTTTGTACAACTTCTGGAGATGCCACCCGAGTCGTTGGGGCTTCGATGAGGCCGCTGAGTTACTCGGAGGCGCGGAACACGCAAAGAAATTGCGTGAAGTGGTAGAGTGGAAGAACGAGAATGAAGTGGGGCAAAAAAAGAAGAAAGTGTTAAAAAGATAGCAAGCCGCAGGGGCACCAAAAAGAGCGAAAAGGAGTTCGCGCCCCGGCAGTTCACCGCTGTAAACCTGAGTCGGTGTAGAATGGATTTGGGCATATCTCTGGGCCAGTGACGCGGTAGGCAAAGCCACAGAGGCGGAGAAAACAAGAGCGAGCTGTCGCCCTCGGGTGACCACCATGGTTTGAGAAAGTAAAAGAGAGAGTGAGTGAGAGAGAGGGCGGAGAATTGCAAGACAAAGAAGAAGAATAAAAGGGACCTCACTTCCCTTTCTCAATACACACGAGAAGACCCTCGAGGCGTGGGGAACGGAACGGCTCAGAGTCCTCCTCTGTGTTGCGGCCCTCGTGGCGGGGCCAAGGATGGGCGGCCCCTCCCTCGACGACGGCTCTCTCAGGCTCTTTCTGAAAGTCGACCTCGAGCGTCTCGTTCAGAGGGGTCGTGTCCTGCGAGCAGTAGACCTCATCCCAGGCCTTGCAGACTAAGGGGACGGTGTGCCTCACTGAGATCGGGTCCCCGACCGCCTCAAAAATCGACACTAGCAGATCGTTCGGGAGGTCGTTGAGCGAGAACTTGGCGCCGTCGTCGTCGAGCGAGGCAACAAGCGCCAGGCGTTGAGCGCCGCGGTTGTCGGATGCCTCGGCCATGGCTCTGTTGCTTCGATGCTTCTCGAAGAGCGCAGGTGTTTTACGCTGTTTTTCTTTTGTAACTTCGCTGAGAGCACGCCGTACAATCTCTTGCGGCTCTCGATGGGTTACAAAGTGGGAAAGAGAGAGCGGGTGATGGAGGAAAAGGTCTTGTTTGTTCGTTCGGATGGCTTTGTCATCGAAAAAAGTGAAAAAATGAGGTGGAAAAACAACTTTCAACTCGTTCTCTCTTCCGCCTACTCTCCTATCTCTCCCGTCGTCCTCGCCAAACACTTCGTTTGGGCCGAGAAGATGCAGAGCGTCTTCAGCGCGCTGCATCCCTCGGCCCCAGAGGCGTCAGATGAGGTGCGTGATTGTTGGTCGCCGCGGGCTCCTCGCTCGCGATGCAGAGAGACTGTTGCGACGTCGGTGGCGGCTGATTCCACGGGTGTCATGCAAGGCCCGGCTCTTTGTGTATTCCACGCGCTCTCGCTGTCGCCGCTCATCGAATCTTCGACACGGCGAAGAATAACGTTAAGGCATTAAAGGCGAAGCAGAAGGAAAAGAATGAGAGAGCTCAGGCGGCAACGATTGTTGCCTTATTTTCTCAGTCTCTCAACCTTGACCTCGACCTCGATCCTTTTTCTCTCCGACAAGAAAAAACAAATGCTAGGACGACAACGCCAGGTTCTTCAAGGTGCTCGAGGACATCCCCGAAGCCGACACCTACAAGGCGTCCGTCCAGGAGCTCTCGAACCCGTTTCAGCTCATCGAGAGGATCAAGGCCGAGGCGGCACTGAAAGGCACGAGTTTTTTTCTATTTGAAGACAGAGGGGGAAAGAAACGTCGCCGTTTTGTTTTCTCTTTCTCTCACTGGTCCCCCCTCCCCCCTCCCCCCTCCCCCCAGTCGTCCTCTTCTACAAAATATTAAAAAACTTTCTCTTTTTCTTTAGGGATATGCAAGGTCGTACTCCCCGCCGGCAGGAAGGCGGTGGCCTGGCAGGACGTGAGCCTTTTTTTTACTTTCTTTCTTCTGCTCTCGCTTCCTCGCTTTTTCGCTCTCGCTCTCTCGATCGCTCATCGTCAATTAATCAATCAATCTTCGAACATCCCCACCTCTTTCCTCGTATTCCTACTAAATATAACCAGATCCTCACCAACTACAGCAACGTCGACCTCTGCCCTCTCTTGAACCGCCGGCTCGCCAGGTACAAGTCCCCAACTCGCCCCCCGCGCAACAAGCGCGATCCCGTCACGGGTGACCTCCGCTTCCCCACCACCTTGCAGCCCGTCGCGGCCCAAGAGTGCGGCGCCCTCACGGGCGAGAGTGGCTTCTCCAAGGGCAGCGCGGGGACGACACTCCAGGAGTACATCACCAGGGCGGGGCAGTTGATGGAGACGATGTTTCCGGGCTCGCTTGGCGTGGCGCCGGACTGGCGCACGGCCGCGGCGCACTACCTCCATGAGCTCGCGACACGCACATACATGCAGGGTCGCGACAAGGTGCCGCCGCAGGAGCGAAAGCCGGAGCAGGGGAAGGGGGAGGAGGGGGAGGCGACGGGAGAAAAGAGGTCGAGGTTCGGCGACGGGAGTGGCGGCCGCGGTGGCGGAGGCGGCCGAGGCGCCGCTTATGCCTCGAGAAAGAGGAAGTGGCGCGCCGGTAGCCCGGAGACGCCACCTAACATTGGGCGAGGTGGAGGCGGTGGATGCGGCCGCGGCGGTTCTAGCGGAAGCGGCCACGGCGACGCAAACGCTTCTCCTCCTTCGCCGGCCGGAAACCCCACGACCACTGCCGCCGCCACCGCCGCCACAGCCACCACCACCACCCGCCTGCCGGTAAGGTACTGGACCGAGTACGGCAACGACTTCGAGGGAACGCTCTTCCTCCCGACGGACAGCCCCTGTCCCCTGTCAAGCTCGAACTGGAACCTCTGCTCCTTGCCCATGGCCCCGGGCATGCTCTTCAACTCCGGGCTGCCCCCCGGAGCCCTCGACCGCGAAGAGGGCGTGCCCGGGTTCTCCACCCCGATGCTCTATATCGCCATGGTCTGCGCGGCTTTTGCGATTCACAAGGAGGATAGCAACGCGTTTTCGATCAACTACTGCCACGCAGGCGCAGAAAAGATCTGGTTCGGCTCGCCCGCGTGCTGCGCCGACGCGCTGGAGCTCTCCTTGGCGGCCGGCGCCTTGTGCCGCGCGAAGGGCATGTCGCCGGACGCGAGAGAGGGAAGGCCGACGCCCGAGGACCACATAAAGGTGGCTCGTGCCCTCGCAGAAAAGACGACCGTCGGGTTGCCCGAGCTTCTTACGCGGCCGCGGAGCCGCGACAAAGCACTGCTTATCTACCGCTTGGTGCAGACCCCGGGCTCGTTTGTCATCACCTTCCCGGGCGCGTACCACTGGGGCTTTAGCACGGGCCTTCACCTGGGTGAGGCTGTCAATTTTGCAACCGATGACTGGCTTCCGTGGGGCTTCGACGCCGCAGACGCGTTGGCGGGCTCGGGGAGGCGCGCGGTGCTCAACGTCGAGGCAATGCTGCGGCCGCGCGCGCTCGCCGCGCTGCGCGCGGTTGAGGCGCTGTCGCCCCAGGAGGAGCTGCAGATGCGGTTTGGCGGTACGGCGCAGGAGGCGAGGTGGAGGAAGATGCCGCGGGCCTCGGCTGCTGCGGCCGCTGCCGCTGCTACTGCTTCCGTGGAAGAAGTCTGGAAACGGAAGAGGGTGGCCCTCCCGAAGAAGCAGGAGAGGTAGCCGTTGACGAAGAAGAGGAAGCGCACCGATTCCGACGACTCTGACGACGACTCCGGTGCCGGAAAAAACAACTCTGGCGACAACAACGAGAAAGTTAGCCCTGCTGCCCTCCACCCCGGCCCCGCCCCCTCCGAGACGGGCGCCGGCGTCATCTTCCGCGAGTGGCTCCGCTTCAGCGGCAGGCTAGGCGCCTGCGTCTTCGAGCTGATGGCGTCGGAGCGCGGCAGCGATGAGGCCGATGCGGCGAGCAGCGAAGAGGTGGCACGCGCCTTCGCCGACGCCGACGCCAGGAGCGCCGGCCGCGACATCTCGTCCTACGCCGCCAAGGGCGTCACCAACCCGAGCTATGGCGTTGTCGACGGCAGTAGTGGAGGCTGCAGGAGGATCTCCTTCGTGGAGGTCAAGCCGGAGATGGAGCCCGACGAGCTCCCCGCGCACACAGTCTGCGACGAGTGCGAGTACGCAATCGTCGCCCGCGTCGAGGTCGAGCTCCGTGACCCGCCGCCGCTTCCGGCCAACGCCAGAGATGCCGAGATCGCTGCGGCGGAGCGGACGCGGCTCAAGGAGCTGTGCCTGCCGTGCGCGTGCTTCGCGCACCGAGCCGGCGACCTCCACAAGCTTCCCAAGCCGCTGCCCGTGCCGCTGCCAGGGGAGGGGGAGCAGAAGAGCTCGCCCTGCACCAACACGCGGGAGCGGACGACAGACGACACCGTCATCACCATCAAGTTCCCCAAGGCATACTCAATCATCTCCTCGGCCCTTGAGGAGCTCGCCAAGAACGATAAGAGAGTCCTGCCCAAGTACGGGTGCACTTTCCAGGACCTCCTGCTGGTGCGGCCGGGGCAAGGGCTGCCGACAGAGGGGCTGAGCAACAACCGCCTGGGCGTGGGGAAAGCAACGAGTTACTGGCCGCCGAAGTGTCGCGCGGTCAAGCCGAAGGGACTGCTGGCGTACTTGAAGGCCCTGCAGAGGAAGCCGGCGGCGGCGGCAGAAGCGGCGGCTAAAGCGATAGCGAAAGCGGCCGCGAGAGAGAAAGCGGAAGCTGCGGCGAAAGCGAAAACGAAAGAGAAAGCGGAAGCTGCGGCGCGAGCGATGGCGAGAGCAGCGGCGGCAGTAGCAGGAGGAGGAGATGCCGTCGCGGAAGCTCGAGCGGAGGGCGAAGACCTTGTTGCTGCTGCTGTTGCTGCTGCTGCTGCCGCTGCTGTTACTGCTGCCGAGACCGCTACTGCTGCTGACGCTGCTGTTGCTCGTGCTGCTGATGCCGCTGCTGCTGCTGCTGCTGCATTCGCGGTGCCACCTTGGATCTGACCATACATCGAGGCCGATTGACTCGTGCCGGGACCGTGACTGTCGTGGCGACTCGCCGCGGAGGTAAGAGACGGAAGTTTTTTTTACATAGGCTTGTCAACCGTGGTTGAGATAAATAAAAACATCATGTTTTTATTTATGTCAACCACGGTCACCGGCAAAGTCTCTGCGGGCGACTTGCGCCCGCCGCCAACGAGCTGCGACGACAGGAAGCGCTCCCTCGAGAACAGGGTGTCGATGGCACCGCCGACAGCAGAGGGGCGATCGTGGTGATGTCTCTCGTCGTGGAGAAGTTGAGCAGGATGTTGGAAAAGTCGCGGACGGCGGGGTTCTTGCACTGGCGTAGTGGTTTGAAAAGAAAGGCACAAGGAAAAAGAAGAGGTGAGTTTTTTCTTATCCCCTTCGAGTTGCGAGATCGCGAGTTTGGCCACCAACCGCCCCTCACCTCGGTAGGGGGAAAAACTTCTTTCCCTCCCCCACTTTCTTCTCGGTTAACCTTTCTTTACTTTTTACTTTTATCGGGGTCTTAAAGAGCCCATCGAAGCACGCGCAGATCGATCCCCTCTCTCTCTCTGAAGCACTTCCAAATGGACATGAACGGCATGAGACAAGGGAAAAGTGCTTTTCTTTTCTTCTTTATCTTGTTTTATTTTTCGCCTTCCTTCTTCTCCCTAAGACTATTTCGTGCAGCACGGCGGTGCCGTGCTGTGCGACGATGTATCGTCCAATTTGCTTCGTAGCCTTCGTTGTAGAATGTGCAAACGGGTGATGTTTCATTTCACTCCGAAAAGGGGAAAAAGACTCAGGGGGAAAAAGGAGGGGGGGGGGAACAAAAACGGAAAGCGGTAAAAAAAAAACCAAGGCCACCTTTAAAACCAAAAAAAAACCAAGGAAAAAATGGGGAAAGAATCAAGAACTCAACAACA
>Ga0114918_10003844_pt1 | contig 13128 bp, 24 predicted proteins | sample LantaG_FD_87015 | JGI IMG/M metagenome (GOLD analysis project Ga0114918, IMG submission 87015) | Deep subsurface microbial communities from Baltic Sea to uncover new lineages of life (NeLLi) - Landsort_02402 metaG | ecosystem: Environmental > Aquatic > Marine > Oceanic > Sediment | place...
GCAGTAGCAGTAGCAGTAGCAGTAAATTACGAAGAGAAGATTTTGAGGTATATGAAATACTATCTCAACCAGTACAGAAAGTTATTATATGAAAATTAGTTATAAAATCGTAATGGGTTTTTCTATCAGCAAATCGCTAGTAGAAGTAGAGATTTACCAGATTAGCTCTGTGTCTGCTTTAGATAATAATATTATTTTGCTTATAAATTACGGCGATGGTTCTTTAGCCTATGAGTATATGGAGATGAATACGGAAGATAGTAAGGTTATGACTGTATTACTGGGAATATTGCTGGAGAAGATGGAACTTCGAACACCTGTCATGGAGGCTAGTTTAAAAAAGATGGGATTCGAAGTTGAGGATTTTACTTCATAATCTATTAATACTTATGGGCTCTATTCTGTTGGTACTATTTATTCCCCCAGTAGGCATATTCACAATAAACAAGATAGTCCTGTATATCCTACTATTAGGAATATTGTTTTCTTTGTATCACGGAATACGTTTTTGGAAAAAAGGTCTTGATGATGATATACTGGGCGATTAAAAATACATTTATAGAATTTGATGTGACTGTCGAGGAAGAACTATTATTCTGTGGAGTATACACGCCTGAGTATTACAAGGCTCGTAGACAGTATGGTACAGATAAAAAAAGTAAATGGACAGAGAACTGGTTGCCTATGGTATTCGCTAATGATAGAATAAATGAAATATCAGCGGTACTGGTTAAAGACAACGAAAAGACGAAAGAAGAAATAGAAGAGATAGAAAAGGATAAATAATAATGTGTCTAAATATTAACCAAACTATAACCCAAAGTATTAGAAATAAATTCAAATTACTCAGAGTCAAGGGCGGAAAAGATTTAAATCCTTTTATTACTTGCTATAAAGTATATAGAAAGACTCCCGCCGGATATCTAAAATCCATATTTTTTGATTCCTGCATAAAAAAGCCCAGATTTGTAGTGTCCGATAGAAAAAGTAAAAAAAAGACGAGAGGTGAACGTAAAAATTTTATTATAAACAAAGGCATCCATGTCTTTTGTAATCGGGGTGAAGCTGACAGTGTTGCATTTATGCAGGCGGGTGTTATTGTCGTTCCGGTTAGATGCTACGGGAAGGACTTTGTTGCGGCTGGGGAACGCGATGATGCGGTCTTTATGAAAGTAACTATTCCCAAGGCAACAAGAGATAGGATGAAGAAGCGAATAAACAATCTTCGACTTAAATCATCAAAGACATAGAATAAAAAACTCCCCGAAAATTCGAAAAAAATTGTAGAAAATGTCTAGCGAAAAAGGATGAAACAAAATGCCAAATATAGTTGAAACTAAAAAATACGTTTTGAGTTCCATAGATGTAAACTCAAACAAGGTATGGCAATATGAATTATACGACGATAATTCTGTGGTTTGTAAATGGGGCAGAGTTGGCAAAGGGATGCAGTCAAAAACTTTCTCCGGTGGAAAACATTTTGCCGAAGGTAAAGTAAGAGAAAAGATTAAGAAAGGCTACAGAGAAGTTGCTGTGGTTGGAGCATCCAGTACAAGTAGCAGCGAAATTTCAGTAGCCAAAAACAATCTTAAAGATATTGCTACTAAACAAATTGAGCATTCTTGCCCTACTGTTAAGAAACTTATTGAATACTTAACTAAGGTAAATGCTCATCAAATTTATGTTGGATCTAAAGGGGCTATTACTTATAATGACAGTACAGGGCTATTCCAAACCCCTATTGGAATTGTATCAAAAGAAAGTATAGATGAGGCAAGGCAGATTCTTGCAAACCTTAGTAACTATGTGTCTAAAAAGATGTTCGATAGTCCCAAAATGTCGGCGTTTATTGAGGATTATTTAATGCTTGTTCCTCAGGAGGTCGGAAGAAAACTTACTGCCTCTTCGTTTCTGCCAGACTTGGCTGCTATATATAAACAAAATGACATTTTAGATGGCCTTGAGGCGTCTTATGCAAGTGCTATTTCCACTCCTTTAAAAATAAATGATAATCAGTCTGTTGATGAGCCAAAGATTTTTAATGTAAAACTTGATAGGTTGAATGATGATAAAGAGATAGATAGAATAAAGAAAAAATATATTAGTACTCAACAGCGTATGCACGTATCAAGTCGATTAAAGGTTACAGATGTCTATACTGTGGAAATCGATTCAATGGCTAGGGCATTTGAAAATGGGAAAAAGGTTGGGAATGTTATGGAACTTTGGCATGGAACCAAAAGTTCGGCGTGTCTATCGATTATGAAGCAGGGTTTTATTATTCCTCCGTCAAATGCAAGTCATTGCACAGGGCGTTTATATGGCAATGGTGTATATGGGGCTCCAGCTAGTTCCAAAGCCGCAAACTATGCCCTTTCTTATTGGGGCGGTAGAGATGAAGGGCGTTATTTTATGTTTCTTGTAAATATGGCTATGGGTAAAACTTTTGTGCCTAAAAATTATTATGGGCATTATCCTGTTCCTGGACACGATTCAACTTGGGCTAAAGGTGGAGTTTCCGGTGTAATAAATGATGAATGTATTGTTTATAAATTAAATCAAATTAATCCAGTTTATTTTATAGAATTAACATATAAATAATATTTGGCCGATTAGGTCAAGTCTCCACAGAGAGATAAGGAAAGAACTAGAAGAATGTGGTATTCGAATTTAATTGAGGCGATGAATATTTTTAATAAGTATAACCGGCAAGGAGTGCTAAAAGCCGAGCATGGTATTATTTATACCCATATACTTACTAGCGAAGTTGACCCAGAAGATAAGAAAAAGCTAATCGATTTAGGCTGGCATGAAGATCATGGATATTTTGCTTGTTTCGTTTAGGAGATTAAAATGTTGTTATATATGATTTGTGGAAAACAAAATAATGATTTGATGAGTTCTTGGATATATTCCTCATGGAAAAATGCTTCTCAAGATGGAACTATTTATATAGAACAAGGCGAAGATGCTACGGGCAGATCAAAATCTAGAAGCATAAATAGAACTATGAAAAAACTTGCCGGAAGCATTATCGATACGATAATACATCGAGGGCAACCAATCGGAGTTTCAAAGGTATATAATGATATGGTAGGAGATATTTTATCTCAGGGTATAAGCTCCAGCAATATAGGCGGCTTCTATGAAGTGGGTGACGATAGCATTAGAATGATTGATAGCATTAGAATGATTCTCTTCAAGACAATACAAAAACATGTTTATATTAAGACTCTCGATCCGTTTACTGGTAAAATTGGATATGAAGAAATAAACTCGTTCATGTCAAAAGACGTACAGAGGTTGTTAAAATAATGAAAATATATTCGATAGAAGATAAAAATACCGGGGCTCTAAAGAGTTCTTATTGCTCTACAAGTTGGGTGGATCGAACTAAAGATGATGGTTTTCATGTCTATTCTATCCAGGGGTATGAGGCTGCTGATCCTCGTTATAAGGCGAGTATTAATACGCAGGTGAAAATCTTACTTGCCCAGATAAAGCGCTATATCGCCTACCCTTTTAGTATCCAGTCTCCTAGCCCATTCTTAAACATAGTAAAAGATTGCAAAAAATATTGTAACAGTCATGGTATAAATCCTAAGAGCTGGGATAAGAATGAATTTTTTGCTCTTGAAATTATGCGAAAACATATACGAATTAAAATCATAGATTTATTTACTGGGGCGATTAGCTATGAAGATATCAAACCTTTCCTTTCCAAAAAGCTACAGAAAGAATTAAAATGAATATGAAAGTAGAAAAATTAACAAACGAGAAATGGCTTAATTTGTTTAAGGCTACTTGGGTTGATAAAAAGGGAAAGAACAGAGATTGGTTATTTTCTTCTCGAAAAGACTTTGCCGATGGAAAAGTTCCAGACGCTCCCAATAGTCAAAGGGAGGCAGATGCAGTAGTTATTGTTCCTATTCTTTGGAATGGGAATAATAAAGAAAATAGAATTGTTATTACAAAAGAATGGCGGGCACCGCTTAATGGATATGAATATGGTTTTCCTGCGGGTTTAATAGACAAGGGAGAATCGTTGAATGAAACAGTTCAAAGAGAATTAAAAGAAGAAACAGGTCTTGACCTCTATTTCATAAAGACGTTTAGCCCCGTAACATTTAGTTCTATTGGTATGACAGACGAGGCGATTGTTTACGCTCATGTTATTTGTATGGGAGATATAAGCAATGAGTATTTAGAAGAAACAGAAGATATAGAAACATTTGCCTGGAGTCTTGATGATCTTTTAGATTGGAATATGGAACTTTTAGGAGGAAAAAGTGAAATTCATTGGTCGGCAAAGGCATGGCCTTATATCTATAATTTTATAAATAATCGAAAAATTGATTTTTGAAAAAAGAAGGAGAAGAAATGAGTAAAACAGATACAGGCAATCGAGCCTATCCTAAAGCATTCCAAGGGCATGATGGAATGACTGTCCTTGACCATGCTGCTATAGAGATAGCAAAAGCAAGAATAATCCATAGCGGAACGCCGTACCAAAATGGAGTATGTATAGATGACTGGGCTGAAACAAACTACGACATGGCCGAAGCAATGATTAAAGCAAAACGGGCAAGAGAATAACAGTTATGATTGTATCAGAAAAAGATTTCAATGAACTTCTAAAAATATTAGCAGAAGATCATGTTCCAAGTCAAGCATTGGTAAGGGCAGTAAAACATTATCAAGAAATGTTTGGGGATATTCCCCCGAAAAACGAAGAAAAATTGGAGACAGCAACAACTTTTAGGAGAAAACAAATGGATATGCAATTAGTAAAAGACGCAGTAGAAGCAAAGATCTGTCAGGGCGAAATGTTCACCGCTTATGACATTACAAAGGTCTTGCGTAAGAACGGTTGGGCAAAGCATTTTACTGTGCGCGACGAAGTTCATAGGATGTTTATGGCAGGAGAAATGGACCCTGACTATAAGCGAACAAATGGCAGAGTCACTAGTAATGACGATTATGCTTGGATTTATCATCATTATATGGATGATGCTGACGATTATATTAATCCTTCGGTAAGTCCCGCAAATGCTTTGTCTCCCACCAATGTAACTCCGACAGTAACGCCAACCGCAGTTTCACAGACCGTAGGTGCTTCATATACCAAGACGGTTGATAATAGAGGTCGCTTGTTAATTGAGAAGCGTTATGTTGCCAATTTGGGATTGAGTCCTGGAGATATGGCCGATGTTTGTTTATATGGTCGGAGCCGACTTGTCGTTTCTAAAGTTGTCTGTGCGGGAACGCTTCTAAGGGTTTATATAGTAGACAAGGATGGAGCAATTCGTATTAGTAGTAAGGTTCTTAGCCATATTGGTTCCTCTACGGCCAAAACGATTACACCTGGAACGGCAACGATAATCATTGAATAAAAAACTCTAAAGAAAGGACGAAATAAAATGGCAGCGTTATTCACAGTTTTGATGGCAGTCGTATTAATCGCAGTAGTATCAGTTGCTTCTATAGCTTGGATTGGTTTTCTTATCATGACTATCTGGAATTGGTTTATGCCAGTTATTTTTGGATTGCCGATTTTAAATATCTGGCAAGCATTGGCTTTAAGCGTTGTCATCTCTGTCTTTCGACTTAGAGCCCCGACAGATGCAGAATTAGAAGCACAAGCAAATTGTGGCAACAAATATGGCGGGATGAAGGCAATAACCTATACAGTCGGCAGTCTACTCATCCTTCTGTTTGCTTATATTATCCATTGCAACATGCCGCTATAATTAGTTAGTCTCCCCGATTTCGGATAAAAAATTGTAGATACTAAAGAAAGGACGAAATAAAATGAATACTATTGTCGAGTTGCAAGACAAGTTAGAGGTTGCGAAGAAGAGGCTGGACAGTCTTAAGGCCCAGCGTAATGAACTTAGTAAGCAGATCGCTGATCTTGAAGGTGGAAAGATTTCCAAGAAAAGCAAATCGCAGAAGCGTGTTAAGAATGACGTATCTTTGTCTAATGTTATTAAGGGGCTATTGTCTGATGGAAATCCTTGTCCCATTAAAGATATTGTTAAGGCGGTAAAGAATAGTAAATACAAGACCAAGAGTGCATCTCTTTATTCTTGTGTTGCTACGGTTCTGGTTAAGGGCGACTTTGAAAAGGTATCGCGCGGCGTATATCAAATCAAAGCCGAAACCATTATGACTGATAATCCTGATGTCCCCGTCATGTCTGCGGTCGAAGAACCGCAAACGGTTTAACGACTGCGTTTGCTTAGGAAAGGGAGTGGATAATCCGCTCCCTTTTTTGTTAAAAAGTTTATTTAAGGAAAAAATAATGGAAATTCAAACTATGTCAATTGTTGTAGGTGGGGCTCATTGTAATGCTAAATGCCCATATTGCATTAGCAAAATGACAGGGCTAAATGAGGTAAAAGAACAATATCTTCCTACTTGTAAAAGAAATCTATATTTAGCACTTTCTCATGCCCGAATAGGAAATGTTACTACACTATTATTCACCGGCAAGGGAGAACCTACGCTTTATCCAGACGCTATCACTAAATGGCTAATAGATATCGTCAATTGGGAAAATCAAAACAGTCATTTCTTCCCATATATAGAATTGCAAACAAATGGTATTGCTATTGCGAATGGGGATATAGACGAAGTAACGCTAAAAGAGTGGTATAGTTATGGTCTTACTACTATCTCTATCTCTGTGGCTCATTACGATTATGAGTTTAATAAAAGCATTTTTACACCAGAAAAGAAATATATCAATCTTGCCTATTTGATTAGTAAGCTAAAGGCTTTAGGGTTCAATGTCCGAGTAAATTGTACTTTACTAAAGGATGGCATAGACTCTTTAACTAAAATACAAAATTATATTTCTTTTTGTAATCAATGGGCAGTAGATCAAATAACTTTTAGGCCGATGCGAGTCCCTTCTGTAAGTAGGGTAAGTAATATTTATTCTTGGGCGAAAAACAATTTACCCGATGAAAAGTTTCTTAAAGAATTGCATAATTATTTTGACGATTTTGAGCAAATTCTGACATTGGCTCATGGAGCAAAAGTTTATGACGTTGATGGAGTTGCTGTATGCCTTTCAGATTGTCTCACAAAGGCACCAGAGGACTCTAAGAGCCTCCGACAACTAATTCTTTACGGAGATGGGCGGTTAACGTACGATTGGCAATATAAGGCTGCTCAATTGCTTCCACCAGAACAAGAATAATGAGAAGAAACTTTAATTTTTTAAGAAGTTGGAAGGGCAGATTAGGCAATAATATAATAACACTAGGCAATGTTGTTCATTATTCTAAAATGAATCATCAACGACTAAGGTATAAGTCGCATTGGATATTCCCAAAAAGAGAATTTAATTTCGGAGATAATACTACTGGCCTACGAGCTTTTTATGGAACGCAAGCCTATCACCTAGATAAAGACTTTAAAAACTTTAATCTTCATAGATATAAAATCTTCCAGGAACTAATGTACCCATTACTACTAGAAGATGATAGCCAAATAAACTCTCCGTATATTATAAATATAGAACAACCTTCAAACGCTCCAGAAAAACCTATTGAAATAATAGATAAAAAACTTGATGGTATGATGCTGGGACTTATAAGGCCAAGAAATTATCCCAATAAAAAAATAAAACCCAAGAAGCGAAAACAATTGCTTATCTATGTTCGGTCTGGAGACATAATAAAAGATAGCCGAGTTAGCGTCAATCCAATGTATGTCCAGAGCCCGAACTCTTATATCCAATATGTTTTAGCCCAAGAACGGCCTGAAAAGATTATTGTTTTATATGAAGATGAAAGAAATCCGATGGTTCCTTTTTTGAAAGAGAATTATGGGTCTATAATATGCCAAGAACAAAGCGGTAGCAAATCGCTAAGAGAACTTATAGCTATGTTACTAGATAGCGAAGTTCTAGTGCAAACAGGCTTAACAACTCTAGTGTCGGCCATTTCATTATGTTCTCATAGACTTAAGAAAATATATATACCACAATATGAGGCCACACCGGAGGCCGAGCATAAAACGCCATTTACTATAATGAGCGATAAATATAATCCATCTGTTGAAGTTAGACATATTGAACATAAAAATTATGTTAAAGTGGGACAATGGAAAGGAAAACCTGACCAGTCTCTTACCTTCTGACTTCTACAATTCTCCCCGAAAATCCGCTAAAAATTGTAGACGACAGAAAGGATAATAAATAATGCAAGAACAACTAGAAATGTCATATCATATTTGTCCTGCGAATAAAGACCTTCATAAGATTCGTCCCATACGGGAACTTTTTGATCGTCATATAGCAGAGGCAAGAGCAAAGAATGAACATGCCGTTATCGTTGATCCCTTTGCGAGAAATTGCACGTTAGCAGATTTTAGTAACGATTTAGATATTAATACTCTTGCTAATTTTCATATGGATGCGGCAGATTTTCTTCTCTTTCTTTACAATAAGGGAATTAGAGCAGATGTTATTATCTTCGATCCTCCGTTCTCTGCCCCGCAAAATAAAAAGACATATAAATCAAAGGCAAAGAGATTGCCTGATACGATTGTCCGTTGTAAGCAGATTATTCCTCTCCTTATGAAGAAGGATGGAGTTGTAATGACAAGCGGTTGGACAGCGAATGGAGTAGGCACTTGGAGAGGTTTTAAAAAGGAAAAACTTCTTGTAATTAATCATGCCTATAACCGTTATGCAACAAATGTACTTGTCGAGCGAAAGATGTTTGATCCTATTCATTTGACCTGGAAGGCTTATGCGGCAGATAAAAGAGCCGTAAAGTTTAAAAATGATAGGGAAAAGATGATGAGTTATCTTATGGAGTTGACCAAAAATGATTAGGAGTTCAATAACATGATAGAATACGTCGCTTTTAGCCCTGTATATCCTTATGCCGGAATGCCAGATAGGCGTTGGAAAAAGGGAGATATTAAAGGTGAAGATTGGGATCATAGAACTAGACAAAATATATCTTTCCTTTGGGACATACGGAAGAATGAACCGTTCAAGCTTAAGCTCCAGTATGTTTCTTATTATAAGACTGCCGGTGGAATACGGATTTCGTGCGAGGAAGTAGGAACGACAAAAATGTATTGTTTTACATTCTCTGAATGGGACAAGGTGATGTGTCAATGCGATATATCTTAAGGAGTTTTCGAAGGAACATTCTATTTTACGAAAAAAGGTAAAGTTTTTTCTTTGGCTATTGTATAAGAGGTTAATATTATGAAATTTGTAAGTTTTTTACCGCAACATAAAAACCACCACAAGGGTTCAAACGGAATGCCTGGAGGGATGCCTTATAAAATTTGGAGGCCAGGAGAAGATGAGCAGGGTTTAATTATTTGCGAAAATGTTTATCAAACTTTACAACTTGATTATGGTTTTTGTTATCCATATCGCAATTCGGCTACTGTTTATTGCAAAGATCGATTTGGACATAGTTATACATTCTTGGCTAGTGAATGGCAAAAGGTTATAGAAAATTGCGTTTTAACTAAGGGGAGTTTCGGCGGCAAATTTATCTTTGTAAAAAGAGGTAAGAGTTTTTCATTGTCTTTAGTATAGGTAGAAATAATAAAATGATCTATAATAATTTATAGAACGCCTCCCCGAAAAATAGAAAAAAATTGTAGAAAATGTAGATAAATTCGGGCCTTTAGCTCAATTGGTTAGAGCAACAGACTCATGCATAACCCGTTATATTTTAGCGGTTTATATAGATAACCAATATAGCAAGAGAGAGATACTTTTGCTATGTTTTAATCTGTTGGTTCCCCGTTCGAGCCGGGGAAGGCCCATTTTTTAATTAAGGATGAAATAAAATGTTTAGATTACATATTGATATTCCGTTGAATATGAGTGAAGATGATGCCATTAAAGAGAGCGGGTTTTTTATAGAGGGACTTAAAGAATTTCTTTCGGAAACCACTCCAAGAATTCAATATCGTTTAGCAAATGATGATGATAGAGCCGTTAGGAATTATCTTATTAAAGATAGTGAAGGTCATGTTTCTACAAAGAAATGTGTAATTGAATAAATGTTTGCGACATATGGAAGCGGCCTTTCAGTAGACCTTATTTAATACTCTCAGAATAAACCTGACCAAGAGCATTAAATAAGTCTATCTCCCAGGATCGACACCTGGATGTCGCATTTTTGCGCGAAAGAAAAATTTCCCCGAAAATCCACAAAAAATTGTAGTTAATAGAACAAAACCAAATCAATTAGAAGAAAATAGAAGGTAAAAAATAATGAATAAAAAAACAGTTTTTCCAAATATGGCTGGCTCTCAATGTAAGTCCGAACTTATAGAAAAAGAACTAATTGAGGCTGGAATTAAAGTTTATACATTCCCTCGACTAACTGAACAGTCCGAAGTAGATTGCGGTTTTCAAGGAGTTATTGAATTTAAAGGTGGATATTGGGAATTTAAAAGAGCATGGTACTATTGGGTTGCAAAAGGTCCAGGCATTCCCCCTAAAGAAGCAATGGAACTTCATGAAAAGTTTGGACAAGAAGTTAGAGTCGGAGGACATTGTGGTTGCCCTCCACCAAGTAAGGACTTTGCCACCAGTTCCTATCATGTCGATACTCAAGACGGACTAAATGCTTTGGCTAATCTAATTAAAAAATTAGCGGAGAAATAATGACTACAGGAGAAGATAAAAAGAAATGTGCGGAAGCAACTCGTCTTGCTATTCAAGATCAATTACTTGCTTATGATGTAGTAGAAAGCGAATCGGAAACGGACGAGAATGAATGGGAAGCTTATAACGAAACCGTTAAAACAATTGTAGACTTTTTTCTAAAGTATGGATGGCATCGTCCTATTAAAGTTTGTTCTTTTTGCGCGAGAAATGGAATGCAGAAAGAAAGCGAAATCTGTAAAGATTGTCCCGCTTCCCCGAAAATTTCATAAAAATTGTAGAGAGTATGAAGAAATATAAACAACATATATTATGTAGACTTGGTTTGCATTCGTGGCTTAAATGGCACTATATGAAAATACAAGAACGACAATGTAAACGATGCGAAAAAGAACAAAAGTTTGTAAAGAATAAATGGGAAGATAAGTGAAAACCGTAGAGAATGAACAAAAATTTATACTATCCATCGACGCAGAAGAAGATATTAAAAATATTTGCTCAATGCCCTCCGAAATCCAACAAGGATATCTCTCTACAAATATTATCATTAAAGTCACAACTTTAAATGAACAAACATCTTACGAGTTAATATTCGAATATAATACAAAAAAGAATATTATTTTTACAACGAGTGTTAGTATAACAGAAGATGATTTTGAAGTATTGAGAGATGAAGTTGAAATAGTTGTTCTTAAGACAAGATACTCTTTATTTACTAAAGAGGGAACATGGAAGATAGACCTTTTTAAAAATGAGTATGGCGAAGCCTATTTTATATTGGCTGAATATGAAAGACCTTCGTGGCAAGAAAAACTGAACAATATTCCCAATATAATTCAAAAACATCTATTAAAGACTATAGATAAAGATGATATCTATATTACTGATAAGTCTTTATCAGATGAATCTTATGCGATTAATCAATTAGAAGTTATTTTGCAAGAGCAAGCTGATGTTGCAAAGAAACCTAAAGAAATAAGAAAAATAAAAGAGAGTGTCGTAGGTCCAGAATTATGAAATATAGTAAATGGAATATCCCTATTTTAATTCTATTATTAGTAAGCATAATATCTCTGAGTTATTCGTGTTCACCTTCTAGTTATCGTAAGAAGGAATCACCGAATACTGTTTTAACTGACAATGAAATTAGTATATCTGAATATGATTTCGTAGAGGCTGTTTTATTTATTGAGCCAGAAGCCGCAGCTACAGTTAGCGGTTATTATATGAATGATAATAAAATAACTAAACAGGAACTTGAACATCTTAGGGTATTAGTAGATGATCTTAGAAAAATAAGTCACGATAAAAGGCTTAAAGAGATTAGGGAAAAAGTAAAAAGACTATCAAATAATAATTAAGGAGAAGAAATAATGTGCCTGATGTTGACTAAAGATAGTTCAGGTTCAAATCAAAAATTTCAACCTAATTCATATTTTATGAAAAAATTGAATAAGGGAGAGATTACTTGTTATAAAGTCTATGATAAACATAGTCTGCCAAAAACACATTTAAATGACTATCTAAGTGCCATCGTTAAGTATCAAACAATTCGAGCGGCTGGAGTAGTAAATTCAGATAGACCCTATAAAGAACTTTCTCTATCAGAGCTAAAATATGGAGTCTGTCGCGGAATTCATGTCTTTACGTCTTTAAAAAGTGCTAAAAAATTTATTATACCCAATACGTCCGAAATTATAGTCCCAGTTATCTGTAGAAAATCAGATTTTATCGCTCAAGGAATGGCGGGACAAGCGGCATTTATGAAGGTCAGAATTAGATCAAGAACTTGGAATAAAATTTTCGCCAAAAAGTAAAATGTTAATTAATAAAACAATATTAAAAAAAGTAACTATAATAGAAGATATTCTATGTAATGGCTGCGGAATATCATTAAAGTCCGATAATGACGATTTCTATGGACTCCCAACTGTTACAGTTTCAGGAGGATATAATTCCACCCATCTCGTAGATAATGCTAAATATGAGTTCGCTCTATGCGAAAAATGTCTAAAAGAACTATTTGCTAAATTCAAGTTTCAACCAACAATTACAAAACCTGATACACTATTATAAATATTGAACCTCAGGTGACAACTCTAAACAATAAATTCCCCCGAAAAAGAAGAAAAAATTGTAAGCGATATGAGAAAAATAGTTATAATTACAAATGAGTCTAGTACCGGCGAAGATGAAATATATTGCGAAATGTTTAATTGTCCTAATTGTATGGGACAAATACTAGAAGATTCAAACTACTGTCCAGACTGCGGTAGCAAAATCACCTGGGATCTAAAAGAATGTCTATTAGATCCCCCTACACTAAAAGAAATACTATTCTTCGGAACAAATTTCCTGCTATCTCAAGAAGAAGTAGAAAATAATAAACTATATTATCCCTTTGAAACAATGAAACTCTCAAAGGCTCAGTACAATGTGCTACATTATGCCTATGAACACCAAAATAC
>Ga0114918_10003845_pt1 | contig 13127 bp, 32 predicted proteins | sample LantaG_FD_87015 | JGI IMG/M metagenome (GOLD analysis project Ga0114918, IMG submission 87015) | Deep subsurface microbial communities from Baltic Sea to uncover new lineages of life (NeLLi) - Landsort_02402 metaG | ecosystem: Environmental > Aquatic > Marine > Oceanic > Sediment | place...
TCTATAAATATACATTAAAATAAAAATTGTATAATACAAAAAATGGAACACATAAGACTAGCAATAAAAGTAAATGAACTTATAGAAACATATAATTCTCAAATGGATATATATGACTTAAAAATAGAAGAACTAGAAAAAAGAATTTTACATATAGAGGAAGATAAAGCAAAATGAAAATAACAAAAAAAAAATTCACTAAAATTATTTGTAATTGGATAGCATTAGTATTTTTTATACTTGCTTTCATAACTAGTATTGGTTTGTATTTATTAATTAGTAATGTTATACTACTAGTATTCGCAACACTTTGGATAAAAGATACGGAGAAATAAATATTGAAATATAGCAAAAATAAAAAATAAAAAATGAAAGAAAATAAAATAACATTAAAAGATGGAGATGGGTTAGAGATTCTTAAAGAAACAAAAGAGTTTAAGTTTGGATGTTGTGATTGTGGTTTAGTTCATAATATCACAGTTGAAAGAAAGAAAGATAATATTATATTAAGATTTTTCAGAGTTAAATCTAAAAAGAAGAAACACTATGTTAGTGATTGTTGTGCAACAGATAAAAAACAAAATAAAAAGATTTGTTCTAGTTGTGGTGAACATTGCAAATGGATAGATATTAGTTAAAATGGATAAAGAAGAATTTGAAAAAAGACAACAAGATTTAAGCTGTGAAGTATTAGAAGATATATTTGATTGTGATTTAAAACAATTAAGAGATTTACATTTAGCTTATGTACTTAGAAAACACATGAGTAGTTGTAATAGTAGTAAATTAGATTTAACTGATAATTTTATTAATGAGCATAAAGAATTATTGAAAAGAATTAAATCAATTTAAAACTTTATGGTATTACTACCTTTTTTTAATACATAAGTATATAAGTTATTAAATATTTTATTAAATATGGTAAGAAAGAAAGAGAGTTGGAAAACCATAACTGTAAGTGAAAATATCTTTAATAGAATTAATGAAGATAGGAAAGACTTTGAAGAAACTATCAAAGGTGGGAAATGGTCTATGAATGATTCTTTAGTTGAAAGACAAAAGATTTTAGATCAATTCAAAGCAGCTTGAGGATTTGCTGCATTAAAAGATACATCAAAATAAAATATGGATAGCGAAAAAGAAAAAACTATGTGGTTTAATATAACTGAAAATTTTCCAGTCCAAACTTGTTTAGATTTAAATATATATATTCAAGGAGAAGAAAGAAAGGCTCAAAAAGAATTACTTGAAGAATTAATCAAAGAGTATGAAAAAGAAGAGGAGAGAAGTCATTTTGGATTAAAATTATTATCTAAACGAGATGAACTTTCAAACAAATAAATAAAGTATAATTAGCAAATGCTAATAAGTTTTAATCAATTTCCTTTCATTAGCACTTTCTAATAGAAAGGTTTATATATAAGCAAGTGCTTATTAATATTATGGCAAACAAGTCAAAGTTTCAAAAAGGGATGAAAGTAAAAAGCATACTTAATAAATTTACTGAGTATGTGATTGTTGAAGTAAATAAAAATAATTTGGTAGTTTCACCAGTTGATATGAATGAAAAATTTACTTGTCAAAAAAATATATTTGAGGTAATTAAAAATGACAAATAGAATAAATGAATTAGAAAAATTTACAGAGATTACTAAATCTTTAGATAATTTAATTAATACTATTGCTTCACATAGTAATAGGTTTGATACTGAAAAAGAAGAAATTATATCTACTCAAATTCAGAAAGTAAGTAAGTTAGTGGATTATGTAGGTTCATTCAAATAAATTAAGAAATGGGATGTAAAAATTGCGATAAAGCACAAAAAGAAAATTTTGGAACTTTTATTAGGGTTGGCAAAGCAAATATATTCATAAGTGGATGTAAAGACCATTTAGGAAAATTGATAACTAGAAATAGACAATTTATAGAAAAAGATACGGAAAAATAAAAATTGGATAGTCAAAAAAGATTTAATGAGGAAATTAACATATTGATAAAAAAATATGAAGCTCGGTGTGTTTGTACTGAGGAAAGATATTGCAATCCTTGTAGGGTTCAAGAGAAATTAAAAGCAACACTCAAATAAAAAATGAAAAAAGGCGATATAATAAATTTTGAGAACGAAATTAGTGGCAAAATTACTTTATTAACTAAAAATATAGTTAGAGTTTTTTTTGAAGATATAAGTTTTATTTATGGTGGAAAACTTGATGGTTCTGGTTTTTGTAGTTATAATAGAAAAATTATAGAAAAAGGAATTAAAGAAAATAAAATTACAATAAAATAAAAAATGTCACAAGAAATATTATTAGAAAAATTAGAATTTGATTTCATAGATGCTTTATTTAAAAAATATGGTATTGTTGAGGGTCGAGGATATAAGAAAATAGCAGAAATTTTATTAAATGAATTAAAAATATCTGAAAAATATTATCTAGAAAAGTTCGCAGAGTATGGGGGATTAGAAAGAGATCAAGAATATTTTATTGAAAAAGTTTCTAACAAATAAATATTGAAAACATGGCATTAAAAGATAAATTATTAAAATTTGAAGATTTAGTTGAAGCAGAATATGAAACTGGAAAAGTTTTTAATTCTGATGATGTGAAAGAAGCAGTGAAAAAATTTAGGAATTATTTAATTATTCTTAAAGACAATCCTGAATTTGAAGATAGAGAATTTCCTAAACAATTATTTAATCAATATAAGAAAATATTTGGAGATTTCAAATAAAGATGACAAGTAAAACATTAGATAATAAGATACAAATTGTAAAGGAAACTTTACAAATTCAAAAAGATAATACTCGACTCAACGATAAATATATGGTTGGATTGTATAATGGTTTAGAGTTAGCACTTGCCTATATGGAAGAAAGAGAACCCATCTATTTGAAAGTTGAGGAACTTTCACCCCTAGGTATATTAAGATGAAATTAAAAATTAAATTAATAAATGGTGAAAAATAATAATAAATTACAAGATTGTGGATTCCCATGTTGGGATTGTGGTTATGCAAACAGAAATAATAGAGATTCATGTGCGAAATGTGGTTCATATCTATAATTGAAGTTTGATATTAAATCTATTATGTCTAAATATATTAAACATATAAAAAAGTCTTCTAAAAATAGCTCTATTGAGTTCAACTGCTTGAAATGTATATATACTATCAAAATTCGAGAATTAAATAATAATTGCGTCCACACTATAGGATTACAAACCCTTATAAACCTTGAAACACATATAATTATATGGAAGAAAATTCTATTGTGAAAGAAATTAAAGGAAAAGGTAATGGACAAGCAATCATTTATGTAAATAAAATTGATTTGAAAAAAAATGGTTGGAATATTGGAGATCATGTCAGAGTAAAAAAAGTTGATAGAAAAGTAATAATTAAAGATATTAATTAAAATGGAACAAAAATTAGAAACAAAAAAAGAAGAAGTAAAGAAAAAGTCACACCCTATTTGGTTTGTGTTAAAAATTTATGCGTGGTTTTTTGGAATATTATGGTTTTTCATTGCAATCATGTTCTTAATTGCATATTTATTAAAATAAGATTAAAAAGAATATTATTTAATTCTTTTATTTATTCATCAGTTAATAATTTTCCAACTACTGAACAAATAACCATTAAAAATGGAATAATATAATCTTCTGCTGGTCCTTTATTAAAAAGAGTTACCAAACCTAGAATAACTCCAGTAAATACCATAGCTACCCAAACGTACTGCCATTTAAATTCCATTTTGAATTGTCTCCTCTTTCTTATTATATTTAATTAGATGTTTTACCATATTAAATATATACTATTAACATATATAAACTTTTCGCATTAACAAAGTTTATAAGTCTTAATAATAGTGTATATACTGCTAACACTTAAAATATTCGTTAAAAATGACACAATTAATAGTTAAAACAAAATTACGAGATTTAGTTCAAGAAAGAGGATTCAAAGTTTCAGGAGATTTATATGTTGCAATGTCTGATAAAATCATAGACATTTTAAATCAAGGTATAGAGAGAGCTGAAGCTAATGGTAGAAAAACTATTCTTGTTAGAGATATTTAAATATATCTTTTTTTAATAATTCTAAATAAACACATAATGTATATAAGTAATTCGTACTTACTTCACAAGGAGTAGAAACCTTTATAAATAAATTAACACTTTATATATTATGGAAGAAAAACAAAAAAAAGGATTATAGGAAATATTGTTTTTGCAATATTTAGAGGGTTTATCTGGATGAACATATTATTTTTAATAGGTTATTTGATATATATTTTTATAATGTTACAAAGTCCAGAGATTAATTGGTATGTATATAGATCATCAGTAATATCATCAGTTATCACATCTATATTATTAGATGATTGGTTCAAAGAAAGAACTTTTTTAATAAAATGAAAATTGATTATATAACTTTTACTTATTTTTTAGTAGTATCTTCTTTATTTTCAATTATTTTATTTAAAGCTATTCAAATATTAATTTCAGTTTGGAATTAAATATATAAATAATTCTTAAACAGAATATATAATAATATAATAATCACTATATATATAATCAATTTACTTATTACTTCTCCAACAATCTTAGCTAACCAACTGAATAACTTTGAGATTATTCCAGGTCCTGATTTCTTTTTTTTATTTAATTCCATATACATTTTTATCTATTATTTATATTATTATGATTATTCATCATCACAGCGAAACCCATAGGAGTCAGTAATTGTTTTAATATACGGATTAAGATTCACTGTGTGTTCGATTTCTGGAAAACCACATCCTTGCATTCTCTCCATTAGTATAACTCAACAGCTTAGCTATGTCCGCCCATGACTTCTTATCATCTCGCATTTGTTGTATAGCTGTTACTTTCCTTTCAGTCTCTATTTCAAGTTTATCTTTCTTATCAGCCTTCCCATCACCATTTAATGTTTGTTGTGCTTCCTCATTTAGTTTTGTAGTGAATGTTGTTTTAACTATTTCATATTTCTTTATAGTTTCTTTATCAGGTTTACTAATTCCCATCATACCTATCTTCAGTTCACCTCGACCTTTATATAATACTTTTAAGAATTTATAATACATATTTCCAGTCCTTTGATTAATTTGAATAAAGTAAGGTTTAATATTACATTTCTTTTGAGTGAAATTAATACCCATTGTCATAAAGTGGGCATGGAATAGTTTTCTTGATGCACTATCAATAAATCCAAAATCTGGTGCAGTAAATATAACAATATAGTTCTTATGTCTGAATGTTTGAAGAATGTATTGAATTAGATTATTACTTTTAGATTGCCATGCACGATTATTTAAACTTACACCAGCTTCTTCAAATACTATAACACTTCCTGATTTTAAACTTCCTCCATTAATTAAACTAATGAAAGTTTCAGGAGTAAACACAATTCTATCTTCATCAAAAGAATCATCCCACATTTTAGCTAATTTTAATGCAGCATAAGTTTTTCCTGATCCTGTAAGTCCAGTTATTGCTACTAAAAAGTTTTTATTTTTCTTAATTCTATTCTTAATATATACAGTCATTGGATTTTTTGTTATATCTCTAACTGTTGTCATTATTGTTTCCATAATTAAACCCTCTCAAAATAACCTTTATTAATCATAATATCATTAATCTTAGTAATGATAATATAATAAATTAATATGAATAAAACACTAGATAATTGAGATAAAAAGTAAATAAAATATGAACTTAATATATTAATTAAAAATACTGATGAAATTCCTTGAGTTAATACTCCTAATACTACTGATATTTTAATTATCCCTTCTTTTTCCATTTTTAATCATACATGACAGTTATTGTGTCATCTCCTCCTAAGAATTTAGCTCTTTTTGCTAATGCCATACATTCTTCATAAATTTCATCATATATTTTTGGTGAATATTTTAAAGTTAATTCTTTTTTTTTATGATTTTTCCATTTTTCAAAATCTTTAAATGGTAATTTCCCATTATTATATTTAATTGTTTGTTGTTTCTTTTTTTCAATAATTTTAGTCATAGATTTAGCATATTTAGTTTTTATTTGTTTAATATTTCTATTATATTCCTCATCCCTATATGTTGTTAATAATCCATGTAATGCTTTTACTGAATTTTGGTACATATTAATATTATATATAATTTTATTAAAATGTTCATCTGAAAATAAGTCTGCTTTGAATTCAAACATACTAAATTCACCCATGTCATGAGCTCTAAATAAAGATATTGTTTCAATACGTCTCATTAGAATACTTTTAAAATCTATCTTTTCGTTTCCTGATGTTTGAAACTCAGGATCTATGAATTGTGGTTCTTGTTCTCCCATACATATTTAATGGTTTTAAAGTTTATAAGCGTTTTCGTTCAAGTATTCATATTAAAGAAATTTTAATTAAGTTTAAATAGTTTAAAATATATAATGTAATTATGGCAATATTAACTGTTAGAAATAAAAAAACAGGTAAAGTAGTAAGGACTGTGGATAGTATAACAGGTAACACTTTAAAAAAGTTTGATAGTAAAGGTAGAGTTACTAGTGATTTTACTAAATCTAAGGGGAAATCAAGTGGAGTTTCAGAACAAACTGGATTTAGTTTTGTAGTAAAAGATCCTAGGACAGGTGAAATCACTCAATCAGGTTCAACTAATGTAGTTAGTGATTCTTTAAAATCTGCAATTTCTAGAAGAAAAAGTGAATCTAGTTCTGAAACAACAAAACAACAATTAGCTGATTTACAAAAAAAAGCGTTACAAGCAAAAATAGTAGATCTTAAGACAGGTAAAACAGTTCAAAAAGGAAACTTTGAACTAGATAGAGATATTCAAAGAAATATTAAAGAGTTACAAAAAATTGAAAGAATAAATAAAGAAACTCAATTAAAATTTAAAAAACAAAAAGAAGAAGAATTAAAATTAAAAAAGATTAATGAAGAAATAGTAAAAGATATATTTTTAAAACAAAATACAATAGAAAATAAAATATTAACTGGACAAAGTGTAACACCACAACAATTTAAACAATTTGAAATAAATTTAAAAAAAACAAATAAAGAACTATCTAAAAAGGAGTTAGATAATTTAGTTAAAGTTATAATCTCTCCAGTTAATTATGGTAGAAATTTAGTCATTAGAAATCAAGGTGGAGAGAAAAATCCCTTTGCAAATGATATAAAAAGTTTCACATTAGGTTTTAAGAAAACAACTGTTGATTTGGTCTCAGATTTAGTAAAATTAGGGTGGAAAGGATCAGAATTTAGTGTTAAAAGTGCATTTAATTATGGTAAAAGAATACAACGAGAAGCACAAAAAGGTAATTTTGTTCTTGATGATGATTTAAAGAAAGTAATTACACCAATATTTAGAGGGGCAAAAACTGCAGTACAAAAAACTAATGCAGCAATCAAATTTACTAAAAAAGAACCTTTAGCTGCAGCAATTATTGTAGCAACTGCTATAGGATCAGGTATATCAGTAGTTGGTAATACTGGGAAAAATATTACAAAACTTACTGTTCAAACATATAAATCAAATCCTGCTGATTTTTTTGGACAAGCAGCAGGTTTATTACTAGGTGGGGAAGTATTAAAAGGTATAGGTATAGGAGTTTCAAAAGTATCAAATAGTAAAGTATTAAAAAGTGTATTACATTCTCAAAAATTTTCAAGTAATAAGTTTGTCGTGAAAACAGATTTAGTCACAGGTATATCAAAAATTAGTGGAAATACTAAAGGAACATTTTTGAATGGAAAAAAGTTTACAACAAAGTATAGAATAACTGTCAATAGTAAAACTAAAAAAGTTACAGGACAATTAAGAACAACTTCAGGAAAAAAAACTATAGTTGAACAAGTAAATTTAATTGATAAACCTGGATTTTATTTAAATCCGAAGACTGGTGCTAAAGTTCCAAAGATATTAGCAGGAATTAAATCGAGAAGGATCACATTAAAACAAACAACCTTAACTCCTTTAAAAGGTACAGAAAGAACATTCATTCAAAATGGTGTAGTTGCATCAACTAAAGATGCTGATTTCACATCTATAATCACTAGAATTATTAACAATCATAAAAAAATATCAATTAGAACTGGAACAATTAGATTATCTTCAGCTACTCAAAATGAAATCACTAAAATTAAAAATTTCGCAACTCAATTTACTAAACAAGTTGGTAAAGTTAAAAGAACTACTCAATCTAAACCATTGACTAAAACTGAAATAACTAGATTGAAAAACTTTATTGAGACAGTTGGAGTTGAGAATTTAAAAGGATTGGATAGAAGAATTAAAATTGCTAAAGTGTTAGGAGTTAGGAAAACATCACAATTATTAAAACCATTAGAAAGGATTGTTGATAAATTAGGACAAGTGAAAAAAATAACAATCACTAAAGGAAAGGCAACATTTAAAGGTGAAATAATTAAAGTAAATAAAGTTAAAAGAAGATTTAAATTAAACATTAAAACTAGAAAACTAAGTGATTTAAGAAAAAGTAAGAAAGCTTCAATATCATTAATACAAAATAATCAATTAGAATTATTAAATAAACAAGGAAAAAGTTTGAGAATTAAACAAATTATTGAAATTCCAGCATTACAATCAAGTTTTCCATTAACTATTCCAAGACTTGAAAAGTTAAGAATATTAGGGAAGTCAACTATTTTATTAAGAAATTTAGGATTATTACAAAAATTATCTAGTGTTTTGAAACCTACTGTTGCCACTATTAAACAAACAAATAAAATAATATTAGCAGTTAAACAGGATATAGTTCTAATAAATAAAGTTATTCAAACTGCACAAGTTAAAAATTTACCTAAAGTTGCAACAATATTAAAAACAATATCTATTTCGAGAACAGTACCAAAAGTTCAAAATAAAGCAGTTATCCCTAAAATTGTTAAAGGTAGCCCTGCTAAAGTTGTTAAAATACCTACAATCGGATTATCTATTAAATCTTTGCCAAAAGGAGGATTAAGAAAAGGATATATTATCAAAGTAAAGAAAGAAAATAGAATATTATCTCAAAGTCAAAAAACATTACCATTGAAGAGAGCAACTAATTTAGCGAGAGAGATAACAGATGGTTCAAAAGGAAGATACCCACTTGGAGCAAGTTATGATTTAATTCCAAAAGGAAAAACTGCAATTAAAGACGTTAAGAAATTAGTTCTTGAAAATAAGTTTAGAGCGAAGAAATCAAAGAAACCGACTAAAGTGTTAAGGTCTGTGGAAAAGAAGAAGTTTAGGGCTGACACACCCCAAGAAAAGAGAGCATTATCTAAACTGAAGAAGTCAAAGATAAAGCGTAAGACTCCGAAAAAGGGCAAAGTTAATAAACCTAAAAAGAAGAAGTAATATATGGCAACAGAAAATTATTTAGTTACTATGAAAGAGTTGAGTAAAGATTACATCTCTTTACGAAAAGAATTAGGAAATAATTTAACAAATTTCACATTTGATGATTATTGTAAACATTATTTCACATTTTTAGAGTCTGAAGAAGCAGATCAATATACTAGTGAAGAAGATTTTGATGAAGAAGAAGAAGAACAAGATTAATTTTTAATTAATCCATAATGTTTTAACATTTTGTCAGCATATGTTGCACATAAAATATATAACCATATTACACACACAATTCTAGATAACGTATTACCATGCCATAATGCATAACTAAATCCTATTAATACTCCTATAAAGAGAAAACGTCTAACTTTGAATATTATTAATTCCTTATCCATTATTATATATTAGATGTGTATATTTATATAATTTGTGTATAATAACGTAGGATGTGAGAAGTATTTATATAGTTAAGAGTCCATATTATATTTACCAAATCAAAATGGCTTTAGATGTTAGATTCAAAAACTTGATTGCAGTAGTTGCGGTCTTAGGTCTCTTAATCGCCGGAGTTATTGGTTATTACTTCACTGTTACAGTTGGAGCAATTGCTTTAGGTACAGTAGCTAACGTTGGTCAATCCTCAGCCTTAAATTTAAGTGTTGGAATGACTGCAGTTATTACTGGTACTGAAACAGCTTTCGCTTCAAATGTTACAACAGCAAACGCAGTAGTACCAATTGCTTTCTCATTAGTGAGTTTACTTGCGATCATGATGATTTTCAATTTTAATCCATTATCCTCAAAGGGTAGTGGAGGAAAGTCAGTACAATAAGTAACTGACTTCATGGGTTAAAACTTTAACCCTTTTTACAAATATTCATAAATTTATTTCTCTTATTATTAATTATGATAATAAAAATCGTTATTGTTGTGGAACACATATATTCTAATCATAAACTTTATAAACTTTAAGAACCATATATTTCTCAATGGGAACATCTAAACAAGATAACTATGCTGACGAAGTAGAAGATGAATTATATGATGAAGATTCTGAAACTATTGAAAGTAACGAAATTGAAGAAGAAGATGATGATGGAATCATTAAAGGAAATGGAAATGAATCAGTTAGAGAATCATCATTACTAGATAGAGTTTTTAATACTGAGGACTTATTATATGATTTAGAAAAAACTATGCGAGGATTCACTAAAATTGATGGTAAATGGGTTTATAGTGGGCGACCTCTAGCAAGAAGTGTATTCATTTCTAGAACTATTAATTCTTTACGTAGTATTATTTCTTCTGAGTTTATTATTTCTAGTAAAACTACTGAAGAAATTAATTTCATTTTATTAGAAAAAGCTAAGGAGATTACATTCTCAGTATATGATGAACCATCTATTGATGAAGAAGATGTAGAAGGTATTTTAAATATTCACGATCACGCATTACAAATGTTTATGGGGATTGTTGAAGGTGGAAGAGGAAATTCAACATTAAGACAAATTAGTGCTAATATATTCCATAAAGAAGAAGGTATGGGTGTTAAAAAAGATGGTGTTGGGATTGGTTGGGATGGAAACAACTTAATTAAAATTGGAGGAAAACTAAATAATTAAAAATGGTAGAAGTAAAAGAATCACATTTTAAAGTAATTACACAATTATTATTCATTTTAGATGATATTTTTGATGATTGTATTGCTAGTGAAGGTGTACCTAAAATGAAAATGGTACAATATAAACTAGGGAAGACAAGTTTAAAGAAATTATTTAAACAAATGGGAGTTATAAAAAAATGAAATTATTCGGAAAAAATAAAAATAAAAATTCTACAGTTAAGACTGATGAAGAAAAAAAGACAGATGGTATTAAAAAGGAAGTTTACAGAGTTGTATTAAAAGAAAAACTTGGAGATACTACTAGAACTATCAAGACTTTTGACGCTAAAAGATTTATTGATATAGATAATCATGTAGTATTATTAACTAATGAAAAACTTAAATTTATGGAGATTTTCCCTGAAGAGGTTAAAGATTTCACAGATTATGATAAAGAAAAAATTAAGGCTAAGTTAGATAAATTAAAAGTTTCTATGCAATCAGAACTAGAAGATGATACTGAACTTAATGAAAAAGATATTGAATATGAAATCATAAAATTAGAAGCTATTAAGAGGAGTTTTCTTTATAGTAAAGGTTCTTACATTTCATTCGCTGAAGATGGACAACCTTACTTTACATTTTTAAGAGAAGGATCAAGTTTTCACGCTTTTAGATGGGATGCAAACACTAAAACTATTTATACTCCGAGTGACAATAAAAAGAAATCTGCTATTTTGAGCCTTAGAAATAAAGAAACTAAATACGGACCTAAAAATATTGTGGAAACTATTACAATTATTTTATTATTAGTAGGATTAGTTTTAACATTAGGAAATTTATGGGGAGGATTAAAGATATATCAATCTTACGATGAATCAAAGATTGCAGCTTTAGAATTGAAAGGAGCAACAACTTTAGAATTTTGTAGTGATATTATGTTATCAAACGCTAAATTAATCCAGGGAATCACACAAGATTTAAGTGAAGAATACTTTACTAAAAACGTGACAAATATTGAAATCCCTGATTATTTAATCGCAAGATAAATAATAATTAATTCTTATTTTTTTCGATACATTTATAAAATTTGAAATCAGTATTTATGTATTATGGTTCTAACAGCACAAGAAATTCTGGATATTACGAACGCATATGATGTAAAAATATTCTTATTATGTATCATTACAATTTATTGTATTAGTGCTATTTATTGGTCTTTTAAAATTGAAGGTGATAAAATATCTAAACAGATATTTAAATATTTAGTTTTAAGAATTCCACCATGTATATATTTATTTTTTTTACCATTATATAGTATTTTCTTATTTAATTCAGTATCAGTTGAAGTAATCCTAATACCTTTATTTTTCGCATACACTATTGTATCAACTATATTTTTATTAAGTTGGATTTCATTAGGTACGGAATTTGTATTAAAGTTATTTGGAGTTGAATGGAAAACCAAACGAGAGTTTGATTTAAATAAAAATAATGATTAAAAAATGAAATCACAACAAAAATATATCTCAAATAAATTAATCATAATGATTAATAAAATTCAAAAGGAGGAGCAAATGAAAGAAAATATAAAAAAAGGAAGAAAAGCTAGAGCTATTACTTTCATTGAAGCTTCAAACATTCTAGCAAGAGGTGTTCAATAAAATGAAAAGTAAAAAAGGAGATATGAATTTCATATTTGCTACAATTGTAGTATTAATATTCTTTGGATTTTTTTATTTAATGATAGCTAATTTTATGTTTGAGGTTGGAGATAGTCATATTATGCCAACAATTGAAAATATTTCTTTACAATATGCACAATCTGCAAATTTAAGTAATATAACTACTACATTGATCACAGATGCTAGAACTAATTACACTACTTCAGCACAAGCTGTACCTTATGATTTATTTTTTTTTATTGCTATATTTACAATCTTTATTGGGAATGTATTCACAAGTTTTAAAACAAGAAAATTTGGGTATATTTCATTTTTTGGTTTTGTAAGTGTAGGAATAATGTTTGTTTTAGCTTTAGTAACAATCTTAGAACAAGTAAGAACATGGCTAATGAATAATATATTCTTTGCAATCTTTGGAGTTCCATCTTTAAGTACTCCTTTTATTGATTGGTTTAA
>Ga0114918_10003846_pt1 | contig 13122 bp, 14 predicted proteins | sample LantaG_FD_87015 | JGI IMG/M metagenome (GOLD analysis project Ga0114918, IMG submission 87015) | Deep subsurface microbial communities from Baltic Sea to uncover new lineages of life (NeLLi) - Landsort_02402 metaG | ecosystem: Environmental > Aquatic > Marine > Oceanic > Sediment | place...
AGCGTTCCTACTCTGATTCTATTTAGGGATGGGGAAGAGATGTGGCGCTGGGAGGCGGGCATTGATATGAAGCTCCACACCCACCACCTTGATATCCAAGACGCAATAAATCGTTTCTAATGGCAAAAGTACAGACAGCAACAAGCTACGTTAGCAAAAGCAAAAAGAGAGGCAAGAACTCAAAGAAGGCATCATGCAACAAGGCCAGCAAGAATTATACAAAACCATACAAGGGGCAAGGTCGATGAAAATATCTGAAAACTTCACGCTTGAAGAGCTCGTTAAAAGCGACACGGCAAAGAGGCTTGGAATTGAAAATATGCCAACGCCAGAGCAGTTGGAGAATCTTATTGAGTTATGCCACAAGGTCCTACAGCCATTGCGAGATGAGATTGGACCCATTCATATATCAAGCGGACTTCGCGTTCCAGCTCTCAACAAGGCCATTGGAGGAAGCAAAACATCACAGCACTGCGCGATTAATGGGGCGGCAGCAGACATAAGCATAAAGGACAATAAAAAGGCTTTTGATTACATTAAGGACAATCTAATATTTGACCAGCTTATATGGGAGTTTGGCAATGAGAAGCAGCCAGACTGGGTGCATGTTAGCTACCACTACGGAAAAAACCGCGGACAGATTCTGCGCGCTGTTAAGAAGAACGGGAAAACAACCTATATCAACTATAAATGAAATGCCTATACATCCCGCTTTTGCTCATCCTTATACTTTCTGGGTGCTCAGCAGAATGGCACCTATCAAAGGCCGTAACGAAAGACCCGTCGATATTAAGCACGAAGACGATGACTGTCATGGACACGGTTGTTGTCGAGCCGATTGCTGTCAGGGATACGGTCATCATATCGCAGGTGGACACGGTGGAGATAATAAAGGACAAGTTCCGAGTGAAGATTATGCGGAGCTACGACACCCTTATAATAGATGGAGGCTGTGATGCTGACACCATCATTAGGACTGTAAGCATAGAGGTTCCAGTAGTTGAGTATAGGGAGAATGACGCATTCTTTGATAAGATATATGAGACATCATTCTATATTTTAATTATAGGAATTACGGTTTTGACAATCAGAAGCGCAATCAGAAAACATCTTGGGTAATGAAAGAGGCAGCAAAATATTACGCAACCCACCCGGAGGCAAAAAAGAAAAAGGCGGAGTACGACAAGGAGTACGGCAAGAAGACCATAAAGGACCGCGTTGCAAGAAATGCGGCGCGTCGTGCAATGGTAAAGGCGGGAAGGGCAAAGAAGGGCGACGGAAAAGATGTAGACCACAAGAACGGTAACCCCACTGACAACCGCAAGTCTAACCTGAGTGTCGTGTCTAGAAGTAAAAACAGGGCTAAGAAGTAATTTATTATCTTTGTTGTCTAACAAAAAAAGAGATGGCCAAAATTAGTTCATATCCCACGGTTGCACCACAGGGCTCAGATATTTTAGTCGGAACAGACGGCAGTGATTCTAACGCTACCAAGAACTTTACCGCACAAAGCGTTGCTGACCTTTATCAAGTAGGCTCCCTGGGCTCGGCTCCGGCTCAAGCAGCCCCCACAACGGTTTTAATCGTGTATACGAATGGAGACCCGTCAAACATCCTCGGTGAACCAGACAATTGGGTTGAGATAAACATTGAAGGAACGACTTATAAGTTTCCTGCATATCTTTAATTGAATTAAATAATGGACATTCGTAAAGTATCCGTTGGCGCGGATTACAAGTCTAGCGCTATGCATTACATTGTCGACCAAGAAGTCCTTGGCGGCTCTTACAAAATTCACCTTATCCAGCAGGACAAGGAGAATGGTCACATAAAAATTTGGGTAGAAAGCGGCGATGAAATTTTTCTTTGGAAAGAGTTCAATGCCAATATGCCCGTTTCTATAGAGTATAACATCAATTTCTAAACATCATGAGCAAGAACCTCGACAGCTGGATTTCACAACTTGAAGACGCACCTCAACCTTCCGCGTGTAGCATTGACAATCCAGATTGTGAAGGCTGTGGCTCATGAAGTCACCACGCTCCTTTATTGTTAGGCCGTTGAGTGGCCGCCGATATGACAACATTAAAAATATCGGTGGCATGGAGTTCATTGTGAGCTCATCAAAAGAAGACCACAAGGTATCTAACCGATTTGCAGAAGTCGTTGAAACACCCTCTGGATACGAAGGGCCAATTAAAAAAGGAGATACGCTTGTCGTGCACCACAACGTATTTAAGTTCTACAACGATATGCGCGGCCGCGAGAGAAGCAGCCACAACTTCGTTAAGGACGATATGTTTCTGGTGGCAGATGAGCAGTTCTTCTTATTTAACGATGGCGTCAGGTGGAGAACAACCGGAAAGTATTGCTTTGTTAAGCCGTCCCCAGTAAAAGACTATTATATTACTAAGCCCGGCTCTGAGGAGCCATTGGTTGGCACCATACGGTATAGCACATCGATACTAATGGAGCATGGGGTATCGGAGGGGGATGAGGTTGCATTTACTCCGGATAGCGAGTATAAGTTTAATATAGACGGAAAAAAACTATATAGGGTAAATAGCAATAACATTTGTATCTTGCTATAATGGACACCAGTGAAATCAAATTACAAATCATAAAGGCCGGAGAAAGAGCCGTTAGGGAGCTTATAAAGGTTGCGCAGGAAGATATTATCAAGCCAGACCCGGAAGACGAGCTGGCTGCCGACAGGCTGAAAAATGCTGCCGCTACCAAAAAGCTTGCCATCTTTGATGCGTTTGAGATTCTGTCACGCATAGAGGCGGAGCGAGCAGCGCTCGACGCGCCGGCCGAAGAATCTAAATCCAAAGGTGGCTTTGCAGAACGAAGAGCAAAATAAATTATATCACCTCATCTATGATGCGGTCCCAGAGAATGTCTTAAAGAAAAAAAACAAGACAAAGAGCTGGGCGTATGGCTATGATGAGAAGTATGATATTGTTGTTATATCCAGAGATGGGACTATAGGCGACATATATAATATAAGTGGATTGCTTGTTGCGCTTCCTTCGGAGCCAGAGAAGATTTACGCCAGGGGCAAAAAAGAGCACGAGCAGTATTGGCAACCATTTGATTATCCCAGTGAGCTACAGAAGATAAAATCCATATTCGCTTGGCACGATAAACCGTCTGAGTTTAAAAATAGATGGGTAGACTATATCGAGAAGGAGTTTGACAGAAGGGAAGTTGGTTTCTGGTTCATGAATGATGGACTGCCGACTTACATTACAGGCTCTCACTACATGTACTTGCAGTGGACAAAGATTGACGTTGGCCTTCCAGACTTCCGAGAAGCCAACAGAATATTCTTTATATTTTGGGAGGCATGCCGCGCCGACTCCCGCTCGTTCGGAATGTGTTATTTGAAAATACGACGCTCTGGCTTTTCATTTATGGGCTCATCCGAGACGGTCAACATAGCCACTATGGCTAAAGACGCCCGCATTGGGATATTATCTAAGACGGGTGCTGACGCCAAGAAAATGTTCACGGATAAGGTGGTACCCATTAACAGTAACCTCCCCTTCTTCTTTAAGCCTATTATGGATGGTATGGACAAGCCGAAGACGGAGCTTGCATACCGAGTCCCAGCATCTAAGATTACTAAGAAGAACATGTCCAACACGGAGGCGGACGACGTAGAGGGGCTGGACACTACTATCGACTGGAAGAACACGGCAGACAACAGCTATGACGGAGAGAAGCTGCAATTGCTCGTGCATGACGAGAGCGGAAAGTGGATGAAGCCGGACAATATCTTGAACAACTGGCGAGTAACGAAGACTTGTTTGCGGCTGGGTTCAAAAGTTATTGGAAAGTGCATGATGGGCTCAACATCCAACGCGCTTGACAAGGGTGGAGACAACTTCAAAAAGTTGTACTACGACTCTGATGTTACAAAGCGGGGCGCCAACGGGCAGACCAAAAGCGGACTGTATTCTTTATTTATCCCTATGGAGTGGAACTTTGAAGGATACATTGACAGATATGGCATGCCCGTGTTAACCACGCCAGAGGCTCCAGTTGCAGGGATAGATGGACTACAGATTAAGATTGGCGCAATCGATTATTGGAACAATGAAGTTTCATCATTAAAATCTGATTCAGACGCGCTCAATGAATTTTACAGGCAGTTTCCAAGAACCGAGTCCCACGCATTCAGGGACGAGAGCAAGGCTTCTATATTTAATCTGACTAAAATATATCAGCAGATTGACTACAATGATAGCATTATAACCGAGCACTTCATAACCAGGGGCTCCTTTCACTGGATGAATGGAGAAAGAGACACAAAGGTTGTGTGGACGCCGGATAAAAACGGAAGATTCAAGGTTACATGGCTACCACCCAGGCATCTGCAAAATAACACAGTCACAAGGAACGGAACCAAATACCCTGGAAATGAGCACATTGGCTCGTTTGGATGTGACTCGTATGACATCTCCGGCGTGGTGGGTGGTGGCGGCTCAAATGGGGCGCTGCACGGCATGACTAAATTTCACATGGACGAAGCTCCAACTAATCATTTTTTCTTAGAGTATGTAGCTAGACCGCAGACCGCAGAAATATTTTTTGAAGATGTTCTGATGGCCTGTGTTTTTTATGGCATGCCCGTTTTAGCTGAAAACAACAAGCCGAGACTCCTGTATCATTTTAAGAACAGGGGATACAGAGGCTTTAGTATGAACCGACCCGACAAGCATTTGGCTAAACTTTCAAAGACCGAAAGAGAACTTGGAGGCATTCCGAACACTAGCGAAGACGTAAAGCAGTCTCACGCATCAGCAATTGAGACATATATTGAGAAGCACGTTGGCGTAGATATGGAAGGAACATATAGAGATGCTGAGGACATGGGGGAGATGTATTTTACGAGAACACTTGAGGACTGGGCTCGATTTGATATTAACAACCGAACCAAGTTTGACGCCACTATTAGCTCTGGATTGGCCATCATGGCCAACCAAAAGCACATGTATCTACCTGAACAAAAGCAATCAAAAATAAGCGTTAACTTTGCTAGATATAATAATCGCGGTTCACGAAGCGAACTATTACAGTAAATGAAAGAGGTAAATATAAACATCTCTCCTACTGGATTTCCAAGTCAATTTGTTTCCGACGCGGAGAAGGCCACTGATGAGTTCGGTCTTCAGATTGGACAAGCGATTCAATATGAGTGGTTCCGAAAGGACGGGAACACCAGCCGATATTATTCACAGCTCAGAGACTTCATGAGACTGCGGCTCTACGCCCGCGGCGAACAGTCCATTGCAAAGTACAAGAATGAGCTCGCTATAGATGGCGACCTGAGCTATTTGAATCTGGACTGGACACCCGTACCCATACTTCCTAAGTTTGTGGATATTGTTGTTAATGGGATGTCTGATAGACTGTTCACCGTTAAGGCATATGCACAAGACGCCATCTCTGCTGAAAAGAGAAACCAATACCAAGATATGGTAGAGGGCGACATGGTGGCTAAGGATGTCTTGACAAAGATGTCTGAATCTTTTGGAATTGACCCATTCCAGGTCAACCCTATGGAACTGCCCAGAGACGAGGACGAGCTAAAGCTTCACATGCAGCTAAAGTACAAGCCAGCAATTGAGATTGCTGAGGAGGAGGCTGTTAACACAGTTCTTGACGAAAATCACTATAATGATATTCGAAAGAGAGTTGACTACGACCTTACGGTCCTAGGGATTGGAATGACAAAACAAGAGTTCCTTCCTGGAGATGGAATTAAAATTAGCTATGTAGACCCAGCAAACGTGGTATATAGCTACACCGAGGACCCACATTTTAAAGACTGCTTCTACTGGGGTGAGATTAAAACTCTTCCCATTACTGAGCTACTAAAGATAGACCCAACACTCACCAACGAAGACTTGGACACCATTTCAAAGTACAGTCAAACATGGTATGACTACTTTAATGTTGCTCAATTCTACGACAACGACATCTTCTATCGCGACAGCGCAACGCTCTTGTATTTTAACTACAAGACAACTAAGAAGTTTGTCTATAAAAAGAAGGAACTAGAAGACGGCGGAACTCGCGTCATTGAAAAAGATGACACCTTTAACCCCCCATCAGAAATGATGGAGGAGGGAAGGTTCAGCAAGGTGGAAAAAACCATCGATGTATGGTACGAGGGCGTAATGGTGATGGGAACAAACATCGTACTCAAGTGGGAAATGATGGAGAACATGGTCCGTCCAAAGTCTGCATCTCAACATGCAATGCCCAACTATGTAGCCGTTGCGCCTAGAATGTATAAGGGTAGCATCGAGTCTTTAGTTCGTAGAATGATTCCATTCGCTGACTTGATTCAGATTACTCATCTTAAGCTACAGCAGGTTATATCTCGCATGGTCCCGGATGGCGTATTTATTGACGCAGACGGACTAAGTGAAGTAGACTTGGGAACTGGCTCGGCATATAATCCAGAGGATGCTCTTCGCTTGTATTTCCAAACGGGTTCGGTTATTGGCCGGTCCTATACACAAGACGGAGAATTTAATAATGCTCGTGTTCCAATTCAGCAACTAACCAGCAACTCTGGACAGTCTAAGATGGCTGCGCTTATTGGGAACTACAATCACTACATGGATATGCTTCGTGCAGTAACCGGACTGAATGAAGCTCGCGATGGCTCAACGCCAGACCCCAATGCATTGGTTGGCGTACAGAAGCTTGCGGCACTCAACTCAAACACGGCGACAAGACACATTCTGGAGAGTAGTCTATATTTGACTCGCACACTTGCGGAAGCGCTCGCGTTGCGCATATCTGACATATTAGAATACTCTCAGTTCAAGGAAGAGTTTGTTAATCAGATTGGAAAGTATAATGTATCTATTCTTGACCAAATTAAGGACTTGTACATTTATGACTTTGGCATCTTTATTGAGGTTTCTCCGGACGAGGAGCAAAAGGCTCAGCTAGAGGCCAACATACAGATGGCATTATCTAAAGGGGACATTAACCTTGAAGATGCCATTGACATCAGAGAGATTAAAAATCTTAAGATGGCCAACCAGCTGCTGAAGGTCAAGCGCAAACAGAAGATGGAGCAAGACCAGTTGATGGCTATGCAGCAGCAACAGGCTCAGGCTCAGCTTCAAATGCAATCACAACAGATGGCTTCGGAATCAGCGCTTCAGAAGATTCAAGCCGAAACCCAGGGCAAGATGCAAATCAAGCAGGCAGAGGTGGCGTTTGAGATTGAGAAGATGCGCAACGAGGCCGAGCTTAAGCGTTCATTGATGGCCGAGGAATTCCAGTATCAAATGAGCCTAAAGGGCGTATCGGAATCCGCACTTAAAGAGCGTGAGGGAGAAAGAGAAAAGGCAAAGGCTAAGCGAATAAGCCAGCAAAACACAGAACAATCTAAGCTTATAGAGCAGCGAAAGAATAACCTACCGCCCGTAAACTTTGAGTCGAATGAAGACTCGCTGGACGGATTTGACTTTGCTGAATTCGAGCCCAGATGAGACTATATTTTTTATCATAACTTTGTGTAATTAAATTAAATCTATGGAAATCAAGGTAAAAGAGCTTGGTTCGGTGGAAGCCAAATCAGTTCAACAGATAGAAGGGGAGTTGCTTGCTAAACACGAGGAGTCCCTTTCTGAAACAAAAGAAGCTCCCGAACCCGTTCAGGAGTCAGTACTAGAGGATAAAGCGCCCTCATCGCTTAATGAGGAAGACGTTCTTTCGTTTATTAAAAATCGCTACGATAAGCAGATTAACTCTATGGATGAACTCTTTAGTGCCAGAGAAGAGGCCTCTGAGTTGCCAGAAGACGTTGCTGCTTATATGAAGTATAAAAAAGAAACGGGTCGCGGAATCAAAGACTTCATTAAACTCAATGAAGACATTGATGAGAGCAACCCGCAAAGTCTTTTAGCTCAGTACTATGCGCAGACAGAGTCTGACTTAGACTCGGAAGACATCCAGTTCATGATTGATGAGCGTTTCTCATTTGATGAGGACTTGGATGACGAATCTGATGTCAAGCGCAAAAAGCTGTTTATGAAGAAAGAGCTTGCAAAAGCTAAGAAGTTCTTCGAGGAAGAACGGGAGAAGTATCGTGCGCCACTTGAGTCAAGTGGTATGGCGGTTTCTACCGAGGACCAAGAGGCTTCTAAAGCTTACAAGGAATATATGGCACAGGCTCAAAGTGTCCAAGAGGAGAACCAGAAACGGTACGAATGGTTTCAGCAGAAGACTAGCGAGGTTTTCGGTGACGGATTCAAAGGTTTTGAATTTGCGGTCAACGATAAGACTCTTGTTTATTCTCCAGCCGAAGCTGCGGAACTCAAGAAATCTCAGTCTGACATTATGAACTTTATTGGTAAGTTCGCTAATGAAGACGGATTGATTGAGGACGCCAAAGGATATCATAAGGCACTGGCCGTCGCAATGAATCCCGAACGATTTGCTAAGTTCTTTTACGAACAAGGCATGTCGGCTGCTGTTGATGATGTGACAAGAAAGTCTAAGAACATTAACATGGACATTAGACAATCGCCTCAAAACATTAGCAAAGGTGGGATGAATGTGAAATCATTGAGCAACGACTCCGGTCGTGGTCTCAAAATTCGTTCAAACAAATAATAACACTTAACCCCGCAAAATAAAATGGCTGGTTCAGTACAAGCGGTTCCCGGGTTCGATTTACAACCCAGTTCCGAACAGGTGGCATTGTCCACCAACTACATCACGAACTTTGATTTCTTGAATCAATACCTTCCCGATACCTACGAGAAGGAGTTCGAGCGCTATGGTAACCGTACCGTAGCATCTTTCTTGCGCATGGTTGGAGCAGAGATGCCCTCTAACTCTGACCTTATCAAGTGGGCCGAGCAAGGTCGCTTGCACACGAAGTACACTAACGTTACTTCTGCTGCTGCTGCTGCTGCCGACACCGCTACGTTGACTATCAACGACACTCTGGTTCCAGGTTCTGGAGCTATCGCTATCCGCGTTGGACAAACCATCATGGTATCTGCTAATGCAGGCGCCGCTACCTTGTACAACAAGGCTATCGTTACTGCTGTAAACACTACTGCTGGCACGATTGACGTTGCTTACTATGAGGCAGGCGGTCAGACTTTTGGTTCTGCCGTTGTTTGTAGCTTGTTTATCTACGGTTCTGAATTTAAGAAGGGTACCGCAGGTATGGACGGTTCTTTGGAGGCTGACGATGTCATCTTCGAGAACAGCCCCATCATCATCAAGGACAAGTATGCTGTTTCTGGTTCCGACATGGCTCAGATTGGCTGGGTTGAGGTTACCACTGAGAATGGCGCTACTGGTTACTTGTGGTACTTGAAGTCTGAGCACGAGACTCGCTTGCGCTTTGAAGACTACTTGGAGACAGCTATGGTTGAAGCGGTTCCCGCTGAGGTTGGTTCTGGTGCTGCCGCTGGTGCTGGCGTTACCTACAAAGGTTCTGAAGGCGTATTCTACGTTGTAAACAGCCGTGGTAACGTTTGGTCTGGTGGTAACCCATCTACCTTGTCTGAATTCGACTCTATCGTAGAGCGCTTGGACAAGCAGGGTTCTATTCAGGAGAACGTAATCTTTTTGGACCGTCAGTTCGGTTTCGACATTGACGATATGTTGGCTGCTCAAAACTCTTATGGTGTTGGCGGTACTTCATACGGTTTGTTCGACAACGACATGGACATGGCTTTGAACCTCGGCTTCAAAGGCTTTACTCGCGGTTACGACTTCTATAAGACTGACTGGAAATATTTGAACGACCCCACTATGCGCGGTGGTATCAATGCCGGTAAGATTAATGGTATGTTGGTTCCCGCTGGTTCTACCACGGTATATGACCAAATCTTGGGTAAGAACGCTAAGCGTCCTTTCTTGCACGTTCGTTACCGTGCTTCCGAGACTGAAGACCGTCGTTACAAGACTTGGGTTACTGGTTCTGCTGGTGGCGCTGCTACCTCTAGCTTGGATGCTATGGAAGTTCACTTCCTTTCTGAGCGTGCAGTTTGTACCCTTGGTGCTAACAACTTCTTCATCTTCGAAGACTAATCAGAAGCTGATTAAACAACGGGGGGAGGGTAACTCCTCCCCCTTTTTTTAACTATAATTATATCACATCAAATGGAACAGTTCATTCCTACCGGGGATAAGATGTATATCTTAAACCGAAAGAGCGCTCCGCTATCTTTTATGTTAGCATCTAGAAACTCCCGTCGCAAGCCATTGCTTTATTTTGACGGACAATCAAACAGAGCATTACGATATGCTCGCAACCAACGAAGCCCTTTTGAAGACGAGCAGGATGGCAATGCCATTCTTGAGCCCATCGTGTTTGAAGACGGCTTCTTATTCGTTCCTAAGACGAATCCAGTATTACAACATTTTCTTTCATTGCACCCCGGATATGGAAACATCTTCGAGGAGGTTAATAATGAGCGTGACGCTCAAGAGGAAGTTGAAAACCTAAACGCTGAGGTTGACGCGCTTATTGCTGCTCGCTCTTTGGACATTGAAATGCTTGAGAACATCTGTCGAGTGATGCTCGGGAGCAAGGTGGATACCATGACGACCGCTGAACTTAAGCGCGATGTGTTGGTATATGCTAAGAAGAACCCAATGCAGTTCTTGGAGATGCTTAACGACCCCATGCTGGAGCTCCAGAGTAAGGTTGCTAAGTTCTTTAGTGAGGGCATCTTGCGCACGCGCAATAACAATAAAGATGTATACTTCAATTTGCCAAACAATAAGAGCCGCATGCTAGCTGTTCCTTACGGTGAGTCATATACTTATATTGTATCGTCCTACCTACAGAGCGACGAGGGCATTGAGACCTTGAAGCTTTTAGAGAAGCACTTGGAATAATAGTTGCATTACAAGTAGAGAGGGGGCCGCAAAAACGCGGCCTCTTTTTTTTGGCTATCTTTGTGAAAATGTTTCGAGATGATAAACTCAGTAAGGAATACTGTACTATCGGTAATAAATAAAAACAACTACGGATACATATCCCCATCCGACTTCAACCTGTTCGCAAAGCAGGCGCAGTTGGATATATTTGAAGATTACTTTTATAAGTTTAACTATCAAGTAAATAAGGAAAACGCCAGGCAGTCCGGCACAGGCCTTGCCGATATCCGCAAGCAATACGACGAAGTCATTTCCACCTTTTCAACCAATGCCACATTGGTTAATGCCGGTGGAAACTCATATGCGGTTCCATCCGATTATTATCTGCTCAATGTAATTCAATACAATCCCAATGGGACTGAAATTGAGAAGATTGCAGAGAGTAAAATCAGGAACCTTACGGCATCAACATTAATGGCTCCAACGGCCGCATTCCCGCTATATGTACACAGGGGGAATGTTCTTGATGTGTATCCCACCACCATCACTGGAGTATCTGATGTAGATGCATTCTACATAAGGCACCCGAAGGACCCCAAATGGACATACTTCACGCTATCTGGAGGGGAGCCTGTATTTGATGAAACAGCCCTTGACTATCAAGACTTTGAGTTGCCAGACGCAGACGAACCAACGCTTGTGATGAAGATATTACAATATGCTGGAATCTCTATTCGCGAGGGCGATGTGTATCAGGCAGCAAACGCTGAGGACCAGCAAGAAAACGTAGCAGAAAAATAAGACATGGCATACCTAACGCAGTATCAATACTATGAGAATGGAGGCGTTTCTCCCGAGGACGCCAATTGGGGCTCGTATCAGTATACCAGCCTGTCTGACATCGTGAACAACTTTATGTTGATTTATTCTGGCAACAACGAGCTTGTCAATAATATCAGCAGATATCAGGTGTTGTTCTACGCCAAGCGAGCCATTCAGGAGCTTAACTATGATGCATTTAAGGAAATCAAGGCACTGGAGCTAAGCGTAGACAGTCAGCTTCGTTTTGTCCTTCCGGACGATTATGTGAACTGGGTTCGCATATCTATGTACAAGGATGGCTTTATCTTCCCATTGACGGAGAATATTCAGTTGAACACCGCTAAGGCGTATCTTCAGGATGGCTCAGGCAGAATATTGTTTGATGAGTCTGGCAATATACTGAAGCCGGAGTTCTCTAACCTGGACTATGATAGAATTACCAAGCAGCAAAAAAGCATCTATCTGAACGAGAACAACCCAATGTTTGACGGGCAGCAGGGATGGAACTACGACGGCGCATGGTTCTTTGAATATGGCATAGGAGCCCGCTACGGGCTTAACACGGAGACAGCTAATGCCAACCCTACCTTCCGAATAGATAAGAAGGCAGGCGTCATTAATTTCAGCTCTGGAATGGAGGACAAGATATGCCTGCTCGAGTACGTCTCTGACGGCATGGAGGGCGGAGACGTGTCTCTCATTAGTGTCAACAAATTATTCGAGGAGTATGTGTATGCGTATATCAAATACTCTATCCTATCCAACAAGCTAGGAACGCAGGAGTATATTGTGAATCGTTCACGCAAGGAGAAGACAGCGCTGTGGCGCAACGCTAAGATTAGAATGAGCAACATTCACCCCGGACGCCTATTGATGAATATGCGCGGTCAGGACAAGTGGCTTAAGTAACATGGATATACAGAACAACTTTATTAAAGGTCGCATGAATAAGAGCCTTGACGAAAGGCTCATACCCCCAGGCGAATATGTTGATGCGCTCAATATAGAAGTAAGTTCTATTGAGGGCACGAACATTGGTTCTGTCAAAAACATAAAGGGCAACACCCAGAAGACTACTATTAAGTACAACGGCTCTCCCATAAGCAGCTCCGCTGTATGCTTGGGGGCTGTTGAGAATGGGGCCACTGCTACCATCTACTGGTTTGTTCACTCTCCTGTAGATGGCGTTGATATGATTGTATCATACAACGAGAACATCGATGCCCTTACATACCATGTGGTATCAACGAGTGTGCTGAACTTTGATGCTCTCAATCTAATTACTGGCGTAAACTTAATTGACGACTTACTGCTTTGGACTGATAACAGAAATCAGCCAAGGAAGATTAACGTCAATCGCTCATATCCGCAGCCCATCGCTGGCGTTGACCAGATTACGGAGGCAGACATTGCATTGAT
>Ga0114918_10003847_pt1 | contig 13121 bp, 17 predicted proteins | sample LantaG_FD_87015 | JGI IMG/M metagenome (GOLD analysis project Ga0114918, IMG submission 87015) | Deep subsurface microbial communities from Baltic Sea to uncover new lineages of life (NeLLi) - Landsort_02402 metaG | ecosystem: Environmental > Aquatic > Marine > Oceanic > Sediment | place...
CTTCCAGAAATTGAATCATTAGATCCACAAGCAAACGAAGATGATGTGCCAGAGGTTCAGAATCCAATTACGAGGCGTGGTGACATTTGGCTACTAGGTAATCACCGCGTCATGTGCGGAGATAGCACTATGATTGATGATGTTGATAAGTTAATGAATGGTGAAAAAGCTGATATGGTTTTTACTGATCCACCGTATAACGTAGGCTTTAAGGGGCAAGGGCTTAACAATACAACTTCTGGCGGCAAAAAGGTATTGAATCACAAGGGTGCAAACACTAAGCATGAGCTTATAAAAAATGACTGCATGGCTAAAGACGAGTTTTATGACTTTATGACTTCTGTGTTAACTAATATAAAAATGCTAAATCCAAAAGCGTGGTATTTCTCGTTTTGCGACTTAAAATTAGAGGAAATCTTTAACCCCCTGAGAGACGCTGGCTTTGACTGGAAAAACATAATAATATGGATGAAAAATCAAGCGTCATTAAACGGCAAAGATTATAAATCTCGATATGAGCCTATTGTTTATGGTTGTGATAGCGGTGCTTTTTACGGGGAAAGGTATAAGCAAGAAGATATCTGGGAGTTCCAGAGAACACTTAAAAATGATTTACACCCAACAATGAAGCCAGTACCACTAATAGAAAATGCTATAAACAACTCGAGTAAGAATGGCGATTTAATAATAGATTTCTTTCTGGGAAGTGGATCAACGCTAATTGCATCAGAGAAAACAGGTAGAAAATGCTACGGTATCGAATTATCAGAAAAATACTGTGACGTAATCATTAACCGATATATGAATTACACTGGTAGAAGCGACGTTACATTAGAATCTACAGGACAAACTTACGAAGAATTACTTAAAGAAAGGGTTGCTGAGAAATGACAAAAGAATACGATGCAGCAAATGCACCCTTTTCATGGGATAAATTAGATGGTTTATTAGCTTATAAATCTTCATTGATTGTTTGTGCAGAAATACTAGAAACAACTGATACTACCATTAAAAACCATATCAAGAAAAGGCATAATTTAACATTCACTGAATATGCAGAAAGAAAGTTGTCCAGAACAAAAGTTAAGTTAGTGCAGAAAGCAATTGAGCAAGCTACATCAGGCAATACTGTAATGCTTATATTTTGTTTGAAAAACCTTTGCAAGTGGGCGGATAAGTCAGAATCTGAAATTGATATGAAGGGTGTTGTAATAAACATCGACAAAGATGATTCAGAGCTTTAAAAAAACTATAGTGCAAATAAAATCTGTGAAACTTCTAGCTTCCAAAGCTAAGCATATAATGCTGTATGGTGGTTCTAGGTCTGGTAAAACTTTTATTATAGTATTCGCCATTATAGTCAGGGCATGCAAGGTTAAGTCTAGGCATGTGATGCTTAGGCAAACATTTAACTCGATTAAAACTTCCATATGGCTTGATACGCTTATTAAGGTTATGGCCATAGCATTTCCAAGCTTGACCTACTCAATGAATAAAACAGATTATTTTATACAATTGCCAAATGGTTCTGAGATATGGATAGCAGGCCTTGATGATGATAAAAGAGTAGAGAAGATATTAGGTAAGGAATTTAGCACAATATTTTTCAATGAGTGTTCACAATTATCTTATGCATCCGTTCAAGTAGCACTCACCAGATTGGCAGAAAAGAATAGCTTAGTTAAAAAAGCTTATTATGATCAGAACCCTCCAAAGAAGTCGCATTGGAGTTATTGGTTATTTGAGAAAGGAGTAGATCCTGAGTCAGACGAGGCAATAGAAGATAGGGATAATTACGCATCAATGTTAATGAATCCTAAAGACAACATCGAGAACATAGACGAGGATTATTTAAAGACATTAGAAAAGATGCCTGAGAAGTTTAGAAATAGATTCTTATTAGGGTTATATGATGATGAGGGTGAGGGCAACGCTTATTATGCATTTAATAGAGAAAGACATGTTGAGATTGTTAAGTCATTAGATGGCACTAAGTTTATAGGTATGGATTTTAACGTAAACCCAATGACTGCGTTAATATGTCAGATAGCAGATGATACGGTAAGAGTTATAGATGAGGTATATTTAGAAAATAGTGACACTGCTAGGATGTGTACTGAGTTAAAAAGGAGGGGTTATTCTGGGCTTAAGGTTATACCTGATAGTACTGGCGGGAATAGAAAAACCTCTGGAATAACAGATTTTCAAACACTAAAAGAGAATGGATTTCAAGTAATGAATACATATAACCCTTTGCAATCAGACAGGGTTAACAACGTGAATAGACTTTTCACAAATAATCAAATTATAATTGATAATAAATGCAAGAAGCTTATAGGCGATTTAGAAAAAGTAACATGGAAGGATAATAAGCTCGATCAAAAGGGTGCTAATAGTCACTTGACACATATTAGCGATTGCCTTGGTTATGTATGTTGGAAGTTAATGCCATTTGTTAAATTAGACTTAACGCCAAGGACAGGGAGAAGGTAGTGGAGCAAAACTTATTAAACTTAGAATACAGAAAAAGAATTATTGCCGAAATTAAGGGTGATGAAAATGTTCAGAGAAAGATATCAAGCTACAAAAAACAGAACATGCAAAATGATAATTTCTATCAGTATGTTAAGGAGTATCTCGAGGGGAAATTAGACTACGACACAGTTAAGGAAATGCATATATTTGCTAACATTAATCTTCAGAGAAGAGTTTCTAAAGCTGAAAGTTCAATTTATAAAAAAGAGCCGATGCGAGATTTTTTCATAGGCGACAAAGAGTCAGAAGATATTGAGTTAATATATGAAGATATGGATGTTAATACTTGTCTTAAAAGAGCTAACGAAGCTTATAAGTATCAAGATCAATGCTGCATTCAAATCTACCCAGAAGAAAATAAACTAAAGCCCAGGGTTTTATTACCACACCATTATGACGTTATACCAAGCCATAAAGATCCAGAGAAAGCATTTGCATACATTATAAGTAATTTCGACAACACAACTAGAGATAAGATTAGGCGTGATGATAATTCAACAGGTTTTTCTCAAGGTGATAAATATAGAGATATGACTAATCAAGCCATAGCTGATTATGATGATCCTAAACTTAAGCATGAGAGATATTATGTTTGGACGGATGAGCTTAATTTTGTAATGAATGGAAGGGGTGAAATCTTAGATAAAGAAACACAACAGGTATTAGAATCATTTATTGATAATGATCCCAATATTATGTCACCACTTGCAGAGTTTGGATGTTTACCTTTCGTTGACATATCTAAGGCCAAGGATTTTGAATACTGGGTGAGATCAGGCGATTCCCTTTATGATGCAACTATAATGTATAACGTCATTCTAACAAGTGAATACCAAACTGTAGAAATGCAAGGGCATGCACAGCCGTATTATAAAGGTGATGCTGAACATATGCCTGAGAATATTAGAGTAGGTGTTGATAAGATGATCTTCATTCCAGTCAATCCCAACAATGAAGTTAGTTCTGAATTTGGATTTGCTAATACTGGTGCAGATCTAGGTGGCGTAAGAGAGTTTAGAGAATCTTTTCTGTCAGCATTCCTTTCTAGCAGGGGTTTAGATACTTCTATTATTAGTGGAAGCCCTACTACATCAACAGCATCAAGCGGTATTGAAAAGCTACTACAAATGATTGAGAAATTTGAAGCATCACAAGAAGACTTTTCTATGTTTGCTAAAGTTGAGAATAGAATGCTTGAGATTATATCATGCTGGATTGCATCATACAGAGGTGAAAGATTTAATGGTGAGTTGCTTTTAAGTGACATTTACCAAGTACAATTTAGTGATCCAAGCGATGTAACACTGTCATTAGAATATGCTAAGCCAGAAATTATTAAAACAGATATGGAACTGCTAGACATCGCTCAGAAAGAAATTGAGATGGGTTTAAGTTCAAGAGTACATGCTCTTATGGAATATCGAAATTTAACAATGGAACAAGCTGTCAAGCGCATAAAAGAAATAGACCAACTTGAGTTAGGGAGTGACTTAAATGACGGGAATATTCAAGCCAAAGTACTCGAAGAGTGAGGTATCCCAGAGGTTTAATCTAAAAGAACTTCTAGGCTACGAACCTAGCGATAGACAGAAGGAATTATTCTTTGAACTTGCCGCTGACAAGATGGTTGAAAGAACTACGTCTGGCAAAGATATCGATGGCAAAAAATTCACTAAATATACAAAAGGTTATGCTGCATTTAAAGGTGTATCCCAAAGCTCTGTTGATCTAACTCTGAGTGGCGATATGTTGTCTAGTTTTGAAGAATCACAATCACAAAAGAATGTAGTTAAGATTAAAATTGCGGAAGGTACTGAAACCCTCAAAGCATATAATCACAATGTAGGCGATACATTGCCGACTAGAACTTTCTTTGGTTTTAAAGAAGAAAAAGATATTTCTAGAGTGTTAAGAGATGTGGATAGAATTAAAGAGTCCGAAGTAAGCACACCTTCCCTTACCGATCTCGCTGCACTTAGACAAGCAATAAATGAAGAAATAAATTTAGGATTTCAGGGTTTAGATGGCGACAATTAAAGTTAAAGGGACAAAGGAATTGGCGAAGAGACTTAATAGGGACTTGAATATTAAGCTTAATAAACTGTTTAGAGATAAGAATTTGAGAAGTGAGATAGGTGTTATTGTTGTGGCCGATATAAAGAAGAATGTTGAATTTGGAGCACCCTCAAGCTCGACATTAAAGTGGAGAAAAACATACGACAAGTTAAATAAGACTGACTCTGCTTATGACAGAAATAAGATTAAGGCGGTTTTTACTGGTGAACTACTAGCTGATTTAGGAAAGAATGTTTTAGGGAATACTACTGATAAGACATTTGTAATTGGTAATTCTGACAAGTTACACAAGAAATATAGAGGGAAAAGTGGTCTTATAGGTAAAAAGGTTAGTTTCTCAAAAATAGCTGAGTATTTAGTCAATGATCTTAAGTATGATTTTTTAAAATTGAGTGATGAGGGTAGAGACAAAATATTAAGTTTAGTTAGAGACAGAATATTTAAATTGCTATCATAATTAGCAAATATTGACAACATAGACAAAGGAATGGAAAATGAGTGAAGAGACTACATCAGCTCCAGTGGAGCAGCCAGAAAACACCAGTGGCGTTAATGGTAAAGAGCAAAAAGATTTTGTTGCTTACGAGAGTTTTCAAAAAGCTTTAAACGAAAAGAAGACCGCGCAATCTAAGTTAAGTGAGTACGAAAAAGAACTACAGACACTTAGAGAAGAAAAATTGCAGCGAGAAGGTAAAACCGAAGAGCTAGTTGACACTTATCGTAAACAGATTCTAGAGCTTAACGAGAGTATGAGTAAAAAAGAAAAAACTTATGCTTGGAATACATTAACTGGTGAAATCAAGCGCGAAGCACTTAAATTGGGCTGCGTAGATCCAGATAAATTAATTAGGCTTATGGATGACGAAGACTTGCGCTCAATCAATGTAGGTGAGGATTTTACTATTGATAAGAATTCTCTAACTCAAGTTATTGAGAAGAATAAGAAGGACAACTTCTTTCTTTTCAATTCAAGTAATAAAATAGCTTCTGCTGGGGTGCCAAGTAAAACAGCTCCTAATGCAAAAGAAAAAACAGAACAAGACATCTTTGAAGATTATATCAAGGGTCTTAAATAACAGGAGAATAAAATGGTTGAAAATGTAACTTCCGCTTCAAACACTGGACAAGATTCAATCGCGTCTATTGTTCAAGTTAAACTAAGAAAAAGCTCAATTCTTTCTAGCATCTTTACAGATGTTACAAGTTTTGCAATGGAAGGTGATAAGTCTATCTCTTTCCCACGCTGGACAAATGCTTTTAGTGTACAGAAATTATCTGGATCACAAAAAGGTGACGATCAAGAAGCATTGTTTGATCTTGATCAATTAAATCTAAATCAAGAAGCTCACATCCAATGGGTTATTAAGAAATTTGATCAAGCTCGTGCTAAAGTTCAAATCCTTCAACAAGCAATTGGAGAAGCAACTGTTCAACACGGATTAGGTCTTGATGCAGACATTTATGCTGCATTTGATGCTTCTATCGATTCAGGGAATGTTCTAACTCCAGCTGCACTAAGCCAGTCAACAATTGTTGATATGATTACAGCTGCAAATGTTGCTAGAATTCCTAAGATGGATAGATCTTTCATCTTTTCCAATGCGGAATATGGAAATCTTTTAAAGATCGACGGTTTTGTTGACGCTTCTAAGTCTAACTTAGACATCGTGAGAAATGGCCAGATCGGTACTCTTTATGGGATTCCAGTATTTGAATCAGACGAGGTTGCGGCCGGTAATAGTTATCTTGTTCATAAAGCTGCTCTTTGTTACGGTTTTGGTTCTATGCCATCTGTTGAAGACCAAAAAGCTATCGAGTACGGGACTGGTTCACGTAGATGGGTTATGGATCAACTTTATGGTGTTAAGGCTTTAAACTCAGGTTTATTAGCTATTAAATTACCATCGGCTTAATAAAGGCTTAATGATATGGCACTATTTACTGGAAGTTCATTGATTGTACCAAAAAGTATTAGTGCCACTTCAAGAATGGGATTAGAAAGAAAGATACAATTATTAAATGCTAAAGATGGCATGGAATATAAGTTTATTAATTTCTATTTCGATTCTAAAAGTAATGAGCATGTAGGGTGGTATTACACCCAAATAAACGAAAGTGAACTTATTTTAACGGAGAATAAAAATGCCAAAACTACAAAATGAAAAACAATTGGCCAGATTTGATTATGACTTTTCAATTTCTGGTGGGGCTGTTAGTGCAATTGCATTAACTCCAAACATTACCGCTTTGTCTGCAGGGATGATTATCACTGATATATATATCTATGTAGAAGAGGCTCTTACTTCTGATGGTTCTGCTACTGTTACACTTGGTAACACAGATATTGACGGTTTTTTTGCAGACATCTTTGCTCTTGCTGGTTCTGATAACGCTGTTATTAGAGTTGGAGAAGTAGCTGGTGCATTAATGTGGGACGATACTAACGATCACATGCTTGCTTATAGAGTTGGTTCTGATTTAGATTTGAATCTAAGTGTTGGGACAGCAGCTCTTACCGCTGGGAAACTACAAGTTTATGTAGAATTCTTAGCACCAGTTTAGTTTTAAATTTGATTTGCTAAGAAGGGTAAGCTTAAAACTTACCCTTTGATTAAGGGATTATGCCGCAATCAGACGCTATTAAAGATAGAGAATTTAACAAGTTTATAGGCTTAGAGGATTCTAGAAGTGCAGTTCTCACCTATTCTGTTAACCCTGTTCAAATTAATATTGATGGTGGTTTAAATTATCTTGGTGAATATGACAACGCCACAAATTATGTTTTAGGTGATGTTGTAACATATGAAGGCTCTAGTTACGTATCTCTCGTTAATAACTTAGATGTACTACCGACAGAAAATACATGGCAAATAATCGCAGAGAAAGGTGAACAAGGTGAGCAAGGTGAGCAAGGCCCAGCTGGTGATGATGCTCCCACAATACACTCAGGTCTTACGCTTGATGATGGGACTAACCCACATGGTACAACTTCAAGTGATGTTGGATTGGGAAATGTCGATAACACAAGCGATTTAGATAAACCTATTTCAACGTTGCAGCAAGATGCTCTTGATTTGAAATATGATAATAGCAATCCTAATGGATTTGAGACACCTAGTGAGCTTGATATAAGAGATACTAACAATAGAGATAGAAGTAATCATACTGGTACTCAGTTAGCTAATACTATTTCTGATTTTGATAATTCGGTTACTTCATCTACTCATGCTAATTTAACCAATAATCCACATGCAGTTACCAAAGCTCAAGTAGGGTTAAGCAACGTTGATAATACAAGTGATATTAATAAACCGATTTCAACACTACAGCAAGATGCACTTAATTTAAAGAAAGATATTTTCGACCCTCAGTTTATGTCAGAGTTCTTTGATGATTTTATTATGGGTATCAAAACTAACTTAGGTTGGACTCTCACTCAGGCAGGTTCGGGGGCAGGGGCAAGCAATACTACAACCGATGGCTCAAACGCATCTCAAAAAGCGGTCGGGGTACTTCATCTTGATACTGGAGGAACTGCCACAGGTCGAACAGTGGTGAGCAGACAGACGGGTGCTTTTGCTCTTGGTTATTTTGAAATAGATCAAAGATGGAGGTTTAGGCTTGGCGCAATAAGTAGCGGTGTGGATAGATACGTTATTTATGTAGGCATCCATGATCTAACAGGAAACGGTGCTCCTGTTGACGGAGTTTATTTTGTTTACTCTGACTCATTTGGGCCTAACTGGCTTTGCATAACTCGCAGCAACAACACTCAAACCACAATTGATTCGGGTGTGGCAGTAGATAACGGGTACAACAGATTTAAAATTATTGTTAATAGTTCAGGGACAGAAGCTCAATTTTTTATCAATGAAGTGTTGGTTGCTACAAGTACAACCAATATCCCAAACACCTCAGCAAGGTTAAGCGGCATTGCTTTGAATCTTAAAAAAATTATCGGTACAGCGCAGAGTAGCGTCTACATTGATTACTATTATCACAAGATCACTATTCCTGGGGGTAGGGATTGATTAAATTTAAAATAGTCCTTAGTGACAAAACAATAGAGTTCACCACAGAAGAAGAGGCATTGTCGTTTAAGCAAGCCAACAATCTTTCTGAAGAGATCGAAAGCTTTGAGGAAGTGATTGCGGAAAACTTATACGTCCCAGAGCAAGTAACTCCTCGCCAATTTCGTCAAGCCTTAGTCTTGAGTGGAATATCAATGCAGCAGATCGAGGATGTTATTAACTCACAACCCGAGCCGATGAAATCTCTTGCTATGATTGAGTGGGAATATTCCACAGCATTTTTAAGAAGTAATCAAATGGTAAATCAACTTGCTCCAGCTTTAAATTTTACTCAAGAAATGCTTGATGATCTTTGGATATTGGCGGCAACACTATGAATATAACAATAGCTTTTGTAATTTTGTTAGTTTTAATTATTGCAATTTTTGATTTCTGGATTATTGCAAAGAAAGGTAAGTATGAATCTATTTCGGCTCATATTATAAGAGCATCACATAAATATCCGTCAATCCCATTTTTAATTGGCTTTGTATGTGGCCATTTATTTTGGTCGATGAATACATTAGATTGGAGTATGCCATGATTTTTCTAAACTGCGTGAAAGAAGAGATTGTACAAGTTGGTGACAAGACTAGAATAGACGTATCTAGGTCATTTGTTAGCGGTACAGGCATAACCGACATTTTAATAAAGCCAGAGGCCAGTGAGTCATTTATAAGTGTTTATAATGCAGATCAGTCAAAATGGTTCTTAGATTGGTCTTACTCCTTAGATGAATCTAAAACCATCAGTGTTCAGGCCACGGACGGATTGGACACTGTTACTCAAACATTCAGCATTAAAGTAATTTCAGTAGAAGATGATAATTTATATTCCACAGATTCACAAATATTTCAGATCGAAAATGAATTAAAAAGATACATTCCAATAGGCAGAAACTCATACAATAATGTTCATAGAGAAGCACAGTCAAGAATAGTAAACTATCTAGACCGCAAAAGAATATGGAATTATGACGGGACAGCTTATACTAAAGATCAGTTAAATCTAACTGGAGAGCTTAGTAAGTGGTCACTGTATGAAGCTATTTTAATTATCTACAATGACTTATTTATAAGTGTTGGTGATAAGTTTGCTGAAAAGATAAACGAATATAAGGCACTGCGAAACTACGAAAGAGATCGTGGGGCCATAAGAATAGATAAGGATAACAGTGCAACAATAGATGGTGGCAGTGAAATACAAGACCTTAAATCATTCAGGTTGATACTTAGATGATAGCCGAGATAAGATCATATATTCGATCAGGCGTTAAATCAATAGACAGCGATTTAATTGAGAATACCAGTGCATTTTATGATCAAGACATAGGTGAGACTCTCATAGGGAGGTCATTTCAAATCGAAATTAATAACATTAACAATACATCGAGAACGGAATTCACAGAGGACAATTTAAGTGTTGTGGTTAGCATATTTGGCTTTGGATATGTAAACGAGTTAGCAGAGTATGATGAGTTACTAGACAAGGCGATATGTATTAGAGACTATATTACTAATATAAAAAACTTTAGCGGTGTTGAAACAATTGTTAACGTCATTTCAGATAGTATAAATGTAGAACAATTGCCAACGGACAACAACGGATTTAAGATAAATATAAACTTAACGCTCTCACAGGCGTATTCTAGGGGGTAAACATGGCTCTTTGTACTAGTGCTAGTTCAACAGACCAAAGACTTGAAGCAATGAAATGGTACTTCGGTAAAAGACATTGCAGAACTATAACCTTTATTAATGACACTGCTGGTGATCAAGATGGCCAATATTTTGATTTGAATGTTTTTTCATCTTCTTATGTAGAGACCAAATATGTAATTCTAATTTCGGATGGGTCTACTACTACTGCACCTGTACCGAGCGGAAGCACATTAATAACAGTAACGTACACTTCTGGTGATACTGCTGCTGTTATCGCAGGTCTTTTTGTGACAGCATTGGCGGCGGTTGATGTTAGACTTGAAGCGACAGGTGGTGCAGTAGAAGTTCAAAACTCTTTTGTTGGTGCCGTAACAGCGGAAGTTAATACAAATGCAGCAGATTTAACTTTTGAGATTGGTGCAATTGGTTTCGGTGGTTATATTGGCCAGACAGGTGAATCAGAGTTAACTACTACTGTCGAGGTTGTTCAATTACTTGACGATGCTCAAGGTACAGTTATTCAAGATGAAATCATCACTGGTTATTCTGCTGAAATTACAATTCCATTGAGAGAAATGACTACTGTTAGATGGCAGGATCTTATTGGCTCTGTTACTGGTAATAATGTCACAATCAATACAAAAGAAATTACTGGGTTTGGTACAGCGAAACTTTACAATTCTATGTTTACTTATAGTGGTAGACTTGTGGGACATCCAGTTAGAAATATTGATTCAAACATTGCAGAGGATATTTGCATGTTAAACACTGCACCTAAAATGAACAGTATTAATTTTTCTGGTGGCTCTGTGCAAGAGGCTGAATTTCTATTTACTTCTTATAAGGATGCAAGCGCACCGACTACTATTAACTTACTAGCTCGTGGCGATCATTCAGAATTTTAATAAAGGATAGTTAATGCTAGAATTTAATAAAGAGGTTGTTCAATTTAAGCTAAATGAAGAAATTCATGAAGTTAAAAAGCCTAATAATTTAGAGATTAAAAACTACACTGATGGTTTGTCTAAATGCAAAGATGGCGATGAGAGAGAAGAACTATTAAAATCTTTTTTGGAGAGTCTTGGATTAAGAAAAGATATTTATGATCTTCTTTTACCAGCTCAATTAAATCTAGTTTTAAAGGAAATATACAGCTCTGAAAAAAACTAACTAGCGAGGATGTCTGGGTTTTTGATCTTATGAGGTTCTACCCCTCACTAAGTGAAAAAGATATTCTCGCTATGACACCACAGAAAAGTAAGTTGTATATACAGGCCATGGAAAGGCTAAAAGCAAGGGAGAGATTGTATTTAATGGATGCTTTACAATACCCTACTATGCAACATAGAGACAAAAAAACAAAACACAAGCAAGTATATAAAGCTGCTTACCCAGAGAATTTTGATTCCAGAATAGTAAAAACTACTGACTTGGAGTTATTCTAATGGCCGATAAAATAATCATTGAATTAGATTTACAGACTGGTGATGTTAAAAAAGCTGGTGATAAATTAAGCTCTGATACGGCAAAGATAGGTCAAAAAGCTGGCGCATCTTTTGGGAAATCATTTAATAATTCTGCAGAGGGTGCCTTTGATGGTTTCAAGAAAAACTTTGCCACAATTCTAGCTGGTGTAGTTGCATTCAAAGCATTGGCATCAACATTTGACACTGTTATAAATGCATCAAGAGTTCAAGAAGATGCAATAAATTCACTTAACAGTTCACTAATAGCATCCACAAATTCATCATTAAATGCAAGTCAAGGCATACAAGATTTTGCCAGCGAATTGCAAGCAGCGAGTAGATTTGGCGATGAGGTTATCTTACAAAATGCAGCATTAATTCAATCTCTTGGTAATTTGGATGAGCAAGGATTAAAGAGGGCCACAAAAGCATCTGCTGATCTTGCCACGGCTTTAAGAATTGATCTTGCCAGCGCTGCAACGCTAGTTGGTAAGGCTGCCGCTGGTGAAGTTGGATCTTTTAGCAGATATGGTTTAGTAATTAAAAAAGGTGCCGACAATGCAGAAACTTTTGCTAGAACGCTAGATGCTGTAGAAAAGAAATTTGGTGGCGCAGCCGAGAGAGATGTTAAGGGTTATTCTGCTGCTGTCGATCAAAACTCTAACGCATTTGGTGATTTGCTAGAAGAGATTGGTGCTTTTATAACTAAAAACCCAGTCTTTGTAAGTGCCGTAAAAGAATCAACTAAGTTTATACAGGAATTTGGAGAAGGTCTTAAAGGTATCAGAACTCTTGTTGGCTTTACGGATGAGCCTGTTACTGAACTTGGAAAACTTGATGAGGCAATCGCTAAAAATGTAGACAAGCAGCAGATGCTACAAAACAGTTTAGCAGATTTAAAAGATGGTAGTTTTTTTGGATTTGTCAGTGTAGGCGACAAAAAGACTATAGAGAATTTAATACCTAGAATCGCATCACTAGACGAAGAAATAAAGAAACAAATTGCTACTAGAAAAGAATTATTGCTCGTACAAAAAGATTCCTCAGATGGTGACATAGATGCATTAGAGAAACAAAAAACTGCGATGCAATTGTTTTCAGAGGCAAAGATAAACAATGAAGCTGTAATTCGAGAGCAAGAACGTCTAAGATTTGTTGCACTAGATGAGCTTAGAGCAAGAGATATAATAACTCAGACAGAATATAATATTCAAAAAGCCACCATAGAGCAAGAGAGTGCTAATCAATTAATAGAAATAGAAAGAAATAAAAGAGACGCAATTATCGAGCTTAATAATGACGTAATAGCATCA
>Ga0114918_10003848_pt1 | contig 13120 bp, 28 predicted proteins | sample LantaG_FD_87015 | JGI IMG/M metagenome (GOLD analysis project Ga0114918, IMG submission 87015) | Deep subsurface microbial communities from Baltic Sea to uncover new lineages of life (NeLLi) - Landsort_02402 metaG | ecosystem: Environmental > Aquatic > Marine > Oceanic > Sediment | place...
AATAATAGTTTGGCAAATAAGAAACTACCTCAAATATTAGCTACTTGTGAGCATAAGACTGGATTACAATATAAACGATGTCCTGCTGCCAGTTGGTGTGTAAATAAAAAAGAGTGTACTAGATTAGTCAAAATGTGGAATGATGATAACATTGTAATTACTGTTTGAAAGGAGAATTATGAACAATTCTAAATTTAGGGTAAAGTTAAATGAGATGCTTGTTGCATCTGATTGTACTACTATTAAAGAAATGCTTGAAAAGGATGTTACTCTTGGGATGACTAATAATAAAATGGCTGAAAAATATGATTGTTCACCATCGTCTATTATTCGGCAATTACGTATTTTTGGATTATACCGCAGAAATTTAAAATCATTTGACGTTATTGCTAAAGAAAAAGGTTATACAGGGATCACTCAATTTTTACAGCGTAATCAATGTAAGACAAAAAAGGTTGCATCAGATAAATTGGGGTGTAGTTTAACTACTATTTATAATTTGTATAAAAAATGGGCTGAAAAGAAAGGTAACACAAATGTCGGATAAAAAAGATGCTAGTGATATTATAGTTGTAGAAAGGGCGGAGAACCTAGCTCCTAAAGAGGTAATAAGTGTTGAGGACGCTAATGAGTTGCGAACAAAGGTTGTCGACGCTATAGACGAGATAAATGGTGCGTATATTTATTTTGCAGAGCAATTATTTCTTGTTTATACCAGTAAAGTCGGTAAAAACGATTTATGGACTTTGTGGGGGTATGATGGATTTAAAGAATATGCATCCCAGGAACTCGGAATGAAGAAATCAAAAGCCTATCATTTTATGCAGATATGGGCAGAATTGCGTGTAAAATTAAATATGTCAAGGGATGACATCGCTGAATTAGAGTGGACCAGGGCTAGAGAGTTAGCAGCATTATCTCGTTCAGGCTTAATGACCGATGATAATAGCAGTAAATGGCTGGAACTAGCTAGAAATGCGTCTGTTGCTGATTTATCTCAAACTGTTAAACGAGTTAAACGTGAGCATAGGGAAGGTGCTCAGGAGATACGGGTGTCTATACCTGCGATGGAACAGTCTGATGAAAATGCTCTTTCTATATTGGATTACGGTAATAAATCTATTCCTATTACAGTGGGTGAAGATGGGCAGATATTACCTGTAGATACTGACGTTGGTATTCCAGAGGATGGTAGTAGTGAATTAGTATTAGATTTAAGTAATTCAGATTCCCCTAAAACAGAGAAGTTTTTTAGAGTTAATGTGAATCTTGTAGAAGATCAATATGATAACTATTTAACTGCTATTAAATTAGCTAAAGCAATGGCTGAATCCGATAAAACAGGACATTTATTAGACCTTATATGTAGTTCTTTCATAGCGGGTCACGGTGATTTGATTAAGGGTGACCGTGTTCAAGTGTTACAATCATTATCTGGTATGCTTGAATCAACTTTTGATATGGATGTAATATTTATTGATAAACGGACAGGTGAGACATTAGTGGGTGACCATTTAGTTAATGAGGATTAATTTTTTTTTGAAAGGTGATATTATGAATAAATTTAATGTGTCAGATGGTGTTGGTTATTTATTAGCTTCAAAAGAGCTTATTATTAAGATTTCGGGTAAGCCTTTGGCATGGAAAGCTGACATTGCTATTAAAGATGAGGGTGAGTATACGGGGGTAGTTGTGACTCCTAAAAGGACTTCTTTGAGTAAAGAACAAGCTGAGAAGCAAGCAAACATTCTTATTGCTTTTTGCAAAGATAAGATAAATAAGAAAAAAAAGGCGTTTGATGCAAAAAAGAATAGTTATAAAGACGATGATTTATATTTTGAACGTTTTGAGAATGCATGATTAGTTACCACATGTGTGGGAAAGGAGTGATTATGGCTAGGGCAAAAAAGTTATTAAGAACAAATGTATTTATACCTTTTTTTGGGGAATGTATGATAGAAGTAAAAGAGGATAGATTACGTCTCCACGATAGAAACACTGGCAGAATACATCATTGGTCATGGGAGCATTTATTATCAGAGTGTCAATGCATTCATTGTATGGCTGATAAAGAAGATAAAAGTAACATTTCAATAATTTAAAAGGAAACTAAAATGGGTGATTTAAAAATAGGTGATTATGTTGAAGTAACTGATGCTAATTCGTGGCTTAAAGATAAAAAAGGTTATGTTGTAATTGTAGATAAATCAAATCATGCTATTGTTAATTTTGAAAAAGTTTTAACTGGTTGGATAAGTGGACCTTCGGGGCGTGTTAAAGTACATACGCATAACTGTCAGGGAATGGTTAAATCTGCTACAGGCTATTTATTTAATGTCCGACAGTTATCATTAGCTAAATTTTAAAAAAAATAAAATTTTGTCATTTTTATCTTGACAAATACATTATTACTGTTATACTGTCTTTATAAACAATCAAATGTAGATTGTAATTTCTGATTTTGAAAGAAAGGAAATGTAATGGAGAATAGTAAAGAAGTTCACGAATTATTATGTGGGTTGGCTAGAAAGTTTTCGGGCAAGAGCGATGCTTTTTACATGGAGAAAGATGATGTTTTTCAGGAAGCATATATGCGTGGAATGATGGTTATGGATAAATTTGATACTACTCGCGGTGTTAAATTATCTACTTTTCTGTATAAATGTATGAATCAACGGCTACTTAATATGCGTAATAAGATACTTAAAAAAGTGACTATATCTGTAGAAAGATTTAATGATGGTAATGATACATATGAGAATTATAATCCTGATAGCCTTGGTAATTCTCAGGATATGCTACCGCAATATACTGAAACACCACAAGATATTGCAATTAGAGAAGAAGAAATAACGTGGATGAAAGAAGTGATGTGCAAGCATAAATTATCCAGTAGAGATAGTGAAATTGTAGGTAGAGTTGTACTAAATGGTGAAAAATATGAATCTGTGGGTAAACCCTTCGGTTTGAGTAGACAAAGGACTCATCAAATAGTTCAAAAATTATTACAGTCATTAAGTTATAAAATGCGAGCAATAGCATGAATGAAGTTGAATGGTTCAGAATAACCTTACCTAATAAGATTTATCTTATTAAATGTCCTTATTGTGGTGATTCTTATGAGGTTTATGAGGATACTACAGTTAAAAAGTGTAATGGGTGTGGTTACGCTATACCCGTTGAAAAGTTTATCTGTAGTGAACGAGAAGAGCGAAACACTGAAAAAAAGGTGAAGCATATTTCTAATGAAGAGATAAAAAGTATTCCTGATTCCCAGAAAATATTGATGAAAGATGGTCAATTCATGCCTTTTATGGATAATTATAATTTACTAAACCCTATTATTAATCAACTAGCACCTGTTAAGAAACGTATGAAGACGAAATCCCCGTTTGTTGAGCGTTGTGAGGCATTTAATAAAGGAATGATGCAGTTTTTAGCGATCTGGGCTGTTATAATAGCTATATTATTTTTGTATATTACAATTTTTAAACCTTTTTAAGGAAAATACTATGGACGTAAATGTTAATGACATACTAGAAGATGATGTTTGCCCAAAATGTGGTAAGGGTATAATGAAAAAGGCACTGAATATAAATAAGATTATGAATGCTCTAGTAATTGTTAAAGAACAGGAAAACAATCTTGAGAGAGTAAAAAAAGAATCGGGGTATGATTTAATTATTCAACGGATAAATGGTATACTTAGTATTCTTTACGACGCTCGTTATTCCTTTAATGAAAATAGTCTTGAAATAGGCGCAGGGGTACTTAAAGGAACGTATGATATGATTAAAGGGAAGTATAAGACGTATTATGGTTGGCTTGATTTTCAATTCCCTATAAAATTACTATGCGCTGATAATCACCTTGAAGCCACTAAAGAATATAAGATTTCTTTGGATGAAATATTACAGACTGAACGTGAAAAAGAAAAGGCTGATAGAAAAAAGCTATTCATAGAAAAGGACGAAAAGAAAGAACGTGAGCAGTATGAAAGATTAAAAGTTAAATATGGGGGCATGTAATGACACACCCACATAGTTTAATATTCTGTGAATTACAGGGGAAACTATATAATGAAATGGGTATAAGACTAAATCAAGCGTTGATGGACGAGGTTTTTTGGAAAATGTATAGTCAGTTATGCCACGATATCTTATGGAAAATAAGAGGGATGAAATGAAATTAACACAAGAACAAATCAAGGATCAAATACGGAAAAAAGTGTCAAATAGTATGTACGATGAAATAGAAAGAAAACTACAGATTAAATTATGGCCTGAAACAGTTGCAGATCAACGAGAGGAGATATATCGTAAGATTCGATGGACATTAAGCACGCAATTTCGCCAAGAAATCTACTATAAAATATTGCGGCCTATTTGACAGGAATTTAGCCACAACACAAAACGGGAATGACTTATTTAGATGTATTGACTGTTTTAAAGCCGTAGATAATCACAAGAAATTAAAGGAGCAAAACAATGACGAATGAACCATCCGAAAAATTTAAACAAACTGCACAGGATGTTTTTGATATAGTGGATGATGAAAAAATGAAGAAAGAGGTAAGATATTACACCTTCAAGCTACTTATGAAGGATTTGACAACACAGGAGAAGCTGACTTATTGGTTTTGCTTTTTCATATCAGCGTTGTCGTTTATGCTCTGCTGGAATTATGTAGCTGCTGGTGTTTTTGATTTACCTAAACTATCTTACTGGCATGCTTTATGTGTGGAATATTTTGAACAATACCATCTATACGGCGAGACCAAGACAATAATTAGTCTAGCTAATTATAGACGGCATCGGAAAGATTAAAAATGAAATCACAATTAAAAGAGGGAACGACATTAGAAGACGTAGTAGCTGAAATATTGAGGGTAGAAGGTATGATCAGTGAGAAAGAAGATGAATATCAGGAGAAGGAAAAAGAATTGAAATCTTTAGGAGATGATATTGAACGTAATTATACGTATGAGAAAATGCTTTATAATGAACAATATCTTTTAAAAAATAAAGACACTATTGAAAAATTAGATAGTGAAGAAAAATTAAATAAAAAAGAGGATGAAAATAATAATATAAAATATTATATAGATGATCACTTTTATTTTATTGCTGAAGAAAATCAACCTGTTTTATATTTTTACATTAAACTAGATTATAAGTGTGATAGCTTTTATCTTTTGCCTATTATGCATAAGTGTTTTTCACGAAAGGTCTTGATGAATGAATGTTATGAGCTAGTTTCAATTATTAATAATAGTAAAATAGAGTTTGAAATCACTACATTTGACATTTTAACTAAAAGTATCTGTAAAATAACTACTAAGTTTTTAAAGGATAAAGGAATATTAATGGAGAGCTTCAAATGAGATATGAATTTTCAGTCTGTGATACCTGTAATATAGATGAATTTGAAGATGAAGAACGATGTAATAACTGTATAGATTCTGGTGATAATATTGGTTGGGAGTGTGATAAAGATTTTCGCTGTGAATTATGTAAACACTATAAAGCTTATCCTCCCTTCTGTGAAAAATGTGAATTTAATGAATATTTTGAGGAGAAAAAGCTATGAGTAAAAAAGAATGGTATTTGACTTCCCTAAAACTTAATAGGTCTGTTCTGGAAACACAACGGAAGGTAAAAACAACTTCTGCTAAAGATTTCCCTGACCGCAAATTATGGGCAGAGTTGAATTATAGTATGGACCAAGCTCGTTTAGCCATGAGGCAAATTTATGAAGCTGCTGGTAATGAATTCTTAGAGTCAGATGAGAAATAAGGAGAATGAAGAATGAAAATGACTAATCCAGAAAATTTACATTTTGTCAGTATCAAAAAAGGAAAAGATTTTACAGGAGCATCCTTGAGATATGGGAATACAAAGGCTTGTAGTTCCTTCTGCAAACATATTAAAAACGGGTGGTGCTATTTTTATGATGAAAAACTTATTGAAGTTAATCAGGATAAAGAATTATATCATCTTCGATGCTTAAATTGTATTGATAATGAAGTTTTCAGCACAGATGTACTGGTTTTACCAGTAATTAATCATTATAAGGAGAAAAGCAATGAGTAAAGAAATTTGGAAGTACAGGCTAGAGTGGGACTTAGAGATAATAACTTTTACTCTGCCAGTAGGAGCAAAACTATTAACTGCTGCGATTCAATACAAAAACCCTTCAATATGGTTTGAGATTGATACTGCTTCAACAGAAAAAGAAGAGAGAAGATTCCAGTTTATATTTACGGGCCTATGCTTCGATAAACCCAGAAAATATATAACTACTCTAATAAACGGGTCGTATGTTTTTCATCTTTATGAGATGATAAAGGAGCAAAACAATAACTAGCATAGCTAATTATAGGAGACACCAGAAAGATTAAAGATGCAAAAGAAAAAGAAGAAAAAGATTTATTTATATTGTCAGGAATGCGGTGAACCTCAAGAAATGCGGTTTTCTACACGTAGATGCTGTATTTGTGGTGGAACTGACTTTAGTGTAGATAAGGTGAGACGAGCTATAAAGTATAAAAAAACAGACAAGAAAGCAGTAAAAAAGTTATTAGGGAGATTTAGTTGAATGTTTAAGATTCAAGATCTATCATTACTTGAACGAGCACAAGTAGCTCCAAGAGATAAATATATAAATTGCCGTGAATGTCAGTATAAAAAAATATGTGGTGGATTTTATATTTATTCTGATTCTAGATGGTGTGACGGTGAATGTGAAAACTGCCGTGTATTATGTTGTCAACTAGAAGAAAGTTATAAGATTGCGGCAGATCTTAATGGGCTTAAATGGGACGATGTTAAATGGGATAAATGGGATTTTAGACCACCAGACTTTTTATGGACTGTTGGGGGTAAAGTAGGTAACATCAATGAGCCTGTGTACCTTATTCCTGTGGATTCTTTAATAAATAAAGTTAATGGCACTTGGGCAGGGACTATTAATTTACGTCAACGGTTTGCTATTCCAGAAAGTAGTAAGATAGGGATAACATTTGCGTTTAAAGATTGGTTATTAGATTTTTTACTATTAGATGAGGATATGACACATAAACAACTGGCAAAATATGATGTTGATTTTATATTACCTATAGATTATTCTGTATGGTATAATTACCCTAGAATGGATCAACTTATTCAAATGCGGCGTAAGATGTTATCTATGAAGCGATTGCAGGATATGGGGATTAAAAGTATTCCAGATATTACTTTGGATACTAAGCAAGATGCTCTGCGGTGGGCTGAATGGTTGAACAAAAATGAATGTAATATCTGTTTTTATTGTATGCAACGGGTAAAGGTCAGGAACTCTAAGCGGTGGAATAAAGGTATGAAGTATATTAAACTGTTAATAGAACTATGCCCAGACCTTCATTTTCTGTTTGCTGGTGTGAATACATCTAATATGAAGAAAGTGCATTCATTAGTCGGTGATAAATTTAGTGTTATTAGTAGTTCGGCTTGGGTGTTCGCAGAATTACGAATGGATATACTTACACGAGAGAAATTACGTGATTTAAATTATTCGACAATAAATACATTTAAAAGAAATATAAAAAAATTAAAAGATTTTAGAAAGATAACATGTAATGGGTAATATAGATTTTATAGAGTTAGCAAAAAAATATGCACCTGATAAATATTTTATGATGCTCCTTGAAAAAGGTGTTTATAAAGCTCATTGTTTAGGGATGTTAAGCGTATGGTTTAATAATATGAGTTATCCTGGTATTTGTTTGGATGTGATAACTGATAAAAAAGGAACGAATCATAGGCTATGTATCCCATATTGGGTTGGTGATTCGATATTGTCACCTATTGAGGGTGGTGATTCTTATGAAAAAGGAGATAAAGATGCTACATAAATGGCGTGAAATGGTTTTTGTTGAGATGGAAGGGATTTTAGTAGATAAATTAGATTACTGGATAGATATTATCCGTAATGAATGGCATATGGTTGTTGAAAAAATTGAATTACAAGATAGCGGATATTATATCTGTGGTATGGTTATAAAACAAGAGGAAACATTATTTGAGTTAGAATGTTATGTTCCTCCGATAAAGTTTACAGATACTGATAGTAATGAAATAATTATGAAAGGATTAGATAATGGTCAATAAGATAACAGGTAAAGATATTAAATTAATTTCTATAGATTTAATTGATCCACATCCTGATAACCCTAATAAACAGAGTGAGTTTGAGTTCGATCAATTATTGCGTGAAATAGAAGATGACGGTTTTGATGAAGCGATACTAGTTATAAATCATCCTGATAAAGAAGGTAGGTATATGATTGTTGCTGGAGAACACCGACACGCGGCTATGCGGGCGCTTGGTGAAGAGGATATACCTGTTATAGTAAAAGACTGGACTTTACGAGAAAGTCGTCTTAAAACGGTACGTAGGAACGTTATACACGGTAGTTTGAATAGAACGGCTTTTGGTGAGCTTATCAAAAAACTTAATGAGGAAGATGAGATTTCTATGTTGGACCTCCCTGACGAGTTAGCGCTGACTGAAAAAGAATTTAATAAATTAACAGCAGAGTTAAATCAACAGGAAGAACAGGAGATTAGTGATGGTACCGCGGCTGTTAATTCAGAAGAACACATAGTAGATAATATGGGATATGTATTAAATGAGATTTTATCTGAATATGGAGGTACTATCCCAGATGGTTATATTTTCTTTTTCTATGGTAATAAATTTCATTTAATGGTCATAGAGAATAAGGCTTTAGAGATGGTCGTTGAGAAGATGGTCAATTATACTAAGGCAACTCATTCAAGTATCACAGATTTTTTAGAATCGGCTATAAATAGAGAGTTAGACCGTTTAAAGCAAGAAAACCCTGAAGTATTTGAAGTTAAGAATGAAGATATGACTGTTGCTGATATTTTTGAGGAATGATTTATGTTTTGTCCTATACATCAAATAGAAATGCCTACTGAAATCACTAAGAATGGACTAATGTCTGTTTGTCCCGTGGTTGGCTGTAATATAATTGCTTTGAATGGTAAATTATCAAAAAGAGCCACTAAAGGTAATAAGAAATATCGTAAATTAGCACATAAAGTGTTTGATCGGTCATGGAGAACATCTTACGATAGGACTCTACTTTATCAGGAATTAGCTATTTTTATGGGTAAATCCATAGAACAAACTCATATAGGATTGTTTGGAATTGATGAATGTAAAAAAGTAATAAAATTTAGTAAACTTAAAAAAAAGTACTTGACAAAGAATAAAGTCTCTATATAATAAGGCAAATGTGATAAATATTTTTTAGATTTAATGTTCTTGAAAGGAAAGAAAATGAAAAAAAGTAAAAAAGAAAACGCAGAGAAAATGAGTAATGTCAGTTATATTCATGTTAGAGATGAGCGTATTATTAATGACAAAAATAGTGGAGGTTCAAAAATATCGAAGGTTCCTGTAGCCACTTTTGCATTTTTCCCATTAGAGGATTCAACCGTTGCAATAGGATTGTCGGTATGTTCTCCAAAAGAAAATTTTAATTATCGTGACGGGCGTGTCAAGTCCGCGGGAAAGGCTATATCAAAACGGTTTGTTTTTGACGCTGATTTTTTTAATATGCATTATTTAAGCGAATTAGTTACAGAATATATAGGCGACAAAAACCGATGGATAGACGTTAAAGTTGTGATGGAGAAGATTTTTTCACAATTTAATAAGGGGGGTTTACAAGACAGGATAAATAAATTGATAGGTAGATTAATAAAGAAGGATGCCGTAGCAATAAATAATTAAAATTAAATAGTTGTAAATGGTTTATAATTTTTTACGCTGGAAAATCCAGCAGAATGGGGTGTTTTATGGAAAAGAAGTCAGAAAAGAAGTTAGTTACGAACAGGGTTATCATTGCTGAAGGGGAAAAGACGGGACATATGCATGTAGCTACTGGGGCTGGTGCTGTATTAGATGAAGATACTTTGCAGCTACCAGAGGGTGGTGAACTTACGCATGACGAGCATAAGCAAGTCACTGTTGCGCCTGGTGAGTACACTCGTAGTATAGTAAACGAGTATGATCATTTTAAAGAAGAAGCGACTAAAGTAGAAGACTAGTAATATTTGTAATTGTTTCAAATTGGTTAAACATTTTATGTAAGGAGTTTTAGATTAATGATAACGGAATTAACGAAAGAACAGAGAAACAAGATTCCAGGATATGTTAAAAAGAAAGTTGCAGAAGCGCTGGCTTATAGAAAACTAACTCCTGAATTAGCTCGTGAAGTCGCGGAGGCCACTTATCAATTAATTGATAAGCCTATCCCAGATATTATTATTTGTGTAGGGTCTCTTGCCGAGGCGCATGAGAAATTATGTGAACTCACTGGCAACGATGCGTCAATTTCTGTAATTGACCCTTATTTGAAGGGTCAGTTCGATGCCGATTATTTCGGCTGGGTTGATTTTTATATTGACGAGATGGGGTTTAAAATTGATGAAGACCTACAAAAAGAATATGAACTTTATAAAAAAACTACGATGTTTGGTCCTGTCTATCCGCTGGATGATTTTTGTATTGTTTGTGAGAGACTAGAAGAAGTTCATTTAAATGAAAGAGGGCTTCATAACGAAACAGGGTATGCGGTTAAATATCCTAATGGATGGAAAAAGTATTTCCTAAACGGGGTACTTGTTCCCGAAACTGTAGTAACTACAGACCCTAAAGATATGACAAAAGAATGGTTACAAGAGCATTTCATTAAGGAAACTAATACAGAAGTCAGATCCGAAATAGCCAATAAATTAGGAACTGATCTTTTATGTAGTCGTCTGGATAGTACTGTCATTGACGAAGACGCTAAAATGTATCAACTCATTGAGCTTGATATAGGTGATGGTGTTCGTCGTCCATATTTAAAGATGATTAATGCAAGTCTTCCTGATATGTATCACATTGAGGGGGTCTCCCCTGAAATAAAGACAGTTTATGATGCGTTGCTTTGGAGAAACGGGATAGCCAAAGATCAGGTTAATGATGTTAATGGTGAAGATTGGTACCAGCAAGGGGACGTTTTATTGTTCCCTAAGGGTGGAAAGAAATTCAAATCAAAACCAATAATCCTGACATAAGTACGGAAAACTGCACCCAATTTTACTGGGGTGATTGGGATATGAAAATCAAATATATTTAGATTTTTGAATAAATAAATTATTTTATGATTGCAAAACGTTTTTTATGAGTTATTTTAATCTTGTACAATGGCTTTGAATAATTTTAGCTTTTTGGTAGAGATTAAATTGCTTAAAAAATGTAAATACTGTCAGGGTGATTTTGAATCCAGAGGTACTTCACACGTATTTTGTGGTGAAGAGTGCAAACGTTTATTTAGATCGGCAAGTTCTAGGGATAATAAAAAGTGTAGATTCTGTGGCAAATCGCTTAATTCATATCAGAAAGGAATTACATGTTATTCCTGTATTTCTAAATATGGATTAGTTAAAGGTGAATATTAATATTCCTATTAAAAAAACGAAAGTAGGAGATAATAGTAAATGAATACACTAGATTATGATTTAGGAATACATTTATGTTTTTCGCTAGCTAAGGAATCATTAGAAGATTGTCGATGGCATCCAGCTGAAAAAATATTAAGAGATGCGCTTCATTATGATAATATTGGTGAAACAATGACTTTGTTATGTTCATCCGATAAAATTGATACTGTTTTGTGCAAAAGAAATCCAGCGGAAATAATAAAAATAATAGGACGGTTAGATTATGACGAAGTTAAAGATTGGATAGTGCCAATACTTAAAGATGCTTTAAAAAATGATGATATAAGTATCAGAGATTCAGCAGTAATGGCAATTGAAAATTTTGAAAATAAAGAACTTTTCTATTTACTTAAAGAACATAATGAATCCATAGATTGGCTAAAAGATTATATTAATGAAATAATACAAAAAGATGGATATAAAGGATTAAAATTACGTGAATTTGCAGAAAAACATGGGGTAGATTATAAAAAACAACGGGACAGTACTTATTTAGACACATTGACAGGTAAATCTAATATTAGAGATGACCTTGATAATTGATTAGATTATGGAAGGAAATAAAAAATGAGCAAATGGTATGATTATCTTAAAAAAAAGAGTCCACATTGTGTTACTCATCACTCCGCGTGTGATTGTATTAATTTCAAAATACTAGACACTCTGCTAGATATTGAACAAGAGTTATCTGTTGGGCATACTTCAATGGGTTATGTAAAAACTAAAGAATTACGAGAATTTTTTGAAAGCCTACGATAAAATGAATAATTTAACAATAGAAATAATAAACGATTTACAAGATGAGAATACATTAGAAGTAAAACGTTTCGCTGTCTTGAGGGCTTTAACAACTAATTTTGATGAAGAGCAAGAGCAGATATTATCACCTCTTTTATTTGATTTTATAATTGAGAACAAATCAAATGAGATAATGGATGTGGCTGTAGGAGTCGCTATACATAAATATATAGGTATTTTGCCTATTTCCAAAATAGATACTATTGATGTTTTTATGAATGACCTTGCGGAATTTCCTAATAAACATCAATTAAGTATAGTTAAGATGATTACACGTAAATTAATTGCTAATTATCCTTTACTTGAAAAAGAATATGCATTAGAAAAACATTTATCAAACATTGTTTCTTGTTATATTCATTTTTGTGATCATACTCCAGAAATTAATAGTGTAGATAGAGCTATTTTATTAAATTTATTACTTTCCTTGCGATTGCTCAGAAGTAAGTTTTTTTATAAATGGTTCAATGATTTAAAAGAAAAATGGTTTATTGATATAATAAATAACCGTATAAATAAAATGGATTTGGAGGATTAATGGCATTAAATTCAGATGATATTCGTGATGAAATCATAACGTATCTGCCTATTACATGGAATTCTAATCCAGATGATTATAATTATGATTTATTTACTAAGTATGCTGAGGGGTTTATAGCTATGTGGGGATTCACTCCGTGTGTGATGTCTCCGTTTATTTCTCCTACGCTTGTTCTTCCTGCACCTCCTGTTTTGATACCACATATACATACTGAAATTTTTAA
>Ga0114918_10003849_pt1 | contig 13118 bp, 14 predicted proteins | sample LantaG_FD_87015 | JGI IMG/M metagenome (GOLD analysis project Ga0114918, IMG submission 87015) | Deep subsurface microbial communities from Baltic Sea to uncover new lineages of life (NeLLi) - Landsort_02402 metaG | ecosystem: Environmental > Aquatic > Marine > Oceanic > Sediment | place...
GTCGAAGAAGGATCCCACCGAGGCCGCAGAGAGCGAGTCCGACCCCCTGGAGTCGGCTCCTTCGAGCACGCTGCTTGCTGTCGTCGCTGCGAAGGAAGAAGAAGAAGAAGGAGCCCAAGAGGGACGGAGGAAGAGCGGCGACGACGACGGCGACGAAGAGGAAGGAAGGGGCGTTTCCGCAACCGCCGCCGCAGCCGGTGCTTCTTTCCTCTCCCGGGCTCCTTCCAGGCTCGCCTGCCCAACAAGCGGCCTGTTGGGCTTGCCGTGCGTCTTGCGGTACTCCTTCTTGAGGCGGAGCTTCTCGCTCGCGGGCTCGGCGACCGAAGAGGTCGTCGACGTCGAAGAAGAGGTCGAAGCAGCAGCAGCAGCAGCAGCAGCAGTCGCCGTCGCCGCCGTCGAATCAGCAGCAGCATTCGCGTTCGCCTTCGCTGCCGCCTTGGGCTTCCTGGGGCCCCTCGCGGTCTTCGCCGCTGCCGGTGGCGTCGCGACGGCGGCGGCATCCCCCGTGCCCTCACCTCCAGCTCCGGCTCCGGCAGAGGAGGAGGAGAAAGCGCGAGAAGGGGAAGAAACCGAGGCGAATTGCCGGCAGGAGATCGAAGCGAGCGACTGCGACGACGATGACGACGACGAGTTTGATGCCTCCCAGCGGCCAATCGCTCCCGCTTTTCCTCCCCCACTCGCTCCCTGAAGAAAACTGTTGGCGTTGCAGATAGGGAACGGTACAAGGTAGAGGAGGAGAAGGGAATGGTGCGTGAGGAAAAGAAAGAGAGAAAGAGAAAGACTTCCGTCAGATCGAAGGTGGGCGTCGTAATCAAAAGTCTCTTTCTCTCGCTGCTTCTTACCTGCTGTTGCTGCTCGTCTCGCCGGCCAGCGCTGCCTCGGCCGAGCGGGCCAGGCGCGCGAGGATAGCGGCGCGGCGCATCGGGATTGCGAGAGAAGGCGCAAGAGAGGGGAGGAAGAAGAGCGGTGCCGAAGTCTGCTCTCTCCTCCGAGCGAAAAAAATGGAAAAAAATCGCCTCTCGCTCGTCGCCCACTCTCGACGAAAAAAAACTCCAATGCTGGCTCGGCTCTCGGCTGCGTCTCCCGCAGCGGAGGCACTCGCGTCTTCCTCTCCTTCTTCCTCCAGGAGCTCCCGATCGCATGTCGTCTCCTTGCCGCCGCGGTCGCGCGATGCGCGAAGAGCGCGCGGAGCCCCGGCTACGTACGCTTTGACGATGCCGCCGTCGCCGTCATCGCCGTCGCTGTCGAAAAAGAAAATGCCGGCGCATCCATTCCGCGGTCTCCCGCGGTCTCGACAGGCCTCGCCCAGGCAATCCCTCACCGACAGAGCGACCTCCAACAACAATAAAGACGCAGGCAGCAGCGGCGACGCAGAAGAAGCCGAGGGGAACAACCCCGGGAGCGCGGACGATTCAACGCCGCAGCCGAAGGCTTCATCTTCTTCGACCTCTTCTTCGGCGGCTCCCAAAGGAGGCAGCTCCTCCTCGAAGCGCACCCCGGCGCTCGAGGCCCGCAAGGCCGACAGGCTCCGCAGCCAGCTGCTGTCGATGATGCCGGACCCCGTGGACGACCCGCTGTTCGACGCAGGTGAGGGAAAGGGTGAAAAAGAGGGTTTTTGGAGGTCTGGTTTTGTTGTTGTTGAGAGACGGAGGTCGAAAGAGGAAGAAGAGATCGAAGTTTTTCTTCTTTCTTCTTTTCTTCTTTCTCTTTTTTCCTTCTCTCCTTTTTTCTTTCCACCGGGGGCTAGTCAGGTCCGCGAGGCTTTCTTTACAGATTTCCCGTGCCCGCACGTTTGCCGTTACACCCCCGGAAGAGTAAAAGTAGGCGCAGCCTCTTTTATTGGAGTGGCAGAGGAGGCCGAATTCTTCTTTTCTTTTTCTCGAAAGAGAAAAAGAAAGAAGAAGGGGCTCGAAGGGAGAAGAACGCGAGAGGTTTTTCTCTCGTGTTTTCTTTTCTCTTTTTTTGCTTCCACCTTTCTGCCGGCGGCTCCCCCCATTGTTGAATATTTTCCGATTTTTTGGCAGGGGGAAAGGAAGGGGATGATAAATCTTCTTTCTTTCTTTTCTCTTCGCTGCCTCGGAGCTCTGGCGATTCGAGGGGAGCCGCGCTGCGTACAAATCAGCTTTTCTTTTTCTTTTTCTTTTTCGAAAAATGGAAGAAAATTCACCGTTTTTTCTTTCAAAAACTAAAACAAAAAAACAGCCGAGCTCGCCTCTTCCTCCGGAGAGGAGACAGGAGGAGCTGCATCATCAGGAGCAGAAGCCGGGGCAGGCGCCGGAACTTCCTCTCCTTCTCCTCCTCAGCAGCAGCCACCGCAGCAACAAGACAGGCGCGCAGCGAGGGCCGCGGCCGCCGCGGCGGCTCTGGCCCAACTCGCCGACGACCCCACCGCCGCGGCCGCCGCCGCCGCCTGGGCCAACGTCGGCATCGGGGGGGGCAACGAAAACGAGGAAGGCGAGGGAGGCGGCGAGGGGCAACCGGGAGGAGGAGCGGGAGGGCTGCCCTTTGGCTCGCTGCTCGAGCTCTCGTCCTCGGCCCCTTCCTCCGCCTCGCTCCCTTCGGCGTCCGAGTCGGCGCTGGTGCAGGCCGTCTCCGCCGGTCGCGACATGACGGACAAGGAGCTGCAAAACATCCTGGAGGCCTACCACCTGGACGAGGACGTCGAGTGAGTTTTTGCATTTTTGATGAGTTCTTTTTTCAAAGTTTTTTTCAAAGTTTTTTTTTTTCGAAGTCACTCACTCTTCTCCGACCTCGACCTCTTTTTTCCAAAAAAAAAACTTCTCAAAAGACTCTTCCAGGAAAAGGCCATGATCCTGATGACGGAGCAGCGCGGCCGCGACGTCTCCCTCTTCGGCCAGACAGTCGCGATGGCCGCCATCATGGAGGAGCTCAGCGAGCGCAACGAGAGGGCGAGGGTGGCAGGGACCGGGGGCGGGGGAGGAGGCAGCGCGGGGAGCGAGGGGGCCGCCGCCGCCGCGGCCGCCGCCGCCGCCGCCAACGCCTCCGCAGCAGCTGCCGCCGCCGCAGGCGCAAAAGAAGGGAGCAGCACCAAGGCTTCGTTGCTCGCCGCCGCAGCTGCCGCGTCACAAGCAGCAGCAGCAGCAGCAGCAGCCGCGGCAGCAGCGGCAGCAGCGGCAGCAGCATCGTCTCCTTCCTCTTCTTCCACTTCAACTCCTCCCATCAAGGCCCTTTCGGCTGCCGACAACGACGCCGGCTTGCCTCCGATGCTGCTCGCTCCGGACTTCGCTCCCGGGATCACGATGACAGCCCCTCCCCCCAGCCCCAACACGCCCGCGAACCTGATCGACGACGACTTCTTCGGCATGCGGCTGGCCGAGATCCCGGACTGGATAGGGGCCACCTTTGCCCTGGAAGCAAGGTGGTCGAGGCTGGAGAAGCTCGAGGAGGACGCCAAGGAGAGGACCCGGCTCTCGGAGGAGTGGGCTCCCTCGAAAGAGTTTCGAGAGAAGCTGTGGCTGGGAGGGCATCACACTCTGCTCGACGGCATCCCCGACGGGGAACCGGGCGGTTACGGGAGCGGGGAGGTGGACCCGCTGATGCGGCTGATGGAAGGGGTGCTGCCCGGGGTGGAGGACTCGGAGTTTAGCGGTGGCGGGATCGAGGATGGGGGAGAGGAGGGGGAGGAGGAAGGAGAGGAGGAAAGTTGAGAGGGGAGAGATGAAAAATTTTGTTTCTTTTTGTTTCGTTTCGTTGTTACGAACTAAAAGCTTCTTCTTTGTGTCGAAAGACGAACTTTTCAACCCCTCTCTTTATTGTTTTGAGGCCTCTTTGGTCCTTTGACGGCAGTGGCGAGAGAGAGGGAGAAATAGAGAGAAAGAGAGACGAGGAGACACGAGTTTTTTTCTAATTTTTTTTCTTTTCTTCTTGTTTTAACAAGCTGCCACTCTCTTTCTCTCTCCTCTCTTCCTCTTTCTTCATTCCGCCGAGGCCGCAGACACCGGAGGGTAAGAGGCCGTCTTCGCCGCCGCCTTCTCCCTGTCCGCCACCAGAGACCTCCCGAACACGTCGACGCTCGCGGCCGTCGCGGCAAGAGCGGCAACGGCCCCCACGGCCGCGCCAGCACTTCCCAGGCGGACCCCCAAGGCCGCGCCCGCCGCCGCCCCTCCCGCTGCACCGTTCCAGGCGTCGCGCTTGCCGCCACGGAACTCCTCGACGGCGCAGTCGACGGCGGAGAAGACGGCGCCGACGAGGGCGAAGGTGACGGCGGTGGCGGAGGCGGCGCGGCCTGTTTGTTGAGGTTTTGAGGTCGAGTTTTTTTTTCGTTTTCGTGAATTTGTTCTTTTCATCGTCAATCTCTCTATCCCTCTTTCCTCTCTCTCTCTCTTCCCACCCCCCCCCCCTTCCATCTCCTCCTCCTCCTCCTCCTCCTCACCTGTCCGCATCAGCGCCGGGAGCGACCGCCCCTGCAGGATCACGGGCGCCGACGGCGACCACGTCGCGCGCGCGGCCCCGAGCGCTCCCCCCGAGGCGGCGCCGAACGCCGCCGCCCGCGCCGCCCTCGAGGCGCACGAGCCGTCGTCTCCCGTCATGCGGTCGCTTTCTTCTTTCTAAATTCTTCTTCGGAGAGTGGTATTGTTCCCCTTCGAGACCTGTGCGAGAGTGTGGGGGTGCTAATAGAGAGAGGAGGAAGCGGGGTGGTGAGAAAGAAGGAAGAAAGAGAAGAAAAGGGTGCCATCATCATCATCGTCGTTCGGCCGGAGCGGGCATCTTCGTTCTCTCCTCAGTCTCGCGCTTCTTTTGGGACGAATTCGATGCGCCCACGAGCAGGAACCGAACGCGCTCTAGACGTACCCAGGAGCTGGAAAGGAACGGAGAGCGAGCCTTTTACTCGCTGCTGCTTGGAGCGGCGGAATGGAAAGAGTGATTATTTTTTCCGACGAAAAATCGAAGTTTTTTCTTGTTTTTCCGCTCACTCTCTCAACCTTGACCGAAGAACGCTCTTGCTTGCTTTCTTCGTTCTCTCAATTGTCCTTCCGACAAGGCCCTTTCCTGGCCTTTTTGCCAAGCTTTCTCTTGCTAGAAAGAGACCCGGTCCGAGATCTCCCCCTGATATCCAAGGACTAGAGCGGAGATCCGGAATCGCTGCTGAAGAAAAAAGGCGTTTCTAGTTCGAGCGAGCGAGTGAGCGAACGGAAAAAAAACGAACAGCTCGTTCGTGTCCGTCAAATCGCTCTTAGCTTCTTCTCGCTCGCGCTCCCGTCTTTCCCCCACAAAGATGGCCCGACAGGTAAGGATTCTGCCTCTGATAATGATATCTTGATGTCGTCGGACCTCCGGTACCCTTTGATTGGCGATTCAAGGTGGCGAACTGGCCGTGGCGCGCCGAATAAGGATCAAGGCCTGTCTTTCGATGGACGAACGGACCTCGAATCACGAAAGAGTTGACTAGCCAACGTCGTTTTTCTTTTTTTTTTTCGGTTCTGTCGCTCACGCACCTCTCTTTCTTTCCACCCAACACCCCTCGAACAGTCATACTTCACGCTCCTTTTGGCGCTGCTGATCGTCTCCTCGGTCCTGGCCGCGGCGCAGGGAACCAAGCTCGTCAAGGTGAGAAGAATTGGGGATCGGAAGAGATTTTTTACGTTTTGATTCGCATCAGCTCTCTCGCTCGAGCTTGATTTATTTCTCTCTTTTCGCTCTCCCCCCGATGCACCGCCGCGGTTCCTCGTGCAATGCGAGTTTCCCCTTCTATTTCGAGCTTCAACATCGCTCTACGATAATCGAGGGGGAAAGAGTGAGAGAGAAAGTCCGGAAAGAGAGCGAGAGCGCGCCTTTCGGAAATCGCGTTTCGGAAAAATCGAAAGACCCCGAGAGAGGGGTTGCAAGAGCGCTAACCGACTTTTTTTCTCTCCGTTCATCCGCCGCCGCCGTCCGTCCCTCTTCCGTCGCTCACCTCTTCTTCTTCTTCTTCTTCTTCTTCTTCTTCTTCTTCTTCACCAACTCTCACAAACTCCGAAACTCAAAACGCCAGGCCCCTGCGACCCCTGACCGCCGCCGCAGGCTCCAAGGCCTCATCGCCCCCGACGAGCTCGCAGCGGGAGACGCCGCCAGCAGCGACCTCTCCGCAGCCCCGACGGTCCCCGTCGTCATCGTTGCGACGGCGCCGCCGGCGTCGTCGGCCTTCTACGAGCCGTGCCTGAGGGGCGACCTCTGCATCGAGGTGCCGTGCACGCCCGACGACAGGGACCCGGGGTGCTTGGACGACGACGACGACGACGAAGACGAGCCGGAGGTTGTGAAGGCTGCTCCGGTCGCCGCCGCTCGCCCCTCCTCCGCCGCCGCCGGCGGCCGCAATCTGCTCGCGCGCCGCGACGCCCTCGACGACGACGAGGAGCTCGACCCCCGGGCCGAGGCCGGAGACGACGACGAGGAGTCGTCCCTCGAAGGCGACGAGGAAGACGCTGATGACGAGGACTCCCCTCGCCAGTCCGCGGCGTGCGACGAGGACGACGACGAGTGCCTCGCCAAGAAGAGGCGCAACAAGAAGAAGAGGAGGTCGTCGGGCGACGACGAAGAGGACGAGGAGGACTCGGCTCCGGCCGATGAGGACGAGGACGAGGAAGCCCCGGCCGACGACGACTGCGACCCCGACTTCGACGACTGCAAGCCCAAGAAGAAGAAGGGCGCCAATGGCAAGAGGCGTTCCTCCTCGGACGACGACGACGAGGAAGCCCCCGCCGACGAGGACGAGGAGGACGAAGACTCCGCCCCGGCCGACGACGACTGCGACCCCGACTTCGACGGCGACTGCGACCCGGACTTCGACTGCGACCCCGACTTCGACTGCGACCCCGACTTCGACGACGACTGCGACCCCGACTTCGACGACTGCAAGCCCAAGAAGAAGAAGAGGGGCGCGGCGTCGAAGAGGCGTTCTTCGGAAGACGACGACGAGGAAGAAGACGCGCCGCCTGCCGACGAGGACGAGGAGGAGGACGCCCCCAGGAAGAGCAAGAAGAAGAGCTCCTCTTCTTCTTCTCGCGGCGCAGCAGGCAACTTGCCCCCGGCGTCTGGCGTCGCAGGCGCCGGCGCCCTCCCTTCGACGCCCCGCGGGACCCGCACCGGCACCTCCGCCAGGGGCAACAGACCGGGCACCTACGGTGCGCCCGAGGACGCCGGGCTGGGCGCCTTTGGGGCCAGCGCGAGGGCCTCCGCGACGGCGACGACGACGACAAAGGTCGCGGGAGCTGCTGCCTCGCCGGCCGGCGCCCCGGGCGCCGCCGCCGCGGGCAAGGCTGCCCCTGGGCCTGTCAACGCTGTCGCCGCCGGCGTCTCGGCCCCTGGCGTCGCCCCCAAGGCCTCCAAGCCCGTCTCCCCGGACGCCGACGCCGACGTCATCACCGCGACGCCCGCCAAGGCGGCGAAGAAGAGCTCCTCCTCCAAGGTTAGTGCTGTTGAGGGAGAAGAGCCGTCGAAAAAGAAGAAGAAATCGAAAAAGCCGAGCGACGACGACGACCTTGAGCTTCCTTCGCTCCCGAAGGACGCCGCCGCCGTCGTCGGCGCCCCAGCCCCTCGCGCCGGCGCTCCCACCGCGGCCCCTGCTGCCGCCGCATCATCTCTCGTTATCCCTGTTGCGTCGCCGGCGGCTTCCCCTGCGAAGTCGCCTGCGTCGTCCCCCCCTGTTGTTGCCGCCGCGGCCCTTGCTGCCGCTTCGAAGCCCGCCGCCGCCGCCCTCGCCGCCCCTTCGTCTTCCTCCAAGCCTCTCGTGCTGCCCCTGGGCGCCACCTCCCCCGCGGGGGCCCCCCTGCCGACCGCGGCGCCCGCCGAGAGGCCTCTTCCTCCTTCGGGACCCCCGACGGTCGTCATCATCAAAACCGAAAAGGAGAAGAAAGAAGAGGAGAAGAAGCGTAAAGAGGCAGAGGCCGCAGACAAGAAGCGGAAGGAGAAGGAAAAGAAGGAGGCCGACGCCGCCGCGAAGAAGAGGGCGGAAGAGGAGAAGAAGAGCAGGGCGGAAGAGGAGAAGAAGAGCAGGGCGGAAGAGGAGAAGAAGAACAAGGGGAAGAAGAATGAGGCTCCTGTCGTCGCCGTCGTTCCCTCGGTGCCGGCGGTGGCAAACGCCGCCGCGCCGCGAGAAGTTGCCTCTGCTGCTGCTGCTTCTCCCGCTTCTGCTCCTTCTGCCTCTGCTGCTTCGCCCGCGATGGCCCCTGGAGCTGCCGTGGCTTCGGCCGCTTCCCCTTCCCCCGCTGCCCCGAAAGCCGCCGTTGTCGCCGCGGCTGCGGCTCCGGCCCCCGCTGCCCCGGAAGCCGCCGCTGTCGCCGCCGCGCTGGGACCTTCGGCGCCCGTTACCGCCGCCGCTGCTCCTGCTGCCGCTGCTCCTGCTGCCGCTGTTGCCGCTTCTCCCGGCCCTTCTTCGACACCAAAGGTCTCGAACGCCGCGGCGCCCAAGGCTGTCTCGGCGCCCACGCCGGCTCCCCCGGCGAAGAAGGGAGGAAAGGGTGGAAAGAGCTGAAAAAGAAAAAAAGAGTTAATTTTCTTTTCTTCTTTTTCACACTTTTTTTCCTGCTCTTTTTCTTCCGTTCCCTTCTTCATCTCCGTATCTGGTTTCTCTTCTTTTATCCCTATAATCCCTAATTGGTGTGTCTTTTCATCTGTTCTTTTTCTCCCCTGCGGGAAAAAGAATAAGAAAGAGAGAGAGAGAGAGAGAGAACTTTTGTCTCTCTTGAGCAAAAGGAAAACAAAACGCGAAAGCATTCGAAATCTTGGGTTTTTTTCTCTTTTTCCTCTCTTCTCCCTCCGCTCACCAAAAAGTTTTCACCTTTTTGTTCCAACGTTATAAATACTCTTTAAAAACAGGACGAGGAGGTCGATGGCCTCGCCCCGAAAAAGGCAGACGCGACAGTAACGGCGACGACGCCCGACCCCCCAGTCGCAAAGGCCGCCGCGGCCGAGGACGAGCCCCTTGCCTCGGAGGAGAAACCTTCCCCCTCTTCTTCGACTGCTGATGCCGCCTCTGCCCCCGCTGCTGCTGCTCCCGTGACTCCCGTCACGGCCGAGGCTGCCAAGGTCGCCGCGGCGTCCGCGGCCGCCGGGGCCGTGGGGCCGTCGAGGGTCGGTCCCGTCCCGATTTGAGTAATATTCATTCGTTAAAAAGTTTTTTTTTTCGGTGAGAGAACAAGAGAGAGAGAGAGAGAGATTTTTTTCCATTAGAGAACGAACCGCTTCACAAACCTCAAACTTGCCTTTTTTATTTTTCCGTTCCTTTCTTCGCGGTGGAGAGAGAGATTGAGAGAGAGAATTGGTTTTGTCCCCCCGTTCCAAGGGATAAACAGGGGCAAGAGAGAGAGAAGAGAGAAAAGGAGAGAGTTGTTCCAACTTCTTCTCCTCTTCCTCCTCTCTCTCTTCTCTCTTCAACCCCCACCACCACCCTTTTGTTTGTTTTCCTCGTCGTCCTTTTCCTTTTTTATTATTTTAATTGCAAACACACAGAAACATTTCTATAACATCAAAAGAAAGAGAAGGAGAAGGAGAAAAAGAGAATCGTCGGAGGTCGAGGTCGTCGAGGTCCGAGGTTGAGAAGAGAGGCAGCGAAAAAATCGGAGCGACAGGCGTGTCGAGCTCACGGCTCTCTCCACAAAACTCTCCTCTCTCTCCTTTCCGAGAGCTCTTCTTTCCAGCTCTCTTGCCGTTCTCTCACGCTCTCTTCACCTCGGGGCGATGCGTGCGCACCTTTGCTCTGTGTCCCCCGCGGCCAGGCTGGTCGCCGGGCAGCGGAGGAGGCGGCAGGCGCCTCGGCCGACGATGGCGAATCCCTCGACTGCAGCGATGACGACGGCGTCGACGACGGAAATGGAAACGACGAGCTCTTCTCCCTCTTCTTCCTCTTCTCCCTCTCCCCCGCTCCCCGTCGCCGAGCTCACCGTCGACGCCCGCACGGTCGCCAACGCGATGGCAGGCAGTAAGGGCATCGACGTGGAAGGGAGGGCTGGCGGTGGCTCTGGCGGTGGCTCCAGGAGCAACGGAGTCGCATCAACAACTTCATCATCGTCGTCCGCATCATCATCCTTCTCGCTGGCCGAGACAGCTCTGTCGGAACCCGCAGACGCCTTCGACTCATGGCTGCTCACGGAGGCCGGGCTCCAGGACTGGGTAAGAGAGAGATCGCGCAATCGGGGTGGAGGGAACGAGGAGAGAGATTTCCCGCAAGGCTAGATTTTCCGTCGTCGTCTTTCAATATCAACGCTTCGATTTTTTTTTCTCTTCTTCAACCTCTCTTCTTCCCAACTCAAAAAAAACAAAAAACAAAACAGATCGGCGCCGTCGGCCTCCGCCCCGACGACATCGCCCTCGACGGCCTGGTGTCGCAGATGGCGACGCGATACGACCCGGAAGCGCTCGCGGCGGGCGTCGCCCCGGCGAGAGGGGCGGCTGCCCTTGCCGCAAGGGCCGCGCGCGTCGCCACGACCTTGGGGTCGCTCGCCGCGGCCATCGCCGCCGACGCAGCCACGGGCTCCCTGGAATCCAACGCACCTTTACGGGCGCGAGCCCTGCGCGACGCCCTGGCCTCGCTGGGGCCCGCCTTCGTCAAGGTAGGGCAGACGCTCTCTGCGAGGCCCGACCTGCTCCCCAAACCCTACCTCGATGCCTTATCGGAGTTGCAGGATTCGCTCGACCCTTTCCCGACACCTTTGGCCCTGGCCATGCTCGAAGAAGAGCTGGGTCTGAACGGCACCTCGATCCGCAGCGTCTTCTCCTCGATCTCGCCGGAGCCGGTGGCGGCCGCGTCGCTGGGACAAGTGTATAAAGCGACCCTGGCTTCGACGGGGGAATCGGTCGCCGTGAAGGTGCAGCGACCGGGCATCGCTGCCACCCTGGCCGTGGATATGGTCCTGCTGCGGAGGCTGGCCAGGGCCGTGGACACCAAGGTAAGAGGAGAAGACAGAAAGAGAGAGGAAGAGAGAGAAAGAGAAAGAGAAGAAGATGAAGAAGGGACAAAAGAGAGAAGAAAAACGAAAGAAAACTCACTCAAAAAAAAAACTCTCTTCCAACTCTTTTTAGGCCCCCGCCCTCCTCGAGCGCATCGCAGGAAGCAGCGCCGCGGCCTTACTCGCCGGTTCCATCACCGCCCAGCCCTTAGCCCCGCTCGTGGACGAGTTCGCTTCTAAGGTCTTTGCCGAGCTCGATTTCGTCGCCGAGGGGCAGAAATCCGAAAAGTTCGAAAGGCTATATGGGGACATCCCGGGCGTGAGAGTGCCTCGGGTCCACTGGGAGGCCACCCGCCGTCGAGTGCTGACCACGGCCTGGGTCGAGGGAGGGGTCAAGCTGACGGCCCCGAAGCACGAGCTCGAAGCTGCCGGAGTCGACGTGAAAAGGGCAGTCAACGCCGCCGTCGCTTGCACGCTCCGACAGGTCTTCGGGGAAGGATTCGTCCATGGCGACGCTCACCCAGGCAACCTGCTTGCCACCAGCGAGGCTCTTTACTGGATCGACTTCGGGATCGTCTGTGAAGTGCCCGAGAGGGCGAGAAGCCTGCTGGTGGGACACGTGGCGCACCTGGTCGGGAGGAGGTATGCGAAGTTTTTTTTTTCTTCTTCTTTCTTTCGAGACTCGGGTTTTTTCTTTTCTCTTCGACCTCTCTCTTTTTTTCTGAACCTTTTTCCCCTTTCCCCTTCTTCTTTTGAACCCCTCCCTCCAATCTTCACAGGTACGACCTCATGACCAAGGACTACGTTGACCTCGAGTTCTTGTCTCCAGAGGTCGACTCGGCCCCCATCGAGCCGGCCTTACGGGACTTCTTCGACGACGTGCTCTCGGCACCGGTCTCCGAGCTCAACATGAGAGCCATCGTCGACGGATTGGGAGCTGTTTTGTTCCAATTTCCCTTCAACATCAACGCCAACCCCTTCTACGTCACCATGCTCCGTTCCCTGGCCAGCCTGGAAGGGATCGCTCTCTCCGTGGACCCGGGCTTCCAGTTGCTGGGGGCCTGCTGGCCCTACGTCGCGGGCAGGCTGCTCCTGGCGGGGGGAGACGGAGAAGGTGGGGACGCCGACCTGCGAGCCGCGCTGCTGAGCCTAGTACTAGTCGAAGACGAGCAAAAAGCTAGCCAGTCTAGCCAAAACCCTTTGCCCCCTGCCAGGATCAACTGGGAGAGGCTCGACTCGCTGCTCGAGGCGGGGGCGCAGATCCCGGGGGGGCTGCCGGCGGATTCGCTGGCGAAGCTGGCGACGTGGGCGCTCTCCGGCGGGGCCGATTCTTCGAATTCGAATTCTTTAAGCTCTTCTAAAAAGGTCGACGGGAGGCTGCGCGCCGCGGCGGCGGCCGAGGCCGCGAGGCTGCTGGACGCCGCGGTGGCCGACAGGGTCCGGTCCGTGCTGCTGGCGTCGGCGTCGGCGTCGTCGGGCCCTCCTCCTCCCCCCACGGAAAACAGCAATCCCTTTTCGTTTGCGTCTGCGGCGTTTGCGAGCCTGCTCTCGTCGGCCGCGGCGGCCAGCGGCGGGCCCAGGGCTCTTGCTGACAGGCTAGCTCCCGCTCTCCCGGGGGACGCCGAGGCCGCGGCCAGGGCCAGAGCGCTGCTGCAGCTGGCAGGGCCGCATCTGCCGATGGGGCTGGCTGCGGCCGTCGGGGTGCTGCCGGCGGGGAAGGAGGTTGACAAAGGAGAAGGAGACGAAGAGAGAGACGCCGCCGCCGCTGCCGTTCTTGTCGCGGCGACGGCGAATGAAACTCCCACCTCTCTCTCCTCCACTTCTCCTCCTCCTCCTCTCCCTAACGTCCAGGAGACCCTCTCCCTGGCCCGGGAGGCCGCCTCCTTGGCCTCCGACGCCCTGGCGACGGCGGCGGGGAGGGAGGCGGCTGCCGCTCTGGCCAGAGAGCTCGCGGCCCGCTTCGCCGCTCGATCGCTCAAGGCCGTGCTCGGAAGAGGGGGGAGCTCGAGTTCGAAATCCGGAGGGAGCAACTTCGGCAGCGGGCTCAGCGGGAGGAGGCGCGTGTCGGCTTTCACGAGCGAGTCGAGGACCGTGTTCCCGAGCGAGTAGGGAGAGAGAAGAAAGAAAGAAAGAAAGAAAGAAAGAAAGAAAGAAAGAAAGAAAGAAAGAAAGAAAGAAAGAAAGAAAGAAAGAAAGAAAGAAAGAAAGAAAGAAAGAAAGAAAGAAAGAAAGAAA
>Ga0114918_10003850_pt1 | contig 13116 bp, 9 predicted proteins | sample LantaG_FD_87015 | JGI IMG/M metagenome (GOLD analysis project Ga0114918, IMG submission 87015) | Deep subsurface microbial communities from Baltic Sea to uncover new lineages of life (NeLLi) - Landsort_02402 metaG | ecosystem: Environmental > Aquatic > Marine > Oceanic > Sediment | place: Baltic...
TCTCTCTCTCTCTCTCTCTCTCTCTCTCTCTCTCTCTCTCTCTCTCTCTCTCTCTCTCTCTCTCTCTCTCTCTCTCTCTCTCTCTCTCTCTCTCTCTCTAGAGGGAAGTGGGGAAGGTAGAAGTGGTAGAAAGGAGAAGAAGAAGCGCTGGTGGTGGTGCTGAAACAAAGTTTTTTTTTTTGAAGAGGAGGAACGAAGAAGCAAAAGAAGCAAAGGGTGTTGGCTCACTCGCTCGCTCGCGTTTGCAATTGCGTTTGAAGAAGACGAAGAGCTGCAGAAATGCCCGGGAAGTTGTAGCGGGGGGGAGGGAGGGGGGGGGGCGATTTTTATGCATATGAACTAAGCTTGAAGAGAGCATTCTTCAGGCGCCGCCCGACCCCCTTTCCGCAACTCTTTCGTCAGTATTCTTCAAAACAAGTGCGAGCGAAAAACCGCGCACGGGGCAAGCGCAGCAACCAAAGACGCCTCCTCTCCGTTCCTCTCGCTCCTCTATGACCTCCAAGGGCGCGCCGCGCTCGACTCTTCTCTCTTTCTCTCTCTCTCTCGCTCCCTCTCTATTTTTTGGTTGGTTGTCTCTCTCAAAAAAAAAGAACCAGGCTCCCGCGGCAGAGAGCCGGCGGCGGTAGCGCTGCGGGCCGCGGTCCTCAAAACCCCGCAGTGACGGGGAAGAGAACGCACGCAGGCGCGCGCGCGCAAGGGATGTGTAGACCATATTAATAAAAAGTGGGTGGAAGCGTTTTTCCGATTTTGGGTTTTTTTTCGTCTTGCGTTTCTTTTCCCTCTCTTTTTCTTCAGGCATTGTTGTTGTTGATGGTGCCTCCAGCGGCGCCGCCTCCGTTCGTCGCCGCGAGCAGGCTCGCGATCGCGGCTCGCACAGAGTGGACGTCATGCGTCTGCTGCGGCGCCCTCCGCGGCGGCGGGAAGGCAGCCGCCGAGGAGGGATGCTGCTGCTGCTGCTGCTCGGACGGCGGCGGGTGGAGCAGCAGCGACTGATGCTGCGCTGAAGCGGCGGCGGCGGCGGCAGAAGACGCCGACGACAAGGACGACGAGGCCGCCACCGCGGCCCTGCTCGCGCGCTGCTGCTGCTGAAGAAGCAGTATCAGCTGCGCGGCGTGCGCCAGGCCCTACTGCTGCTGTGCGCGCTGACGCTGCTCGCTCAGGTGCTGCTGGTGGAGCTGCTGCGGCGAGAGCGCCGGCGGCGGCGGGCGCTGCAGCAGAGGGCCGGCCTGGCCGCCGAGGCGCGGCTGCCCCTGCCCCTGCCCCTGCCCCTGCCGCTGCCGGTGCTGGTGCTGGTGCTGGTGCTGATACCCGTGCTGCTGCTGCTGCTGGTGGTACGAGCCCTGTCCCTGCCCGTGCGGCTGCAGAGACGGGGCGGCGGCGGAGGACGCGGGGCCCTTCGAGTGCGGGTAGAAGCGCACGCCGCCGGGGTGCTGCCCCATCCGCTGCTGCTGCTCGAAGAGCTGCTGCTGCTGCGCCTGCGCGAGCTGGTGGAGCTGCTGCTGCTGCAGCTGGAAGTTGTGCGTGCGCTGCTGGGCGCGGAGCGAGGGCTGGGAGCGGGCGGGCGGCGGGGGCGGGGGAGGCGGGAGGCCAAAGGTGTTGCCGCTGTTGACCCCGCCGAGGCTGAAGGGCTGGGACTGCTGCTGCAGCGGGAAGGAGCGCTGCTGCTGCTGCTGCTGCTGTTGCGCCTGCGGGTACTGCTGCTGCTGCTGCTGCTGCTGCTGATGCAGGGAAGAGGAGGAAGCGGGCGGGGGCGGGGGCGGAGGGGGCGGAGGCAGGGACGCACCGCCGATGGTAAACCCGGCGCCGCCGCCGCCGACGCCGCCGAGGCCGCCGCCGAGGCCAAGACCGTGCCCTCCGGCCCCGGGGCCGACGGCGGCGTTGGCGGCGCCCAGCATCTGCTGCATCTGCAGGTTCTGCAGCTGCTTGAGCAGCTGCTGCTGCCTGCGGGTCATCGGGCCGGAGTTTGCGGCGCCGGTGCCGCCGAAGGCGCCAAAGGCGTTGCCGCCGCCGCCGCCGCCCAGCGGGCTCGAGTCCCCCGAGGCGAGCGCGCCGCCGCCCGGGGGGTCGAAGGCGGCGGCGGCCTCGGCCGCGGCCTGCGCCGCCGCGGCAGCCGCGGCGGCGGCGGCCCTCGCAGCCGAGGCCTGGTGGCGCTGCCCGCCGCCGCCGGCGAAGCCGCCGAGCGCGGCGGAGATCTCCTCGGCCGAGGGCGTCGCGGCGGCCGCGGCGGCGGCGGCGACCGCCGCGGCCGCGGCGCGCTCGCGGGCGCGCGCCGCGGCCTGCCGCTCGCGCTGCAGCTCGCGCTTCTTGTTCTTCTCGCGCCGCTGCTGCTTGTGCAGCTGCTGGCGCTGGAGCTGGAAGTACTGGAGCTGCATGAGCTGCTGCTGCAGCTGGAGCTGCTGCTGCTGCGGGTCAGCGGTTGCCGAGGCGGAAGAGGCGGCAGATGCCAGAGAGAGGGGCAGCATGCCGCCAAACTGCTGCAGGTTGCGCCGGTTGAGGCCCTGCTCCTGGGCCGCGACGGCCGCGAGCGCGTTGGAGAGAGCGAGCGAGACCGAGGCGACCTCGTCGTTGGCCAAGGCGAGGCGCGACGCCGAGTAAGAGGAGGAGGGCATCGCCGCGGCGGAGGAGAGGGAGGAGCCACCGCCGCCGCCGCCGTCGCTGGAAGGGGTGAACGGCGCGGCGAGGTGCGCGAGGTGGGGCAGCGAGGAGGTGCTGGCGGCGACGCGAGCGGCGGCGGCAGCGGCGGAAGAGGAGGAGGGCCCGAGATCGGCCCCTTGCTCCTTCCGCGGCGGCCAGTCGCAGCCGTCGCCGCCGCCGCTGGCGACAACGCCGAACGATGACAGGTCGAGGCCGTCGAACTCCTCGTCGCCGGCCTCGTCGTCGCCGTCGTCGCCGCCCAGCGAGGACGCCAAGGACGCGAAGGCGTCGTTATCGCCGTCGTTCAGCGAGGAGTCGGCGCCGAGGGCAGAGAGCGCGCTGGCCGCGGCGGTCGCGGCGGCGGCGGACAGCGACGACGACTCGTCGGCGGTTGCTCTGCGCCGCCGCAGCTGCTGCCGCTGCTCCTGCTCGGGCTTGCGCGCCTCGGGGGCCGACGAGGCCGAGAGCGAGCCCAGCGAGCCAGACAGGGACGCGCCGTCGCCGGCGCTGGCATCGGCGTCGCCAACGCCCTTCTTCTTCCCGGGAGTGGCGGCGGCGGCGGCGTCGGTGTCCGACGCCGGCCTCCGCGGCGGCGACGCGCGCGGGAGCGACGGGCCCCCCGCGCCGTCGGCTTCGCTCCCCTCGCCCTTCCCATCGTCGGCGAGGGAGAGGCCGGCCAGGAGCGTCCCGGCATGGCCGCTCCCGTCACCGATCGGAATCGGTCTGCTCGCGGAGAGCGAAGGAGGCGAGGCGTTTCGCGCTGCCGCCGCGCCGTCGTTGCTGCTGCCGTCGTCGCCGCTGTCTCCGCCGCTGCCGCCGCCGCCGTCCGAGGACGACGACGACGACTCCTTGCCCCCGTCGTCGGTCGTCGCCTGCGCGGCGTCGGAGACCAGCTGCGCTGCTCCCACGAAGCCGCCGCCGCCGCCGCCGGAGGAGAAGCCGCCAGAGGAGAAGCCGCTGCTGGTCCCGGTCGAGGCCGAGACGATCCCGGCGAGGAGCGACGTCGAGGGGGAGCAGGAGGCGCCGGGGCCGATGGCGCCAAAGGCGCCCCCGCCGCGCGGCGGAGGTGCCCGCGGCGACAGCGCGGCGGCGGCCGCGGCGGCGCCCCCGCCTTCCGTCTCGGGGCCCTGCTTCCCCTTCTCCGCTGCCGCTGCCGCTGCCGCTGCCGAGGAGGCGGCAGCCTCTGCCCCTGCTGCTCCGGGGACGGCGACCACCGCCGCCGCGCCGTCGGCGGTCACCGCGGTCGCCGCGGAGCTCGCCTGCGAGAAGGGCGACGACGGCGACGGTGGCGCGACGGCAGCCGCGGCCGCGGCGGCGGCGGCGGCGGCGGCGGCGGCGGCGGCGCACCCGGGCCAGCGCGGCTGCTGCTGCTGCAGCTGCTCCTCCTCGGCGGCAGAGGCCAGGGCGGCGACGGCGGCGATGGCGGCGGCAGCCCCGTCGGCGGCGCCGCCTCGCTCGACCGCGAGCTCCGCGCCAAACGCGGCCGCGAGAGCGTAGCCCGAGGCGGCGCCGCGCGCGTAGGCCGCGGCAGCCGCGGCGGCGTCCGAGGCCGCGACGCCGCGCCCGGCCTCGCAGCAGAGACCCGCGAGCAGCGCCGCGAACGGCGAGCCGAGCAGCGAGGCGCCGTCGTCGCCGCCGCCAAGCCCCGCGGCGGCCCTGAGGCAGCCGAGTCCCTCCGCGGCGACCGCGACGTCCTCCGCGGTGTCGCCCTTGCCTCCTTCGCCGCCCGGGTCGCCGACGGAGCCGCGGGCGGCGGCGGGCGGCGGCGCCGAGCAGAAGCAGAGCACGACTCCGAGCAGCAGCTGCGCCTGCCACTCGCCCGACAGCGCGCGCGGGGCCAGCTGGCGCACGAGCGCGCCGACGTCTCCCGGGGCCAGCAGTGCGCGGCCGTCGAGGGCGCCCAGGACGGCGCGTCGGATCGAGGCCGGCGGGACCGAGGAGGGAGAGGGCGACGGCGGGGTGCGCGCCCGCGGAGGACCCGACGCGCCGCCGCCGCCGCCGCCGTCGCCGCCGCCGTCGCTCTTATCAGCTCCGCTTCCGGCGGCCGAGGAAGAAGACACCGCGGCGGCCGCCGCGGCGGCCCTCGCGATCTCGTCGCGGGCGACCTCCCAGAGCGCCTCCTCGAGGGCATGGACGTCCGAGGCCAGGACGGCCGCGACGACGCGCGGGCGGGCGCTGTCCGAGGAGGGGGCGCAGAGGTCGGGAGCAGGAGCGTCGGCGGGGAGAGGGAGCGGGAGCGGGAGCGTCGACACTGTCGTCATGGTGAATTGCGACGCCTTCCCCTGCTCCTGTTCCTTCCTTCCTTTTCCCTTTCGCAACAGTTTCCTCGGAAGAGAGGGAAGGAGGGGTGCTGCGTGCGAATTTCGGGTAACGGGGGTAATTGGGGTAGCTGGTGAGGTGGCGGTTGCCTCGCGCGAGGGCGGGGACTGTAAGGGACGGGCGCGAGGGCGGGGATTGCAAGGTAGGAGCACGAGGGCGAGAGGCGACACGGCTGAAAAAGAGGCGTGACAAGTAGCAGCCCCCTTTCTACCAACTGGCCGCGAATTCGCATTCGCCCCTCGGCCGCGTGCAAAACTCTCCAGTGACCGCGCGAGGGGCACAAGCACGCGCCACCGGCGGTTTCGAAGCGCAGCAAAGAGGAGAGAGCGGAGTTGCGCGCTGCCTCTGCTGGGCTCTCTTCGATTCGACGTCGACATCGAGCAGCCGATTTCTCGATAGAAAAAAAGGGGGAAAAAGCGTTCTCCTCTGTCGCCGTTTCCAACGGGGATCGCCTCGTTTCCGAGCAGCCGAGCTCCCTCGGACGATCCCCGTCGATCTCATGGCGTGAGTCGCAGGGCGGGCAGGGCGAGAGAGCGACGGGAATTCGGTCCGCGCGCGAGTCGAAAAAGCGTTTTTTTTTTCATCAGGGCGGCCGAGAGAAATCGAGCGAGCTAATTTTTTCCTCGCGGGCCTCTGATGGGCACGAAGCTTCTCTCTCTCTCTCTGTCCCCCCCCGATTCTCAGGCTTCCAGCCCCTTTTCTCACCTTTCCGCGCCGATGAAGACAGAAAGAGGGGAGATGCGCGGTGCGCGACAAGGCGTCCAGAGAGGTATGTGGAGCGCCCGGCAACGCCACGCCGCCTCCGCCAGAGAGGCACGAAGAAAGAAACGAAAACAAAAGTGAGATGAAGCGGAAAAAAAAACGTCCCGACGACGACGGTGAGAGAATATCCAGCTCTTTTTTTTTACACCTCCTCAGCAACTCCTCCTCCCGCCCGCAAGCGCCACCGCCACCGCCCCTCCCACCGCCGCGTTGTTCAGCATCAGGGCCACGTTTACCTCCAGAGACTTGCCCCCCGTCGCCTCCCGTATCGCCTCGAGCAGAAAGGGCGTCGCCTTGGCGCCAGAGACGGAGGAGCTCGCTCCGCCGCCTCTACCCTCGCCTCCCGCCGCCCTCCTCTTCCCTTCCTCCTCCTCCGCCGCCGCCGCCCTCGCCCTCGCCAGCGCCCCCTCGACGGCCCTGTCGATCTCCCGCAAGTCAACTCCCTCGACCCTCGGCGGCGGCACCGCGATCACGAGTCCCCCCAGCCTCATCCTGAAGTGAGCTTCGACGATCTTGGCTGCCTCTCCAGCGTCGGCCGCCGTGCAGGGCGCCGCGATCCCCGAGTTCGCGGAGAAGAACGCCGGGAGCTCCGCCGTGCCGAAGCCCACCACGGGCACGCCCGCGGTCTCGAGCAGCTGCGCCGTCTTCGGCAGGTCGAGCACGCTCTTGGCGAACGCGCAAACGACGGCGACGGGCGAGCGCGCGAGCTCGGGCACGTCGGCCGAGACGTCGAACGACTCGGCCGCGCCGCGGTGGACTCCGCCCAGCCCGCCCGTGACAAAGACCCTGACTCCTGCGGCCGCGGCGAGGAGCATCGTGCCGGAGACGGTCGTCGCGCCGTCGGCCTTCGCGGCGACGCACGCGGCGATGTCCCTCCTCGACAGCTTGCGGACCGTGCCGAGGGCGCCGCCCTTGCCGAGCTTCTCTATCTCGTCGGGCGAGAGCCCCACGGTGGGGACCCCCGCGACGACGCCGATCGTGGCCGGCGTCGCGCCCGCGGCGCGCACCGCGGCCTCGACGGCGAGCGCGACCTCGACGTTTTTGGGATAAGGCATCCCGTGGGCGACGATGGTGCTTTCTAAAGCGACGACGGGAAGCCTGGCCCTCAGGGCTGCCGCGACGAGCGGGGAGACGCGGATGCCCTGTTTTTTGGTTTCGGTTTGGTTTGAGTGGAGAGAAGCGGTTTGGGTGGAGAGAAGCGGTGAGGACGAGGTCGAGGCCTGCGGTCAACTTTCCTTTTTCTTCTCCTTCTCGCTCTGACTCTTTCTCTCCTGCTCGATTTCTACCATCTCTTCGGCGTCTCTGGGAGTCTTGTCGGGCGCCGCGCATTGCGAGGCGGCGACATGGCGGTTGATGGCGTGGAGGCGGCGGGAGGCCGCGAGGGCCGGCGCGGATTCTGGTACGATCGACGGCATTGAAGGGAAAAAGCTCGAGGTCGAAAGGGGCGAGGGAGCCCCGGCGTCCGAGGGGCCTCTCCGCGTCGCTGCCAGATTCGATGCAAGGTGGACAAAGGCGTGTAGTTGTTGTGATCGTGAGGCGCGCTCGTTCGAATTAGTCTAAATTGAGAAGCAAAGGGATAGAGAGAGCGAAGAAGAAGAGAAACGTCGTCAGCGACGACGCAGGGACATTTCTCACTTTGTCGATCGAGCGGCGACGGAGGAGAAAAACCATCTTTCTCTCTTTCCCCTCCCGCGCCTCGCCATGACCGCGGCCTGGCTCGACGCCGTCCTCGCGCAGCGGGGGCCTCGGTCCCCTCCCTACAGGCCCGAGTCCAAGCAGGCCGTCAAGAGGCACCTCGTGGACCTGGTGCAGGTGAGTCGAAGCTCTTTGAACGATGGACGAGGCATCGCAAGACGACGAAAGGCCGTTTTTTTTTTCCTCTCGCCTCACCACCGACCTCTCCGACACGGAAACAAAAAAACAGGAGTTCCCGACGCTCGTCCTCAAGATCGAGGACTATACCTACCCTGACGGCCGCACCGTCCCGCTGCTCGTCGCCGACGGCACTTTGCCCGTCTACTACCTGGGAGTGAAGTACAACATCCCCGTGGCGCTCTGGCTCGGGGAGCGGTACCCGAGGACGGCGCCGACGCTGTACGTCCGGCCGACGGCAGCGATGGTCCTCAAGCCGAGGCACGCGCTGGTCGACGGGTCGGGTCTGGTTTCGACGCCCTATCTGACTGCCTGGGACGGGGACGGGGCCAGGCCCGGGGGCACCGGCCTGTTCGGCGGCCGAGCGAACAACAACAGCAACAGCGGCGGCGGCGGCGGCGGCGGCTCGAGCAACCTCGTCGACCTCTGCCACGACACGTCGATCCGGTTCGGCGCCGACCCGCCGCTTTTCTCGAAGCCGCCCGGGTGGACAGGGGACGAGGCGGCGGATGTCGCTGCCGCGGCGTCGGCGACGAGCAGCGGCGGCGGTAGCGGCGGAAACGGCGGGGCGCAGCAGCAGCAGCAGAGTCCTGCCGCGGCGGCGGCGGCGGCGCAGCAACAGCACCCCGAGTTTTGCAACCCGATTCACGGGCCTTCTCCCTCCTCCTCGGGAGGCGGAGGAGGAGGAGGAGGAGGAGGAGGGGGCGGAATCTGGGGAGGGGCCCTGGCGGCGATGGCTGCGGCGGTCGCCGGGCGGCCTCCGCCTTCCCAGTCCGGAGGCGGCGGCGGAGGAGCGGCGGCGGCGGCGGAGACGACGCGGCCAGCCGCAGCAGCAGCAGCGACGTCGACACCAAACTCCACAGCCACCTCCGCCGAGCTCCTCACGGCCTTCCGCTCCGCCGCGACCGCGGGCCTCTCCGCCAGGCTCCGCGGCAGCCTCTCCGCGGCCTCGGAGCTTCACGCGCGCGCCGCCGAGGCCGAGTTTCCCGCGAGGGAGGAGCTGCGCGGGAGGGCGGCGCGGCTCGCCGCAGGGATCGAGGGCCTGCGGGCCGAGAGGGCGTCGCTCGAGGCCGCCGCCGCCGCCTTCTCGTCGCAGAACAAGGCGCTAGAGGCCTGGCTCTCCGACGCCGAGGCGAAGATGCCCGCGGAGTGGAGGAAGAAGCGGAAGGAGGAGGCGGAGCGGCGGAGGAGGAGGGAGAAGGAGAGGGAGACGGCGGCGAGGGCGACGAGCGCCGGAGGAGACGCCGCCGCCGAGAACGAAGAGGGATCCGACGACGAACCCGAGGACACCATCGAGCCCCCTCCCGCGCTCTCCGCAGAGGACGCCGACGCCGCCATCGAGCCCGCCGACGCGCTCAGCGCGCAGGCGCTCGCCACGCAGGCAGAGGACATGGCCGTCGAGGACGCGCTCTACGCGCTCGACGGGGCCCTGGCCGCCGGCGCCCTAACTTCCGAGCCCTACCTGCGCGCCGTGCGCCGGCTGTGCTCGAGGCAGTACTCGCTCAGGGCGCTGGGAGCGAAAGTCGCGGAGAGGCAGCACGCGCTTGCCGCGGAGGCGGCCGAGGCAGGGGCGGCGGCGGCCGCGAGGGCCGCCGCCACCAACCGGCCTTCCCCTCCTCCTCCCTCGTCCTCCTCGGCGGCTGCTGCCGCTCCGGGAGTCGAGATGCCGCAGGGAGACTCGTGGTGCTCGAGCGGCGTCCTCTCGAATCCGCTCGCGGCGACGACGGCGAACAGAGGCCTCGGTTCAGGGAGAAGGAGATAGACCTTCTTCTTTTTCTTGTGATTTTCTTCTTCATTGCTTTGGGAAGAAAGAAAAACGAACTCTCACAAACACTTTCTTTTTTCGTTCTTTTCTGTTCTCTCTCTCTCTCTCTTTCTCTTTCTACTACTCCTACCACTACTACTACTTCCCTTGACTGATGCTGCTCTCCAAAAAGGCGCGGAGCCTCTCCGCACGAGCAGCGAGGGGCCCGCCGGCAGCCGCGGCGCCCGCGGCCCCCGCGGCGAGCAGGGCGGCGGCGAGGCGCAGGCCCCCCGCCGCCGCCGCCGCCGCCGCCGCCGCCGCCGCCCCTCCCTCCTCGCCACCCCCGCCCCCCGCCGCGGCGGCGGCGGCGTCCGCGTCCGCGACCTTGGCCGCGGACAGCCCGGCGTCGATCAGGTCCGAGGCACGCTCCGCGTCCCCTTCGCCCGCGGGAGGGATGGCAGCAGCGGCGGCGGCGGCGGCGGCGGCCGCGGAGGGGGGGGAGGAGGAGGGGGCGGGGCCCGCCCCCCCCGCCCGTGCCGCTCCGGCGCCCGCCACCAGGAGCCTCTCCCGGAGGGCCCGCGCGTAGAGCGGCCTCGCCTCGGCGGCCGACGCGGAGAGATAGAGCAGGTCGCCCAGCTTGTTGAGCGTGACCGTGAGGGCGCGGGTGAGCTCCCGGAGCGAGAGAGAGAGGGGAGGAGACGAGGAAGCGGCGGGGTTTTCTCCTCCTCCTCCCCCTCCCCCTCCCCCTCCTTCCAACGACCTCTCGGCCGAGAGGGCCCCCTCCAGCACGGCGACGGCTCCCTGGTACTTCTCCGCCGCTGCCCCGAGGTTCCCCAGGGAGCGGTGACTGTCCCCGATGACCCCGGAGACCGCGGCGCGCCGGACTGCAGTGGTAGCGGCGTCGGAGGAGGAGGAAGGGGGAGACGCCAGCAGCTCCTCCTCGAGCGCGGCCGCCGCCCGCGCCGCCCGCGCGAGTGCCGCGGCGTGGTTCCCTCCCGCCGCAGAGCTCATCGCCGCGCGCAGCCACGCCTGGGCTTCGCCCTCGGAGTCCGCCCGCGCGGCGTCCTCGAGCGCGGCGTCGGCGAGCGCCTGGGCCTCGGCGTCGGGGCGGCGCGAGGCGATGTCGGCGCCGCAGGCGAGGCAGTCGCCACCTCCGCCGCCGCCGCCGCCGCCCTCCCCTGCCCGCTCTCCCCCGCCGCCGACGCAGCTCGCGCAGAAGCGGTGGCCGCATCCCAGGAGGACGCAGTCGTGGAAGAGGGACTTGCAGCGCGGGCAGTGGAGGCGGGAGAGCGGGGGGCCGCCGGGCTCGGAGCGGCCGAAGCCGAGCGGGCAGACGCCTCCGGCGGGGGCGGCGGTCGAGGTCGAAGGAGGCCCTGACGATGCCTCATCGCGGCCAAAGCTGCTCTTCGCTCCGGAGAACGGGCAGACCCCCGGCGCTGTTTGTCCTTGTTCGGCGCCGGCGGGGTCGCTTTGGCTGAGCCCCACGCGCTGCATGACGCCGCGGAAAGGGCAGCCGCCGCCGCCTGCTGCTGGGGCAGGCGGGGCTTTGTCGTCGATCATTGATTTTTTCCCTTCGATTTTTTCCGTTCGATTCAGAGAGTACATGTTGATTTCCGAAATCATTTCGTTTCTCTTTTTCTTTTTTTCTTTTTGGTTGCAAAAAAACAAAATTTAAACAAATCACCTCTCTTTCCTGTGCCTTTGCTTGTTCTTCTTCCCGCTCCCCTTCTCCTGGACCCCCTCCCCGCGGACCTTGAGCTTGGAGGCCTCTTTGCGAGCAGCCACGGAGGGCCTCTTCCCCGCTGCGGCTCCCCTCCCGGAGGCGGGGGACGAGGAGGGACCAGAGGAGGGGCCGCCGGCCCTGGGCGCGCCCGAAGACCCCCGAGATACCTTGCCGCCGCGGCCCTTGGTCTTGACGCCCTGCCACCCGGCCGCCGCCGCCGCCCCCGGGGCGCCCGCGGCGGCGCGGAGCCTGTCCGCAGGGGTCGCCGGGCCGCGCCCTCGGCCCCTCCCGGCGAAGCCGCCGCCGCGGCCCGCTCCCCTCCCGCCGCCGCCCCTCCCGCCGCCGTCCCTCGCCGTGCCCTCTCTGCGCTGCCTCGCCGCGACCAGCGCCCCCGGGTCCTTGGCGGCCTTCCTCACCCGCACGGGCCTGCCCTTGAGCAGCATCCCGTCCCTGGCCTTGGCCGCGGCCGCCGTCGCGGCGTCGCGCAGCAGCACGAAGGCGAAGCCCTTCCCGAGCGAGGTCGCGGGGTCGCGGACGACGCGGACGGCCGAGACGGCGCCCCTGCCCCCGAAGAGCGCGACGAGCTCCGCCTCCTCGACGTCCGGCGGCAGGTTCCCCACAAACACCGAGAGGGCCGGGTCGTACAGGGAGGGGGGAGCGGGGCGAGAAAGAGCAGCGGGGGGCGCGTCGGCGGCGGCGGCGCTGCCGCTCTCGCCGCCCCCCGTGCCCCTCGCCGACGGCGCCGAGGCAAAGTCGACCCGCACGACGTTGCCGCCGATCTCTCCCATGTTGAGGCGCAGGGCGCCCTCCGCGCCCGCCCTCTCCGCGAAGACCACGTACGCGCACGCGCCGCCCTTGCGCGACGCGTCGGCCCTCTTGGCGAGCACTGCAGCCCTGCGCGGGAGCAGCGTGCCCTTGGCGAGCGGCACGCTCCGCAGCCGCACCGACTCGACCGCGCCAAACTCGGAGAAGGTCCTCTTGAGGGCTTTCCGCTTCGACGTCGGGGAGACGTTGCCGACGAAGACGGTCCGGGAGAGGCGCTCACGCTGCTGCTCCGGGGTCAGGGAGGCGTGAGTCGCGGCGAAGGGGGGGGTTCCGGGGGCGGGGGCCTTTTCCTCCTCCCCTCCCTCGCCCGGCGCCTCCCGCTCGCCCTCGTCGCTCAGGGCCGCCAGGCGCTCGAGCTCGGCCTCGCCGCCGCTGCCGGCGCCCTCCTCGCCCTCCCCGTCGCTGTCGCTGCTGTCGGACCCGTCCGAGGTTCCTCCTCCCTCCTGCTCGCGGGCTGTCGCGGCGGCCTGCGCCGCGGCCTCGGCCTGCGAGCGGAGGAGGCCGAGTTGCCCGTCGGCGGCGGCGCCGTCTCGGCCTTCTTCGCCGCCGGCGTCGTCGGCGCCCGGGGCCGTTTTCGTCGCCCTCTGCCGGCGGCGGCTCGCCGCATGCTTGCCGACGGCGTCGAGCAACATGCCGCGCTCGTTCTTGTTCTTCCTGTTCTTCGATCCCTTCGTTGGTGCGGCGTCGCGCTTGAACGCTGACGCCGCGCTGAACAGCGCCGCCGCGGCCGCCGAGGAGGGCTCGGCGGCGGTGGCGGTGCCGAGGACGTCGGCGAAGAGAGACGACATTGGAATTCGGATTTTTTTTCCTTCCCCTCCGAGGCCCTAGTACGTCTCGTGCGCTCCTTGACAAGTTGTAAATTGTTCAGGAGGCGAGAGGGAAAACAAAACTTCGCTCGTTTTTTTCCTCTTCCTTTTCCAACTCCGCGCAAGCATGGCCGACGAGGACGACCTCTTCGGCGATGACATCTACACGGAGGCGCCGACGGCCTTCGCGGCCGCGCCGGCACACCATGAGCAGCAGGCGCCCGCGGCTGCTGCTGCTGCTCCCGCTGCTGCTCCTGCGGCCCTGATGCAGCATCAGCAGCAGCCTCCGCCTGTTCCTCCTGGCGGCGCTGCTTCTTTGCCCCCTTCTTTCGCATCGGCAGATGGTGCTGTCTACGCCCAGCTCGCGACGCTCAAGGCGCAGTGAGTAGTGGAGCAAAAGAACGAGAGAGAGAAAGAGAAAGAGAAAGAGA
>Ga0114918_10003851_pt1 | contig 13115 bp, 23 predicted proteins | sample LantaG_FD_87015 | JGI IMG/M metagenome (GOLD analysis project Ga0114918, IMG submission 87015) | Deep subsurface microbial communities from Baltic Sea to uncover new lineages of life (NeLLi) - Landsort_02402 metaG | ecosystem: Environmental > Aquatic > Marine > Oceanic > Sediment | place...
TAGGAAGTGCAGTGGCGACGCTGTACATAATCAATCCTTGGACCCCTCTGATTTATTAGAGCCAAGGAGAGAAGCCCACGAATTTATTCGTGGGTAGTTCACATGTATATATCGGAGATAAAAACTCACTATCTTTATCTGTCGTCCACAGAACAAGCTGACCTTTTTCGTCTTTAACCCTCTTCCATAATTTAATCAATGTAGATAAATGGCTACTGCGAATAGCTATCAGCTCGTCAGCAAAATAGATAATTACTTTGCATTCTGTTGACTTGAATTCTGTAATTAGTTTCTCAATCTCATGGTCCTCAGTTATAAATGATTCAAGAGAGAACGCAGATATTGTTCCTTTAGAACTTGTTCGAATACTTTCTTTATTTGTCTAACATTACGAAACCAAGGCGTGTTTTGTAATGGTTGTCTTTATAAAATGTTCAATACCTTTTACCAACTGTCTTATATCAGTCCCTTTTTTGACAAACATACCTGCGCCTGCTTTCTTAGCCATCTCTTCTAACCCGTCCTGGTCAAAGCCAGAGATAATTAATACATCAATATATGCAGTGCTTGGGTTTTGTTTAATGATCTGGCAGACTTCTATACCATCAATTTTAGGAATATCAAGGTCAAGTAATACTATTTGTGGTCTAAACTCCTCTATTGCTTTAAGAGCGCTGAGGCCATCTCCTTCTGTCTCAATTAAGAATTCATCTGAGATTAATTCAATCATGTTTTTTAAAATACCAACAATATCCTTTTGATCATCAATGATCAATACTCTAGTCCTTAGGTCACTATTATATGCAATTAAGTCATAATTTCTATTCTCTGTTTTTATGTATTCACTAATCCTTAACTTAGCGTCTGTATACCTTAACCATTCAATTATCTTTTCAGGGAAAGCCTTATCAATCAAGGCTGCAATGCTGGAGTTATTTATATCGTCTTTGGAGAATTTTTTAGGATTAGAACTTATTAAACTGAATACAGCTTTACATTCCGACGCAAATCTTCTGATGAGATCTCGTCCATCTGACTCTTCGTCTACCACTATAACGTCGTATCTTTTAAATTGCTTTAGAAAGGACGTAGTCTCTTTATAAAAATCTAAGTCCCAGTCGTTCCCGATCAACTTATCTTTAATTAGCTTTTGATATTTAACGTCACCTTCGACAACAGCTATGTTCATGATTAACGCCTATTTATTCAAACTCTCAACGATTTTTATCACGGTAAGTACGAGCCCAGATATCGTAATTATAGAACCTACAACCCACGCTAGAACTTTGTAAGATGTCTTCAGTTCTTTTTCAAAAAGTTTTCTTTTTTCTGCTTCTTTACCTAAGAACTCTCTGCCTTCAGTTACTTCTTGAGCTAGCTCGCTTATTTCTTTCCCGAACCCTTCAGATAAATCTTCAGACAATTCTTCTAGACCTTTTTCGAAGCCCTTTTGTTGCTCTTCTATAGAATCAAGCCGTCTCTTAAGCTCTTCTCTTCTTACACGAGCCGTTTCTATATGAGTCTGAAGTTCGCCCTTTACAGAGGCTATCTCTTTGGATTCTCTATCTATCTTGTCAAAGATTTCCCCTAGGGTCTCTTTGATATAGTTCTGATTTTCAATCGAGTTTTTAAGTCTCTCTCTTATCTCAACCAAGGCTTCACGATCATTCGATTCCATATTTTTATCCTTTAATCCTTTTATACTGCATGCCTCCCTTGCACTTCTCTACTCAAAGAATAAAAAATCAATACCTATAATACTGAATTTAATTTAATTATCTGGCGAGTCAACGAGGCTTTCTTGCAAGGCCCAATATCTATCCTTAAAATCTTTCCACTTAAAAGAGTGGCAAAGATAACAGCCCCTTAATTGAACTTTCCTGTGAAGTTTTTTCCGAGGGCCTTTGAATTTATAATAAGTGCAGCTGTCAGCTAGATTGTGATACCAATCTCTAGGAAGGATACGAGCAGAAGGATACGGTCGCTCTTTGATAGGAGGCTTAAGACAAGCCACCAACATGATAAAAATGATTATAATTAACTTCACATACTAAGAACGCTTTATCAATAGGCTGTAGTCTTAATTCCTCTAACCTTTGTTTCTATTACGGTCTTAAGATTAATCCTACGAAACCCCATTGCGTTTATATCAAATACTCTAATGTAATCGTGTGCTTTATCTTCAGCTAAAGTATCTCTTTTCGAAGTACCCTTGACACCTTTTTTGACACTAATCCTACATGCCATTCTTCTCAACTGTCCGCTCATTTTTATAAAGGATACTCCAAAGATTGTACCTTTTGATCTTTTTACTTCTTCTATAACTCTAGAAGACGGAAGAAATTTGCTTTCTGTTTGTTGTTTTAATATGCTCATAATGTTATATAGTTTAGTTAAAATTTTGTTTTTATTTTACCAAGCCTTCTGGCAACTCATAATATGTATAGGATTATTAAAACGAAATGTCACAGAAAAGTTTTGGCTATTGAACTCTAACCATTGTCGTTGTGCATTGAGGACATGCACCACCCCAAGATGGGTTTCTTAAAGATTTTCTATCTAATTTGCAGCTACAGGAGGGACAACTATACGAGCCGTTACCACTATAGCTTCCATTAGATTCTGCTTCGCATATAGAATCTATTATATCTGCCTCTTCTTCGAGGCCATGTTGATCTAATCTATTTGCTAGATTGATCAGTTTGTTTTTCATTCCACTCATTTATAACCTCTGTAGCGACATCACCAGTAACTACTTCATCACATTTTTCACAGCTCATTATTATTTCTTTAACCGGTTGTGGATTAACCCTTAAACAAGGATTCCCTCCACATCGACAATTTACTGGTGTTCCTATTTTTGTCCCTAGAAAAGATTTTTCCTCTCACTAATCGATCAAAAAATCAATACTATTTAATAGTACCAATTACCTTAAGAAGCTCGAGGTACTTGATGGCTTCTGTGCGATCTGAATCCTTCTCACTTTCCGAAAGATATTTGTAAGTAGTTTCTACCTGACGCTTCCATCTGTCAGTAAGCTCTTTAGGAATTATACACTCACCTGCCTCATTGATAGTACTCTTACTAAAGAGATACCTCATCCAACGCGCCCATTGTTCGTGACACATATCTGCAAGATGCTCAACAGGTTGGGTACCCATAAGCTACGTATCCCTATGTTTTAATTTATTAAAGTTATCAGGTCGACTCAACATTATCTTTTCTATCTCAGATATATGTATTGGCTTGAAATCATTCCCGTCTACTCCTACGTCATGAGCTTTCCCAATTGGGGGAAGTCCATTATGCGAATGCCCAAATAGTGACCACGAATTATAATGTGACCTTGGCCAAACTCTTCCAGCATAATGATCTAATGTGATTGTATTCTTCTTATAAGCAAGGATGGCTCTGTGCCCTAATATCTTTATGCAATCAGGATTCTTTTTAACTAATCTCTGATCGTGACTGCCAACAATTAAGTATATTTGTCCATTAAGCCTATCAAGAATCTGTGGATCATATTTCCCTGGTCCAAAGAAATCACCTAGATGATAAATAATACTCTTCTTATCAACAACTTTGTTCCAGTTTTGGATCAAGACTTCATTCATTTCTTGAACATCTTTAAACGGACGCCGACAATACTTTATGATATTTTTATGACAGAAATGTGTATCGGCAATAAAGAATGTATTGTCAGAGGCAGAAATAGTCTTAAAGGAATTAATAATCATCACCAGGCCTTATTCGCTATCTCTAGATAATCATTCAACTCTTCTTGGACCCTCTCTAATTCTTTTTGAGCATCCTCTAAGGCGTTTTCTAAGTCTTGTTTTGCCTCTGCTCTTACTTCCTTTAGTTGGTCTTCTAGCTCTATTCTTATTTCACAAGCAGGACAATTCCGACCTTCATAAACTATCTCGTCATGATTTTCGCTACATAGTTCCATTATTTTAAGGCATCCTGTTTAACCATATCTCTAATAGTCTTCTCAACATGTGTTTTATAATGAAGGTTATAGTTAATTGTTCTTGATGCCTTCCATTGTACACACTTAAATCCAATAACTAATATAAGAATACTTACTCCGGCCAGTATAAGCTTTGTCATTCAATCTCCCTTAGAACCTATAATTTTTTGTTGATTTTCGTATCTTTACTTGCCATGGTACGTCTGGGCTTCTTGTTGTCTTCCAAACAATTTTACCCTTCTTATTTTTCATAACAAGTCCTTCATTCTCTTCCTTTTTAATTACTTCATTAAAAAGATTATGAAAGTCACCTGAATAAGTTTGGGCTATCTCAATGTGTTTAAACTTTCTTCCTTTAAATAAATTGTGGAGTATCTCTCTTCTGAACTGTAATTCTTCAGTTACTCTTTCTTCTTTTAAAAGATATGCATCATAAAAATAAACTACATCTTTAATGTGCTTAGTCTTGAAATGTAAAAGCTCTGCATCTAACTGACTATGGTTAGGAATCTCTAAGCTATTAAGCTCATCTATTAATCCTTTGGCCGGTCGATATTTGAGTAAGCCTCTCTTACGATTGAAAAACTTGAGACCACTATCCTGTTGAAGGACGAGCCGAGTTCCATTCTTTTTAATCTCAGCGTCCCAGTCAGAATGTTGACTCCAGACCTCCACTTTGGGATGATCTGGGGTCAATAAGAGAGGTCTGTTTGGGTAAAAATAAATCATTTCAACGAAGGAGTATTCTGTGATACAAGAGCTCTGAAGTCTTCTAACTTCTCTTCGTCAAAGTAGTTATGAAGCTTTTCCTTAAGACCTTTCTTGGTCTTAAGCTTTTTGACGTTCACGAAGAACTTTGAAAAGTTATCTTTACCTACAATTGCTAAGAACTCTTTCTGCAATGCTTCATCTTTAAAAACTTCACCTTTCAACATAACGCATGATGTTTCTTCGAAGATCTTTTCGAACTTGACTTTACCTACGACCTTTTCGATAGCCTTTCTACTATCTTCGTCTTGTGGAACAGAAAATGAATCAGTAGTAACAAACTTAATTGATTCACCTTTCTTGTTGGATACATCATAAGACCCTACAAAGTTGCCAGCAAAAGCATCATTGTCTTGTCTCTCTTGACAAGCACCGATCACATCTGCTGCTGCTATTGCTAATCCGTCTTTCGCAAGTGCCAAGTCTTCTTTACATTTAATTACCTGACTAAGGCTTTTACCAAGCTCTCCTTCAAGTAGAATCTTGGGACTCTGCTTTTTGCTAGCACTCTTTGGCTTAGCTGTGGTCGTGTTTTGATTAATTACATCATCGAATAGACCCATCTTTTACACTCCTTTAAAGTTAGATTATTGATTATTAATTCGGAATCCTTCACGAACTATAGCCTCATGTAAAATTTCAAACTGCTGTTTGTCTATTTTACCTGTGTTTCTAGCAAGCTTAAGATCCTTATATGTACTAATTATATCGTCCATATCATCGAAAACACTCACAATAACTCCTTAGTTAAGGTTTTCATTAATATATAGTTTAGTTCTAATTTAGTTGTTTTAAAAATAAGAAAGCCTCAGAGCCGTCCTTGGCTCTTGAGGCTTATAAAAAGGTTAATCACAATTAGAAAGGACTAACAATCGAACTGATCTGGTCAGCTAATTGGTCAACAAATTCTAATTGATCATAATGATGGTTTTTAATTCTCTCTCTGACCATCTCTATCCGCTCTTCTGATTCGTCTACTCTTTCGCGCAACTGGGCTTTAACCAACTCAATGTCGTGAATTTCCGATAACGTTTTACCCGTAGCAGATAGTTCTGCGGTGTCGCTGGACCTTTCTGTACTTGAAGCGTCCTTGCTTTTCTGTACTGAAGAAGCTACCTCTGTAACCGTAGGTAAATGCGACGATTTTTCAATCTGCATAACTTACCTCCCTGCTAAGTTTATCGGACCAAATTCGGAAAACTTTACTATTAAAAAGATTTATTTGCTACCTTGTCTTCCATTGTACGCAAAGTGAACGTCTCAAACGACGCAACCCATTCTTTCGGAGAGTTTGTGTATTTAAATAAATACTTCTTCCTTCTTGCTTTTAGAATTATTGCTGGCTTCCCCTGACGATAAACAGGTGTCCCGTACGGCGCCTTTCCAGCACGAAGCATTGTTATTGTTAGACCAGGACAAACGTCTTCAGCACAATCCTCATCTACATGAATGTTGATCTCCAACTTCGTACGTACTTGTTTGGCTGTATATGTGACTCTTCCTATACGTGCCACGACTCCAAAGGGAAGGTTTTCTAATCGCTTATTAATCTCATTTCGTAATTGTTCGACTGAGCTCTTATCAAACGTAGTAATGGTATCATCTTTTTGACCTATTGTATTTTGAAAGTCCGAGGCTGTTGTATTCCCTTCTCTTTTCTTACCTATCGGTACTAGCATCTCTTTTCTCCTACATTCAAATTTTTGTATACTTATCTATATAAGACAATATTTGTTTAGCCATTCCTCGTACAGAAGCTTTTGTAGGTCTTGCGATATACCATCTTGCGATATCTTTAGGACAACAATAACCTATAATCTCAAGCTTCCCTTTCTCTCCCTCTACCTCAAGAGCACTAAAAGGAAAGTAGTGAGATGAAATAGAACCAGTACGATTCAGGATCTTAACTTGATATCCCTGATAATGATCATGATAACCACGAGTAACTATTGTAACTTCAGCAATGATCCCTTTAGCTACATCCTTAACTCCCTTAGTATTGAACCATTCAAATCCAGCTCTTGGGAAAAAATCTTTATTGAATTGAGTGAAATTTACCATGTACTTCCTCCTTTTATAATTTATAATTTTGTTTAAAATTAGTTATAAAAAAAACCTCAGCCGAAGCTGAGGTTCATTCATTCTCCAAGATCTCTCTTTATATTATATTAGCGATTCCCTCTTTCAGTCTTAGGTTTCGCTTCATTAACTCTAAGATTTCTTCCGTCAACCTCTTTGCCTTCAAGTGCTTCGATAGCCCTCTGGCCATCTTCTTGACTGGTCATTTCGATAAAGCCAAAGCCTTTCGATCTTCCAGTTTCTCTATCCATAATTACTTTTGCACTTGTGACTTCTCCGAACTCTTTGAAAATATTCTCAAGTTCATTGTCATCGGTTGAGTACGGCATGTTCCCTACGTAAATGTTCATCTGTCTTCTTCCTTTTAATTTAATTTGATTTGAACGAGACTATCTAGTAGTCTTTTGGTTTTTATATAAAGTCACTGTTTTTATTTTTTTATGGAATGTTCCTTACATCGATACACTTAGTACATTTGTCCTCATTACATTCTTCGTGTAGAGAATTGTAATATACTACTTTGTGATTAAGGCAGCAACTAAAGAAGAGTAACAGTAGCGATATACAAAATATTCTTATCATTATATAAGATGCGTTAGTATCAATACTTTTACCAGTCTTTGTTCGTTATTTCCTCCTGCTTCTTTAACTCTTTTAGTGCTCCTGGCCATTCATGATCCGTGTCTCCGCTGTATATTTTATATACTCTTGTCCAATCTTCTACTGCTTTTGCCATTGGGCTAGCATCTTCTGTAGCTCCAGCCTTTATTGTTTTATCTCTTGTTGTAAGGTAACCAGCGAAATTATATACTGCACCTTTGATTAGTTCTTTTAATTCTCTTTCTGTCATCCTGTCATCCTGTCATCGCATGATATAGCACATTTTCATATCAAGTTGCCACATAATACCATACCTATCTTCAACTGGTTTAAAAAATCCTGAATTAATTATAGTTCCACAATCTCCCTGGCATAGACTTTTTGATAAATGGCCTTCTCTAGTAAACTTCATACAATTATATGTACCTATCTTCTTTTCCTTTGGCTGCCTAACTATAAAACCTTTTTGATATTTTTCAAGAATACCGTGGAGAGATTTGTATAACCACTCCTTATTATGTTTATCACGCTTCTCTTTAATCTCTTCTATCCTTTTAAGGTACTCCTCTTTAGTTTTTTTATCGGCAATTATTTCAATGTTATCATCATCCCAGGCTGCTTCTTCAAAGTCCATAGAATAAAGTCTTATTTTATTATTCTTTTTATCTACTACGAAAGTATCATCTTCTTTAATATAGCACCCTGCTCCATCATAATAACCTGGGAGATTACTTACATCGACAATAGCCCCATTGCTATCTTCAACGTGATACTTATTATCCGGGTCAGCTTCTTGAAGCTTTTTAATTAAATCATTTGTTAACATATTACTCCTTTTACCAATTTCTTTTTATCTTCTGCTATAAGCTTATTCATAATTCTGATTAATCAAACTGTTACAAAACAATGATAGAATTTTACTATGGTCAAAGGCTAACTCTGGCAAAGCTCCAAATGAAAACCACATTGCTTCCTTGGCATCATCGGCTGCTTGAATAACAATCTTATCCATATTGGCTCTGGCAGTAAATACTACAGTAATGATTCTATCTCGAGGATCTCTATCCATTTTACCAAAAGTTTCAAATTGTTCATAGTTATCTAACATCTCGGTGGTAACACCCGTCTCTTCTTGAAGTTCTCGGATGCCACAATCTTTTAGATCATTATCGTCATTAACATCTAAAAAACCACCAGGGAAGGCCCAACAGTCCTTATAGGGATCGTTCTTACGCTTAATTAAAAGGACTTTATATCTACCATCTTTATCCTTACGATAAAGGATAGTATCAGCTGTTACACTCGGCTTTGGATAAGTTTCGGTCTTTGTTGACCTTATTAAATAAGCTCCTAATGCCCCTACAATGAGTCCTACTACAGCTATGAGTATCATCATTCTGTCTCCTTGTTCATCAGTTCTTCTCTTACTTCCATCAATAATTTACCCAAGTTATTTTCTTTTTTCTTTCCTCTACACCAAGGACAATTGCATGCGCCCCAGAAATTATCGTGCCAACAGTTCCCCTCTACTAGATTGTTTGGAGCAGTCCTAAATAAACTACCTTTAAGATGCTTTGAGAACTTTATTTTAAGGAGCTTTCTCATTACATCAATTCGTTTTGTATTCCAGCCAGCAGTTAGAGTGACAAGTTTACCTTCCCCTTTAGCCTTTCCAGGAGTCGCAGACTTACGAACCTTCTCTCTTTCATCAGGGTCATCAGTCTTAAGACTTTGGAAAGCATGTTCAAGAGTCGGATACTTTATGCTATCGACTTCCATTTCGTCTTCGTAGAAGTTAGATAAGAAATCATAATACCCATCAAAAGAAGTGATGGCTACTTTCCTTTGCTTGTCTGCTTCTTGATCCTGTTCGATCTCTTCTGCTGCTTCCATAAATAACTTCTTATGTTGTGCTATGCTGCCTAAAAAGTTCTTAGGAACTACCCCTTTAACAAGATCTTTTCTTACGAATTGTTCCCAAATTCTTTCTGCTATGCTAGGTAACTCATTCTTTTGTCCTTTTAAGATGTCTATCGCCTTCAGGACATTATCGTTTGACATACCTTTATAAGTATCTGTCTTGACAAAGTTATCCATATGCTTAGTCATGTCTGAATCATCATCAAGTATAACGTAAGCTTTGACCTCTATTTTATCTTTAACCTCCTTAAGCCAAGCAGATATCTCCTGACCTCTAGTACGACTCTTTAGCTTTGGAGTGAGACCAATGATCCTTTTATTATTAATCCCATGTGGCTTAAACAGTTCTCTGAATTGTTCAAGAGAAGTCTGGTAACGCCAGGAGCTTGATATTACAATGTGTGCATCGGTTTCTTCTATTATCTGCTTCAGAAGCGCAATGCAGCCTTTATCAAACTCATTGAAGCGACTTTTTTGTGTAACAATAACGCCATCAAAATCTAAAAAAATTATATTATATCTCAAAATGCTTTCTCCTGTAAACGGTCCTGAGTATCTTTTGACTCAATAAATAACATAGCATTATCCCAACCCTCATCGTTCCCTGGGAACCTTGCTATAGGAGAGTTTTTTTCTTCTAAAAAATGAGGATCAATCCCCTTTGATGAGGGAGGAACTGCTCCTTTAAATACACAGATCTTATCGCCCTTATGAGTTATACAATCTACATAATTAATTAAAGCTACAGTGTAATCTCCTACTCGCTGAGTTTGTTTGACTCTATGCCGAAACGGATGAGGATTAGGACTAGTGGGGTCAGTAATAATCGTTCCACTAGTAGTAGTAGCGGCAGTGGTACTTGCACTACTAAAAATTTTCATCCCCATTATTTCATCTCTTTTTTATAAAGAATCTCTTCTATCCTTGCAATCCGTTCTTCAATCGGTTTAGTTTTTAAAGCACTCAAGAAAAAACTCTTTTCATTTGCTTCTATTTCAGTTCTGCAACAATCACATACTTTAACCGCAAGGTCCGTTCCGAATGCGTACGTAAAGGGCTTTTTTTGTTTACAACGATTACAATATTCTTCTTGGACATAAGCCATTTTTCATCTCCGATTTTCTATATACTTTTTATATTTTAGTTTATATTTTGTTTAGAATCACAAAAAAAAAGCTCTCGGCTTTAACGAGAGCTCCTATCTAAAAAAACTTATAAGACTACTACGCTATGTTTATATTCTCGAATCCAAAAGCTGATAGCTTATTCAGATCAAGCTTATAAGTATTATCTGCCTGAATATTCTTACCGATAAGATTGAGTCTTCTCTTTTCTTCTTTAAGATTGTTTACCTTACCAAGTATATTCTTAACCTTGTTAGTGTATCCTCTCACTACATCTTTAAGAGTATTAAGTCTAGCAAGAGCTTTATCTTCTACTTCTGAAATATAAAAAGAATCAGCACTCTCACATACTAAAGAATTTGAAGAAAAGCTTTGACCACTACTGCTACTAGTACTAGTAGTACTAAAGCCCTTTGTCGCTGAGCGCTGCATGCTTCTTCCTAAGGTCAGAGTATCTTCCTCTATTATTTTATCGACATCTTCAAATGCGTCTTCAAATTTCTCAAAGCCTTTTTCAAAATCAACAGCTTCTCCTGCTACTTTTTTTTCTGTCTCTTTATCAAAAGTAAAAACTTCATCGTTCCATTCTTTTTGAATCTCTTCTATTTTTCTTGTGTGTGGCTTAGCTTTTGCTTGCTTTTCATCTTCGCGATCAGTATAGATCTGTTCAATTTTTTTAATCTCATCTGCCTTTTCGTTTAGAAAGTTTTTGACTTCTCCTGTAATCTTATCGTACTTACTAACTTCTGTATCGATAACGCTAACGCGTGCTTCGATAGCTTGTTTGATTTCTGATCCCTTTTTGTCAAACAGAACTCCTATAACTGTTCCTTCTAGTCCTGACGCTGAACAGATAGGATCATCTGCTTCTACCTGGATTGGTCTTTGATATTCACTCATCTTCACTCCCTTTAAGTTGATTATTTTTCTCTTCCCAAAAAAGAGTTAAAGCAAGACGACAACAACGCTCTTGAAATTGAGCGCCTGTATCTTTTACTCCTTCTTTAAGAAGAGCTTTCCATTTACTATCTTCGAATCCATCGAATATTCTTTTTGCCATTTTAATACGACCAGCTTCATCTAAAGGTCTAAATTCAACGGTTCTATCTATTCTACCTGGTCGACTTGACATCGAACCGTCGGAACCTCCGTTAGTAGGAATCCCTAGCGCTGAGTCAATAGTCTTTATATTATTAGTAGTGATGACAATAAATACTCCATCTGTATTCTCTACACCGTCTAGTGAATTTAAAAAACCATCAAATGTCAATCCGTTTTCTAACCCTTTAACAGCTACATTTTCTCTTCCATTAAATACGGCATCTATATCTTCGAATAGAAAGATACATGGTGTCCGATCCATAGCGTCTTCCCAACAATCACTAAAGTCTTTATTAGTCATAGTCGCTAAAGCGAAACTATAGATAGGCATATTTAACTCTTGTCCAAGCGCTCTTATAAATGCTGTCTTACCCGTGCCAGGTTTGCCATACAACATCATTCCTCTCTTCCAAGGAATATGTCTTTTCTTAAACCACTTCTCACTATCTCTCCATAGTACTGCTGACTTAACCGCATCAGTTACATTCTTTTCTAAAGAAAGATCACTCATAGCACTCTTTCTATTTGGTTGTCCAAGCTCATCTCTTGTCCATCTAAGAGGCCTATTCATGAGCTTATCTCTTGAGGATTCTGTAACTTCTGCTGACTGTTTATCGCCTGCTGTTGCTCTTGGCTCTTGTGTGCCAAGTCCAATGTGTCCAAATAGTTTCCGAACAAAGAATCTATCTCCTTGTCTCCAGTCTTGAGTAGAATGCATTCCATTAAACTTATCTACTATTTCTATCGCAAGTATATTAGTATTAAATATACCTCTTAGGAAAGTTGCAGTTATAGTTGAACCATCATAGGCAATTAATATTGGTCGCCATCCCCTCCACCAAATAGTAGGCTCCTGTGGAATCCTTTCGTAAACAACTAACTGATTTCTCTCAATAGGTCTGACATATTCGTTCCATCCTCCGTAATTCTTTTTCCCTAGCCTAGAACATTTAAATTCCTTATTCAATAGAGTTCCCATTGCCATCCCAAGTTGGTCATCATAAGTGACAGTAATGAGGAATAGACTAACAATTTTTGAAAAGTACAGCTTAAGATTCCCCCATAACATTGCGACAGCTCCGCCACCAGCTACTACTGCTGGTGTCAATCCTGTTGACACTAATGACATATTATTAACTCCTTATTCAAAATTCTAAAATATCTTAAGCTTTATCCTTCTCCTTTTTAAAAAAATCACTAAAAAACTAATAAAAAAGGGCCCTTAGCCTTTTAAGCCAAGAGCCCCTTTCCTTTCTTCCTAACCGAGAGACTTATTTAATCTTATCTCCATTTTCGTACGTTGTATATATAAGCTTCTTGTTAACGTCGGCTACAAACTTAAAATAACTTAGATGTCCCATCTTCTTCCCGTCAATAGTTACATGTGTCCCACCAGAAGTCCCATCGGACTCGACTAATATCTGTCTGTTACTCAAGATAGGACGAGTAGGGACTGGCGTAACAAAAGCACTATCGACATCTCTTAGAAGAGTATATGTATCTAAATCAACTAACACATTTATATCGTATAGAACTTTACCTTTAAGGA
>Ga0114918_10003852_pt1 | contig 13115 bp, 8 predicted proteins | sample LantaG_FD_87015 | JGI IMG/M metagenome (GOLD analysis project Ga0114918, IMG submission 87015) | Deep subsurface microbial communities from Baltic Sea to uncover new lineages of life (NeLLi) - Landsort_02402 metaG | ecosystem: Environmental > Aquatic > Marine > Oceanic > Sediment | place: Baltic...
AACGGAAAATCGGAAACGGAAAAAAAAAAAAAAAAAAAAACTCCTCCAGGCGACCCCCCCGGGGTCCCCCCCCGGGACCCCGCGGGGGGAGATCCCAGAGCAGGGAGCGGGGGACGACGGGAGGGGGGGGCCCGCGGCGCCGCTGGGGGGGAGCCCGCGAGCGGCGGCGGGAGGAATTTTTTTTTTTTTTTTTTTTTCCGTTTCCGTTTTTCCGTTTTTTCTTCTTCATGTGAGCTCCCCGCCTTCCCTCTCTTGTTCTCCTCTCTCTCTCTCTCTCTCTCTCCGCCCGCGTTTCTTCACTTATCGCATGATCTCACCCTTGATCTTGGAGATCGCGGCGGCGGACAGGGGGGCGGCCCCGGGCAGAGGCTGCGGAAACAGCGCCGCCGCCGACGAAGAGCCTGCCGCGGCCGCGGCCGCCGCCGCCGCCGCCGTCGAAGGAGAGGAAGAGGCGTCGGCAGCGAGGGGGTCGCTTCCGCTCCCCCCGCTGGCGCCGTTGCCGCCGCTCAGCCTACACGCATCGTACGAGGGGGGCTCTGCTACGCCGTTGATGATCGACTCGGAGACGAGGAGGAGGGCCGCGGCGGGCTCCGCGGTTTGGATGCGGGCCTGAAGGGGAAGGAAAAAGGAGGCGTTTTCCCCCTTTTTTTCCCCCACGGTTTTTTGTTATCGTCGTTCATTCGAGGACAAGAGAGAAAAAGTAACGCCTCTGCGTTTCCGCGTCTCTCGTTCGCCTCTCTCGCTTCCCCGTGTACCCCTTCAAAACGATGCCAAGCTTTACCTGGGCGTTGACTCCAGCTCCTGAGGGGAGCAGCGAGGCGGTGAAGACCGCGGCAGCGGCGAGAAAGAGCGCGGCGGCCCTCGTGCTCCCGTTGTTGTTGGAGGAAGAGGAAGCCGAACGGCTGCGGAGGAGCCCGCGGCGGCGGCGCGGCAGCGGCGCTAGAGCTTGCGGCGGCGGCATCGTCTTTCGCGGGCAGCAGCGTGGGAGAGGAGGAGGAGGGAACCGTGCCCCTCAAAACGCGCCTTCTCTCCGTGCGAGAGAGACAAGGGGCGAAAGAGAGAGGGAAGGATCAAAGGTGGCGAGACCGCACGGGAGCGAAATGAAAAGCTGCAAAAAAGAGAGAGAAAAAAGTGAAAAGAAGAAAAATGAAAGTTATTTTTTTTACAAAAAGAAAAATCGACTCTCCTCCCCAGAGGATTTGGCTGCGGTCATTATAAAAGAGACGGGGGGACGGGAAAAGGAGAAACATATAAAAAAAGGAGAAAGCTAGCTAAGAGAAGAAAAAGGAACGCATGCGTTCCGAAAAAACGAGGGTGTTGCTCTCAAGCAGGGACGCCCGCGAGCGCAGCAGCTCGCGGCCTCGGCGCCGGGAGCCCCCCCTGGAACTCCAGCGTCGACCTCTTCCGCCGCGGGACGCGTGCTTCCCGGGGCTCGAAGGCCGCGGCCGCCTTTGTGGCGCCGCCGCCGCCGCCGCCTCCCGTCGTCGCGTCGCTCGCGCCGCTGCTGCCGCCGCCGTTACTCCCATCTCCGTCCCTGTCCCCGTCGCTGTCCGCCCCCGCCTTGCCGGTCGAGGCCGCGCCGAGCGCGGCCTGCACGGCCGCGAGCGCGTCGTCCCCGAGCCTCAGCGCGAGCCTGGGCCCGACGCCGCCGCAGGGGGGCAGGGGGCCCAGGAAGACGGGGGGCGCCGGCGGCGCCGCCGCGGCGGCCGACGGCGTCGCCGCCCGGCTCCTGCTGCCCGCGCCCCGCCTGGCCCCCCCGCCCGCTCCCGCTCCCGCTCCCCCGCTCCCGCTCTCCCCGCTGGTGCGCCTCTTCCCGGGGACCAGAAGAGCGGCCCCCGCCTCGTGCTTGCTGCTCCTGCGGGCGGAAACCGAGGCGGCGACGGCGGCCGGGGCGGCCGCGGCGCGGCGCGTGGACGCGCGGTTCGCGGGCGCGCCGGCGCGCATGGCGAGGGCGTCGGCTCGCTCGGCGTCGGCGGCCTGGGGCATCTCCGCGTCTTCGGCCTCGGCCTCCGCGGCGGCGGCGGCTTCGGCTCCGACCTCTGCCGTCGCCTGCTTAGCGGCGTCGGCAGGAGGAGCAGCTCCGGCAGGAGCGGCGGCGGCGTCGGCGGCAGAGGCTCCTTCGGCGATGGCGACGGCCGCCGCCGCCGCCGCCGGGGGAAGCTCCCGGGACAGCGGCGACAGCGAGGGCAGGTTCCCCGGCTCCGGCCTGTTCGACGACCCTGCGCGGGAGACGACCGACTTTGCCGCCGCCGCCCCTGTTGTCGCTGCTGCTGCCGCTGCGGCGCCGTCGGCAGCCGCCTTGGACTGCTGCTGCTGCTTCTCGCCGCTCGCGGCGGCGCCGACGGCAGGAGCGAGACCGTGGGCGCTGCTCCCGCCGCGGCCCCCCCTGCCCCTCCCGCGGCTGCGGCCGGCGCCCCGCCCGCCTCCTCCTCCTGCTGCTGCTGCGGAAGCAGCAGAAGAGACCCCGGGGGCGCCGGCGCCGTTCGCGGCGCCGGCGCTCTCCCCTCCTCCTCCTCCTCCGGCCGAGGCCTTTGCCGACTGATGCTGCTGCTGCTGCTGCTGCTGCGCCGCCTTTGCCGCCTTGCTTCCCGCAGCGGCCTTCTTCTTCTTCGTCGCAGCGGCAGCACCCCCGTTGCCGCCGCCGCCGACAGCGGCCAAGCCAGCAGAGAACGGAGAGGGAGCAGTGGCGTGCGCGCCAGCAAGGTCGACGAACGACGCGAAATGGCCGCCGACGCCGACGCCGACGCCGCCGGCCCCGGGCACGACGAAGCCGAGCGCGGGCATCGCGCCGCCGTGGGCCCCGGCCCGTGGCAGGCCCGAGAGCGCGGCCGCGAGGTGGTGGTGGTGCGAGTGGTGATGGGCCGCCGCCGCCGCCGCCGCCGCCGCAGCCGCCGCGGCGGAGGAGAGGTGGTCCTCGAACCCGTGGTGGGAGTGACGGAGGTGGTGCTGGTGCCCGCTCGGCCCCGCCTGGGCGCCGTGCGCGCCGCCGGCGGCGCCGCCGCCGGCGCCGCCGCCTCCCCCGAGGAGGGCGTCGGCGTCCGTGGAAGGGTCGTCTAGGAAAGCGGCCAGCGCGGCTCCGCCTCCGTCCTCCTCCTCGTCATCCTCGTCGTCGTCCTCGGCGCCCCCGTAGTGGTGGTGGTGGTGGCGGTGGTGGGGCCCCGCCGCCGAGAAAAAGCCCGCCGCACCGACGCCGTCGCCGTCGCCGCCATCGTCGTCAAAGAGCCCCGAGGCGGAGGCCGCGCGGGCTGCTGCTGCTGCTGCTGCGGCAGCGGCTGCTGCGGTGGCGAAGGACTGCTGCTGTTGCTGCTGCTGCTGCTGCTGCTGTTGCTGTGGTGGAGGCGCGGCCGCTGTTGCGTGTGGAGACAAGCGAAAACGGGAGGGGGGGGGGAGAGGAGACAGAGGGTTGAGTTTTTTTCGGTGCTTGCGGCCTGCCGCCGCTGTCGTCGTAGGTGGTGGCTGCCGTCGCCGGTGTTGGTCTTCTGCGCTTCGCCAATCCCCCGAACAAGGCCCCCGGACGCCTCAATTTCGAGCAGTGCACCACGCGGGGGCCGAGAACCTTGCAGGATTCACCCCCTGGCGCGATCAAATTGGGAATCGGAGCGCGGCAGGCCGCGATTCGGAAGCGGAGAACCAAGAGGGTCGAGCGAGGGAAAGAGAGGAGATCGCGCTGGCAGCTCGTCTTGCTTTCTCTCGACCCTCTTTTTCCGTCCGCCGCCGCCGCCGCTGCCAGATGCGACACATATCATGCCCGCGTTCCTCCCTCGCCGGTGATCGATCTCCTCTTCCCATCGCTGCGACGATCGTGTCGTTTCCTCATCGGTGCAAAGGGTCTCGAATCGTGGGAGAAAGCGGACAACTGGGAGCAAGGCGGAAGCGTTCTCCAAAGTATCTCCGCCTTTCCTTTTCGATGGACCTCCATCTCGACCAAAAAAACGACAACAGTCAACACCACCGCCAAAAGAACGAGCGCTCTCTCCGCACCATACGCGTAGTCGCTCGGGTCGGTGGAGACGAAGGCCTCGAGCGGCGACGCCCTGACGCCCAGGTGGGCTCCGAGAAAGGCCGTCCTGTTGGTCGAGGGCGCGGCAGGGATTCCGGTCGCCGCGCCGCCGCCGCCGCCGCCGCCAAGAGAGCTACTAGTAGTCGTCGGCACGCCGAGCACCGCCGTGGCGATTGCCGGCGGCGGCGGGGGTAGGGACACCGCGTGCGGATAGCTCGGCACCTGGTCGACGAGGACCATTGCGCTGCCACGAAAAGCTACTCGAGCTCGTAGAGAGAGAGCGCGCCAGCCCCTCGAACTGCGAGCCAATTCTCTCTCTCTATCTCTCTCTCGTGCGGAAGAAGGAAAAAGAAAAGAGTGAAGCGATTTTGTTCTCGCTCCGGGAAAAACAACACCCCCCTCTCTCTTTTCTCTTTCGCGCGACCTCCCGCGACGAGAGAGACAGCCCCGTCCGACTTTCGTCCCTCTGCTCTCTCTGGAATCAATTCATCTGAAAAAGAAAGATAGTATTTAAATGACGAGATTGAAACAAACAAAAGAGGAGGGAAAAACCTCTGTTTTTTTTCCCATCAGACCCTCCCCCTTTCTTCTCACTCGCTCTCGCTCCCGCCGCCTCCAGCGACCGCCGCCTCCGCCCCCGCGCCCGCCGCCGCCCCCCCGTCCCCCTCCGTGTAGCTCACCTTCACCATCGCGGCCCGCACGAGCCTGTCGCCCATCGCGTACCCCCGGCGGAACTCCTGCAGGACGGTGCCGTCGGGCACCGAGTCGTCGAGCTCGCGCATCACCGCCTCGTGCACGTTGGGGTCGAACGGCGACCCCGCGCCGGGGACCGGGGTCACGCCGACGCCGCGGAACGCGTCGAGGAGCTGCTTCTGGAGGCCGCCGTAGGCGGAGGCGACTTTGGCGGCCGGGGAGTTCTCGTCGAGGGCCGGGGCGCCGCCCTCCGAGGGGGCGGCGGCGGCCGAGGCGAGGAGCGCGGCGGCGGCGTCGAACGAGTCGGCGAGCGGCACCAGCGCCTCGACGGCCTCCGCCTTGGCCCTGGCCGCCAGCGCGGTCTTCTCGCCCTCGGAGCGCCTCCTGAAGTTTTCGAATTCGGCGCGGAGCCGCAGGAGGGAGTCTTTCGCGGACTCCAGCTCGGCCTCCGCGGCCTCAGCGCGGGACTCGGCCGCGGCCGCGAGGCTCGCGGCGTCGGCGGCCGCGCCGCCGAGCGAGTCGACGGCTTCCGAGAGCGCCGCCAGGGACTCGTCGTCGCCGGCCTGCTGGAAGGCCGCGAGGGCGTTGCGCGCGTCCTCGTAGAAGACCTGGTGCGGGGGCCCTCTGTCGACGATGCCGCTGCTGTCGTTGTTGCCGGAGGACGAGGAGCTGAGGGGAGGCGTGACGAGGTCGAGGAAGGGGTCGTCGTTTTTCGTGAGGTGTGGTTCGTTTTCGTGTTCCGCTCGAGAGATCGGTTGTGCACTTTTTCTTTCTCTGTTCTCTTTCTCTCTCTTCTCCTCTTACTCCAAACACTCACGTATCCTGGTCGGATTCGTCCTCATCGCTGGTGGCCTGGAGAAAGAGGGAACAGGGAGAGTTGCGGAGGGAAAAACAGCGGCTGAGTGGTTTTGTTTCCGTGGCATTTTGGCCAGCAGAGGTGTTTCCGGGCGTCGCTGTTTCCGCACTTTGGAATCTCACGCGCTCTGCCCCTCTCTTCGCAGACATCTGAGCACCTGCATCGGCACTGGCTCTCTCGCACGCTGCTTACCGACACGCGAACGGAGCGCCTAGAAGAAGGAGCGGCAGCTACGGAGACGACGACGCCGCGGCGCTCCGCTCCGGCGGCGGCGGCGACAGCAAATGCCGCGGCGACGACGGGCCGACGAGGAAGCTGCGCCGGCGCGACGAGCGCCCTGGGCCTCGACGCGGAATTTGCTGCTGCTGCTGTCGCGACGACGGGCGTCGACGCCGAGAGCATGGCCAGGGAGCGCATGGTGGCGATGGAGCTCTGAGGGAAAGTGGGTGGAAGAAACTAGCAAAAAGAGCCGTCGCCTCTGTGCTTGGATGCTCGCTCTCGAAGAAGTGAGGAAAAAACATTGACAATTTTCTTCTTCCGACCTCGAAAAAAAGGTGGCTGCCACTTCGCCCCCTGTTCCTTCCACTCTCTCTCCCTGCGCGCGCACGACCTTTTCCAGAGAGAGCGAGATTCGCGAAATGGTCCCGACAATGGCTAAATTTTTGTTTTTGTTTGATACAAATTTTCGGGCAAAAAAATGAAACCTCGTGCTCTCCCTCTCCCCCCCTCCTGCCCTTCAGTCGTCGTCGCTTTCGTCGTCGCTCTCGTCCCCCGACAGCCCCGCGAGAGCGTCCAGCGCGCTCTTCTTCTTCTTCTTCTTCTTCTTTCCGTTCTCGTTGTTCCTCGAGGGCTGCTGCTCCCGCTGGTCCCCTCCTTCCTCCTCCTCCTCCTCCTCCGCCGCCCCTCCTCCTCCTCCTCCGCCCCGCTCCTCCCTCTTCCCTTCCGCCTCCGCCACCGCCGCGGCAGTCTCCCTCGCCGCCCTCTCCTGCGCCTCCTTGAGGGCCTCGGTGTCCACGCTCGCCTCGGCCTCCCGCGCCACCGCCTCCCTCTCTCTCTTCCTGCGCTCCTCCGCGGCCTTCTTCGCGGCGGCCTCGGCCTCGGCGCGCGCCGGCGCGGCGGCGAGCCACGCCGCCCTCTCCCTCTCCTGCTCGACGGCCTTCACGCGGCGCCCGCTCAGGTCGCGGCACGCGCCCTGGTCGGTGACCTTGGAGACGCGGCCCGAGGCGCGGAGCAGGGAGCCGAAGCCGCCCTTGCCGCCGCGGAGGCAGAGGGCGCGAGGGGCGACGCAGAGGAGCAGCGAGGCGGCGGGAGAGAGGGAGCGCTCGCATCCCCCGGCTGCTGCCTCGAGGACGGCGCGCCACTCGCCGCTCTCCAGGGCCCCACGCGCGTCCGGGTGCCCCGCCTCGCGCAGGGCGCGCTCGGCGACGGACGAGAGCGTGAGCGGCGGGGGCGAGGAGGAACCAAAGTCGACGGCAAAGAGCCGATGCGAGCGAGGCGAGGACGGAGAGGACGTCGACGGAGGAGCATCGCCGTCGGCGCTGCCGCTGCTGCTGCCGCTCCGTCCGCCGCCGCTGCGCTGCTGCTCTCTCTGTGCCGCCGCCGCTGGCAGCGCGACGCGGACGAGGATATGCATGTTATGGCAAAAGAAACAAAGAGGGTTTTCCAAAAATGCTGGAAGGCGAAGCACCGTTTGCTTCCTGATTCTTCGACAGAGGGACTTCCAGAAGAAGGAGAGTGAACGACGCAGTGTGACCTTCACTTTTCGCTCGCTCACTACGCTCGGATCGAATTCGAATGAGCCTCCACCTCCTCCCCGCGAACGACTAGTCACCGACAACACCCAATGGCCGTCGTCCTGTATGCCGACAGGGTCTCGCAGCCGTGCAGGGCGTGCGAGCTGCTCGTCCGGTGAGCATCCGAGAGAGAGAGAGAGAGAGAGAGAGAGCAAGGGGTTCGAGAGGAGGCTCTCTGATTCGTCGCCCCCTCTTTCCAACCTCGACTCGTCCCTTTCCTTCTCTCTCTCTTTCCCCCACCTCCGCCCCCCTCCCTAGCTGCGCCGACCTCCCGGTCTCTATCGTCCGAGTCTCCCTCGCGCGAGGGGAGCAACGCAGGCCCGAGTTCATCGTCAAGGCGCCGATGGGCAAGCTCCCCGTCCTCGAGCACGTCGCGGCCTTCGGCGGCGGCGCGGGCAGCTTCCTGCCCGAGTCGGGTGCGATCTTGCGGTACCTCTGCCGCGTCCTCCTGCCGTCGCCGGCCGCGCCCTTCGGCCACTTCTACCCCCACTGGGATCCCGCCGCGGCGGCCCTGGTCGACGCCGCGGTGGAGTGGCACTTCAGCTCGCTGCGCCCCGGGTGCTCGGGGGCCGTGTGGGCGCTCGTCCTCGCGCGCACGGTCCCGCGCGGCGGCGCCGAGCGCAGGGCGGCCGCCGAGTCCCCGGCCGCCGCGGCCGCGGCGCTGGCGGCGCTGGAGCTCGCCCTGGACGCGCTCGAGGGGCGGAGCGGCAGCGGCCCGTCGACCCCGACCTCGGCCTCGTCGCCCCCCCCGCCGCCGCCGCCGCCGCCGTCGTGGCTGCTCCCTCCCGGCGGAGGAGGGGACGGGGGGTTCCTGGCCGGGAGGAGCCGCGTCTCGATAGCGGACCTGCTCGTGGCGACGGAGCTCGACCAGCTGCGGCTGCTGGAGGCCGTCCCGAAGGGCCGCGGCGGCGGCGGGGCGGGGGGCCGCGGCGGCGGCGGCGGCGGCGGCGGCGGGGTTTCGCTCGGGGCGTTGCTCGCGCCGCGGCCTCGGGTGCGCGCCTACCTTTCGCGCGTCAGGGAGGCCTGCGGAGGCCCAGGGCACTGGGACGAGGTGTCGTCGGTGCTCGACAGGGTCGTGGCCAACCTCAAGAAGAAGGAGGAGAAGGAGGAGGAGAGGAGAAGCGGGGACTCGGAGGGGCGGGAGCAGGCGCGGCTGTAAACAAAGAAAACACCAGAGAGAGGAGAGAAAACAAAAACAAAGAAGAGAGTAAAAAAAAAAAATTCTCACCCTCTTTTCACTTTCACTTGCGGCGTTGCCTGCCCGAGGCGAAACTTCACCTGTCACTTCACGAGCACGCTGTCTCCTCGGACAAAGCGAGGGAGATTTTTCCGGGAGCTTTTCTGAAAAAGAGGAAAAGAGCCCACCACTTGGCTGTGTGCTCTTCACTTTCTCTTTTTTTTTTCCGTCCTCTCTCTCTCTTCTCCCCCCTCCCCGCGGCTGCGTCGGCCCCCGCGCCCTCCCGCGGCTGCACCCTCCTCCTGTGTCTGCACAAAGGCCACCCTCGTGGCCCGAGCGCCGGGCGGGCTGCGCGCGAAGCTCAGAGCTCTGTTCTGCCTGCGTTTTTTCTTCCCTTCCGAATTTGGGTGAGTTGTTGCTCTGCTCTGATCCAATCGACGTTGACGACGAATCAAGGCCCCCCTCCTCCCCTCCTCCGCGCCCACATCGCGCGCGCGCCGCTGCGCTCCCATCGCCGCGAGCGAGAAGAGTCGGCCGCTTTCCGGTTCGCTCGAGTGGGAGAGGAAGGGCGCGCGGGCGCGCCCTTCCTCTCTGGTTGCGCCGAGGGTTTTGATGTTCATCACTCCAACGCTTCCATCTTACCGGCGGCAGCGCGGCGTTTTCTCTCCTTTTGCGCCCAAAATATCAAACCCAAGTCGGCGCGCTAGCGCCCTCTCGATCCTCTTCTCCTCGCTCGAGAGGCTAGAGGACGTCGGGCCTCGTGCGTCTTAGGCGGCTGCGAGGCGTTGGCACCGCAGTTGGCCTCCCGCAACGGACACCGCCTTTCGCTCGAAAAAGAAAAGAAAAAAAGGGGGAACAAAGAAAGAGCAAACGCCGGGCGCGCAAGCGCCCCGCCAGACGACGCTGAGGTCGGCGCGAGCGAGGAAGCCGCAATTTGTCGCCGTGACTTCCAGCGCCCGGCAAGTGCCTCGTTCGCCCCGCTTCTCGACTCCAATTTCCCAAGTCAGCGTTGCGATCGATCTTTACTTTGCTCTCGCATGGAGAGGGCGTCGCCGCCGCTCGTCCATTGGGCGCGGGAACTGCGCTCGAAAGGAGGAGATCGTCGCCTTTCGGAGTCTGCCGCCTGGCAAAATCTCTCTTTCACTTTCGACGAGAGAAAAAAACGTCTTGCCGCTCTTTTCTCTGACCTCTTCCTCTATCTCCACCTCCGCCTCCCGCCTCCACCTCCGCACCCTCCCACCTCCCATCTCCCCGCTCTCCAGGGGGGAAAGACGCAATCGCACCCCAAAACTCAACATCCGTGGGGCCTCCGGATCCAGCTCTCCTTATTAGATTCAGCCTTCTGAACAGAAACTGAAAAAAAAACTCAACATCACCGACCATGATCTCGACCTCCTCTGTCCTCGCTGAGGCCCGGGAAAACCATCAAAACGGCGGCGCCAACAACGGCGCAGCCTTCTTCGCCGAGGGAGGCAAGCTGCCGCCCGGCGGCTCCTGCTCGTCCGACCGCGTCCCGACGCCGCCCTCGGCCGCCTCCACGGCGACGCAGGTCGCCGACGCGGCCGCCGTCGTCGCCGGGGCCGCCGCGGCGGGCGCGTGCGGCGCCCCGCCGCCGTCGTCGTCGCAGTCGTCGGGGGCCTCGTCGGGCTTCCTGCTCTCCGACGTCTCCGCCTTCGCCTCTGTCGCCGCCGGCGCGCGGCCCCCGCTCTCCGGGGCCAAGAGGAGCGCCGCGTCCGCCTGCGCCGCCTCGGCCGCGGGGCTGCGCCGGGCGAGGCTGCTCTCCCCGCTGGGGGGCGCAGCGGCGCTGCTGACGTGCGACGAGGGCGGCGACGACGCGCTGGCTTCGCCGGCGCCGGTCTCGGCTGTCGCCGCCGTCTCGGCTGCTGCTGCTGCTGCTGCCGCCAGCAGGCGGCAGCAGCACTTGCAGCAGCACTTGCAGCAGCAGCACCTGCAGCAGCAGCACTTGCAGCAGCAGCACCTGCAGCAGCACTTGCAGCAGCACTTGCAGCAGCAGCAGCGGCAGCAGCAGGTGCAGGCTTCCGAGCTCGCCGCCGCTGCCGCGAGGGCCGCAGCCGCTGCGGATGCCGCCACGGCGGCCGCCGGCGCTGCCAAGGCCGCTGTGGCCGCCGCCGCGGTTGCCGCCGCCGCTGCCGCGGCCGCAAAAGTCAGCGCCTTCAACCACGGCAGCTCTTCGTCCTCGCTCTCCCCCGGCTCGGGCTCCGACGCGTCCGAGCAGGAGGCCTTCCACGTCCCTGCCGCCAAGAAGCACAAGGGGGGCGCCGGCGGGTTCAGGATCAGCGCCTCCGTCGCCGCCGCGGCCGCGGCGAGGGCTGCTGCTGCTGCTGCTTCGGCTGCTCCCGCCGCCGCGTCCCGCCCCCCGCGCGCCCCCGGAGGCACCTCCGGCGACGCCGCCGCCGCCGCCTCCGCCGGCGTCCGCGTGGGAGCCCCCGTCCGCGGCTCGAGCCCGCAGGCCCTCGCCGCGGCCTTCGGCTTCTCACGCACGGCCGCCGCCGTCGGCGCGACCTACTTCGCGCGCCTCGCGACGAGGCACGCGGACGTGGCCGTCGCCGTCTCTGGCAGCGCGGCGCACGCCGCGCTGGTCGACGCTGTGGCCGCGCGGAGGGCGAGGTGCAGGGCCGGGGCCGCAGCTGCCGGCGCGGACGCGACGGAGGCGTCGCTGGCCGTGCACCGGAGCGCGAGCGCGGGGTCGCTGCAGCACGCGAGCGCGCCGACGGCGGGCGGCGCGCCGGCGTCGTTCGCCGCTCCCGTTCCCGCTGCCGCCGCTGCCGCTGCCGCTGCCGCTGCTGCTCCCGCTGCTGCTCCCGCTGCTGCCCCGTCGGCTTCGCTGCTCCGCAGGGCGACTTCGGCGCCCCCGCGCCGCCGCTCGCCCTCGCTCCCGCCGCCGCCGCCGCAGCCGCTGGCCGTGACGATCGCCGCGGCCGAGCAGCGGGAGCAGCGAGCGGACGCCGCCGACGAGGCCGCCGCCGCCGCCGGGCCCGCCCGCTCCCTGCCGGCCCCGGCCCTCGCCACGCTCTCGTCGCGCCTCGGCCTCGACGGCGCGGCCGCCCTCGACGCCCTCTGGCTCGCCTGCGTGCTCGTGGCGGCCAAGAACGTCGAGCGCGTGCCGTTCTCGAGGCTGCTGCCGACGATGCTCGGTTGGCTGCGCGGCGCGAGCTCGCCGGCGCCGGCCGCGGCCGCGGCCGCGCTTGAGCTCGACGTGCTGGTCGCGCTCGAGTGGCGGCTGGGCCCGTTCTTCAAGCAGCTGCCGGAGATGGAGAGGGACGTGTTCGCCGCCGCCGATGCCGAGGCCGCCGAGGCCGCTGCTGCAGCTGCTGCCGCTGAGGTCCCTGGTGCTGCTGCTGCTGCTGCGGCGGCGGCGGCGAAAGAGTCGAGCCCGGCCGCCTGCGAGGGAGGCGACGGCGACGACGGCGACGACGAGGGGGGCTACTACGGCAACGACGACGGCGGCGACGGCGACAGCAACGACGAGGACGGGAGCGTGGTGGCCGCCTGCGGAGACGACGACGGCAGCCCCGACGTCGTCGTCGGCAATGCCTTCGCGGCGGCGTGAACTCGGAAAGAGTCAGCGCCGCCGCGCGAGAGCGAGAGCGAGAGCGAGGGAAGGACGGGGTTTTGATGTGGAGGTAAAAAACCTCGACTTCCCCCCTCCGCCACCAAGAAAACAATTTTTGCAGCTCCGATTTTCAAGACGTCCCCGTCAAGTGCCATCCCCCAGTTTTTGCCCCCCACCCCTTCCCCCCCTCCGTCCCGCCGCCCTTCACGCATCGTCTCCGTCCTCGTGACGCGCCCCCCTTTTATCGCGGTACGAAATCTGCCCCTTGGTCCTGCGTCCCCCCCCCCCTTCAAAAAAAGGAAAAACCCGACTTCGTCCCCCCGAGAGAAAAGAAAAGGAAAAGAACGAAACCCAAAACAACAACCTTGCCTTCAAATTCACCCCTCGGTGGTCCGATCAATCGGCGGCCGTCTGCCCTACCTGCGTCCTCCTGCCCTATCCCCCCCCAAAACGGTCCTGTTTCAGCGTTAAAAAAGCACAAGAACTCTGGTCGTCTTCCTCCCCTTTTCCGTCTCCGATCCCGAAACTCCGATCCCCACCCCACTTGCCCGACTTGCCTCCTTTTTTTCAACAACAAAACTTAAACACCTGAACTATGAAAAATGCGGCCTCCTTGTGTGTGTGTGTGCTGCTTCTGCTGCTTTTGCTGGCCGTCCCGCCGCGCTGCGCGTGCTGCCCTTGCTGGTGGGCATCCGCCGCCGCCGCTGCCGCTGCTTTTTTTTTTCTCCTCACCTTTTTTTTTGCTGCTTTCTTTTTTTTTCCGAGGAGAGAAACTATAACTAAAAACTGCCAATTGCCTTGACTCCCCTCCCCCCCCCCCCTCCCCCTTTTTCCCCGGCCCCCCCCCCCCCCCCCCTCCTTTGGCGGGGACGGGGGCCCGCCGGGGGAGAAACCGAAACCGCGGCGGACGAAGAAAGACGCTTCATCCGCGCTCACTCGTCGCCGCGGCCCTCTCTCGTCCCTTCGTCTCTTTTTTAATTTCCATTTTTGTTTTGAAGGTCGTCGTTTTTCTTTTTTTTCTT
>Ga0114918_10003853_pt1 | contig 13114 bp, 13 predicted proteins | sample LantaG_FD_87015 | JGI IMG/M metagenome (GOLD analysis project Ga0114918, IMG submission 87015) | Deep subsurface microbial communities from Baltic Sea to uncover new lineages of life (NeLLi) - Landsort_02402 metaG | ecosystem: Environmental > Aquatic > Marine > Oceanic > Sediment | place...
TCTCTCTCTCTCTCTCTCTCTCTCTCTCTCTCTCTCTCTCTCTCTCTCTCTCTCTCTCTCTCTCTCTCTCTCTCTCTCTCTCTCTCTCTCTCTCTCTCTCTCTCTCTCTCTCTCTGTCTTTCTTCTCCGCACCTGCGCGCTCAAACCTGTACTCGTCAAAAAGCCTGAAGTCGCCCCGCAGCAGCGGCTCGTACTCGTCCCAGACCCCGGGACCGAAGACGGCCTCGCTGATCCCCCAGGCGCGGCACTCCTGGACGAGGTCGCGCGCCGGCAGCGTCGCGGCGGGCCCGCGCCAGGGCCTGCGCGCCTCGGGGGTGTGCGGCGGGGGCATCGCCGAGAGCAGGAGGCGCGTGGGAGGGTGGAGGCCGGCGTCCCTGGCCGCGGAGGCGAGCTCGAAGCCGAGCCAGGCCCCGAGCGAGTGCCCGGCGACAAACCACGGCACCCTCCTCGGCGGGGTCGGGCCGCCCCCCTGCCCCTCGCTCGCACCTCCCCCCGCTCCCCCCTCGGGGGCCGCCATGATCTCCGCGGCGACCAGCGACGCCACCTCCCTCGCGACCGCGCGCGCGCTCTCCGCGAGCGGCTCGCGCCTCCTCGCCCCCCTGCCCGGCAGCTGCGCCGACAGCAGCCTGCCGCCGCGCGCCGAGAGCCACCGCAGCAGCGGCGACGCGGCGCGGCGCAGGCCAGTCCCCTCGGACGACCAGAGGTCCTCGGCGCTCCCCGCGCACGCGAAGGCCACGAGGACGCACGAAGGGGGGCTGCGGCGGTGAGGCGGGGAGGGAGGGGAGAGGGAGGCGGGAGGGGACGAGGCGGGGTCGAGGCGGGCGGCGGAGGGGAACCAGCGGGCGCGGAGGGCGGGATCGGCGGGGGGCAGGGGGAGCGGCAGGGGCGGAGGAGGGGGAGCGCGGGGGAGGGGCGCCGCTTTTCCCGCGCCCGCGCTGCTCTTCTCCTCCTTCTCCTTCTCTTTCCTCTGGTCGTCGTCGTCGTCCCTCTCGGAGAACCACGCCCTGATGCGCTCCTCTGGCCTGTCGAAGATAAAGGGGGGAACGGAGGTGAACGAGACCATGAGACACTGTGAGAGAAAGAGAGAGAGAGAGAGAGAGAGAGAGAAAAGAAGAAGAGGAGAGGGAAGAAGCGCCTCCTCACCACTCCACCGCCTCCTCCGGCGCTTCCTCCTCCTCCTTTCCTTCGTGGCCTCTTCTCTCCCTCCGCTCCTCCTTCAGGGTCTCGATGAGGTTGATGGCCCGGATCCTGGAGGGGCCGAGGGGGGCCATTGGAAAAGGGAGGGGGAAAAGAGAACACGCGGTCAACGAAGAAGAGAGTCGGGTCAACGTTTTTTTTTTTGTGCCTGACGGCAAAACCACTTTCCAAACTCTTTTCTTCTTTTCACCTCAGTCGTTTCCCTTCCGTGCCTCTTCGATCCACGACGCTGCTGCTAGTCAAGGCAGCGTGTCGAAGAGGTCGAAGCGCGGCGGCATGGCGCTGCTGTAGTAGGTGCGTCTGTCTGGTGTCCCCCGAGCAGCGAAGCAGCTTCTCGAATCGATGCCATCAAAAGAGGCGGCGGCGGCTAGATCTTTCATCTTTCTCTCTCTTTCTCCCTCCTCTCTCTCGGAGTGACGATAATTTGCTTTAACCCAGACGGACGTTAAACTCCGATTGATGCTATTTCAGAATTTATTCTTTTCCGCTTATTGCCTGACCATCAGAGAAAAGGAAAGAGAAAGAGAAAGAGAAAGAAGGGTTGAATTGCATTCGCGAAGAGCATTGTTTTTTTCAACCTCCACCACCACCAAGCCACCAAATCAACCCGCCAAATCTGCCCTCTTCGCTCCTCAATCTCCCATGAGCGCTTACGAGGTCCACAACTACACGAGCGGAACATGAACCTTAGGGGCGGCAATACCTATTCCGTGCGAGAATCCAAAAAATGATGACCGAACTTTCGGAAGAAGACCTCCCTATATTTCTTTTTTTTGCTCAGACGATTTCGATCCGAAACTCACACTGATCGACTTTCCTCTTTACAAAAAAACAGCAGGAGTGAGATCGGGTGTGGCTGTATTTGAACGGATCGAATTACCGCCGAAAGAAGAAAAAGAAGAAGAAGAAGAAGTACAACGATAAAGCGAAAGATGAGGTGAGATTTTGGTTTTTTCATCTCAACTTTTTTTCCTTTCCAGCAAAATCGCATTCTTCCATCCCCGCTCGCCCAACAAAGAAACTCGTTTTTTTTGCCTCGTGGTGAGAGGGGCCATCGATTGCGGAGAGCGAGGAAACAACACGTTTTCAAAGGGCGGGCAATCCTCCCCTCCGGCGGTCATTTTTTATCGGGTGTCACGAGCGCGTTTCTCTCTAGTCGCGGTTTTCGACACCTCTTTGTGCTGCAGTGAGGGGGGCGCCGTTCGGGGCCGAGGGAGGGCATCGCAATCGACCGCGAAAGCCTCCGGGGGCCCCCGGCGCTGCCGGGTTAAAGGCCGGGAGGTGAAAAAAGAAGAAGCCGCGTCCTCACATCATTTTCCTCTTCTCTTTTTTTTAATTTCGAAACTCAGGTTTGAGCTCCGAGGCGGGAGCAGCGCCCCATCTTCCGTTTGTAGATATGTAAATTGTATCAGTGAAAGCACACAAAGCGATTTAAAGAGAGACAGCAAAAGAAAGAGACAGCGAAAGCGCGCGCGTGAGAGAGACAGCGAAAAAGAGAGAGAGAGATGGCGAAGAAAAAGGAAAGGAAAGTTTTTTACTTTTTTACACCTTAATCGAAATCCGAGTCCTCGTCCTCCTCTCCGGCCCTCCCTTTCCCTCTCCCCCCACCGCGGACCATCCCGCTCCGGCTCTTTTCCATGCTCGGCGCCGAACTCCCACTCGCTTTCGAAAGCACGGAGACGCCCTCTGGCCTCAGCCCCCCCAAATCCACAAGCCTCGACTCGAGCGCCGCCGCGCCGCACGTGTCGCCCCCGGGCAGGCCGTCGAACCCGACCTGGTACCCTTCCGCTTTGCCCTCGAGCAGCACCGCGACGGTCGGGAGCACGGTCACGCGCATTCTGTCGGCCAGGAACGGGCACCGCTCGGCGTCGATGCGGACGAACTTGGCCTCGAGGTGCCGCGGCGCGAGCTGCAAGAGCAGCCGCTCCATCGCGTCGCACGGCCGCGACGAGCGCGCGAAGCAGGCCACGACCTTGGCGCACCCCCTCGCCGCGTCGAAAAACTCCTTGTCGCTGCGGGCATGGTGCAGCGCGCCGTGGCCCTCCCGCTCCCACTTGGCGCGCGCGTCGGCGTCGGCGCGCAGCTGGGAGAGGCGCGCGGCGCGCAGCGCGGCGAGGTCGTCCGAGTTGGCAGCGTTGTCGCCGTCGCGGAGAACGGCGTCGAGCGCGTCGATCTTTGCGTCGACGGCGGCCTCGACGGCCTGGGCCGCCCCCAGGACGGCGGCCTGGACCGCTGCTGAGGCTGCTGCCATCGTGGTTAGGTGTGCAGAGAGAGAGAGCGCGTCGGTGTTCGAAAGGAGGGAAGAGGAGTTGCCGACGCAAATCGATAAAAAACTTCAATCGATCGCAAGTCGAGAGCTCTCGTCGACCAATGAAGCGCCAAGAGAAGACGCTGCGTCCTCTCCTCTTTTGCTTCTCTGAGAGCGCTGTTGAAGCGTCTCAAGCCTCTTGCACGAAATATGAAATATGAATGGAAAGAAGAAGCGAAAAAGCGACGGAGGAAACGCGGAAAGAGGGGAGGCTGAGAGAGCAAAGCAACGAAAAAAGAGTGAAGAGAAGATGAAGAGTTTTGGACCCGCCCGCTCGATTTATTTCCTTCCACTCTCTCTCTCTCTTTCGTTGTTCGGTTTCGCTCTCTCGTCTCGTCCGCGAATTGTTCTCCGTCCTCTCTGCCCTTCCGTTCTCTCGCACCCAGCGCAATGCCTCCGCTCGAGCCTGTGCCCTCCTGCACGCACTGAGACCGCCGACGAGGCCAGAGATAATCGAAGAGAGAGGCCCAAAGCGCGAAGCTTTTCTTTTTCGATTCGACTCCTCAAAAAAAGGGACACGATGCCTCCTCGCCGCGTCCTCTGCGTCGCCGAGAAGAATTCTGTCGCCGACGGCGTGGCGCGGATCCTCAACGGCGGGAGGCCCGTCAGGGGCGAGGCGACGTGGTGAGAGTGGAGGAGAATGAAGCAGGGGAGGAAGAAGAAGAGGAGGGCGAATTCGAAAAAAACAAAGCGCACGAATCGTCGCCGTCGCCACTCGACAACTCTCTCTCACCCACGACCTCGACCCTTCTCTCTCTCACACAAAAAAAAATCAACAAAACCAGCGCCCGCTACTGCCGCGCCTTTCGCTTCCAGACCACCTTCCCCACCCTCGGCCCCTGCGACGTCACCTTCACCTCCGTTGCCGGCCACCTCTTCGAGCTCGACTTTGTGGGAGAGGCCCGCTCCTGGCGCGGCGTCGACCCGGCGTCGCTGTACAGCGCGCCGGTCGCCAAGCGCGTGCGGGAAGAGAACAAGCCCGTCGAGCGCAACCTGCACGAGTGCGCGCGGCAGGCAGACACCCTGGTCTTGTGGCTCGACTGCGACCGAGAGGGCGAGAACATCGCGTTCGAAGTCATCGCGGCCTGCCGCAGCGCCAACCCCAGGCTGAGCGTGCTTCGAGCCCGCTTCTCGTCGCTGTCGGCGCCGGAGATCGCGCGTGCTATTTCGTCATTAGGCCCGCCGAACGAGGCCGACGCGCGGGCCGTCGACGCGAGGCAGGAGATCGATCTGAGGGTGGGCGCGTCGTTCACGAGGCTGCAGACGCTGATGCTGCAGGACAAGTTCGACTGGGACGCGATCGGAGGGAGCGAGAACGACGAAAACTTCACCTCCAACCACCACCAGCGCACACAGCAGCAGCGGCGCTCCGGCAACGCTTCGTCGAGCTCTTCTTCGGCGAGCGGAAGCAGCAAGCTGATCTCGTACGGGCCCTGCCAGTTCCCGACGCTGGGCCTGATCATGTCGCGCTGCTGGGAGGCGAGGGCGCACGTGCCCGAGAGCTTCTGGTACCTGCACCTGGTGCTGCCCGGCGGCGGCGTTGCTGGAGCTGCCGGAGCGGCTCAAGGAACCGGAGGCGGCGGCGGCGGCGGCGGCGGCGGCGGCGGAGCGAGGCCCGTGCCGTTCAAGTGGGCCCGCGGGCAGCTGTTCGACCACGGGATCGCGGCGGCGCTGTACGAGGCCGCCGCCGCGGCCGCCGCGGCGAATCCCTCGGTCGCCGCACGCGCCGAGACCAGCGGCGCCTCCCCTCCTCCGCTCCGCGCCTCCTCGCCCTCCCCCTCCGGCCCTTCCGCTCCCTCCCCTCCTCGGCCCCCCCCTCCCGCCGTCACCGCCGTCATCACCTCGGTGGACGGCAGGAGCAGGCAGCGCGAGCCCCCGGCCCCGCTCTCCACGCTCGAGCTCTAGAAAGCCGCGACCCGCCGGAGCGTCCTGGGCCTCCCCGGAGACCGGGTGATGAAGCTCGCCGAGGAGCTCTACCACCAGGGCTTCCTGTCCTACCCCCGGACGGAGACCGACGAGTTCGACGCCGACTTCGACCTGGCCTCGCTGGTCCAGGCGCAGTGCGACGATCCCCGCTGGGGCCCCTACGCGCGGCGGGTCGCCTCGGGCGAACTGTGGCGGTTCCCGCGGCCGGGCGGGCACAACGACAGGGCGCACCCGCCGATCCACCCCACGAAGGGCGTCGGCCCCAACGGCCCCCCGCCGGACTGGGGCGACGACAAGAGGCGGCTGTTCGAGTTCGTCACGCGGTCCTTCCTGGCCGCGTGCTCGCGGGCGGCGACGGGAGCGGAGACGCGCGTCGAGGCGAGCGTCGGCCCCCTCGGGGAGCGGTTCTGGGCGGCCGGGCTCATGGTGACGGACCGGGCCTGGCTCGACGTCTACCCCTACGCGTCGTGGGGCGGCGCCGGCGAGCTCCCCGCCTTCGTCGTCGGGCAGCGGCTGGTTCCGCTGGAGCTGACCCTCCGCTCGGGAGCGACGCAGCCGCCTCCCAGGCTGGCCGAGGGCGACCTCCTCGCGGCCATGGACCGCCACGGTATCGGCACCGACGCGACGATGGTCGACCACATCAAGACGCTGCTGACCCGGAAGTACGCGACCAAGGAGGCCCCGGCGTCCTCCGGCGGCGGCGGCGGCGGCAACGACGGCTTCTCGCCGACCCCTCTGGGCGAGGCCCTGGTCAGCGGCTTGCCTCCCTGGGCCTGGAGGGCCTCTGGCAGCCGCAGCTGAGGGCCAAGATCGAGACAGCGATCCGCGCGATCGCGAGCGGGGCGGTGTCCAAGGAGACGGTGCTCGCCGACGCGCGGGCGGCGTTCGAGAGGGACTTCGCCGCGGCGAGGGCGGGGGCCGGCGCGCTGGTGGAGGAGGTGGCGAGGTTCTTCCCGAGGGTCAGAGGGGGAGGAGGAGGAGGCGGCGGTGGAGGCGGAGGCGGAACCGGAGGAGGAGGAGCAGGCGGCGGTGTCGGTGCCGCTGGAAGCGCCCCGGCGGCGGCCAACACCGAAAACGGCGCCGTCGTCGTCGGCCCCTGCTCCGCCCCCGGGTGCCGCTCCAACTTGCTCCTCAGGCACGCCCCCGCGGACCCCACCGCGTCCTCTTTCGGGGGCGCGTACTTCGAGTGCTCCGCGGCGCCGCTCTGCACCAAGGCGGTGGCCCTGCCGCCCGGGACGAGGGTCGCGCCGCTGCCGGACAGCGGGGCGGCTCCCGCCCCTCCCTCCGCGCCCCCCGCCCCCGGTCTCTCGGCGCCCGCGCCGCCGTGCGCGGCCTGCGGCTCCGCCAGGCTCTCGTTCGCGTTCCGCCGCGCAGCGATCCCGGCCGGGTTCGACTCCCGGCTGGTCGCGTGCGGCGCCCCCGGGTGCGACAGGACGCTGCGGGCGCTGCTGGCGGCCTGCGGGGAGCTGCGGGTGCCCTTCGTCTCGAGGCGCGGGGGGGGAGGCGGCGGCGGCGGCGGAGCAGGCGGCGGCGGCGGCTGGCCCGCGGCGGCGGCGGCGGCAGCACCGCCGCAGTGGCAGGCCCCGCCGCCGCCGCCGCCCCCTCCGGCCCGCGCTCCGCGCCAGAACGCGTCAGCAGCTCCGACGTCTCAGCCCGCCTCTGTCGCCGCCGCTGCAGCCGCTCCCGCCCCGAGGGGGCGAAACGCCGCCAGCGCCGCGAACGCCTCGCACGCGTCCTCGCCGCCGCGCTGCCCGTCCCACGGCCTGCCGCTGCTGCAGCTGACGGCCCGCTCCGGCGCCAACGCCGGCAGGCGCTTCCTCAAGTGCCCCGTCGAGGAGGACAGGGCGACGTGCCTGGAGTTTTCCTGGGCGGACGAGCACGACGGAGGAGGAGGAGGGGGGGGCGGCGGCGGCGGCGGCGGAGGGGGAGGAGGGGGGAGCGGAGGAGGTGGAAGGGTGGGTCGAGGTCGAGGCGCCGACGGCGGCGCTCGCCGCGGAACGACGACTCGAGGCCGAGGTCGAGGGGCAGCGGCGAGCCGCCGCGGGGGCGGCAGCAGCTCCAACGCCAACCCCACCCGCTTCGTCAGCGCCACTGGCGGAGGCGCCCCAGCCGGGATGAGCTGCTTCAACTGCGGGGCCCCTGGGCACTTTTCGAATGCTTGCCCAAACCGATGATGATGAAAAACAGAGGAGTTTTTTCTTCTTTTTTTCATTTCATTCGTTTTTAAACTCACACAAAAAACTGCAGTATCAAACATCCAAACCTGTTTTCCTTCACTTACTTCGCCATCACCACCCTCTCCAGCGCCTCCTCCCACCCGTCGCTGCTCTCCGCGCCCTCGCCGAGCCCTAGCTGAGCTAGGACCAGCTTGATGTGCTTGCAGTGGCCGCCGTACTTTTTCCTCCGGATCTTGAAGTCGACGCACTCGCACGTCGCTTTCGACGGCCTCGGGTTCTCCAGCGTCACTTTGTAGTGCTTCCGCTTCTGGCCCTTGTGGTGCGCCCCGACGATGGCGAAGTGCGCGACCCCGGGCGAGGCGTCGATCAGTCCGGAGAGCTCGAGGTCGGAGAGCCTCTCTGACATCCTCACCTCCTGTTCGCGGCGGATTTCCCGGAGCTCCTCGTCGGTCCACCGCGGAGGGGGTTGTCTCTCTTCCTCCTCCCCCTCCTCCTCTTCTCCCCCTTGAGAGCCTCCCCCGACGCCATCTTTCGCGCCGCCTGTGGTGGAAGCGTCGTCCGTCTTCTCCCCGCGGAGGCGCTTGGAGGCGCGGGTCGGGGCCCGCGGCTGCGCCGCCCGAGGTCGGGGTCGAGGTCGAGGCTTCTTCGCCGCCGCCGCTGATGCTCCCTGCTTCGCCGCCGCCGCCAGCGAGCTCGCCGCCCCGAGCAGGCCCATCGCGACCATCCGCTCGCGGTTGCGGGCGATGAGCCTGGCGCGGGCGAGCTCATAGTCGTTGAGCTCCTCCATTCTGAAAGTGGACGAGTCGACGATTCAAACCGATTTACCGAATCGGTTATAGCGATTGAGAGTTTTGGGCGCTCAGTCACTTTCTTCTAAGATGCGCCGCCCGTCCGCTGTTGCCGCGGCAGCAGCACGGGGAGACCTCCCGAGCTGCAGCAGCCGCTGCAGCAGCATCGATGCGAGCACGGCCTCTTCCTTCTCCGTGCTCAGCGGCTTCAGGCTGGAGCGGCACCCGAGTCCGCTGAAGCCGTCGACTGATGATTGGCTTTCATCGACGTCGGCGCCGCAGGTGGCGGCGACGGCTGCTCCTCGACCTCGACTGGCGCCCGCTTCGAGAAGACCGTCCCCTCTCGTCGCCTTCGCTTCGCTGTCCGTCTCTGCGGCCACCGCGACTCACCCAGGGGTGGCAGCATCGACAGCAGAAGCACCGCTCCTCGCATCGACTTTGACGACAGCCGCCCTCCCCGGCGGGAAGAAGAGCAAGAAGAGCAAGAGAACGAGCGAGGAGGCCCCCGCCGCCGCCGCCGCCGCTTCTTCGCGGGCGCCGCTCAACTACCTCCGCCACCTCGCCGCCGGCGCCGCCTCCTGCGCCGTCTCCCGCACCACTCTGGCCCCGCTCGAGCGGATGAAGCTCGAGCAGGTCCTGCACGGCGCCTCGGGCTGCAGCATCGGGGAGACGGCAGGGAGGGTCTGGCGCTCCGGCGTCGCCGCCGCCGCCGCCGCGAGCGCGAGCCCGCCCGGGGGCGGCGGCGGCGGCGGCGGCGGCGCGCCCCCCGCCCCGGCCGCCGCCGCCGCCGCCGCCTCCCGGGTCCTCGGCGGCGTCTCGGCGTTCTGGCGCGGCAACGGCGTCAACCTGCTCCGCACCTGCCCGCACAAGGCGCTCAACTTCTTCGCGTTCGACACGTACCGGTCCGCGCTGCTGACGGCGAGGCGGGCGCGCGGCAGGAGGGAGCGGGCGGAGCGGCGGCGGCGGCGGTCGACTGCTGCTGCGGCAACGGCGGCGCCGGCGGCGGCTGCTTTGGAGGGGGGCGACGACGAGCGGCCGCCGCCGCCGCCGCCGCCGCTGCAGCAGCGGCAGCGGCAGCAGCGGCAGCAGCAGCAGCAGGAGCCACGGCGGCTCCGCCTCCCGGCGATCTCCTTGTTTGCCGCCAAGAGGGACTCGAGAAAGCAGCAGACCCATCATCGTCACCACATCCACGGGGGCTCCCCGGCCCCGACAACGGCCCTCTTCGAAGACTCCGACTCCGACTCGGAGAGGGAGGAGTTTGGCGCCGCCGAGCGGTTCGCTGCGGGAGCGATGGCCGGGGCGACCGCGACGGCGATCTGCTTCCCGCTCGACGTGCTGAGGACCCGCGTGCTGCTGGCGGCTCCTTCGGCATCAGCAGCTGCTGCAACGATGGCCTCCTCGGCTGCGGCGAGGCCGGCCGCGCTCGCCGCGACGCTGCGCTCGATCGTCGCGGTAGAGGGCGTCGGCGCGCTGTATTCGGGTTTTGCCCCGGCGCTCGCGGCCACGGGGCCCTCGGGGGCAATCTTCTACGGCACCTACGACGTCCTCAAGCACCTAGTGCTGCGGTCGATGGAGAGGAGAGAGCAGGAGGAGGAGGAGAAGGAGGAGGAGAAGCGGAGGGAAGAGGAAGCACGGAGAGGCGGCGTGAGGGTTTTCCGGCGCAGGGGGGCCACAGCTCTTCCTCACCTTTCTCTTCCTCCTCCTCCTCTCGCTCCCCTTCGTTTTCTCGGGAGCCCCCGAGGATGTCCGCAAGGGCGACTCTGGCCTGCGGCGCCGCAGCGGGAGCCGCCGCGGAGCTCGCGGTGTACCCCATGGAGGTGGTGCGGCGCAGGATGCAGGTCGCCGCGATGCAGCTGGCGGCGGCCTCGGGAGGGGCGGGCGCCGCCTCTTCTTCGTCCTTGGCCGCTCTGGCGGGCGCGACCTCGTTCCGCGGCGCGGCCGCCTCGCTCGTGCGAGAACGCGGCGTCGCCGGGCTCTACGCGGGCCTCGGTCCCACGATGCTCCAGGTGCTGCCCTCGGCCGCGCTCTCTTATTACGCCTACGAGGTGTTCAAGGCGAGGTTCGGGGTCGTGGGCGGGGTGCAGTGACCGCCCCGGAGAAGAGAGAGGAAGAGAGAGACAAGTGTTTTCTCTTTTTCAGGTTTTTTTACAAATTACTTTCTTCTTCCCCTCGTCTTGCTTTCTTTCTGTTACTCTCTCCTCTCCACGATCAGCGTCAAATCGCCGTCGGAGGCACTCCCGCGCCCCAATGCGGCAAGTACCCCCTTCCAACCCTGCCCGTCGGCGCCGAAGACCACCGCCTCCCTCGAGGGAGCGGCCACGCCCAGCAGCGCCCCGGCGCCTCGAAAGACAAAGTTGGTGGTGGTGAAGCCGCGCAGCAGGTCTCCCGGCAGCACCGCGGAGTCGCGCAGCGAGGGGTCCAGGGATGCCGCGGCCGCCCTCCTCGCCGCGGGGGAGCCCGCGAGCAGCTGGTCGACGACGACGGCCGCCTTTCCGCCTCCCCGGGGGAGCTCCCTCGACTCCGCGAGGACGACCCCGGCGGGCCTCGCCAGCGAGACCGCGATGACTCTGGAGGGCTGCGGCAGCCTCCTCTCGAACACGTAGGTTCGCGGGGCCCTGGCCGCGACGTCCCCGACCTCGACGCGGACCCTGTCCCCGCCGCTCCCTTCCTCGACGGGCGAGGGCGTGAAGGACGCGACCCTGTAGGCGAGCTCGCCCCTGCCATCCCTCTCCGGGGGCCTCTCTCCGGGCCTGGCCTCGAAGACGACGCCCGAAGAGGGATCCTCGAAGAGCTCCGCCACCGCCCTCTGTCCACCGCCATCCGCGGTGGCCGAGTCGGAAGGGGGAGGAGGTTGAGGAGGAGGAGAGGAACCTCGGTCGGAAAGGGAAGAAAAAGAAGAAGGCGACGGCGACGGCGGGCTCGACCTCGAAGGAGGAGGGGAGCGAGAGGGCTGGTTCCAGACGAATGCACCCGCCGCCACTGACGCCGCGAGCGGGAAGAGAACGGCGGCGACGAACGCGCGGTCCTGGGTGGCCTGGCAGGCGGCGTCGAAGCACATGCCGGCCGGGGAAGCTCTGGAGACAGAGGGAGAGGTCAAAGGCGTCGAGGTCGACTCCCTCGACCTCGAGTGCAGTTGCATCCTCTTGATTCGAGTTTTACCTCGCCTTACTGGGAGGACTGACAGCTCCGCCGCCGCGCTCTTTAGGGCCGCGCTCATCTCTGCTGCTCTCTCTTGGAAGATCTATATCGGAGAGCGCAGGGAGACAAGCAATCGTTCGCGGTGCCTTTTTGTCGTCGGTCTTTCGATCGAGCGCCGGGCGAGTTTTTTCTTCCTTTTTTTGTGTTTTGCAGCTTGCTCCACAGTCAAAAAATGCCCGAAAAAGAAAAGAACGAAGTCATGGCGTCGTCTCCTGGCGAGGAAGCCGCCGGTGCTCGCGCGACACCCGCGGCGTCTCCGTCTCGTGCCCTCTCCGCCCTGCGAGGCTTCAGGGATAGGCTCGTGGACGAGTGTCGAGTAGAGGTAAGGAGAAGAAATGAGAACGGAAAGTAACGTTGAGGCGGAAAAGAAAAAAAAACCAATTGACCGAAGGAAAAAAACTCACCCTCTCCCTCCCTCCCTCCCTCCCTTCCCCTTCCCCTCCCTTCCCCTTCCCCTCCCCCTCCCCCTTACCCCCTTCCCACTCCCCCCCCGCAAACAGATCCCGATCCTCAAGCGCCACTGGTGGGTCATCCTCCTCTGCCTCGCCTTCCAGTACGTCCACGGCGTCTTCACCCAGCTCTCGTACGTCCTCGCGAGGCCCGAGCCGCAGCCGCTGCCGGACGTGGGCTTCGCGGTCCTCCCCGAGCTGCCCCTGTCGGCGGACTGGGCCTCCGAGATGCTGTTCTACGCCCAGTTCTTCGGCGGGATCGCGTGGATGTTCAGCCCGTTCGTCGTCGAGGCCAGGCGCCTGCGACACACGACGGTCGGGCTGGCCTCCGCCGCCCTCCCCGCCCTGGCGCTCGCCCAGGCGCTCCGCATCGCCTCGTTCACCTCGACGCGCCTCCCTTCTCCGGCACCGCACTGCCTCTCGGCGTCGCCCGTCGCGGTCAAGCCCCGCCCGGCGCACTGGTGGCAGTTCATCGCCGTCAATGTCGTCACGCAGGCGAGCAAGTCCTGCGGCGACCTCATCTTCAGCAGCCACCTGACGTTCGCCCTGTCCTTCTGCATCCTCTACTCGCTCCGCGGGAACTTAAGGGTTCTCAAGGTCATCTGGTGGCTCGCCACCGTCGCGCTCTCGCTGCTGATCATCGCGTCGAGGAAGCACTACTCCGTGGACATCGTCGTGGCGTGGTACGCGGTGCCGCTGATCTTCTTCGGGCTGACGAAGACGCAACGGTGGCGCAGGCTGAGCGGGAGGAGGCCGGAGGTCGGGGGAGGAGGAGGGAAGGACGGCAGAGGCAGCGTCGTCGAGCGGAGGGACGAGGCGGCGGAGAGGAAGAGGAGGGAGGAGGAGGAGCAGCGAAGAGAGGGGGCCGGTGTCGCTTCTTCTTCTTCTTCTCCCGCTGCTTCTCGTCATCTTCCTCCTTCTGCTGCCGGTAGGAACGGGACACCGGCGGCGACGACGACGACGACGCAGCTGACAGAAGTACGCGTCGTCGGCGTCGGCGAAAACGGCGAAGACGTCTGCGGCGGCAGGAGAGAGAGAGGGCGGTGAAAAAATGTCCGCGAAACAAACAAA
>Ga0114918_10003855_pt1 | contig 13109 bp, 11 predicted proteins | sample LantaG_FD_87015 | JGI IMG/M metagenome (GOLD analysis project Ga0114918, IMG submission 87015) | Deep subsurface microbial communities from Baltic Sea to uncover new lineages of life (NeLLi) - Landsort_02402 metaG | ecosystem: Environmental > Aquatic > Marine > Oceanic > Sediment | place...
GAAACAGAAAACGGGAAATCCATTTATCTTACCCAGAAAGACATTAGAGAAGTGCAATTAGCTAAAGCGGCAATATTTGCTGGAATAAAAATACTTCTAAAAGAGGTAAATATTTCTCAAGAGGATATTCAAAAAATATTATTAGCCGGAGCGTTTGGTAATTTTATTGATAAGAAAAGTGCAATAAGAATAGGGTTAATTCCTTATTTGCCTTTAGAGAAAATAGAATCAGTCGGTAATGCAGCCGGAAGAGGGGCAGAGATAACTTTGCTCTCTGAAAAAACGAGGGAAATGTGTGAAAAGATATCCAAAGATGTTAAATATATAGAGCTATCTTCAAGGGCTGATTTTCAGAAAGAATTTATTAAAGCAATGTTTTTCTAATATTATAGTTAAGAACCCTCACAATATGTCTGGGAATGTTTATTTTTAATAAATTATGTTAAAGGTAAAATAGAGTTTTAAAACTTAGCAGCTATCAAACCAACTAATTATGGAAGGAATTTATATGAAAATAATAGAAAATATTAAATTAAAAATAGATGAAGAAGAAGTTTTAAGATATCAAGGTTATCATAATAATAAATTTAGAAAAATAAACGAAAGAATCCTAAAAATCAATCATGAAGAAATTGAACGAGGTTATAGTTTTTTTGAACCAAAAGGAATTTATTCTAAGGTAAAGATTAAAAATATAAGTTCAGAAGGAAGAATTAACTTAAAAAATGGATTACATTTAGAAATTAGTAATTCTATGCTTAATTTGTTAAGAGGAACGAGTTACTTAGCCTTTGGATTATCAACTATAGGTAATCATTTAGAAGAAAAGGTGGCTGAATTATTTGCTCAGAGTGAATATTCTAAGGCAATTACTCTTGATGTTGTAGGTACGGTAGCGGAAAGGTTTTTAACTAATTATATTCAAAGTTTAATTTGCCAGGAGGCAAAAGAACAAAATTTCCAAACTACTAAATATTTTAGTCCTGGTTCCGGTGATTGGAATATAAACCAACAGAAAAATATTTTTCAAATTATTCCAGCCGATAAAATTGGGGTAAAATTAACTGAGTCTTATATGATGGTTCCCCAAAAATCCTTATCCTGGGTAATAGGAGCAGGTAAAGATATTATTATGCCATATAAAGAGGAGAGTCATTCTTGTAAAACTTGTCTGGCGAAGAATTGTCAATTTAGAAAAGTTTTTTAATTAATTTTGCTTCACATTTTTTTGTTAGTGTAAACTTTAGTGGGGTAGCAAAGTAATTTAAAAAAATAGAAAAAAGGTGTAGATTTATTTATATTAATAAAAAACCTTTAAAAAATGAGGAAAGTTACACCCATAGATACTATAATAATAACTTTTTCCGAGGTCAAGGTTAAAATATTAAGGGTTTATGATTAAAAAAGTATTTTATAACTATAGAATAATCTGAAAACATTAGGATAGTCAAATAACTTTCTTTATGTAAAAATGGAATATATAGTTAGAGGAGCATTTGTGGCTTCTGGAAACTGTGAAAAGACTATCCTAAAAAATCAGATGTGGGGAGTGAATTCCATCACATTATCACCTTAGATGAGGAAGATAATATTCAATTAACGTAATTTAGATATTTTATTACTATTGGAGGTGTTTTTAAAATGATTGTCATTGGAGAAAAGATCAATGGGGCTATACCAAGTGTAAAAAAGGCCATTGAGGAAAGAAATGAAAAATTTATACGTAATCTAGCTATTAAGCAAGTAGATGTCGGTGCAGACTATATTGATGTGTGCGCAAGTACCCTACCCAAAGTTGAAGTTGAGACTTTAAAATGGCTAATGGATATTGTGCAAAATGTGGTTGATAAGCCATTATGTATTGATAGTCCAGATCCGAGAGCCATAGAAGCTGTATTTAAATATGCTAGACAACCCGGTATAATAAATTCTGTTTCTGGAGAAGGTGATAAATGTGAAGTTATTTATCCGTTGATAAAAGGGACAAACTGGCAAGTCATTGCATTAACCTGTGATAATAAAGGGATTCCACTGGATGTAAAGACAAGGGTAGATATAGCAAAAAAAATAATAGAAAAAGCCGAAAAATATGAAATTGCCCCGGACAGAATACATATTGATCCTTTGGTTGTAACCATAGGTACTAATAATCAATCTTTACTAAAATTTCTTGAAACAGCGAAAACAATAAAGGAAATATATCCCACCGTTCACATTACTTCAGGCTTAAGCAACATATCTTTTGGTATGCCTTTTAGAAGAATCATAAACCAAAGCTTTTTAGCTCTTGCCATCTATGCGGGTATGGATTCATCGATAATGAATCCGTGCAATAGGGAGATGAGGGCCACACTATTGGCTACTGAAGCATTACTGGGCCGAGATAAATATTGTAGAAAATTTACTAATGCATATAGAAAGGCTGAAATAGGGCCGAAAAAGGATTTACGTTAACTCAAATATTATAAAAATAGGGAGGCTATAATAATGACTTTTAAATCTGACATCGAGATTGCTCAATTATTATTTTGACATTGTATGACGCTCTGTATATAATTAAATATAATGTATATATGTAAACATATTTACTTATTAGAGAGTAATTTTCGAAGCACTTCCTTCTTTCTTTTAGGTAAAAAAATTATTAAAGGAGGTGTTTTTATAGATTATTAAATAATACTTATTAGACTTATTAAAGTATCTGTTACAGTTTAGGTAAAAAAGTTATTTTTAAAAGAAGGAGGTAAAGGAAAGTGGATAAGGATTTAGTTAGTATATTAGCTGATTTGAAGGAAAAAGAGGTGCTTAAGCTTGTTGAAGATAGGCTGAATACTGGTGAAGACCCTCTCAAAATTCTGGATGATGCTAGATGTGCCATGGAAATTGTAGGCAAGCGCTTTGCCGATAACCAGTATTTTATACCTGACCTGGTGTATTCTGGTGAGATACTGAAGGAAATAAACGAATTAGTTAAGCCGAAGCTGACCAAGAAGGCGAATACTAAGCGTTTGGGTAAGATTGTTTTTGGCACTGTAAGCGGAGATATACATGATATTGGCAAGAACATTGTCAGCTTTATGTTGGATATCAACGGCTTTGAGGTTTATGACCTCGGTGTGGATGTCCCTGTAGAGAAGTTTGTCCAAAAGATAAAGGAGAGTGGCGCTTCTATTGTTGGCTTGAGTGGGTTTTTAACCCTGGCTTTTGACGCGATGAAAGAAACGATAGAAGCCATAAAAGCTGCTGGCTTGCGTGATAAAGTGAAAATAATGATTGGTGGTGGGCAGATTAATGATGAAATTAGGAAGTATACTGGTGCTGATGACTATGGTGAAGATGCTATGAAAGCCGTTGCCTTGGCCAAGCAGTATGTAGGAGGTAAATAAAAATGAAAAAGGAAAAAAATTGGAAATTGCTTTCTTCAGATGAGAAACAGGAGGCTCGTTTAACTCATTGGGTATCAGGAGGAGGCATAAAGTTTGCGACCGCTGAAGCAAGGAAAGCTTATAAACAACGTGCTCAGCGGGTAAAGGATATCCTGCAGTTAAAGAAGCCTGACCGTATCCCTTGTTTTCCTCAAGTTGATGCATTTATGGCTGAGTATGCAGGAATTCCATATGGAGATTTTCTATATGATTATGATAAAACAGAACAGGCGGTTATCAAGTTTCATCAAGATTTCCAACCAGATTACAGTTCGGGAGCAGGTGCACCTGGAAAGGTGTATGATCGGCTTGGTATGAGAACCTACCGTTGGCCTGGAAATGGTCTACCTATGGATGCAAAGAGCTATCAAATGGTAGAAAGTGATTATATGAAAGCAGATGAATATGATCAATTGATAAACAATCCTGAAGGCTATTTCATGCGAACCTATACGCCACGTGCATTTAAAGCACTGAAGGGTTTTGAAATGCTTCCTTCCTGGTTCCTTACGATGGAGTTTCCCTTTATTCCGATGCTGACAGGACCGTTTGCTGCACCTCCGGTTCGGGAAGCATTTAAGGCACTCCTGGATGCAAGTCAGCTTACCACGGAATATATGGGAACAATGGCCAGAATATCAGAAAAACTAACAGGTGAGATGGGACTGCCAGCTATTATGGGTGGATTTGGGAAAGTTTCCTTTGACATCATCGGAGATACGCTGCGTGGTACAAAAGGCATCTTTTTAGACCTTTATCGCCAACCAGATAAAGTGTTAACTGCATGTGAACGTCTGTTACCCCTTTCCGTTAATTTAGCTGTTCAATCTGCTGACATGAGTGGGAATCCATTTGTATGGCTGGTTTTGCACAAAGGTGCCGATGGTTTCATGTCCGATAAGCAATTTAAAAAGTTCTACTGGCCCTTCCTTAAAGGACTTATTTTGGGGTTAATTGATAATGGTTGTGTTCCTTTTGCATTCGTCGAAGGTAGTTATAATGACCGCCTTGATACTATAGCTGAATCAGGCTTACCGAAAGGAAAGACAATGTGGTTGTTTGATAAAACGGATATGAAAGCAGCAAAGAAGAAGCTTGGTAATTTTGCCTGCATTGGCGGTGGCGTGCCTACTTCGATGTTCTTAGCAGCGAAGCCTCAAGAGATGGAAGATTACGTTAAGAACTTAATTAATACCGTCGGGCAGGATGGTGGCTTTTTCGTTTCCCCTGGAGCAGATATCGATATGGCAACAGCAGAGAATATACACACTTTCATTGATACAGTGCGTAAATATGGAATCTACTCCTAAGTTATGCTGGAAATATGGGGTGAAGGCTTTATTTGCCCCCACCCCATATTTATTGAAGAAGAATAATGCCAGGAAGGTTATCAGTAAATTATTTTCTACTGAGCTGGTGGGGATTGACTTTATACAAAAAGGCTTTGTCGAAGGATTGGTTTATACCTAATGGGAGATTTTTATTACATGCTTAAAAATCTGAATTTAAATCTTAATAAATTATATTTTGGAGGTAAAATATGAAAAAGACAAATAGTAGTAGTTGGGGAATGTTTTTGGTTATTGTATCGGCATTTGTAGGAATGGCAGGGGGCATGCTATATGCTCCAACAATACCTTTCCATGCACAAGAACTTGGAGCTCCAGAGTGGATAGTTACAGCATTACCGATGGGCCTTCCGTCAATTGTTGCGTTAATTCTTTTGATACCCATAGGAATACTTGCAGATAAATCTGGCAGAAGAAAAGAAATCTTGCTGATTGCAATGGGCTTAACTGTAATTGCAGACTTGGGACTTGCCTTTTCTCACTCATGGCTTGAACTTGCTATATGGAGGATAATTTCTGGTTTGCCATTCGCTTTCATGTCATTGTATGCTGTTGTTGTTTCCTTCATGCTTCCTGAAGAAAGGCGTGGAAGTGCCAGTGCTCTTGCCATAGGAAGTGCTATGCTCGGAATGGGTGTCTTTCAGGCACTAAGCGGCTATCTTGTTAAAGCTTTAGGAGGATATACTGGGCTTTACTATTTTGGAGCAATTTTAGCTGCATTGGCATTTCTGTTCTTACTCCCAGTAAAGGTTCCGGTTGTTAAAAGCCCCACAGGAATTTCAGGAAAGGATATTATGGGAGTTTTGAGCAACAAGACTATAATTTACACAGGCTTATTTCTGCTGATCTATCTTACGGGTTGGCAGATGATGTATGGATCATTTCCTGTTGTGCTTGTTAACATCCTAAAGGTTCCTGTCGTATTGCAAACGGTACTCTTTGCAGTTGCTTCAACCATGCTTGGGTTTGGTACTTTTATCTGGGGACCTGTTATTGATAAGATAGGAGCAAAGAAAACCCTATTTACTGGTCTGTTCTTATCAGCATTAGCAACCTTTGCCATGGTGTTTTTACTAAAGAACATGTGGGGTTTTGTGATTTTGTTCTGGGTGACAACGATTGGAGGGGTCTGCGGAGCACCGGGAGTGACCTTTGTGGCTATGAAAAGCGTTAAACCGGAACTTATTACAATTGCAGTTAACACGATGTTTATGTTTATTATGTTACCTGCAATTATAGGAGGTTTTATTGCTGGGCCTATAATAGCAGGTATTGGCCTGGGGGGAATGCTACTGGTTTCAGCAATTTTAGGGCTAATTGCATCTGGAATGACATTTGGTATGCCAAAAATATAAGTAAATATTCAGTGGATCCTGTCTAAAATTTTTGGTAAATATTCAGAAAATACGTATAGACTGGTCATTGTGAACCTATCAAAGGTAGACACGGCAATCCCTCTAAAGCCGAGATTGCTTCGGGATTTCATCCTTCGTAATGATACGGAGTTTCTTCCTTGCTCCGGGGGTCATCGATAAGGCCAGGCCTGATAATTTACATTCTTTCCAATACTTTGGCAAAAACTACTTCAAAAATGAGCTTGAATTCCCTTGGATACAGAGTTTGAATGTCATCTGTATCCAAGGGATGAAAATCTAAGCAAAAATTGGCTCTTTTACTTGTAGGTATTCCAATAAAACATCGTAATGGTTCTTAAGCCACCTGCAAAAATGAAGAAAACTGAGCTTCCTAAAAGCTTTAAGTAAGTCTCCCCAAAGCAAGAAGAAATTTTTTCACCAAAAAAACTACCCCCAAAGTATTGACACAGATAGTAGCAGAAGGAGATTTTATAAAATAAGAAAATAGAGTATAATAAAAAGTACGTTTGAAATTAAAAAATATTTTTGATTTATAAAGAAATTTATTTTTCGGAAAAATAAGGGGATTGCTAATAAATTTAGGAGAGTAGGATATGGATAGCAAAATTATAAATTCAGTTTGTCCTAAAGATTGTTTTGGTCCTTGTTCTTTGCAGGTTCAAGTAAAAAATGGAAAGGCAATAAAGATAAAGGGAAATAGTAATAATCCGGTAACAGGTGGTTGAATATGCAGCAAAGGGGAAAATTACTTATCTATGGTTTATTCTCCACAAAGATTACTTTATCCCCTGCAAAGAATAGGTCCTCGTGGGCAGGGAGAATTTAAAAGAATTAGTTGGGATAAAGCCCTGAGTATAATATATAAAAAATTTCAAAAATTAAAGGAGCAATACGGACCAGAATCAATTTTATATTATTGGCGTTTTGCAAATTTAGGGGTAATGAAAAATTGTGCTTCCGGTTTTTGGAATCAATTTGGTGGTTACACTTCTACCTATGGCGGCTTATGTGATGCTGCTGCCCAGGAAGCGATTAATTTAACTTACGGAGAAGTAAAACATAATCGAATTTCTGATATAGAAAATTCCCAATTAATAATATTATGGGGGATAAATCCTGTCTATACCCATCTCCACCTCCAATATTATTTAAGCAAGGCCTTGGCTAAAGGGGCAAAATTAATTAGCATAGATGTTCGAGAAAATGAATCGGAAAAGAAAAGTGTTTTAAGTCTACATCCCCGAGCGGGGACAGACGGCTGTCTTGCTTTAGGAATCGCCCATCAGCTTATAAAAAAGAATCTTATAGATCACGATTTTATAGCAAAATATACTTTTGGTTTTAACCAATTTAAGGAATTAGTCCAAGAATATCCCCTGGATAAAGTTTCTGCCATTACCGAAATACCGGTAAGTAAAATTGAAAAAATGATAGATTATATTAAGGAAAATCCGAAATATGTCCTTGCCTGTGGGATGGGAGTACAAAAATATACTAATGGAGTGCAGACTGTCAGAGCCATTTCTCTCCTGCCTGTCTTAACTGCCAGCGTTGGTAAGAAGGGTTGCGGTTTTTACTTTAGTGATAAACAGGCACCCGAACCGGCCTGGCCATTTTTACCTCCTAAATCAGCAAGTATTCGTTCCTCTATCCCGGTTTCAAAACTTGCCAGTGAATTAGATCATCAGGTTAATCCTCCTATAAAAGCTGCCTGGATTGAAGAGGCAAATCCTTTAACCAGTAATCCTAATGTTAATCTTCTGATTCAGGCAATGAATAAGTTAGACTTAATTGTGGTATCTGATCTTTTTCTAACTGATACGGCAAAGATGGCAGATATTATCTTACCGGCAGCTTCAATATTAGAATATTATGACTTAATTGTAGGATATGGGCACTCTTATATTCAATTGCAGCAAAAAGTCATTGAACCCTTAGGCGAGTGTAAGCACGAAAGTGAAACATACCGGTTATTGGGTGAAAAGTTCGGTTTTGAGTTAAATTATCTGCCAGAAAATAATTTAACTACTATAGAAAAAATAATCAGCGATTCGAAGTTAAATACCAATATTGAAGAGTTAAAAGAAAAACCTTACCTTCATTTTAATTATCAAGAAATAGCCTTTAGTGATTTAAAATTTAATACTCCCTCTGGTAAAATAGAATTTTTTAGTCAGAGAACGGAAGATAATTGGGGAAAAGACCCACTTCCGGTATATTACGAACCATTGGAGTAATAAATATGCTACCCCCGAGCTTTATAGAAAATATCCTTTAACTCTTATAAGCACCCATTCCCAAAATAAAATGAATTCTCAATTTTCAAATATGGCTGTCTACAAAGAAGAACCTTTTATTCAGATTAATCCTGAAGATGCGCTAAAAAGAGGTATTATTAATCAAGAAAAAGTTATCATTTTTAATGATAGAGGAAGTTTTGCTTTAAAGGCTCAAGTTACTCTCCGGGTAAAGAAGGGAGAGATACGGATTTGCTTTGGCTGGTGGAAAGGGGTTCACAAAGTTAATGTGAATATACTAACCCCGGATTATATATCAGATATTGGTTACGGAGCAACCTATAATAATTGTTTAGTAGAAGTGCAAAGAATATGACAGGTGATGATCTTTTGACCTATTTTTTGCTTTTTGAGGTAGTTATTTAATATATTAATATAGATATTTTAGGAGAAGAGAAATGAAATTTTTAGATTTGGTAAAAATTAGACAAAGTGTGAGAAAGTATCTGGATAAACCTGTTGAACGGGAAAAGATTGAATGCTGTATAGAAGCTGCACGACTTGCTCCTTCGGCAAATAATTCTCAACCCTGGAAATTTATCGTAGTAGATGACTCAAAGTTAAAAGATGCTATAGCTCACGAGACTTTTAGCAAAATTGTCTCTTTTAATCGTTTTTCACTTCAAGCACCTGCTTTAGTACTTTTAATCTCTGAGAGAGAAAAACTTTCTGCAAAAATCGGAGGGATAATCAAAGATAAACAATTTGATCTTATTGACATCGGAATTGTTGCTGAACATTTTTGCCTTCAAGCAGCAGAAGAAGGATTAGGAACTTGCATGCTCGGATGGTTTAACGAAAAAGGAGTAAAAAAAGTTCTGAATATTCCACAACAAAAAAGAGTTGAGCTTATTATTACAGTGGGTTATTCTGAATCGACAAAAATACGCCCAAAAAAGCGAAAGGAAATAGACCAAATAAGAAGTTATAATAGATATTAAAAATAAGAAAAGAAATTGTAATATAAAGAATAATTACAAGGGGTAAAATAAATTGCAACGTAATATCAAGGAAACGCCGTGATGGAGGGAAAGGATTAAAAATAATATGAAAAAGACCAATGCTGCTAGAGCCTTAGATAAATTGAGAATTCCCTATGAGCTTTTAGAATATGAAGTAGATGAATATGACCTTAGTGCAGAAAATGTTGCTCGGAAGATAGGAAAGCCCTTAGAACAAATATTTAAAACTTTAGTGTTAAGGGGAGATAAGACAGGAATACTAATTGCCTGTATCCCCGGAGGTGTCGAACTTAACCTAAAAGCTATTGCCTCTATAAGCGGAAATAAAAAAGCAGCTTTAATTCATTTGAAAGAAATAAAATCGTTGACTGGCTATATCCGTGGAGGAGTTTCTCCTCTGGGAATAAAAAAAAGATATCCTACTTATATAGACGAAAGTGCCTTTCAATTTCCTTATATTTTAGTAAGTGCTGGAGTTCGGGGGTTACAGTTAAAGATTAATCCTAATGATCTGCTGAAAGCAGTCCCATTAATTTCTGGTAAACTAACTATAAAATAATCTATGTCTCCTATGATAAGAATTTTTGATTTTTATAGGGCTATAAAAGAATTATTAGGTAAACATCTCGCGGGGGGAAGGGGAGAATAAAAAGCGACAAAGGATCGCCCCCCTGGTAGGCTTTTAATAAAGAAAGAGGGTAATTATATATGTATCCACTTCTGACTACTTTAAAAAAAATATGTAAGGATAATTTAACCAGTAAGAAAAATTTAATTATGCCCTCTTACCTGGATGGCAATACTTTTAAAAAAAGCTTATCTAAGGTGGGCTTTTCTGCTTTAAATTTGAATATTACTACTCTTTTTGACCTGGCCAGGGATTATTGTGATGATTATATTTTAAAAAATAAATTAAAAATTTTAGATAATACTTTGAGTCAGATATTTATTTTCCAAATATTAAAAGATCTAACCGACCCTCAACAAAAATCCTCATCGCAATCTCTGAATTATTTCCAGCCCGCTCTATTTTCCCCTGGTATCAGCCGTTCGATTTATCTGGCCATAAAAGAGTTAAGGATAGCAGGATTTTCTTCTTCTTATTTTCCGCATTCTGCAATAATTGATTCTAAAAAGAGTGAAGATTTGCTAAAAATAATGCAGGAATACGAGAGAATATTAAAAGAACAATGCTATATTGATGAAGCGGATATCTATCTTAAGGTGATTAAATATAAGAAAGATAGTCGGCAGAAAAAAGAAATATTTATTGTTCCTTCTAATATCGAATTAAATTATCTGGAAGAAGTTTTTTTTCAAAAGGTTATATTACCGCAATCGAGGATTATTAATCTGCCCGTACCAGGAGGATTAAAAAAACCGACCTCTTTTTACTTTTCTAAAGTATATAAAGAAGAAGAAAATTATCCGAAAAAACCACTCGCGCTTGATTATCTATATAATATAGACAAGATACCATCCTGCTTGTATGAAAATATTAATATTGAATTAGTCCAATCTCATGGAGAGTATAATGAAGTAAAAGGGATTATCCGTAAAATAAAAGGTCAGAATATCCCTCTGGATAAAGTGAGCATTTTTTACACTAAGCAGGAACCCTATTCTCAATATTTCTATCAGCTATCTAAACAATATTCTCTTAATATTACTTTTGATAATGGAATAAGTATCAAAAATACCTCTCCGGGTAAACTATTTTTTGCCCTAATTGATTGGATTAAAGATAATTACAGTATGGAAAAATTATACTTTTTATTAACCGGAGGAAATTTTCAATTTAAGGAACAGCAACAGCAGTTGAACTCGGATATACAAGATATACCCACTCCTCAAAGGGTAGCTTCTTTACTGCGCAGTTTTCTTATTGGATACAAAAGGGATCGATATATTAAGAGATTAAATTTAAATATAAAGCAATTAGAAAAGAATATTGAACAGGTTTCTAAAGATAAGCAAGAGGAATACCGCAAAAAGATAAAAGACCTTTATTGGACTGAAGAATTTATAACTAAAATATTAGATGAATTACCTAAAGATAATTTTGATTACACTATATCGCCAAAACGTATTGCCCAGGGACTTATAAATATTGTTAGTGATTACAGTAAGATAGATAAAGTTAATAACTCAGACCAAGAAGCGCTAATAAAGATAAAAGAAAAACTAAATATTCTAATAGAAAGTAACTACTCGTCTCCTAATAGACCTGTCTGCGTCTGCCTGTGCGTGTCCCTGTCTGCCGTGGAACAAAAAAAACAGCACAGGCAGGCGCACGCAGACAGGTTGCAACGCACAGGCAGGCCTCTAAATGAAGCCCTGAGCTTAATAGTTGATTTAATTAAAAATGAACGGGTTAATTGTTCAGAGCCCAGAGAGGGATGTCTGCATACTGCTAGCTATAAAAAAGGATTATGGCTTAATCGCCCTTATAATTTTATAGTGGGAATGGATTCAGAAAAATTTCCTGATTCAACGCACAGTGGGTCTATTTTACTGGATAACGAGAAAAAAATTACTGGTCGTATTAATCTCAATAAAGAAAAAAACAAAGAAAGCCAATATAAAATGCTCCAGCTGCTTGCCTCCCTGGAAGGCAAAATTATCCTTTCTTATTCTCGTTTTGATACTCAGGACAATCGTGAATTAGCTCCATCGAGCTTGATGCTGCAGCTATACCGTTTAAAAACCGGGGATAAGCAGAAAGATTATTCTGATTTTTATGATAGTTTCCAGGATACTTCCGGGTTTATTCCCACTAAGCCAAAAGAAATCCTTGATTCTGCTGATTGGTTCTTATATTCTGCAAGGTATAACCTTTTAGATACTACTCCCCTTTTTGAGCATCTTTATCCTGCTCTATTTGAAGGTTTTTACGCAGCCCAACAAAGAGAAAAAGAAGAGCTTAACCAGTTTAATGGTAAAGTAAAGGTAGATCCCCGGAGAGTAGACCCTCGTCTTAATCGGGGATTAGTGGTGTCCAGTTCCCGATTAGAATTAATTGCCTTTTGTCCTTATTTATATTTTTTAAAGTATATTTTAAAAGTAAAACCACCTCAAGAAATGATTTATGATCCCGGTATATGGCTAAATCCTTCGGAAAAAGGAATTATGTTTCATAAAATTTTTGAGAAATTCTACGAAAAATTAAAAGAAATATCACCAGCTGGAACTTTTATTTCGCCATCTTATAAGAAATATTGGCATATTTTAGAAAATATTGCTTTTTACCAATTAGAACAAGAAAAAGAAAGATTAGTGCCACCCAATGAACTAATTTATCAGTATGAAAGCAAAGAGATTCTTGATTCTTGCCGTTTCTTTTTGCATAGTGAAGAAGAAAATTTCAAAGGAGAAATACCAGCTTATCTGGAACTTGCCTTTGGTACTCGTGATAATCAGAACGAGGAATTAGGAAAGGTAAAAGTAATTAAATTTTCTCTACTTGGTGGAGAGACGATTAGTTTTCAAGGGAAGATTGACCGAATAGATAAATTAGACGAGAATATTTACCGTATTATCGATTATAAAACCGGGAATCCTTATGGATTTAGCAGAGGCAAATATTTTCAAAATGGAAAACAGATTCAGCACGCCCTCTATGCCTTATCTCTTAAAAAAATATTAGCTAAAGCCGGAATATCTGCCTTTCCTAAAATTACGGAAGCGGGCTACTATTTCC
>Ga0114918_10003856_pt1 | contig 13107 bp, 20 predicted proteins | sample LantaG_FD_87015 | JGI IMG/M metagenome (GOLD analysis project Ga0114918, IMG submission 87015) | Deep subsurface microbial communities from Baltic Sea to uncover new lineages of life (NeLLi) - Landsort_02402 metaG | ecosystem: Environmental > Aquatic > Marine > Oceanic > Sediment | place...
AATCTAGACTTTGATTTGTTATTAATTTACTTGCTTCTTCAGACGTTTTTCTAATCCATTCTAAGGCATTAGAATAATCCTTTAAAACAGTTTTTGCATATTTGAACGATTCATTCCCTTTATCACCTGAATAGTTTATCCAAGAATCAACCAAATAAAACTTTTCTATATCTATTATTTGTAATATCTCAAAAGCATGAAATCCTTTAAGTACACCAATCTCTACACCAATTAATTTTTCTTTATTTATTAATAAGCTATCAAAAGGTCTTTTATATATACCTTTATCCCTTTTCATCGTCCAATTCATATCTTTCTCATTATAAAAAATCCATTTTCACTTGTAATAGTAATTTTTTCATATTCATTCTTATGCTTTTCAAAGAAATCATTAACTGCTGGAAAAACTCCTTTATGTTCAGGTCTATAATCGTGCCCCAAAATATATCCCTTAGAAATAAGGAATTTATGAGTTATTTCCAATTCAGCAGAAACAGTAGGATAAAGATGTCCATTATCAAGAAAAACAAAGTCAATCAAATTTTCAAACATTACTTTTTCTAATGCCTGTGGTGATTGAGCAATAATGAGTTTAACAAATTTAGTTAACTTTTCTTCTTCTAAATATTTATCAGCTCCAAAATCTTTAATATCAATTGACCACAAAAAACCATGATTATTATCTTTAAGTGCTTTAGCGATACTTATTGTGCTTTTCCCTGTAAATGTACCTGTTTCAACTACTCGACTAGGCTTAATCGCCCGCACTAATCCATAAATTAATGGATATACTTGTGGTTCAATTTCCCAAGGGTGTTCTTTCATAATTTATTAAATTCTTCCTTTGCCTTTGAATTAAAACTTACTGTTTGTGCGGCTTTTTCACTTACATTGCCCCAATTTTCTATCTTTCCACCTTTTTGAAAAGCAAAATCACAACTCGCTTCTCCAATATCATGAGCATCACACCATCTAAATTCAAAATGAATATTATGTTTTTTGCAATATTCTGTAACTGCTTTTTTTACTCCATATTCAACACTTTCAAGTGTTATTTTATCTACATTACTATCAAAATCATGACCACCAATGAAGCCACCTTGTTTTAATTTTGGCACCCATGCTTCAATATCTTTTTTAATAAATTCGTAAGAATGATTACCGTCTATATAAACAAAGTCTAAAGTGTTATCTTCTATTTTTTTAGCAATATCAACTGAAAATCCTTTTAACCAAACTACTCGACCATCATCAAATTCTTTTAATAATTTTTTAGAATCAAAATATGCTTCTTCAAGTTGATTCCCCAATTTCTTCTCATTATATTCACTATATTTTTGCCAAGGATCAACTAAGTATAATTTCTTAATATCTAAATAAGACAACATTTCTCTAGCATGTTGTCCCCTATAAACTCCGACTTCTGCACCTATTAAATCCTTTTTACCTTTTAAAAGTAAATCAAAAGGTCTAGTATATGGTCTACGATTGTAATTAGCTTTTAGCATAATTATCTCCTTTCGCCTGTTTTTGGCCTGTTTTTAATAAATATTTTTTATATAAATCCCAAGGATCTATATTTTCTTTTTTAATCCATTTTCTAAAATAAAGTTCCCTTAATTCTTTTAATCTTGGGTCTAAATGATGGGCTTCGCTATCTTTAGCTTCAGGTATCATTTTCCATTTATTTGTCGGAGCAATCCAAAAAGATATACCTTTTTTAGCTAATTTTCTTTCCCACCACCAATCATCAATAAAGACAGAAGGAATTTCTCTTAAATCAATATCAATGGCATTTTCCCTAGAACTTAGGCAAATATTAGTGCAAAGATAATCTATTTTCATTGGTTTGCTAATATTATGTGAACGGAAACCTGTTGCAGTATAATAAGTATTTCCTGTAAAATTTTTACCCATTATTCCTATAATTCTATCTTCTTTATAATATTTTAGCAAATCTTTTACTAAACCTTTTTGAACAATAAAATCATCACCGCTTTGAATGATTAGGTCATTTTTGGCAAGATGAGCTAAAAGTGTCCGCCATCTTGAATTAAGGTTTTCGCTTGAACTAATAACAATTACATTTTCTAAATCAGTTTTATATTTCCCTGAATTATCCCAAATAAGAACTTGGTCAACTTCATCTTGAGCTAACCATGCTTCTAAAACTTGCCTAAAATGTTTTATTCTTTTCCAAAAGATAGTGCAAACGGTTATTTTATTCATTCTCTTCTTAAATTTATATAATAAGGTATTTTTAGTTTAATCGCTTCTTTGATTAAATTAGGAATTTCTTCTTTAGTTTGCGGCCATCTTTTATTTATATTACTAAATAATGACATAACTTCTAAATCTTCTTCTGCCCAATGTGAAAATCCATCATGACTATAATCTTTGTCCCTACCACCACCAATTAATTTAACTGGTATATTTTCATAATTGACATAGTTTCTAATGGTTTCAAATGAACGATATAACAAGAAAGGCGTAATAGAATAGACAAATGGTATTTTTCCTTTTAAAGCTAATCCTACTGCTATTCCCATCATAGCTTGTTCTGAAGAACCTGCATTTAAAAATCTATCAGGAAAATCATCTCTTATCATATCAAACATTTTATACCCCAAATCCCCAGAAACTAACCAAATATTTTTATTTTTCTTCATTTGCTGATAAAGCTCATAAGCAAACCAGCCACGTATAGTATCATGCTTTTTCATAATGTCCTTTCAATCCTTTTAAAAATGGGTAATCATCAACATTTGTTTCTACTATCTCGACAGGAAATTCAAAAGCCTTTATCCTTTTAATTAAATATTTTTTATCTATTTTTTTATATGCTGACCAGCCATTCATATTTAGATAAACTTTTAGATTAAATAGTTTTTGTTCTTTAGCAATTCTTAATGCTTCCCAGATTGAACCTTCATCACATTCACCATCAGATATTAAGCAATAAACATTTTTATTTCTATTAGCCAATGCCATACCAATAGCGATTGGTAATCCTTGCCCTAAACTGCCAGTTGAGCAATCAATATCTTTATCTCTATTTGGATGGATACCATGTTTTTTATATAATTTTTCTTCTTTCCCTAAGACAGTATATAAAGCAACTCCAGCATGACCGCAAGATAAAATAAAAGGTTCGTTTGATTTTTTAATCTTATAAATTTTTTCAATAATATCAACGGCAGTTAAACAACTACCTATATGAGTAAGCCCGTATTTACGGGAAATTTTAATTATTTTTTGTTTTAAGTTCATAATCAACCATTTCCTGTATTGTTTGTTTTAATGTTTTAATTTGTTTCCAACCTAAAGATTTTAATTTAGTATTATCTGCCATCCAAAATTTGGAATCATAATCCCTTATACTTTTAACTATTTTAACATTAGCCTTTTTGCCTGTTGCTTTTTCAACCATTTCTAAAACTTCTTGGTTGGTGTATTGCCTGCCACATCCCAAATGGAATATTTCGCCATTAAATTTATCTATATTATTTAGAACAGATATTACACCATTACACAAATCAAGAACATTTATCCAATCATGGACAGGGGCAGGGACGAACGGTATTTTTTCATTATATAGGCAACTTCTAATTAATGTCGGGATTAAATGGCAATCTTGTTCGCCAATTCCCATTATAGAAAAAGGTCTGACAATTGCTGTATTAAAGAATTTTGAATAATGTCTTGTAAGTTGAGTTCCACAGGCTTTAGTTATTCCATACATTGTTTCAGGTCTTGCAACCATTTCTTCTTGCATTGGCTCTTGTTTTGTTCCAAGTTCATAAGAAGAACTGAAATAGATAAAATTTTTTACTCCGGCTTTTTTTGCGGCTTCTAATAAATTAAAAGTATAAACGACATTTACCTTAAATACTTTTTTATCTTCTTTTTGGAAAAAGTAATTGCCATAAGCAGCAGTATGAATAATTGTATCTATTGAAGATAAATAACTAACTAAAGCACTTTCACTACCCAATAATTTTCTTGGGATAGGTTTAACCTGCAATAACTTTGCTAGGTTTGAAGCTACAAATCCATGTGATCCGCTTATAGATATCATTTGCTTTCTATTTTAACCCAAATTTTCTCATTAATATAGTAAAGAATAATTTTAACAATCGTATAAGTACCTGTTATGTATGTAACCGCTTTCCATGTTCCTGTAAAATAATAGACTATTAATCCACCTAGACCCATACCTAAGACGATTTCGTAAGTCCATGCTTTTATTGGACTATTTGGTTTTTTAAGCCAAATCCAAAATCTTTCATGTAAATAAAACACTAATAGAAATGTCAAATGATGAGTAAGGGTGCTTTTTAATGTTATTTGCCATTTATTCGTAAAAATATAGAAAATTGTGGCATAAATAAATACTCCCATTATTCTCCACATAATTGATTTTAACATCGACAATTTATGACTTGTCATTTATTTTTCACCTTCTTTCCGCTTATCCCCAAATTTACCATCTTTGGCTTCTGGGCAATAAGTCCATTTTTTTAGTATTTTATTTTTAATAGCAGTAACACTTTGCCCTGCATAATAAGGCATAACTATTACTCTGCCATTTATTTTTTTCATTACTTCTCTAGCTTCAAGAATAGCTTCATCATTATGGCTTGTGCTTTCAAAAAGAATATCGGGTTGAAGTTGTTTGACATTTGGTAAAGGCGAATAAGTTTCTTGTTTGGCTGCTACATCTACAAATTGAACATTTTTTACCATTTCTAATCTTTCACCAAAAGAAATAATAGGTTTAGGCTTTTTTTCCATAACAGCACCATCAGTAAGAATACCGGCAATGAGTTTATCACAAAGTCCTTTACAGGCTTGAAGGTGTTTTAAATGACCTATATGAAGTAAATCTGCCACCAGATAACAGTAACCAATCGAAGTTGCTTTCATAACAGCATCCTTTCTTTTAAACTTTTATAACAGTTTATTAAATATTAAAGTAAGTTTTCCCATTTGTCAAGTGTTTTTTCCCAGGTGAATTGAGAAGCGAATTTTCTAGCAGCTTTACTTATTCTTTCAAATTTATTATTATCTTTTAATAATTCAATTATTTTATCTTTAGCTGCGTGTTGCCAAACAAAATCTGATGGCTTTCCTTCTATTAGATAACCTGTTTCATTATCTTTAATTAAATTAGGCAAATTACCAATTGGAGTAGTTATTACTACACAACCAGCAGCCATAGCTTCTAAGACAGTCATTCCAAAAGGTTCAGCAAAAACGCAAGGGTAAAGAAAGATTTTCATTTCATTCAATCTTTTAGCCAAAATTTCCCTTCCTATTTGCCCATGAAATAAAATCTTATCCTTAATCATTTGGTTATACATTGGTCTAAATTGAATATCATCCCAACCCCAAAGTTTTCCCCCTGTATAAACATGGAGTAATGTTTGCGGCAATTCTTCTTTAATCCTTTTATAAATATCTTTTAAATAAATTGCACCTTTTGTTGGGAAAGCAGAATGAATAATGCTGAAATCTTGTTTTTTAATATTAGGTTGGCTAAAAAGTTCTAAATCAATACCATTATCAATTACTTCCATTCTTTCAGCAAACCCAAGATATTGTTTTGAAAAAAGATTTTTTTGCCATTCGCTTGTCAGAATAATCTTATGAAAAGTTGTCGTCCACCTTGTATCAAGTGTATTTTTCTGAACCCAATTAGCTATAAATTTAGAATTGATAAATCTTGGAAAACTTTCTAACCCTATAAATAAATCAGTAGGTAAATTTGCATAATTAGTGACATCGTAGAATTTAACACCATTATATAAATCAGATTTATTACATCTGACAAAACAAGTTACATCATGCCCTTTTTTAGCAAACGCCCTAGAAAGTTCAATTAAACAAGAAGCTGAACTGCCAATCCCTACATTTTTAGCAGTATTAGGGTTATATTTTAAATTCAGATTATTTTCGTAAAAGGTTATTTTCATTAATTAATCCCCAAAATTCTTTTTTACTTTCTACCTTCTTTTTTATTTCATCATAATTTTTCCAATTCCATTTATAACTTAAAGCTCCAATATTTTTATTAACTATTAAATGACATCCACATAAATAAGCTTCTACAACAGTTCTTCCAAAAGGCTCTTTCCATTCTGGCAAATGAATAAAGGATTCATATTTATTATATTCTTCAGCCATATCTTTATGTTTGATTTCACCCAAAAAACTAACATTCTTCATAGCAATCAATTTGTCAATAATTCCTTTATTTGAAAATCCCGCTATAAATAGTTTTTTATTTTTATGAAAATTCAAATAAACAATTATATTATTTATTCCTTTTTCTGGAGCTAGATTACCGCACATAAAAATAGTGTTTTTAGGTCTTTTTTTATTAGTAATCTTAAAGATTTTATTATTTATTGGAGAAGGTATAATTTTTACTTTTGGGATTTTATAATCTAATATTCTTTCTGTTTCTTTCAAATGCAAAGGCGAAAGAAATATATTTAACTTTGAAGATTTGAACAAGTTAGGAAAATTTTTAATCCTTCTAATTGCATCGTAATCATGTTCGTATCTGACGTATGGCTTATTTTTAATAATCCATTCAATTTGAAAAGAACTAAATCTTACTAAATTATTTAAAATAATTAAATCTGCTTTTTTTAATTCATCAGTGCTAAATTCAAGCGGAAGCATATATTTAATCTCATGTCCTATTTTCTTGCCATAATTAACCATACATTCATTTGTGACTTGTGCACCGCCTTGATGTTCTTTAGTAGTAAAATCTGCTATCCAAATAATTTTCATTTTCGCGATATTTTTTGCACTTCGCTTTTTAGTAATGCTTTGGCTGCTCTATCTCGGATAATTAAATGATTTTTTCTGTGTCCTAGCCCAATATCTAACTCGGGTAAATTAACGTAACTAGCATTTTTAATTATAGGAATAATATAATTTTTATTACCATAATATTTGTTAGCTAGACTTAATAAAATGTCATCTTCCTTATTTGGGTAATCTTGAGTTTCATTTAAAATTGTAAAAGATTGGGCAAGTTTAGAAGTTTTACAAAAATGGATTCTGCCTAAGCAAATATCGGTTTCCATTGCTTCTTTCAAATCTTTACCATGTATCCTAGTACCTTTTGAATATGAATCTTTATTTAATTTCATTCCAAAATAACCAAGAATAGCTTCAGGGTATTTTCCATGCCATTTAACAAAATTGCTTATTATTTCGGGTTCGGGTTGAAAATCGTCATCAGCAAAGATACAGCAATCAGTTTCAGCCATTAATCCAAAAGAATGTCTAACAGTACAGCCAAGATTTCTGCCGCAATTTATGACTGTTATCCCATCAAACCTTAAATGAAGGTTAGGATTATTATTTATAAGGAATATTTCTTTGGGTTTGATTGTACTTTTTTGCCAACTCGTAATTACTTTTTCCATGTTGGGAATCCTTTTATAGCTTAATAAAATAACCGTAACGTCAGTATTCATATTTTTGGATTTTTTATAATTTCATACTTATTTAATCCTATTGCTGAAACCACTAATTCAGCTTGTTTTTTTCTATTAAATTTTCTTTTAATCCATTGAGCCGCCAATCTTCCTTTTTCTTTTGCTTTCTTTTGATTTTCATAAACATATCTCATTAATCCTTTTAAATGGTTTATATCTGGTTGTGCCCATTTCCCAATATTTTCATACCTTCTTGATAACGGAAAATAATATGACCTAGAAGATATTAATTCTGCTACTTTTAAAAGATAATTGTATTTTTCATTACACATCGCCGAATGACCGCCATAATCCGTTAAAATTGTTGGTAGCCCTGTTGCCATAGCTTCCATAGCTCCAAGCCCCCAACCTTCTCCCCTTGACGGATAGAGCCCGCAATCAGCCGCTAATAGCAAATTTCTTAATTCTATCGGAGCTATATTACCAACCTTTCTTTCTATTTTTATGTTTTCAAATGGCAATTTGTAATTAGAAGCTCCAGCTGTGGTATCTTTTAAGATTAATTTTACATCTGTTTCTTTATTAAATTCTTCAACAAATGCTTTTACCATTAAATCCGTGCCTTTTCTTGTTGAATGAGTTCCATGCGAAATAAATGTAAATTTATCATGGGGAATTTTATTGCCAGCATAATAATCATAATCTATACACAAATGGGCTAAGGATATTTTATGTTTTACGCCGCTTCTTTCAAATGCTTGTTTGCTGTGTTTGCAGGTGACAATTACTCCGTCAAGCGAATTGAGCCTATCTACCGCTTCTTTTTCGATTGTTTCCGTTTCGAACATTGTATAGGCGAAAGTTTTACCTATTTTATGATGATTTCTCATAAAAATTGGCGGAGTAAAAATAATAGTTTTATCAGCAAGACCGTAATCTTTTTTTACTAATTCTTTGAATTCCCTTGACATCCAATTATATTCTATATTTCTGTCTTCATGGGAAATCACTTTCACTTTATACCCTAATTCGGTAAGCCCTAAAATTAATTGTTCTGCTGCTACTGAATATCCACAAGCATTGTTTAAAATTGTAATAAAGTTTAAATCTGCCCTATTATCAATATCGCCTTCTATTTTTATCAAAGAATCTGCCCCAAATAATTTAATTTGTGGTGAAATCCTGTCAAGCGGTTTATAAGCATTTATTTTAAAAGCGTATTTATGGTGGATTTTAGCTTGGAAGAAACTTACTCTGACAAAGCCAACTTTTGATAATAAGACATCAATAGTTTTTTGAGTATATCCCCATTTAAAATAATTAACTTCATGGTCTTGCGAACCATATATTTCCTTTAGAATTTCTTCATTTCCTATACTAATAATATTCCTACTTATCTGTTCTAAATCTGGAAGATAAAGTTCTAGTTTCCCACCTGATTTAAGACATCTAAACCATTCTTCTAAGGCTTCTTTAGCTTCTTTTTTAGTAAAACAAGGTAATAAGTAAGAACTACAAATTGTTGAAAGTTGGTTTGATTGGAAGGGTAAAACCCTTGCATCTTTTTGGATACTTACATTTGGCAATTTTCTAACATCAACTTGAAACCAATTTGGATGAATTGGTCTAGTTCCGCCGCCTATTTCGATTGTGTTAAATTTTTCAAGATTTGCCATTGATTATATTATAAAAATTTTCTTTGATTTTTTCTTCATCAAAATCTTTAGCCATTTTTAATGCTAAATCTGACTTATTTTCAAATATCCGGTTTTTATTTTCGATTAACCTTAAAGTTCTATTTATTAATTGGGTAGTGTTTTCTATTAAAAACCCATTTACTTTATCTGTAATAATTTCTTTTACTCCGCCGGTATTTAAGCAAACAGGAACACAACCCGCCGCCATTGCTTCAACTATTGCCATACCAAAATGTTCTTGAGCACTAGGGATATTAGGCATTGTAATCCCTGTTAAATGCCAGTAAATTTTAGCTTCGCTATAAAGTTTTTTAAGTTTATTAAATGAAATTCCTATATGAAAAAAGATAGGATAATTTTTTGCTAAATTTTTAAGTTCCAAGTAATAATTTTTATCGTGGACTTGACCTACTATATGAAAAGTCCATTCATATCCCTTGTCATGAATTTTTTTAAAGGCTTCTATCATTTGTCTATGTCCTTTATCTGCTTCGGGTCTGGGATAAGCTATCCTGCTAACATGGATAATGCTATTTGTCTTTTTTAATGAAGGTTCAAATTCTTTAGTCATTATTGGCGGGTAAAGAACCTTTACTCTATCTTTTGATATTTGCCATCTATCAATAATATTTTTTTTAGTATATTCAGAATTGGCTAAAAATTTATAATCATAATTTGGGAAAAAGTATTGCGGAAAGAAAACAACGGCAAATTTTTTCTTAGCATTAATCTCAATTATTCTCCAATGTGAAATATTTAAAAAAAGGTCATATTTTTTTGAAATTCCTTCTGGTTTAAACCTATGAAAATTTAATCCTTTCGTATCAAGTCCTAAAAATATGTTCATCCATATTTTTGTTTGCGGGACTCCAGTAAGGTAAACATCAATATCATAATAAGGTTTTAAAAATTCAATAAGTTTAAAAGAATGGACTGTTCCGCCACCTATTGAGTTAAAGTGTTCGGTAAAAATACCTGCTTTTTTCATACCCAATTAACATCTTTAATATTAGGATCAACATTTTTTAATCTTGCTGTATCTAAAGCAGATGGCGGAGCACCGCCACCATCTATTTGATCCCTTAATTTTCTTATCTTATCTCCGATTTTAGTTTGTCTTGGTATTCTTTTTGTGTCTTGCTGTGCTTGTTGGATTACTTTTTCTACTTGCGGTGGAACTTTTCCTGTCTTTGAAGGTTTTACTGGTATTTGTTTGGTTTGCGGTAATGGCTCATCTGTGCTTTTATAGCCACAATTTAAACAATTAAAACCGCCTTTATCAATTTCATAAAACATTTTTTCATCGCATTTAGGACAAAAATATTCAGGATGGGTAGCCCTTTCAACTAATTTAAAAATTCCTTTTTTAAGTTCTTCACGTTGCACTTGCCCTTTTTCAATACAATCGCTTATTAATCTATTTATTCTTTCTGTTAAAGTTAAAACATCTTTCATTTTTTATCCTTTCTTTATTTTAAACCTGTATCTACTGGAGTATGGACATTTGGGTCATCAATTGCTTTTACCATACGACTAAAAAATTCATCGTAAGTTTCTACTCCTTTAAGTGTTTTTTTATTTTTATCTATTTCTTCTTTTTTTCTCGGTATTTCTTTTTTTATATTAATTATAGTTCCAGTAAAAGTTTCAGGTGTAATACCTTGTTTAGGATTAATCTTCTTTTCAGAAATTTGTACTTCATTAGCCGTACAAAACCACTTGCCGTTAATGAATATTTGGACTGCTGTTTTAAAGGTTAGTTCCATAATTTATTATCCTTTTAATCTTCAGACATTGCTTTTTTAATTACTACTTTAACTGTATACCAAAAACCCAATGAACAAATTACAGATAAATAATACCAAAAACTTTCTAATCCTGATAGTTTATATTTTTCTTCAGCCATTATTATCACCTTCTTTCCTTAAAACCCACCTGCTAACATATAAATTAAAATTATTACCTTCTTGACTATATCTGCCTTCAGTTCTTGATTCATAATGATAGACTACTGCTTTTGGTTCATAATATACTCTCTGATTATTTAATCTCAATTTTTGCATCATATCCATATCTTCCCATCCACACCAGTAATCTTCATCAAAACCGCCTAGACTTTTGTATAAGCCCTTTGGCATTACCATACAAGCGGCAGTTACTCCAAAATATCGTCTTCTATCGTTGGCAAGTATAAAATTTGCTGATTTCCCAAAATAGATATGGTCTGGTCTTCCATCTTCTTTTTCTATTACTCCTGCATGCTGGATTGTTTCTTTACCTGGGTGTAAAAGTTTAGCTCCGACACATCCGCAGGCTTTTTCTTCGCTAAAAACCTTCATCATCGCCGTTAACCAGCCCTTTGTTGGTATAGTATCATTATTTAAAAAGCAAATAAAATTTCCCTTTGCTATTCCTACCCCTTGATTATTCGCTTTAGCAAAACCTAGATTTTCTTCGTTATAAATAATTTGTCCTTTTATTTTTAAATCTAAATTATCAAGATATTTTTTTGTCCCGTCATTTGAGCCATTGTCAACTATAATCAATTCATAAGGCCATTGAGTATTTTTAACCACAGCTTCAATCATTTGCTGTAAGTATTCTTTTTTATTCCAAGTTGGTGTAACAATACTGACTAAATCTTTCATAATTTTATATTTTCTATGCCCAAAAAAAACCTAAAATTGCTATTATTAAACCCCATATACTTATAAAAAAGTAAATTTTACTTCTTCGCTGTAAATGACAAAAGGCGAAAAAGCCATTAAAAATGATTAATGATAAAAAAAATAGTTTCATTTAAGTAAAGATAACCCTATACCGCATCGTTTTAATCTGCTGATAATCCTTTTTAAATTATCTTTTGCTTGAGCTATTCTACTTTCTACCGCTGGTTTTTCTGTTTCTTTTTTTTCATCTACGCTTACTTTATCATCATAAATCAAAGCATAAAGTTCAAGGGATACTTGTTCTAGTCTTGCAATTTCATCAAATAAAGTTGCTTCTTTTGCAGTTTTTTCACCTTGTAAATTTATATTAGCCATATCTTATTCACCACCTTTCAATTTTCTTAAGTTAATATTAAATCTTTCATTTTCTTTTGCCCCTTCTTGACCCACCTGGTCTTCCTGTTCCTTTACCCCTACCATCATGGGCTGGTCCTGTTGGCGGACACGGTTTCTTTTTAGCCATATTTATCACCTTCTTTCTTTTTTTAGCACGAGCCATCGCTTCGGTTATATTTTTTTTAACTCTTTCTTTTATTGTTATTTTCCTGCTCATCCATGTTTCACTTTGGAATGGTATAGCATCAGCTTTTACTTCTGCTTTAGTTCTTAATCTTCTAGCCATTGTAAGTTTATCTTTATGTTTCATCTTCTTGCTAAAGGTTTCCAATCTTCCTTAATAGCTTTCTTAAAAATTTCAATCATTTTTTTAGCCCTGCTTTCTGGCGTTAATTTTTTAGCAAACTCTTGAGCGTTTTTACCCATCTTTGCTCTTAATTTATCATCAGTTAATAGCTTAATCATTTTTTCAGCTAAATCTTCGGGTTTTACCATATAATATTTACCGCCAACTTGGTTATATTGATATGCTGATGGTTTTACTAAAAGCCCTTTATTCATAACTACTTCCCTAGAAGCAGCACAATCAACAGCTACACTAGGAACTCCGCAAATACCAGCTTCTATATAAGGAAGCCCGAAACCTTCCCCGATGCTTGCTAAGACATTAATATCTGCTAAGTTATATTGGATATTCAAAGTTTTATCGTCAATTGGTTTTCTATTTGTTGTTTGCGGAAAAATAACACTATCTTCTAATTTTCTTTCTTCAATAAATCTATTCATGTCGTAACCGGCATTTTTATATTCTTCTGTTTTAGGATTAAGTGAAGAAGCAAGAATTAAGCAAGCATTAGGGATTTTTCTTAGAACAATTTGTAAAGC